>Ga0209517_10001573_pt1 | contig 34099 bp, 34 predicted proteins | sample PeaSoiMetSII2010_FD_187695 | JGI IMG/M metagenome (GOLD analysis project Ga0209517, IMG submission 187695) | Peat soil microbial communities from Weissenstadt, Germany - SII-2010 (SPAdes) (version 2) | ecosystem: Environmental > Terrestrial > Soil > Wetlands > Peat | place: Germany... | reverse complement strand
GCCCCTACGCCGCAACCGAGCCGGCGGATGAACTGCGGTACAACGAACTGGTCCTGCTTCTCGAAGACGAGATGGCGAGCGTCGAGGAAGAGTTCGAGTACGAGGAGAAATTGAATGAAGAGCGAGCGGTGATCGAGCGCGACGCCTGCCTGGCTCCCTCGGGCGAAGAGTGGCGGATGATGTTGCGGCGGGAAGAGTCGCTGGACCGCGCGATTGACCGGAAAATCAAGCTGCTGCTGAGCCTCCGCAAGGCAGCGCAAAAGCCGCAGGCCTTGGAAAACAGGTCTGCGCCAGCCGAGGACGTAGAGGCGCCCCCCAACGACGTAGGGGCGCCTCATGTAGGCGCCCAAGCCCACGACGAGTGCGGCCCCAGGAACGAACAGCCCTCTCCCGAGGGGAGAGGGTGTCAGGCTCCGGCGGTGTCATCAGCCGGAGCGTGACGGGTGAGGGGTTTTTCCCTCGCCGAGAGCCAAAGCGTCTGCTAACCGCGCCGCGATTGCGGCGGGACGGAGAGGCGCGACAAAATTCTGGCCGCGATGAGAGGAATCAGGGGAAGAATGTCTGTGGGAAACATAACTAGCCCATCGCCCGGCCCGCCCGCCTCGCGAACGCGCCCTCGCGGGCCATTATCTGCCCAGGGAGAGGGCTTCTTGACCGAGGTTTTGTCCGGAGTGAACGAAAAAGCAAAGGCCGCAGCCCTGCTGCCTTATCGAGGCATTGAGGTTCTCGAGTCGGCTGGCCTTTGTTTTCACCAACATTCCCGGATCGTTCGTTGGTTTTCTCTGAATCCTCACGGCGTAGGGGTAGGGCTTGCCCTACCCTCGTCCGCACCAGCGGAAATGCGGGGACGGCAAGCCGTCCCTCTACAGCGAGACGCCCTTGCCACGACTCGCTGCTGCACTTTTTGTGCGCCTCTGATATAAATATCTACTTCATGAAAACCAAATCGCGATGGTCATTGGGGGCGCTTTTATGAAAACATCATTGAGATGGGCTATAACTCTCTTTCTGATCCTGGGGGGCACTGTGGCAAACGCAAAACGTCCAATAACCTTCGACGATATGATGAAGGTGCAGAGGATTTCCGACCCGCAAGTTTCTCCCGATGGGCGCTGGGTCGCCTACGTACAAGGGGCGGTTGATTTCGAGGCCAACAAAATCGTCAATCACATCTGGCTGATCAGCAGGGGCGGCGGCGAGCCGAAGCAACTGACGAATGGCGAGGGGTCAGACACGCGGCCTCGCTGGTCTCCGGACAGCGATTCCATTGCCTTCATCTCGACCCGCGGCGGCAAGTCGCAGGTCTGGATTCTTCCCGTCCATGGCGGCGAGGCGCGCCAACTCACCAGCCTCTCGACGGAAGCGGACGGAGTCACCTGGGCGCGCAAGGGCGATGCGCTGCTTTTCACCTCGGACGTGTACCCGGACTGTGGCGACGATGCCTGCAACAAGAAGCGCCTGGAGGAAACTGAAAAGAGCAAGGTGAAAGCGCGAGTCATTGATGAGCTTCTCTTCCGGCACTGGAACGAGTGGCGCGACGGCAAATACACTCACCTGTTCACGGTTTCAGCCAAGGGCGGCACGCCGATCGACCTGACCCCCGACGCCGTCGACTCTCCCACGTGGTTCCTGGGCGCGCCTGACGGATACGATATTTCGCCCGACGGTTCCGAGGCGTGCTTTAGCTCGAACCGCTCGGGCGGTTCGCGCGTCGCCTGGTCCACCAACAACGATCTTTTCCTCGTCAGCACCAAGGGCGGCGAGGCGAAGAACATCACTAAGGACAATCCCGGCTCCGACTCCTCGCCGCAGTACTCGCCCGACGGCCGCTACATCGCCTACACCTCGCAAGCGCGCGACGGGTATGAGTCGGACCTCTTCCGGCTGCGCGTTTACGATCGCCAAACCGGAAGCATCAAGGATCTGACCACCGGCTTTGACCAATGGGTGACCAGCTTCGCTTGGGCGCCGGACAGCGACACCATCTACTTCACCGCCGAGGAAAGCGCCCGGCAACCGGTGTTTAAGACCTCCGTCAGCCATCCGAAGGTCGAGAAGGTTCTGGCGGGAATGAACGATGACGTAGCGGTCACTCCGGACGGCCAGTCGCTGCTGCTTACTCGCACCAGCCTGACGCAGCCAACGGAGATCTTTGGCGCTGCTGTCTCGGGAGGCGCGCCAACCCAACTGACGCACGCCAACGATGCATTGCTCGCCGAACTCGAGCTGAACGCCGCCGAACTTGTGATGACCAAGGGCGCCTTGGGCGCCGAAATCCAGAGCCTGCTGCTGAAGCCGCCCGGGTTCGACTCGAACACAAAATATCCCGCCATCGTCCTTGTCCACGGCGGCCCGCAGAGCGCCTGGGACGACGCCTGGAGCTACCGCTGGAATGCCCAGATGTTTGCTTCCCACGGCTACGTGGTGATGATGACCAATTTCCATGGCTCGACCGGATACGGCCAGAAGTTTGTCGAGCAGATTTCGGGCGATTGGGGCGGAGCGTGCTACCAGGACATCATGCTGGCTACCGATTACCTGGAGAGTCTGCCGTATGTTGACAAGAATCATATTGGCGCGGCAGGCGCTTCCTTCGGTGGTTATATGATCGACTGGATCGCCGGGCACACTCACCGCTTCAAGGCGCTGGTTTCACACGACGGCGTTTACGACTCGCACAGTATGTACGGCGAAACGGAAGAGATATGGTTCGACGAGTGGGAACACCAGGGGCCGCCCTGGACGAAACGGGAGTCCTACGAGAAGTCCTCGCCTTCCAATTTTGTGCAAAACATCGAGACGCCCATGCTGATTGTCCAAGGTGCTCTCGACTTCCGCGTTCCGGAGGGCCAGGCCATTCAACTCTTCACTTCCCTTCAACGCCGCGGCATCCCCTCCCGGTTCCTCTACTTCCCCGACGAGGGCCATTGGGTGCTGAAGCCGCAGAATAGCCAACTGTGGTACCGGACCGTGTTGGGGTGGTTGGATAAGTATGTGAAATAGTTGACAGTCGACAGTTAAGAGCTGTCAGTGGTTCGTGGTCCGTTGTCAGTTGTGTCAGTGACTAGCCGGGTGAGTCCGACACCCGGACTCTGGTTGGGTCCATAGGTTGCACAAGCATGTGGTTCGAACTGCTGAGCCCGATAACAGGCATCGAAACCATGGCGGTGGCAAGCTCGATTCGCGAAATTGAGCGGCTCAGAAAGCGCTACGGTGCCGGCCGCTGGCGGAAACGAAAAGGATTCGGCAGAGTCCGCCTGGCCGATGGTACGATATGGGAAGCTGAGTTACATTGGTATGAGGCGCACGGAGTTGGGAAAAGAGAAATCAGGGTCAAACATCTGCGGGAGCAAAGCAATGAGCAAGCGCGCTAACGAACTTGTGGTGTGCGTTCGGAATGAAGGCTACGAAGTGTCTCTCGAACCTCGGAAAATCTACCAAGCTATTCCGGACACCGGTGCCGCTCAACACAATCTGCTGAGAGTCATCGATGAATCAGGGGAGGATTACCTCTATCCGCGGGACTTTTTCCTTCCCATTGAACTGCCCAAGGCCGTCGAGAAAGCGGTTCTGGCAGTAGCTTGACCGCCTCGCGTGGCAATACCGCTTAATTTTGGGCGGTGTCGCGCTCCGTTGCCGCCGCCTCATCGAAGAAAACGAGGGGCTTCTCAAGGAGAAGTGGTATGGGCGTTTTGGACATAAGAATTGAGCCGCTGGCTGTGGACGTTTCGTTCTCGCCAGACGCCTTGCACGTTGTCCTCGCGGACGGACGCGAAGTCTCCGCTCCGCTGGAATGGTTTCCGGGGCTTCGGTCCGCTACAACTGAACAGAAGAGGAACTGGCGGCTCATTGGAAAAGGAATTGGCATCCATTGGGAGGATGTCGACGAGGACATATCGGTCGAAAGCTTACTGGCTGTAAGAGACTAGGCCAGCCGCCGTGCTACAGGCTTTATGGGTAATTTGACCACTCACGCAGGTGAAAGAGTGACGAAGGTCGACTTCGCCGAAGGCGAGATTTGTGTCACCCTGATGGACGGGCGGACGGTCAGCGCGCCACTTGCGTGGTACCCCAGACTTCTGCCCGCCACGGTCAAGCAGAGAAAAAACTGGCGAACGTGCGGGGCCGGCTACGGGATTCACTGGCCCGACATCGACGAGGACCTAAGCACTGAGGGGCTTCTGCGGGGCGCGCCGGCGCCGCAACCGCGAACTATCAAAGCGTAAGGGCAATCGGCACACTCTGGCAGACAGGGCGTGCGTGCCATTGCACCTAAGACGATGCTGAACAACCACGAAAAGGGTGGGTATGTGGTCTGCGTCAATAACAACGGCTACCAAGCCTCGCTCGAACTTCGGAAAAGCGTGAGTGTCAATGCGTGGAGTAAGGAGCGTCTATGTCTGGAATCAGTCCAACTTTGGAAAGCCTAATTGAATCCGCCAAGCAGTTGAGTCCCGTTGATAAGCTGCGTCTGATTGAGGGACTGCTCCCGGATCTAGAAGCGAGCATCAAGTCCTCAGAGACGCAGGGCTTCGAATCGCTTTACGGCATCCTATCGAGTTCTGGGCCAGCACCCTCCGCAGAGGATATCGAGGAGGTCCGGCGAGAAATGTTCCGCGATTTCCCTCGAACTGATATCGTATGATTGTCGCCGTCGCCGACACACACGCCACAATTTGGTATTTGATGGGCGATTCTCGCTTGTCCGGAGTAGCGCGCGATTACATAGACCGTTCGGCGGCCAAACGGGAAAAAGTTGCGGTCTCAGCGATCACGCTTGCTGAGGTCGTTTACCTCATTGAGAAGCGCCGCATTCAGGAGATTGTGTTCGGGGGCCTGATCGAGGCTCTGCGCAGACCCAGCGGGGCGTTGCTAGGTGTACCCGTTGATGAAGGCGTTGTCGAACGGATGCGGCAGGTCAGTCGGGCAGATGTACCAGACTTGCCGGACCGGATTATCGCTGCCACAGCCCTGCGTTTCGGAGTTCCCGTCATCAGTCGGGACAGACAAATTCGGGCTGCTGGTCTTCAAACGGTTTGGTAACTGGGGGATTGGCCCAGAGGGAGTTGCGCCGTGACAAAGAGCGAAATCATTAACAAAAAGCAAGAATACCTCTTCAACTGCGTCACCACGTACTTCAAGGACCCGCTGGTGATTGACCATGCCAAGGGTCAGTACGTCTGGGACCTGGACGGGAAGCGCTATCTCGACTTCCTGGGCGGGATCGTCACCATCAGCGTCGGCCACTCGAACGAGAAGGTGACGGCGAAGATCAAGGAGCAGATCGACCGAGTCCAGCACACCTCAACGCTTTTCCCCACCGAAGCCATCGTGGCGCTGGCGGAAAGGGTTGCGCAGATTGCGCCGGGGAAATTGAAGAAGAGCTATTTCTCCAACAGTGGCACCGAGGCTAATGAAGTAGCCATCACCACGGCGCGCATGTACACGGGAAACTACGAAGTCCTGGCGCTCCGGCACGGCTACAGCGGCCACTCGCAACTCACCAAGGCTCTCACCGGGCTGCACACCTGGCGCAAGGCCGGAGTGATTCCTTACGGCATCGTGCACGCTCCCGGCCCCTATTGCTACCGCTGCCCGTACGGCCTCACTTACCCGAGTTGCGAACTGCATTGCGCCAAGGACATCGAAGAGGTCATCAAGACTTCTACCAGCGGCCAGGTCGCCGGCTTGATCGCGGAGACCATTCAAGGCTTGGGCGGATTCATCGTTCCCCCGCCCGGCTATTTCAAGATCGTCGCCAACATCGTGCGCAACTATGGCGGCCTCTTCATCGCGGATGAAGTTCAAACGGCTTGGGGCCGAACCGGCAAGAAATGGTGGGGCATCGAGCACTGGGAAGTCGAGCCGGATATCATCACCTCAGCCAAAGGCATGGCCAATGGCGTGCCCATCGGTTTAACGCTGACGCGCACTGAGATCGCCGACTCCTATAAGGGCCTGACGATTTCGACTTTCGGCGGCAATCCCGTCACCTGCGTTGCCGCCAAAGCCACCATCGATCTGATTGAGGAGGAGCGCCTGATGGACAATGCCGAAGACGCGGGCAATCATTTCCACCTGGGGCTCGAAGCGTTGAAGGAGAAGCACGCCCTCATTGGCGACGTTCGCGGAATGGGCTTGATGCAAGGCATCGAACTTGTCAAGAATCGCCAGACCAAGGAACCAGCAACAGAGGCTACAAACCTCGTCATGGAGCGCGCCCGAGCCAACGGCCTGCTGGTCGGCAAGGGCGGGCTCTACGGAAATGTAATTCGGATGTCTCCGCCGCTCAATATTTCCAAGGCCGATGTCGATCAGGCGCTCGCCGTGCTGGACAAGAGCTTCGCGGAGGCTTGTCAGAGTGCGCAGTCTTGAGACAGCCGGCGATTTGAGGCGAATGCGCCGACTCTGTCATTCTGAGCGAAGCGAAGAATCTCTGTAGTTGGCAAAGTCCCGAACTGCCGCGATTCTTCGCTGCGCTCAGAATGACAAATCACGGTCTCAATCGGCAATCGTAAATCGACATTCCCTCGGGGGTTTTATGAACGGCATACCGGTTCTACACGTTGAAGCGGATTGCATCGCGCGCGCCTGGGAAGAGTCGATGGCGTTGCTTTACAAGTGCGGCTGCGATATCAAGACGCAATACGACAAGCCGGACGATCCGCCCAGCAAAGACGCTACGATGATCATCACCATCGACGAGCCGCTGAAAGAGCCGATGATCCACAAGGATTTCCCTGGCGGCCCCGAGGACTTGCAAGAGTACGTGATGGAAGTCTCGGAGGGCATCAAGGACCACCTGGTTCGCGACACGCGCGACCCCGGCGACACTCGCTGGGAATATACTTACCATCAGCGTCTCTTCGCTTACCAGGTCCCCACCTTGCCCCCGATCGACCAGATCGAAACCGTGTGCCAGAAGCTCGCCCACACTCCTTACACACGCCGCGCGCAGGCCGTCACCTGGAAGGTGTGGGAGGACAACGATTGCTACGACCCCGCCTGCATGCAGAGCATCTGGTGCAGGATCGTCGAAGAGTCGGGGAGTGGCGAAGTCGAGAAGTCGAAGAGTGAGGCCCTGGACTCCTCGACTCTCAACTCCTTAACTCCTCGACTCTGCATGAACGTGCGCTTTCGTTCCAACGACGCGTACAAGGCAGCGTTCATGAACATCTTTGCCCTGGTGCAACTCCAACAGAAGATCGCACGCCGGGTCTCTGACCTTATGGGCAGGCCAGTTGAATTGGGGCGATACTGCCACGTGGCCGACAGCTACCATCTGTACGGCTCTTACTTACAGGAGTTCGAATCCCGCTTCCTCACCGCGCTTGCGAAACGCACCTTTGAGCAGCGCACACTTCGCTACGACGATCTGCGCGAAATCATGGAAGGCGCGCGGCCGTCAATTCTCGAGAAGGCCCGGGGAATGGGTAGGCAGTGGGCAGTGGGCAGTAGGTAGTAGGCAGTTGTGTGTTGTTCCCTCGGTCAGACCGCGTAACCTGTCATCCTGAGCGCAGCGAAGGATCTGCAGTTCCGTTCCGCCCTCCGACACTCCTTCCTTGTCAAGAATGGACCTTCGCGGAGCTCGTTTGCTGGACGCTCAAGGCTTGACCCAAGCCTAGCTTCTTGACCCTCAACCAGGCTTGTATTCGGGAATAGCTTCCTTTGGCGAGAAGAGCTCTCCCACCGGCGCAGAGAGCGCCTGAGCAAGGGACCTTTGAATCTCGAGCAGGTCTCGCTTGTTGAAGCCCTCGCTCTCGATGGCGATCGCACCGTCCGGCTCGATGAGAAACAACGTGGGCACGTATTCGAGCCCGTATTCCCGCGAGACGTGATAGGGCTTGTCATCAATCAGGATGGGGAAAGTCACGGAGTAGTCCCGCGCAAAGCGTTGACTGTCCTTCACTCCGTCCTGGGCGATCCCCCAGATTTGCACTCCCTTGGCGCGCAGTTGCTGGTGAAGCCTCTCCAGGAACGGAAACGTGTACTGGCAGGTGGGACAGGTAACCTTGAAGAAAGCGGCGAGCACCGGACCGTTCTTCAGCGCCTCCGGCAAGGAATAGGCCTTGCCGTCAGTGGCGGTCAGGCCGAAAGGCGGCGCTGATTTGCCGGCTTTGATGAGAGACATGGGCTTCCTCCCGAACTTACGACAGCTATTGTAGCACCTCACAAGGCGGCCGGCGCGGTGTGCTATACTGGTGAGTGATCGGAAGCTCAGGGCGAGAATCCGAATCTCAATTCATCCGGGAGGCGTGGAATGATGTATCTCGAGGAGTTTGTTCAACCCATGAGAGAGGAGTTGACGCGTATCGGCTTTCAAGAGTTGCGCACGTCGGGCGACGTAGATAACGTGCTCGGCAAGACTAGTGGCACCGTGCTGGTCGTGGTGAACTCAATTTGCGGCTGCGCAGCGGGGCGCGCCAGACCGGCCGTCGCCTACGCACTCGCTCACGCGGTGAAACCTGATAAGTTGGCTACGGTCTTCGCCGGCCAGGACCAGGAGGCAACAGCGGAAGCTCGAAGCTATTTCACCGATTACCCGCCTTCCTCGCCTTCCATCGCCTTGCTCCGCGATGGTAAGCTGCTCTATATGATGGAGCGCCACGACATCGAAGGCCGCATGCCGGAAGAGATCGCTGCGGATCTCACTCATGCCTTCGACCGTTTCTGCACGCCCGCGGGGTCTGCGGTTATGTAGGGCAAACAGGGTTGCGGAAAAACCTTTCTCGTTGTCATCCTGAGGAGCCGCAGGCGGTCCTGAGTGCAACGAAGGAAGGATCTCCGCAGTTCGTGCAAACCACAACTGCCGAGATTCTTCGCTTCGCTCAGAATGACAGGGGGCCGACAGTTCTGGCCCCAACTACTCATCCTTGAGTTTCCGCTCCATAAGTTCACGGATGGCTTCGCGCGGCGAAACTTGTCCCTCGAGGATGCGATGGACCTGGGTGGTGATTGGCATCTCAACCTGATTCCGCTCCGCCAAGGTCACGGTCGCATAGGTGGTCTTGACGCCCTCCGCCACCATCCGCATGGAGCCAATAATTTCCGCAAGCTTGCGCCCGCGGCCTAATTCGGCTCCCACTGTCCGATTACGGCTGAGGTCACCCGTGCAAGTCAGAACGAGGTCTCCCAGCCCCGCCAGGCCACCGAGAGTTTCGCGCTTCGCGCCGCACGCATAGGCGAGTCGCGAGATCTCCGCGAGGCCGCGCGTAATGAGGGCCGCCGTGGGATTTTGCCCTAGTCCCAAGCCTGCAATGACGCCCGCCGCGATGGCGATGATGTTCTTAACAGCCCCGCCGATTTCCACACCGACCATATCCGTCGAGGTGTAGAGCCTCAAGGTCCTGGAAGAAAACTCTTTCTGCACGAACTGCGCCGCGGCGCGGTCGTGCGAGGCGACGACGAGCGCGGTGGGATCACCTCTTACGACTTCTCGCGCAAAGCTCGGACCCGAGAGCGCGCAAAGTCGAGGGACAAACCGTGTTCCGACCATCGCTGCGATGACTTCAGTCATGCGCATAGCTCGGTCCGTATCAATGCCCTTGGTGGCGCTCACCAGGATCATCTCCGGCCGCAGATGAGTCAGCATTCGCTCGTACAAGCTGCGACAGACATGCGAGGGCATGGCGGTCAAGACGATCTCGGCCCCGTCGAGCGCTTCGCCCAAATCGTTGGTAGCCGCAATACCGGTCGGAAGACTCACCCCGGGCATGAAGATCGAATTTTCACGCCGCTGGCGAATGCTCTCGACAATCTCCGCCTCGTAAGCCCATAACGAGACCGCGTGCCCGGACTTGGCGAGCGTCGCCGCCAGCGCCGTGCCCCAATTCCCTGCCCCGATAACTGCAATTCGTTTCATAGTCAGTTGTCAGTCGTCCGTTGTCCGTCGCTTGTTGTCTGGGGTTGCCAGCCGTTGTCCGCTAGCCAGGAACTGCTGATGCTCAAAGATCGGGTCCGACCCGACGTGCCACGGACAACGGACAACTGACTACGGACAACATACATCGGTTCACTGCATCGCGCCTTCTGCATTCTGCCTTCTGCTTTCTGCCTTCTTCTGACCCAACTTAGTCTCCGTCCCGTTCAGCAGTCGGGCGATGTTGGCATGATGGCGCCCAATGATGATGAGAGCCGCTCCTGCGGCGCCCAAAACCACTTGCACAGGTGGATGTTTCATAAGCTGGACCAGAACGGGAAAGGCCGCGGTACCAACGATCGACCCCAGCGAGATGTAACGCCCGATGGCCACGACCCCCGCGAAGATGACCAGGGCGAGCACAACTTGCCACGGGGCGATCGCTATGAAAACGCCCACTCCGGTCGCCACGCCCTTGCCACCACGAAACCGAAGCCAAACGGGAAAGCAGTGGCCCAGAACTGCGGCGAAAGCTGCTGCCGCCACCACGGTAGGATCATTCCCCGTCATTCGGGAAGCCAGCACAACAGCCAGAAGCCCTTTCCCGGCGTCCAGCAGAAAGGTGGCGACGAACCCTACCACCCCCAAGTTCCGCATGACGTTGGTCGCGCCGATGGAGCCGCTGCCGGTGGAACGAACATCGATGCCACGCTGCCAGCGAACAATGAGATAGCCGAAGGGGATTGAACCGAGTAAGTATGCGATGAGGGTCGTAAGCGGGCCAATCATTTATGGGAATCTTTCTGCCTTCCGGTATTCGGCTCCATGCGGGGAGAGTTTACTCTCAAACAGGAAAAACTCCGAGACGTCAAAACTTCCCAGGTCCTGCTCAGCGTCCTGCGAAATAGCCGCCTGAAGCGCGGGCTGTGCTTGAGGCGCCTTGAAGCGCGCCAGCGTGAGGTGAGGGTGGAACGCGCGTTGCTCGCGGGCAAAGCCGATGGTGCCCATTGCCTGGTCCACTTGTTCAGCGAGGCGGGCAAGGGGCGCCGACTCTTCAATTCCCACCCAGAACACCCGTGGGCGCCGGCTATCGGGAAAGAAACCAAGACCCTTGACCCGAACGGCGAAGGGTTCCAAGGGGCCCAGTTTCTTCAAACATTCCGACACTTCGCGCACCTTGTGGTCGGCAACCTCACCCAGAAACTTGAGTGTCAGGTGGATGCCCTCGGCTTGAGTCCATCGGGCGTCGGGTGAGACAGAACGGAAACCAGCCTGCTTACGACGCAGTGCCGCTCGCAGACTTTCCGGCAGGTCGATTGCGATGAAGGCGCGCATGGTTTCCGGATTGTAGGGGCAACCCTTGTGGTTGCCCGAGGCCGGCCACAAGGGCCGCCCCTACCCGCGGATTCTCCTGCGAATCATCTCAAGCGCCATTTGCGTAGACCACAGGCGCACCCTCTCACGGCTGCCGGGGAAGCGAAACTCCCGAACCTGGGTCCCGCGTTCGTCCGCGAGAGCAATAAAGACCAAACCCACCGGTTTTTTCTCCGAGCCGCCGGTGGGGCCCGCAATTCCAGTGATGCTCACTCCGATGGAGGCGCCGCTCCGCGCGCGAATGCCTTCTGCCATGGCTTGCGCCACAGGCCGTGAAACAGCGCCATGCTCCTCGATCAGCGGCGCTGGCACCCCCGCCAGCCTGGTCTTCAACAGGTTGCTATAGCAAATCGCGCCGCCCAGGAAGAAGTCGGACGCTCCAGGTTTCTCCGTCAATCGCTCGGCGAGCAGGCCGCCGCTACAACTTTCCGCCACGGCCAAGGTCTTGTGGCGCATGACCAGGTACATTCCTACAACTTCTTCCAACGACTCGCCTCGCGCGGAAAAGATGTATTCCCCCAAAGCAAGTTCGATTTGATCGCCCAACTCTGCTAACAACGCGTCAGCCTGTTGCTCGTTTGGGGCATGAGCGCGAAGATGGATTTCGATAGCTCCCGGTTTGGCCAAAATTGTGGTGGAGGGATTGGTATACGCCTTGTAAACCGCGGCCGCGCGTTGATCGACCTCTGATTCGGGCAGGCCCACCACCTTGTAAATGCGAGTTCTGATCCGTTGCCCCTGCGAAACCTGGGCGAGCCGAGGCATACAAAAGGCATCGAACATCGCCTCCAACTCCCCCGGCGGCCCCGGCAGGAGCACGATAAGGACGTGCTCGTGCTCAATCCAGATGCCGGGCGCGGTTCCCTGCTTGTTTTCGAGCCATTCTGCTCCCTCGGGAAGCAGCGCCTGCCGCAGGTTGTTTTCCGCCATGGGCCGTCCAAAGCGGGAAAGGCGTTCCTGAATCTTCCTTCGGACCTCGGGATCTTCATGCAAGCTTCGGCCCAGCACCTCTGCTACCGCCTGCCGCGTAAGATCGTCTTCGGTTGGACCGAGCCCGCCCGTGAGAATGATCAGTCCAGAGCGCAAGAGCGCTACCTTGAAAACCGTGCCAAGATCTCTTGCCCGATCACCGACAACGGTCTTGAAGCGTACCTCTATTCCCAGAGTGTTCAGCCGGTCGGTAAGAAACAGAGAATTCGTATCGAGGTAGAAGGGAGTTAGGAGTTCCGAGCCAACGGCAATGATTTCAGCGTCCATTTGGAAAGTCAGAAAGCAGAAATTAGAAAGCAGTCGCTAATATTCGTCAGCCGACGAACACCCGAAAACCATGAAACGTCATTCCGAGCGAAGCGAGGAATCTCGCTCTGCGTCGAGTGGTTCACTGAAAAAGGACCAGGGCGAGATTCCTCGCTTCGCTCGGAATGACAGTGCATTTCAGAACAGAAGATCGAAGTGAGAAGTCAAAATCAAAGCGGATGCTCTTCATTTGTCACTCGTCACGGTAGTAACGGCTTGCCCTTGATGCCAACCGGCAGTTCAATTAGAGAACTGTTGGTAGCGACAACCATTGACTGATGCTGAGTAAAGGCGATGCCCACGATGCCATAACCCGAAACCGCGCGTTCCACCCGACCGTCCGGCGTGATGCGCACAATCCCCCGCTCGCCGGCCAAGGATGCCGCCACGTAAAGGCTGCCCTCGCTGTCAAACGCCATTCCTTGCGGCCGCCCCAATCCCCGATAGAATGAAGTCACTTCGCCGCTGGGAGATATGCGGAACACGTGATCGAAGCTGGAAATGGTGGGCCCTGTCAGGTAAAGGTTTTGATCGGGCCCAAAAGCCAGATGATATGCGGCGATGCTGGGCTCCATGGTCGCAAAGACGAAAATCTGGCGGTCACGATTGATCTTAAAAACCGTCCCGGTTCGATCGCCCACGTATAAGTTTTCATCGTTATCGAAGGCAATCCCGGTCGCAACTCCCATGCCTTCGGCGTAGATCTCACGATGGGAGTCCGGACTCACTTTATAGACTGTCCCCTCCATGCGGCTCGACACATACAAGAAACCTGCGCGATCGAAAGCCAACCCGGTGGGATTCAACAAGTCGTGCAGGAAGGGTCGTACAGCGAGTTGGCGGTCAATCTTGAACACCGAAACCGGAACCTTCTGCCCACGGCTGCCGCTGAAAGTGGAGAAAATGTTCCCCGCAGCGTCGATAGCAGGATTCGCCACGGGGTGGAGGTTTTCGGCAATGGAAATTCCCAGCGCCACTGAGGCCGGGGCGCTCACGCCAACGCCGGTGTCCACCGTTACGGCTCCGCTGGACGCGCCTTCGGGAACGCGCACCACGAGTCGCCTCGCAGAGCTGAGCAGCAGGTTCCCGGCCTGATTGCCAAAGCGCACTTGAGGCCTGCCGTGTCCATTGTGACTTAGACCGCGACCTGAAATGCAGATATCGCCGCCGGGAATGGCTGCTCGCGGAGTGACGCTTTCGATCAACGGTTTATCCGCAGCAGATCCTTTCTTAGGAGCGGGAGATTCAGGTTTGTCAGATTTTTTCCACAAGCTCATTTGATTTTGATCATGCGTCCCAAAATCACCAACGCGATCAGGCTGTAAAGGCCCGCCACGACATCATCTAACATGATACCCCAGCCGCCTGGAAATCGCTCGGCCCGCCGCGCCGGAAAAGGTTTTACAATGTCGAATACTCGGAATAGGATGAAACCGGCAATCAGTCCAAACCATGGAATCCTGGGCGTGGCGATAAAAGTAATAATCTGCCCCAGAACCTCGTCAATCACGACCTGACCGGGATCAACACGTCCAAAAGCCTTCTCCGCTTTCCCTGCCGACCAAACGCCTACGGCGAAGACCACGGCCGCCATGGCCGCCAGCGATATTCCCAGTCCGGCGGAGCCGAGCGAGGTCTGCCGCAGGGCGAGCACCAGCGCCAAACCTACTACCGATCCGGCGGTCCCCGGCGCCACTGGAAAATAGCCCGCACCTAAACCGGTTGCAATCCAGACGCTGAGACTGCGCAGTTCCTTAGCCACTCCCCCCCTTTTCGTCCTGCTTGTTCTCTTCGGCAGCGCTACCTTGGGTTTCGCTCTCCACGGGCGTCGAAACCCGATAGCGCTCCGATAGCCAATGGTCGAGGTCGATCAGCTTGCAACGCTCGCTGCAAAAGGGCCGAAACGAATTGCCAGCCCAGGAAACCTCTTGATGGCAAATAGGACATCGCATGGCCAGAAACGCACCTTGGAGTGCGGCAGCGAAGCTGCCGCTGTGGAATTTCAGGCGGAGGGGAGAAAAATCCCCTGCCGCCATGGTTCTCGATTTCAAGGCGGCAGCTTCGCTGCCGCACTCCAAGGTGCTGCGCGCGCTGCCGCCGCTTGAATCTGAACCAAGTGGCTCCCGGCTGAAAGTGTCGAGTTCGCAACCGCACGCTCCGCAAAGCTCCGCGCTTGCAAGCGCGCTACCAGATCGTAGTCTCCCGCGCCTGTAATCGTGGCCCAGCGGAATTCGCCTGGCGTCGGCACTGCCCCCTCGAAATCATTGATCAAGACCAGGCCGTCAATCCCAGGAGCTTGCGATTCCAGCCTGCCCTGAAAAAGCAGCTCCGTCTCCTGCGAGCGGCCTTCCACAAGAACTGGAAAGGAGCTTCCGACTTTCTCGCGCAACTTGCGTCTCGATATCCTGCGCTGCAAGGCCATCAGCTTTTGCCTTCGCCGGCGGGCCACCGCCGGGGGAACCTTCTCCGGCAGCGCATGGCTCAAGCTTGTCTCCTCGTCGGAGTACAGGAACACACCCAGATGGTCGAACTGCGCTGTCCCGACGAAGCCCAGCAGGCGGTCGAAATCCGCTTCCGTTTCGCCGGGGAAGCCGACGATAAAGGAAGTCCGCAGTGTGACGGCCGGCAAAGCGGCGCGAATCTTCTCCAACAACCTTAAAAAGTGTTCGCCGCTCGAGCCGCGCCGCATCAACTTCAGCACCGGCGCGCTGGCGTGCTGAAGCGGAATGTCAAAGTATTTCACCAGCTTGGGGGTTTCCGCCACGGCCTCAATCAACGCGTCAGTCAAGCGGTTGGGGTAACAATAAAGGAATCGTACCCAGACGAGGCCGGGAATCTTTCCAAGCTCCCGCAAAAGAGACGCCAAGCCGTCGCGCAGTCCCAGATCCTCTCCGTAACTGGTGGTGTCCTGGCCTACGATGGTCAACTCCGCAACACCTTGGCGCGCGAGGTTTTCCGCCTCCCGCACTACCGAGGCAAACCGCCGGGAGCGGAACTTGCCGCGCATCTGCGGAATCACACAAAACGAACACGGATGGTCACACCCCTCAGCGATTTTCAGATAAGCAGAATAGGAAGGCGTGGCGAGCAGGCGAGGAGTGAGGTCATGATAAAGATAAGGCTCCGCGATCCCCTCGAAGCCCCGTTCCGCAATCCCCTCTCCGCAAGCTTCCAAAACCCGCTCCAGTTCATTGGTCCCCACGACAAAGTCGACTTCCGGGATCTCTTTCAGAATCTCCTGGCGGTATCGCTCCACCAGGCAGCCCGCCACGACCAGCTTTTTAGCAGCCCCCGATTTCTTGTATTCCGCCATTTCCAGGATGGTGTCAATGGATTCACGCTGGGCAGGCGCGATGAATGCGCAAGTATTGACGATGATGACTTCGGCTTCCTCCGCGCGCGGAGTCAACTCGTATCCTTGACGGGCCAACATTCCAAGCATCACCTCGCTGTCCACGAGGTTCTTGGGACAACCGAGGCTGACCATTCCGACTTTTGCCATATGTGTGCTAACGCCTGCGCGAGACCTACTACCCCGCCCTCGCTGAGAAGTAGAATCTTAGCATAATTTGCCGAATGCGTCCGAGATCGGCTGTGAGGGTGGGTGTCCTGGATGTGTGTTGGCCCGGCGTCTCAAGCTCGCAACTGGTATCGCATGGAACTCAAAGCCCCGAAGGGGCGGCCTATCACAGCCCAGGCCAACGGCCCATAAGCGTTAACCTAAGCGCGGCCGGTGGGTCCCGAAGGGACCCAATTTCATTAGCCGTAGGTGAAACCTACGGGAAGGCACGCGCACCAAAAGTCAGCCAACCCCGAAGGGGTTGAACGGGGACGCATTCGACCCCTTCGGGGTCGCCAGAAATCGAGGGGTGGCGGCCATTAGCCCGTAGGTTGCACCTACGGCTAATGATATTAATGCCCTTCGGGCATTCAATCTACAGAACCTCCGCTTAGGTTAACGCTCATGGGCCAACGGCCTGGGTCAAGCGTCGGCACCGCCGCAGTCTTAAGCCCTGAAAGGGCGCAATAAACCCAGAGGCCAAGCGGATGCGGAGATGCGCACTACTATTTCGCCCCTTCAGGGCTCGCCGTGGGAGGGAGGGTGCGCTCCAGCACCCAGGCCGTTGGCCTGGGCTGTGCTAGGACGCCCCTTCGGGGCTGAGCCGCGCACCTACTGCCGCCTCCACAGCCACACAGCCTTCTCCGAGGATGCCGCAAAAGCCGCACTGTCAGGAGCAAAACTTACTGTGAGGAGAGGATCGCGGCCCTCTTGGAGTGTCTGCTGCAACTTGCCGTCTTCGACTGACCACACGCGGGCGGTCTTATCCTCGCCAACTGAAGCCACCCATTTCCCGTCTGGAGAGAACTCCGCCCAGTGGACCGGCCCATTGTGTCCGGTGAGAGTGCGAAGGAGGGTCCAGGCTGGTACGGAAAAGATTCGTACCTTGCCATCTTCGCAGGCCGTAACCACCTTGGTGCCGTCGCGCGAGAAAGCAATGCTCAGTACCGTCCCGTCGTGTCCCCGCAGGCTATCCACAAACCGGCGCTCTTTGGTCTCCACCACTGCGGGATCGGGGGTCGTGCTCATGGCGATCTGCGCCAAGAGCACCCAATGTACGTCGGGAGAAAACGCGTACACGTTGGGCGTTTGCGTCAGGTCGGGGATGGTGAGCCGGCCTCCACGGTGCGTACGCGGACCCCAAAACTCAAAAGTCCCAGCTTTGTAGAGCACCAAGTTTTCCAAGTGCGGGAAGTACAGGATGGGCCCGAATCCCCCACCGCGACCAATCGACTCCATGGTGCTTGCCGACCGGTCTTCAATCGTATCCCATTCGAGGCCGAGAAGTGGCGTTGACCCACCCGCCCCTTTACCCTTGATTGAGACGATCCCGGTGAACAGCAAGAACAGTTGGTTCGTGGCCAGGAAATTTGCGGATTGAATGTTCAGTTCGGCAAGACTGGGTACACGGATCTTCAGGACCTTTCGAATGTTGCCGTCATTGACTCCGAGCAGAACTATCTTCTCTTCACTGACGACTGCCAGCGTTGAACTATCGGGAGAAAAAGCTCCGGCGGGAGAATAGTGCAGCGCCAGGTGCCCCTCCACGCGCCCGCTGCTCACCCACGTGAATTGTAGCGGCTGGCCGCTTTCGACCGTTTCAACCTGGGCCCATAAAGCGCCGGGAAGCAGAAAACAGAGAACAGAAAGCAGAAGGCAGAAGGCAGGAGAGGCCGGTTTTGCTCGCAACCTACAAGTCGATTTCGTCATGTGAGAGCCGGCGCACCAGTTCGCGGTCCGCCTCGAGAAAGTTGAACTGACTCAGCCGAGAACGGTCCACCCAGGCGATCGCCTCAAACACCTGATTCCGGATCGTCCCGCGGAATTTGCGCACCGCGAAGAAAACCACTTCCACATCTCGATCCGGGTACTGGTGACGCAGGCGAAAGACCTCTTCGTCGATCTCCGCCTGGATGGCAAGCTCCTCTGCCAACTCGCGGCGAAGAGAGGCTTTCAACTCTTCGCCCTCGTTGACCTTGCCTCCCGGAAACTCCCATTGCATTCCGTAAGGGTCGGAATGATGGCGCTGGCAGATCAGCACCCGGCCGCCCTCTATTAAGATGCCGGCGGTGACAAGGATGGATTTCTGCTCCGTCATGTGGCAGGGCTATTTTAGCAGAAGATGTTGGTGTATACTATGCGCATGAAACGTGCGAATCTTGTGCTAGACCCAGTTCTTCTGGAGCAAATAACCCGAGTGCTCGGCGTGAAGACGTACTCTGCCGCCGTAAACCTTGCGATGGCGGAGGTTCTTCGCATGCGGAAGATACAGAGTTTACCTCAGTTCTTTGGTCGAGGGCTTTGGCAAGGCGACTTGGGGCAGATGCGGGAGGATAGAAACACTGAGCGCCGTCCCGCCGGTAGACGGCCGCGGAGCCGCTCATGACGCTGGTTGACACCTCAGTGTGGATCGAATTGCTGAATGGGAAGCTCGGATCGAAGCTCACAGATGCGGACTTGCTCGACTTCGTCACCTGCGGACCCGTTCTCCAGGAGGTCTTGCAAGGTTTACGTGACGACCCTGCCAGTGAGGCGTTGCGCGAGAGTTTACTTGCGCTGCCGGTACTGAGCGATCCGGTACCCATCGCCTTGTTCCTCTCGGCAGCGGAGATCTATCGCCTGGGACGGGCGAAGGGCTACACAATTCGCTCTTCGACGGATTGCCTGATCGCCGCTATCGCCATCGAGAACGGCGTTCCGGTCTGGCACAAGGATCGCGACTTTGAGGCCGTCGCGCGGTATACGAGCCTCCGGACAAGGCGCATGAACTGAGTCCCAAGCGCCGGCCATCACAGGTTGCGCAAATACCCATTTGACTGTCATCCTGAGGAGCCGTAGGCGACGAAGGATCTCCGCAGTTCCTCCAGAGTGCAACTGCGGGGATTCTTCGCTTCGCTCAGAATGACAGTACTCAATGGTTTTATTCCGGCTGTGCAAGGCCCTTGGCGAGGGCATCGTCGAGCAACTCCAGTATGTTGCTCGCATTCTCTTTGTCCAGCTTTGCATGCACTTCAAGCAAGTCTCGCTGCTGATCGCCGAGTTCCGTCATCTTCGCGCCTAGAGCGCCTTGCTCACCACCGATGCCGCCCTGTTTTCCTCCTGCCTCTCCTTGGAGTTCGCTCAGTTTCCCTTGCAATTGTCCAAGGAGATCTTGCAGTTGATTTAGCTGATCGAGCGTGGCGCCCTGGTGATGGAGTTGATCGAGTTGAGCCTGCAGCTTTCTGAGTTGCGCGGTCAGGTCCGGGACCGAAACGCGAACCTGGTCGAGCCGCTTATGTAACTCCTCCTGCTGGGCGATGAACGCTTCCTGGTTAGCCTGCAGGGTCTCCAGACTCTGCTCGACCCGCTTCTCCTGCGCGTAGAGATCCTTTGCGCGGCGGACAGTCGCTGGGTCGTGGATGACGTAGGCTTTGCTGTTGCGGCGGAACCAAATAATATCTCCGCTGCTGGCGCGCCGCAGCGCCGTGATGTGCTCCGTATCGGAGTCCCGAAACGATCCACTTCCGGAGAATCTCCCAACCCCGTACGTGATTGCCACTTCCTCGCGCCAGTCCCCGTAGTCCCGGAAACCCGCAGCCGGCGCCTTGGGCGGTTTCGGAGCCGGTGCGGCGGCTGGAGCGGGATTGGGTTCAGCCGGAGCGGCAGGCGGCGCCTGCGGATTTGGCGGTGGGGCCTGCCAATCAGCGGAGGTGGCAGCACTTGTCATCACCGCCACAGATTTGATCCCAACTTGCGGCCTTTGCGCGACAACAGGCCGCGCCCCCGCCAGCACATAGATTGCAGGCGCGGCCAGCAGCGCAATAAGCGCCCATGCGGGCTTTCTCAGGCCTGCCGAAAGCTGCCGGCTCGAATCCAGAATTCTCTCCACCCTCTCGTGCGCTTGTTTTCCGTGGGTCATGGCGACACCCTCCCATCGAACGCGTCCTACCGCGCTCCTCAAATCCTGAAAGAAATCGAGCAGGACCTCCGCGTAAAAAACGCGATCTGCGCCCGCGCGCAGAGCTGCATCGTCGCTCGCCTGCTCCGCGAGCACCGCGAGATGCCGTTCCAGCCACCACGCCAGCGGGCTGAACCAGAAAATATTGCGATGTAGGGCCGCCAGGGCCAGCGTCCACGAATCCTTCCTCACCACGTGCGACAACTCATGGGCGAGCACGGCCTGGGTCTTTTCTTCCCGCCAGCCCCGCCACGCCAGGGGAAGTAGAATCACCGGACGCGACCAGCCCAAAGTCACAGGCACGGCAACGGCCGGGGATTCGGCGAGCCCAGGCGCGTTTCTAATCCCCCAGCGCCGCGACTGTTCAATCAATAATTGGAGCCCTCCTCCATCTCGAATGGGAGTGCTGAGGAGTATCAGCCGCCGGCTGAAATACCAGCCCACCGCGAGCCGTCCCAACGAGATCCCTGCAACCAGCAGATACAAGGCGAGTGCCACGAACTGCCACGAAACAGTCCGCTCAGTGCGTCGTAGGGGCAGCCCTTGTGGCTGCCCGAGGGCAGCTTTCACCTGGCTGGGAGCGAGTGGACTTGCCGCTCCGACAACCTGCATTTGCGAGCCGGTGACAGCGCCTCTGATTCTTCCTTGCGCCGACGCGAAGGCGGAACGGGCTGCGAGGAATGCCGGCATAGGCACTCCGACCGTGGGCGCAAGTCGCACCAGAAACGGCATGGCCAGCGATGCATAAAGGACTGCCGTCCAGACGGCCAGGCGCATCGTTGCGTCTTTGGCGCGCGCGATCGCCAACGCCGCGCCGGCCAGAGCGGCTAGCGCCAGCGATCGAAAGGCAGGTTCTGCCAGGCAGTAAATCAGCCTCGTGGACAAGTCTGAGGAGGATGGGATCATTTCTTTTCTCCTCGCTGAGCTGCGATGCGGCGGGCCAGTTGCTCGAGATCTGACTGCTTCAATACTTTATTCTCGACCATGCCGGTCAGAAGCTGTTCCACCGAGCCGCCGCAAAAACGGTCGATAATCTGCTTGACGGCGCGCGCCGCGAAATGCCGCTGCGACTGAGTAGCTTCGTAGAAGAAAGTCCGGCCTTCCACCTGGTGCTTCAGCAGGCCCTTCTCTTCCAGTCGCCGCAGCACCGTGCGGACCGTCGAGTCCTTGAGCGCGCGCGCGGGGAGCAGGGCTTCGCGGCAAGCATCGGCCGTGGAGCGTCCGTGCGACCAGATAAACCCCATAAGAAGCTGCTCGAGTTCGCCGAGGCCGTGAGATTTCCGTTTTGGTGTGTTAGTCATCGTAGCGTTACAATGTGTAACATATGGCAATGGCCTTGTCAAGAAAAATCTTCACTATTTCGCTGGCTGGCCTTAGCACGGTGCGGAAAAAGGGTCTCTGTCATGCTGAGCGGAGCGAAGCATCTGCAGTATCTCCTTGGCACCGAGCCAATGCAGATCCTTCGCTTCGTTCAGGATGACAGCCGGGGGGGGCTTTTTCCGCAGCCCTTTAGGGAATAAAATAGAGCTATGAAGCCCTTAGCCGCCAAGTTCCGATCTTTCCGCGAGGCCGAAGCGGCGACATTGCTCTTTTACCAGAGACTTTCGCCCACGGAGCGGATGGAGATCCTTTTCCAGCTTCGGGCTATGACGTGGAGGGAGAAAGATGCCCTTTCCGAAAGACTGGCGCCAGTTTATCGAATCGCTCAACTCAAGCGGAGTTGAGTATTTGGTGGTGGGGGCTGTGTCTCTGGCCTACCATGGATTTCCGCGCTACACTGGGGACCTTGACGTTCTAATCCGTAACTCCCCTGACAATGCGAAGCGCCTGGAAGCTGCGCTGGCGGAATTTGGACTGGCCGCATTGGGTTTAAAAGCCGCAGATTTCGTAGATTCTTACCGTGAAGTTCAGTTGGGCGTTGCCCCTAACCGAATCGATCTTCTCACTTCCCTCACAGGACTCACATTCGATGAAGCGTGGGTCAACCGCATCGAAACCGTCATGGACGGAACTCGAGTAAACCTCATCGGTCGTGATGCCCTCATTCGAAACAAGAGGCTAACCGGGAGAGCGCAGGACAAAGCTGACCTCGAAGCTCTCGGCGAGAAACCGTAGCCCTACGAACCTGCACGCCATTTCGCTCCCGGCTCCGAAGTGAAGAGGTAGAGCGGGTAGAGGTCTTGGAAGATTTGCTGCACCTGGCCGGCAAAGGACGGTCCCCCGACCTTACGCGAATTGGGCAGGAACAGCTTTCGGACGATCCAGGCTTGCAGGGACTGCCAGTCCTCTTCGCGGCGGGGCAGGCCCGGGTGCTGCGCCCAGTCGCCGTTTTCCTGCCGATGCCAGTATGACTGGTAACGCTTGCTCCGGACCGTCCGCTCGACCAGCCTGTCGAAATAGTCACGATCTTTAGCGATTCGCTTTCGGAAGACTGTCTCCAGCGCCCCCTTGGGCCCACGCCAGGTGTCATAGATCGAAAACCCCGCCGTGACGCAGTCCGCAGAAAGCCCCACATAGAGGCGCCCGCCATGATCACGCTCGTGGCGGCTGTCGTAAACGTAGAGATAGTAGTTCGACTTGTAGGGACTCTTGTCCTTACTGAATCGAATGTCCCGGTTGATCCGCGAAAAACTGCCGTTGGTCTTTCCGGAAACCTCGAAGTGCGGGTTGAGGTCGAGAATAAAGGGCGTGAGGGTCTCCAGGAGGCCACGAAACGCTCCCGTGACGCGCTCCTCATAGCGCGCCCGGTTCTGGTCAAACCAGGCTTTGTTGTTGTGCTGCGAAAGTTCCTCAAAAAAGGCGAATGCGTCAGGCGTAAATCCAGAAAACGAGTTGGTCACAGGCGTCTCCCCGGCTTGAGGTTGGAATTGGGTCTTGCCTCTCTTTTGATGGGCAACAGAGAAAAAAGACGCGTCCGTCATGTGTCGAATTCCTCAATGGAACCGGCTGGTTGCGGCACCGGTTCCAGATCGCATCATCCGGTCGATGAAAGGGTAATAGAAATCGATGAGCTAGCACAACATATTGTCATCTTCACCCTCCCATCAGCTTCCAATAATGCCCAATACCTATTACGGTTTCTGGCAGATTGATTGCCTGAAGATGCGCAGGAACGGTTGAAACTCGCGCGCAAAGGGTATTTGTGTCGATGCCCTCTTTCGGACGCGAATTTCTTGATTCCGAAGATGTTACCGATGAAGAAGCGACTGGCTGCGGCTTAATGTCGGCATGGACTGTCATGCCGGACAGGTCCGTAGGTTGTGCGTGTCCCTCGAGAAAGGGGAGAATTCCATGGGCCCCACATGCAGCAATTGCCCGGTACTTAAGACTTCACTCTTCAGCACACTCTCCAACGACCAAGTCACGCAGTTGGGATGCGTGTTCCGCCCGGCGCGTTATCGGAAGAACCAAATCCTCTTCTTCGAAGGCGGCGTAGCCCAACATCTGTTCGCTCTGCATACCGGGCTCGTCAAATTAGTGAAGTCGCTGGAGAACGGGAAAGACCGCATAACCAGTGTCCTGTTCCCAGGACAGTTGTTTGGCCTGGAATCCCTTTCCGAGCCTATATATCCATTGACGGCGATCACGCTCCGTGACAGCGAAATCTGCGCCGCATCGCGTGATGAGGTCGTGGTTTTCCTCCAGTCCAATCCCGAAATCGCGCTGGGCATGGTACGGTTCCTGATTGGTGAAATCGGGCGTGTGCGCAGCCAAGTCACTGATATGAGCTTCAAGGACGCCAGAATGAAGGTGGCGACGTTCATTCTGTCCCTGGTTGCCTCCGATTCTGCCCCTCATGACACGCTTACGACGCTTAACCTGCCGCTCTCCCGGCAAGAGATCAGCGAGGTCCTCGAGTTGTCCCCAGAAACAATAAGTCGCACGCTAGCGGCGTTCCGAAGGCAACAATTGATAATCGCCCGTGGCCGGCACCTGACGGTTCAGAATCTTACCGGTTTGCAGTCGGCAGCGCGGCGCTGAAGGTGCCTCGAAAAGCGACCTAATGTCCGCAGGAATGGAACTCCCCTAATCCGTCCTGGAAAACTCTCCTAAAATCTCCTTCACAATTGTGCCGTCAGCAGGCTAAGTGTAGGTAGGTAAATCCTTTATAACAACTGCCGAAGGTAAGGAACTAGGGGGCGCAAATAAAGAAACTAGTACCTCTATATTGACCTATGTCATGTAGAATTGTGATGTTTAGTATCGACAGCCGCTCGACACGGCTGCTAGCGTGCTCTTGTGGCACCTGAAGCCCTTGGATCTTGGATCGGCACTATGCGGCTGACAGATCTCTTTTTCGCTCGTTCCTCGGCCGACTCGAATGGAGTGAACATAACTCGGCCCCGCTCTGTGGACCGATTCTTCCCACCTCCTGTGACGATTCGCCACTTAACGGCCAGCGCGTCTTTATGCGTCGCACTCCTCATATTAACGCCGTTGGCATTCGGTCAAGCCGTCAGCCATTCTTCCCCGACAGGGGATGCAGACCACGCAGACATCATATTCGTTCAAGCGAAGTCGGTCGAGAGTGGAAAATTGTCGCAAAGATTCCCCGCCGGAAGCAGAATCGTTCGATTTGGCAAAGGAACCAGGCGACTTGCGAACCTGACACAGGATTTCTTTTGCGCGGCGGACCCACGCATCTCCTTCGATGGCTCGAAAGTGCTGTTCGCAGCAAAGAAGGATGCGGCCGGGGCGTGGCAGATCTGGGAAATGAACACGGACGGAACGGAGCTGCGCCAAGTGACCGACTGCCCGGAGGATTGCCTTTCCCCAGCCTATCTGCCACGCGATGCAATTGCTTTTTCCGGCGAGGTCCCGGACGGTCATGGAACGGCGGCTTACCAGCTCTTCTTTGCCAAGCTGGATGGCAGTGATGTGCAGCAGATCACCTTTGGTCCGGGCGATTACCAGTTGGAGACGGTGCTACAGAACGGCTTGATCCTCGCCTCCGCGCGTTCACCTCTGGAGGAGCCCGGAGAGTCCAGGCGCTCGCGCAACCTGTACACGATGCGACCCGACGGTACAGCACTCGCGGCGTTCCGAAGCGACCGCGAGGATCCGGCAGTTCGCAGCCAAGCGGAAGAGTTGGATGACGGATCCGTAGTTTTCGTCAAAAACACGCAACTTGACTCCGAAGTCGGAGGCAATTTGGCGGCGATTCAGCGTGGCGCCACACACAATTCGATTATTGGCCCCTTGAGCGCGTTAATCTGGTCGCCGAGGCAACTCGAGGCCTCGCGATTGATTGTGGCGCGGCGCGTAACGTCGCCCGCGGCAGCCGCGAAATTCGACTTGTATTCATTTGATTTCCTCCACGGGAAGTTCCAGGCGCCCATCTACCACGATTCCGAGCTTTCCAGTATCGAGGCCGTTCCCATCGCGGCCCACGCTGCTCCGCGCTGGTACTGGAGCACTCTGCGCCCGGACATCAAGATGGGCTACTTCATCTGCTTAGATGCCTCGCTTTCCGACGAAGGTCCCAAGGGGCGACTGGCGCAATTCCCGAGCAAGGTGAGAGTGCTGGAGCTGGATCCGTCGACGGCTAAGGAGGCCAGCCTGGGAGAAGCACCCGTCGAGCGTGACGGCTCCTTTTATATTGCGGTGCCTCCGGACCGTCCGGTGCGCTTCGAACTGCTGAGCAGCGAGGGCAAGGTAGTGCGTGGACAGAAGAGCTGGATATGGACGCGCCAGGGGGAAGAACACGGCTGCGTGGGTTGCCACGAAGACCGCGCTGTAGCTCCCGAGAACCGCTGGCCTCTCGCGTTGCGGCGCTTTGACGCACCTTTCTGCCTCGGTGTGCAGCCGCCGCTCCAAGCAGCGCACTGACGAATTGGAGGGGCGACTCACGTCGTCGCCCCGGGCGGGACCGGAGGTAGGGGCGACCCTTGTGGTCGCCCGGGCAGCCACAGGGGCTGCCCCTACGAGGGAATAAGAATGAAGGTTCGACTTCGACAAATCGAGATGATACTTGCGGTGGCGATCCTGCTTGTTGTGGGGCTGACTGTCACGGCGCAGAACCCGGTTAGTACGCCGGCAGCACGCACGCCGGCTTCAAAACACACTGCCTCAGCCCGAAGTTCAACGCGTGATCCCGCGCCGCAGACGGGCGCCGCTCCCGCCTTGCCTACTTTCGAAGATGTTACCGATAAATCCGGCATCAATTTTCGGCATTCTTTTGGGGAGCAGAAGCTCAGCTCCATCATGGAGGCTACCGGTTCCGGTTGCGCTTGGATCGATTACAACAACGACGGTCTCTTGGACCTTTACGTGGTGAGCGGGCGGTATATTGACGGCGCCACCAAGTTCTCGAAACGCAATGGTGTGGATGCTACGAACCACCTCTACCGCAATAACGGCGATGGCACTTTTACAGACGTGACCGAGCAAGCAGGTGTGGGCGGCAAAGGATTCGGCATGGGCGTAACCGTTGGCGACTACGACAACGACGGCTACGAAGACATTTACGTCACCAACTGGAATTCGTCGATTCTCTATCATAACAACGGCAACGGCACGTTTACGGACGTCACGGCGAAAGCGGGCGTCGAGAACCCTCACTTCGGAACCGGCGCAACCTGGCTCGACTACGACCGCGACGGCAAGCTTGATCTCTTTGTCGGGAATTACCTGAAGTTTGATCCCAATGCCAAGCGCGAGTTCTTCAGCGCGGATGCATTTCCCGGCCCCCTCGATTACGAGGGCGACGCCGACCGCCTTTTTCACAACAACGGCGACGGGACTTTCACTGACGTGTCTCACAAGGCAGGCATCGATAACCCGTTGGGCCGCGCTATGGGTTTGACCTCAGGCGACTTCGATAATGACGGCTGGCCGGACATCTACATCGCCAACGACACGATGGACAGCTATATGTACCGCAACAATCACGACGGCACGTTCACCAACGTTGCGCAGGATGTGAACGTGGCGTTTGGAGCTAACGGAGAGGCCACGTCCGCCATGAATCCCATCTTCGGCGATTACGACAATGACGGCTGGCCGGACATCTTTGTCTCCGACATGCGTTACCACCGCCTCTTCCACAACCCCGGCGGCAAGGGATTCTGGCTCGACACCACCGTTGAAACGGGCGTGGCCAGCGTTTCCGGACAGTACGTGGCCTGGGGCGACGGTTTCTTCGATTTTGACAACGACGGCTGGAAGGACCTTTTTATTGTGAACGGAGGCCTGCACTGGCTGATTCCCATGGAAGACTCGGTGCTCCGAAACAACGGGAACTCTACGTTCACCGATGTCTCCTCACAATTGGGTGACTACTTCAAGGTCAAGAAAGTCGGGCGGGGTGCTTGCTTTGGGGATTACGACAACGACGGGTATATCGACGCCTTCATCATGGTGTTGGGTGGCAAGGGGATCCTGCTCCATAACAATCCCCCTCCCTTGGGCGTGCGCAATCACTGGTTGACCATCAAGTTAATCGGGACCAAAAGCAATCGCGACGGCTTTGGATCTCGCCTCGAGGCGATCGCCGGCGACTCCCATCAATACACCGAGGCCCCAGCAGAGAACGGTTATCTTTCCCAGGGCGACCCTCGGCCGCACTTCGGCCTGGGCAAGCACACGGAAGTTGAGAAGCTCATTATCCACTGGCCAAGCGGAATCGATCAGGAGCTTGACCATGTCAAGGCAGACCAGTTCCTGACTGTGAAGGAACCCGCCGAAACGCCCACCGGCACGGGAGGCAAGGGGCGATGAAGGGCGCAGGCACATCCCGATCAGTGCCCCATTCCTCTCATCCTGAGGAGCCGAAGGCGATGAAGGAGCTCCGCAGTTCCCGGATTCCGTGCAGACTGCAGAGATCCTTCGCTGCGCTCAGGATGACAGCCGGCACGTTTAGCATGGCATTGCTTGCCCTATTGGCCCTCTCCGGTTTCGGTCGTCCTCTAGACTCCTACGCTGCAGTCTCCGCGCCTCAGCAATCAACAACTGCTGAGCCCGAATACCTGTCTCCCGTCGAGATGAGATTCTCGCCGGATGGTCAGCGGCTTTACGTGGTATGCGAAGGGAACGGATCAGTGCTGGCCGTCGATGCGCGCACCCGCCAAGTCGTGGCGCGCGCGAAGGTTGGCGCCAAACCTCGAGGCCTGGCGCTTTCCCCGGACGGCAACACGCTGTATGTCTCGAACTCCTGGAGCGATACGGTCAGTGAAATAGACGCTCGATCGTTCGAGGTCCGTCGCACTCTCAAGGCAGGTTGGGGACCCGTAGGGCTAACTACCGACCGCAGCGGCAAGTTCTTGTACGTGGCCAACAGCGTGGGCGACGACGTTTCACTCTTCGATCTCACTTCGGGCACGGAGATCAAGCGTTTCATGACCGAACGCTATCCTGAACAAATCCTTCTCTCCCGGGATGGACGCCGAGTCTACGTGTCGAACATCTTGCCGCGCTTTAGTCCCTACGATCAGCCGCCTGTCTCTGAATTGCTGGTCATCGACGCCGTGAAGCAACTGGTCGAAGCGCGCGTTTGGGTTCCTGGGGCAATCGAACTGCGACATATCGCGGAAGCCCCGAAATCTCTGGGCGGCTACTTGCTGGTTCCGGAAATAAGGCCCAGGAACCTCGGTCCCCTGATCAGCGTGGCGCAAGGCTGGGTAATGACACATGGCATGGCAATAGTCCGACCTGCGGCCGGTGCGGCTCGCGAATCGCCCCGACAGGTTACACAGGTGGTCCTCGACGACATTGATTACTATTTTGCCGGCGAGAACGGCGCTGCATTTACACCCGACGGGCGCTACGCGCTGCTGACCGCCTCAGAGGCGGACACTCTCACCATCATCGACACCGCCAAGCTGGCGCGGCGGCTCCACGCGGTTTCGAGCGAGGAACTTCCCAACCGTCTCGACTCTGCGCGCGCCTTTGTAGTGAGGCGGCTGGCAACCGGCTTCGATCCGCAGGACGTGGTTGTTTCACCAGACGGCCGGATGGCCTACGTCGCCAACCGTCTGGACGATACTCTGACGGTCGTTGATCTCGCCAAGCTCCAAGTTGCCTCAACGGTCGGTCTTGGAGGGCCAACAGAACTCACCGCCATTCGTAGAGGCGAGCGGCTTTTCAACGCCGCAAAGTACTGCTTCCAGGGCCAGTTTGCCTGCGCCACTTGCCATCCCAACCGTCACTTGGACGGGCTGTCGTGGAATCTGGAAACTCCGCAACTGGGACGCGACCGGGTGGCCAATCGCACTCTGCGCGGGATCAAAGACACGGCGCCCTATAAATGGAACGGGCACAATCCGGACCTGGCCACCCAGTGCGGCCCGCGCATCGCCAAGTTCCTATTTCGCTCCGAAGGCTTCAACACCCACGAACTCGAGGACCTGGTCACATACCTGAACCAGATTCCTCTTCCCCCGAATCGACACCTCTCGCCCGACGGTCAGCTTACCGAGGCGCAGGAGCGCGGCGAGGCCATCTTCTATCGCACCCAGAAGAACAACGGCACTCCCATTCCGGTCTACAACCAGTGCGCCACCTGCCACCCCGCGAATTCGCACTATACCAGCCGGACGAGCTTCGATGTCGGCTCGGCGAACAAATACGACACGATCTCGTCGTTTGATACTCCGCAGTTGGATCGCGTCTACGAGGACGGCCCATATTTGCATAACGGCCAGGCGCTGACACTCGAGGAAATCTGGACTGTATTCAACAACAAGGACACTCACGGCGTGAGCTCGGATATGTCCAAAGAGCAGTTGAACGATTTGATTGAGTTTTTGAAAACACTCTGAAGGCCTGGGATTTGAAATTTGAGATTTGAGATTCGAGATTTGAGACTAAGAGATGCCGGATTGTGGATTTGAGCTTTGGGATTTGAGAGCCCTGCAAGCCTGCAGGTTCTGAAATCTGAAATTTGGAATCTGCGATTTCCGGGGGTGTGAGGAGATACATGATGAAGCGATTGCTGCTGAGCACCGCAATCCTTTTAACGCCGTCTTTTCTCGGCATGGCGCAGAGTGTGTCTTCTCCTGCATCGGCCCCAAAACCCCAGCTCATCACTCGATGGGAGAACTTCACTACCGCCAACGGCATGCCGGACCCAAAGGTCTTCTGCGTCACCGTCGATGGGAGCCGGGTTTGGGCAGGAACCGAAGACGGCTTAGTGCTGATCGAGAACGGAAAGGTGCAACGAGTTTACACCACCAAAGACGGTCTTGTGCAGCGTGCCGTGATGGGCATAGGTGTGGACAAAAAAACGGGCGACCTGTGGATTGCCACCTTTGGCGGAGTCAGTCACCTGTCCGGCGGCCAGTTTCAAAACTTCACCAACCTCACCAGCGGCCTCCTGAATGACATTTGTTACGGCGTTGCAGTCGTCGACCAGTACGTCTGGGTCGCTACCACGGCTGGTGTCAGCCGGTTCAACACTTATACCGGCGAATGGACGAGTTGGAGCGAAAAGAATGCGCCGTTCCATGAACCGTGGTCGTACGGCATCGCTGCGGCGGGCAATAAGATGTACTTTGCCATTTGGGGTGGCGGCTTGCTCGAATACGACGTGGCCGGCAATTATTGGAAGCCTTATACCGATCCCGACGAGGAAATGGAAATCGTCTTATTCCGCAATCAAGGACTCGTGCATATCATTGTTTCCAACGTTGCCTACAACCCTGACACCCAAATGGTCTGGGCCTCTACCTATTTCGGCCTCAGTGGCTATGACGGCCGAAACTGGCACAATTACCTGACGAAAGACAGCGGCTTGGCGTCGGACTTTATCAATGCCCCTAAGTCCCGCGGCGACGACGTCTGGGCCTGCACCGATAAGGGTCTGAGTTATCTCAATTACAAGACCAATACCTGGGTCAGTTATCGTCCTGCGAAGAAAACCGGCCGGGGAGAAATCGAGATCACCTGGCCGGATTCGAAGAAAAACAAACTCGAGACACCAACTTCTCTCGCCCACAATTACATCTTAAATATGGATTTCCAGGGCGAGGACATATGGGTGGCGACAGCCCAAGGGCTGAGCCACGGAATTCGCGAACCTCAGAAGGAGAGTCAACTCTATGCGTCGATCACATCCCACCGTAGCAGCGGTGAAGTCGCACAAACCCGTGCCCCGAAAGGCCGTTAGTGCGCCTCATACACTGAACGAAGCCTACGACTACCCCAAGCCCTCTTCCTTTTCCCGCGCGCTGCGGCTGGACATTAAAGGCGTCACCATCTTGCTCATTTCCGGCACGGCCAGTGTAGACGAGAACGGCAAGACGGTCCATGCCGGAGATTTCTGCGCCCAGTGCTGGAGAACCTATCAGAACATAACCGGATTGCTCGAGGCCGAAGGAGCAACGTGGAAGGACATCGTGCGCACTACATGCTATTTGCGCGATATCGAGCGCGACTACGAGGCTTTCAACGAAATTCGCACCCAGTTCTTCAAAGAGCAGGAACTGGATCCGCTGCCGGCTTCCACAGGCATCCAGGCCATTCTGTGCCGTCCGGAATTGCTCATCGAGATTGAAGCGATCGCGATCTTCGAGACGGACCGCGATGGCGGCCGCAACGGGCAGTAAGCCCTGGAGTGCGGCAGCCTGGCTGCCGCCTTTGCGTTGGCGATCATCGCCTGCGCAAGCGGACCTGCCACTGGTGATGACTTCTCAAGCGAGATTCCATGGCGGCAGTTACGCTGCCGCACTCCATAAGGGGGATGGCAATGAGAATTGCTGGACAGGTCAGTATTGATGACATTCCGAGGATTTGCCCTCTCCTGAGCCGGACGGCCAACCCTCAATACGGAGAGCATGGCACGCGCGTCGTGAATGTGGCGGGCGTGCGGTTTGGGGGTGAGCGTCCCGTGGTGATCGGGGGGCCTTGTGCGGTGGAGAGTCACGCCCAGACCGTGGGGTTGGCGCACGCAGTGAAACGCGCGGGCGCAGACATGCTGCGCGGAGGCGCCTACAAGCCTCGGACTTCTCCGCACGATTTTCAGGGTTCCGGACTCGAGGGCCTGTGCATCCTCAGTGTCGCTCGCCAGGAGACCGGCCTCCCCATTGTCACTGAAGTCATGGATCCGCGCATGGTGGCGGAAGTGGCTGAAGTGGCCGACATGCTTCAGGTCGGTTCGCGCAACATGCACAATTACACGCTGCTGGCAGAAGTGGGCCGCACCCGCAAACCCATTCTGCTGAAGCGCGGGATGTCCGCGAGCCTCTGCGAATGGCTGGGCGCCGCGGAATATATTGCCAAGCAAGGCAACATGGACATCGTGCTGTGCGAGCGCGGCATCCGGGGCTTCCCTTCCGGCGAGTACTCGCGCTATGTGCTCGACCTTAACGTGATTCCGGCGGCCAAGATGCTGGCTTTCCTCCCCGTCGTCGTCGACCCAAGCCACGCCACAGGGGTCTCCGCCATGGTCGAGCCGGCCAGTCGGGCCGCGCTCGAAATGGGAAGCCACGGGCTGCTAATCGAAGTCGCGGACCTCACCGTCGGCGAGCCCAAGTGTGACGGCTTGCAGGCCATCGATGCGGCGACTTTGGCGAGAATTGTGCGCTTTGCACAGGAGAAGAAATCAGTCCGGAGCCCGGAGCTTGCAGCCGAAAGTGGGAAGGAAAGGCGGCCCTCTTCAGCTTTGAAAGCAACTGCGGCCTTTCCGTCGTGAGCGAGGCGTGGAGGATTGCATCGTAGTGACGGCCGTTGTAGCCACCTTAAGTCAACCATGGGGTGGTCACTGCACGTCCTCGCCGGAGAAGACATTATGCGACGATTCATTTTCATCTTTGCCCTCTTTTTAATGGCGATGCCGGCCTGGCCCCAATACAAAGAGCCGGACGACGACAAGCCCGTGCAGCGCTACGCCAACATGCCTGACGAGGCGGTGCCGTACCGGCGCTTTACAAAGCCTTACTACGACTGGTTCGTTCAGACCGATACGATCGCCTATAACGGCGCAGCCCAGAAGCGGCCTGACGGCGACGCCTCCAAACTGGACGATATCGCTGTCGGTTTCATGGCCCCGGTCGAAAACAATCCCGAATCAATTTTCGGCGTTCCCATGTTGCACGGAGCGCAGCTCGCCCTCGAAGAGGCGAACACGCGCGGCGGCTACCACGGTAAGCCTTATGCGCTCAAGGTGCATAACGAATCCGCTCTCTGGGGCGCTTCCTCGACTGAACTGGTGAAAATGCTCTTCAATGAGAACTGCTGGGCCATGCTGGGTTGCGTCGATGGCCAGAACTGCCACATCGCGCTTCGCGTGTCTCTCAAGCTCGAGGTCCCCATCCTGAACGTCGGCACCACGGACCCCACGGTTACAGAGACTCGCATTCAATGGTTGATGCACGATTTTATCGACGACCGCCAGCAGGGCTATACGCTGGCTGATTACGTTTTCAAAACCCTCAAGCTCAAGCGTATCGGCGTGATTCGGACTCAAACCCGCTATGCTCGCCTGGGCGTGGCGAAGTTCAACGACGAAGCTCGACGCATGGGCCGCCAGCCGATCCTCGAGGTGAAATTCGAGCGCGGCGATAAAGACTTTTCGCGACAACTCACCATGCTGAAGAACGCGAAGATTGAGGGCGTGATCATTTGGGGCGAGGCCGCCGAAGCAGGCCTGATCCTGAAGCAGATGCGCGCTATGGGCATGAACCAGCCGGTCTTCGGCGGAAGCCGCCTGGCCTACCCCCAGTTGCTTGAAGTCGCCGGCCCTGCGGCTGAAGGCACAGTCGTCACCACCACCCTCGATCCCACGCGCCGGGACCCGAAATGGCTGGCCTTCCGGGATGCTTACCGGAAGCGGTTCAATGAGGAGCCCATCGACTACTCCGCTTACGCCTATGATGGAATGAATATTCTTGTCGCGGCTATTGAAAAAGCTGGACTCAACCGCGGCAGGATCATGGACGCGCTACGGGACTACCAGATGAAGAGTTACGACGGCGTGGCTGGGAAAGCCCTTTTCGACCACACGTTGAACAATATTTCTCCGGTGACCATGGCGCGAGTGAAGGACGGCAGGTTTGAGTACTGGCCGGCTCCGCGTCAAGGCGGGCACGAGGGGGCACAGAGCACCTCAGGCGGTCGTGGCGGACAATAGTCTTGCAGA
>Ga0209517_10001571_pt1 | contig 34126 bp, 31 predicted proteins | sample PeaSoiMetSII2010_FD_187695 | JGI IMG/M metagenome (GOLD analysis project Ga0209517, IMG submission 187695) | Peat soil microbial communities from Weissenstadt, Germany - SII-2010 (SPAdes) (version 2) | ecosystem: Environmental > Terrestrial > Soil > Wetlands > Peat | place: Germany... | reverse complement strand
GCTCTCTTCCCCCTGCTGATGCGCCTCCAACAACTTCCGTCGTAGATCGTCAGAATAGGCCTTCGCCATCTCTTGCTTGCAGCCGGATCGCCAGAGCTGGTCTATATTATCTCAGAAAATGGTCTAGCTTCGCGCCCTCACCGTCCAACCGCGCGTGGATAGCGCGGCACACCCGGTAGACGCGCTGGCTCATTTATGACGGAATGTTATGTTCAATCCGCGTGAGGATCTGCTCGACCAACCCAATGTCCCCTTGCGGTTCTAACAGCTGCGAGGGCGAACGATCGCCGAGGAGCGGCAAGGGAGTCGCCAGCCAATGCGAAGCCTTCTTCTCATCCCCAAATACAGCGATGGCATGCGCAACGACTGGCAGGATTCGTTCAACGTCCAAAGAAGGACTGGGCCTTGCCTCAGTCTCACCGGCATCAGGCCTCCGAGCTGGATCGATTTCGTGACGAGGACGGTGACTCTGTTCGCGCCGCGAGAGGAGTCGCTTTCGAAATTCCTCGATTAGGGCCTTGGTTCTCGACCTAGACAGACGGAACTGTGTCTCCGTCAAGGCCATTTCCCAACAGATCTGATCTTGGCTTTGTTCTTGCAAGTAGAATCGCATCACGATTTCACGATCTCTCGGAGATAACGCTGCCAACACTTGGTGGATCAACTCCGATCGTTGATAAAAGGCTACTACCTCTTCTGGATTTTCTCGGCGAGGCTCGATGGATACCACTTTCTCCTCTACTGTTTTCGTTCGGACGGCTGACGCGAGGTGAACCTCTACCCGTCTCCGAACGATCGTGCGAACAAAGCCCATCAGCCGTTCGTGGTCCCTCAGCTCGCCGTCCCGGATCGCCTGCACAACCGCCGCCAGAATTTCGTGGACCTTTTCGTCCACATCGGCAGGTCCTAGTTGGCGCAACAAATAGAAACGAATGGCTCTGGAGAAAAGCTGATACAACTCCTCCATGCCGTCGGTCCGTCCCGAGCGGATGCGTGCCACCAAATCGGACCAATCGGCGTAGACAGCCGTCGCCTCGGCCGACTCCTGCGGCCCGATAAGGACTTCCGGCATCGCGAACTCACGTAATTCGGACATCTGGCACCTTCATTGTAGCCCTCTGATGCAACCATCTTCACGTCAGCGCGGTGTGTCTGGACCCGGTGCGAGAGCGTCCCCCACGAAAAACATCGCCACTCGCGCGACGACATCCGGGCCCGGAGGGACAAGATCGACCCCGTCCGTTCTGAAGTTCTAAACGCTGAAAGGGAATTCATAAACTTCTCCGAGCCGTTTTGCTGTAGCATTGCTCTAGTGCCTTACTCCCTTCCCGCGCCCGAACGGCGGCGCAGACGCCTGATCGTCTGGGGCGTCGCTCTCGTTGTTCTGTTCCTGATTTCCCGCTGGCTGTGCGACTGGGTGATCGACTACCGCTGGTGGCAGGAAATGGGCCAAATCTCGACCTGGACGCGCCTTCTCGCCATCCGCTACCTTCCTTTCCTGGGCGCTTGGATCGTGGTGTTCGCGATTATGTGGATCGCCCACGCCCGCGGCTTGAAGTACGCCGGATCGAGCCTCGGCGACTACCCGATGTACGCCTGGATCGCCACCGCCGGTCTGGCTTTCCTGGCTCTCATTCTGGCCGGAGGAGCGGCTGACGGATGGGTGATCGCGCGTTACTTCGCCGCCAGTTCCACCGCGGCAGCGTCAGCCGCCGGCCCCGTATGGACCGACCCGGCCTTCCGTCTCCCTCTCGGCTTCTACTTTTTCGATCTCCCCTTTTACAACGAGCTGATCGGTTTCCTCGAGCTGTGCATGCTCGCCGGAGCCGCCGTCTATTACGTCACCGCGCGCGTGTGGCAACTCCGTTTACATTTTCCCGATATGTTCAGCGCGGGGCATCTGGATTGGGACGAGATCAAAACCCTGGGGCGCCTCGAAACCGGCCTGTTCCAGGTGCTGCTGGCTCTCTTCCTGGTCGCGTTGGCCGCGCACTTTTGGCTGGCCCGCTACGAGATGCTGTACAGCGACCACGGCAATCTGCTCACCGGCATCGATTACGTGGAGCAGCACGTCAGCCTGCCTTTGCAAACCGCCAAGGCCTTCGCCGCGCTGCTTGCCGCATTGCTGGTGATGGTGCGCCAACGCCGCTGGGCGCTGGGCTGCGCCATTGTGCTGGTGGCCGATTGGGTGGTGCCCCCAGCCGTGAGCGGCTTCTACGTCAAACCCAACGAACTCACCCTCGAGCGCCCGTTCCTGGAGCGCCACATCGCGGCGACCCGTTCGGCGTACGGACTCGAACAGCGCTCGAAAGACGTCGAATACGCCGCCCACAAGGAAGGCCGCATCGACCTGGCCAAGAACCAGCCCATGCTGGACAACGTTCGCCTCTGGGATTGGCGCGCGTTTCACGACACCCTCACCCAGTCCCAGCCCTTGCGCCCCTATGCCTACGCCGATACCGATGTCGACCGCTATCAGATCAACGGCCAACTCCGCCAGGTGCTGCTGGCCCCGCGCGAGCTCGATCTGAACCAACTCGGCACGGCACAACAAAGCTGGATCAACGCGAATCTGACCTTCACCCACGGCTACGGACTCGCTCTCGCCGAGGCCAGCAAGATCACGTCTTCCGGACTTCCCGAACTGCTGATCCGCAACGCGCCCATCGAGGTGCTCACGCCCAGCCTCAAGGTCACGCGGCCCGAAATCTATTACGGCGAACAGTCGCACGAACCGGTCTTCGTCGACACCTCGCAAGGTGAGTTCAACTATCCATCCAATGTCTCCACGGCGGCGAACGCCTCCACGGGCGCGGCCGGGGCGCCCGGCGGCGATGTCGAGATCCACTACGACGGCAAAGGCGGCTTCCCCATCTCCGGCTACCTCATGCGCCTGATCGCCTCCTGGGCCCAGGGCGATTGGAACATCGCCCTGTCCAATGCGCTCGTACCAGGCAGCCGCATGATGATCCACCGCAAGGTGCCGGAGCGCCTGGCCGAACTGGCCGAGTTCATCACCTGGGACACCGACCCCTACATAGTTCTCACCGAGGCCGGACGGCTGATGTGGATTGTCGACGGCTACACGTTGACTGCCGCGCATCCCTACGCCCGCCCCATCTCGATGGCCAACGGCGACGAGTACAACTACATCCGCAACTCCGTGAAGGCCACCGTCGACGCCTACGACGGCACCGTCACGATGTACGTGTTCGACGACCAGGACCCGCTGATTCGCACCTACCAGAAACTGTTCCCGAGCCTGTTCACACCGGCGTCGGAGATGCCCGCCGATCTGCGGGCGCACGTGCGTTTTCCGGAGGTGCTGTTTCGCGTGCAGGCCGAGATCTACCGCATCTACCACATGCGCGATCCCGATTCGTTTTACAATCGCGCTGATCAATGGGATCTGGCTACCTTCACGACCGCCCAGGCCGGCACGCCCGAGCCGGTCACGCCAACTTATATGGTGCTGACGCTGCCCGGCGAGACCAAGCCCGAGTTCGTGCTCACCGAGCCCTTCACGCCGCGCTCCAAACAGAACCTGATCGGCCTGATGGTGGCGCGTTGCGACGGCGAGCACTTGGGCGAGATCCTGTTCCTGCAACTCCCCAAGCAGGAGATCATCCCCGGCCCCATCCAGATCGAGGCGTTAATCAATCAGGACCAGGTGATTTCCAAGGACCTCACGTTGTGGAACCAGCAAGGCTCGCAGGTGTTACGCAGCCAGATTCTGATGCTGCCCATCGATCAGACCGTGCTGTTCGTGGCGCCGATCTACATCCAGGCGTCGCAAGCCCGCATGCCGCAACTGGAGAAGGTGGTGCTAGCGGTGGGCAGCACGCTGGTTTACGCCGACACGTACCAGCAGGCCTTAGCGGAATTGGCGGCGTTACAGAAGGGTCAGCCGTTGCCCGCCGCCGCGGCCCGATCGGAAATCAGCAGCGCCGCCCCCGCCCCTGCGCCAGCCACGGGAGCAAGCGGCAACGACGCGGCCCGAATCGACGCCATCCGCCAGCACCTCGATCGGTATCGGACACTATCGGCGCAAGGCCACTGGTCGGAAGCCGGCAAGGAGTTGGAAGCCGTAGAAGGCTTAGTGAAGAAGTGAGTAACCGTGGAGCACGCACTCGTGCGTGCCATGTCGGCACTCGTGCCGACACCCGTCCTTGGTCCCGAGCCGGTAGAGTCTGACGGTGACCTCGTCCGCCGCACGCTACTGCAAGCCGCTCAACACTCCCGATTCCTTCAGCCCAGCGCGATCCGGGGCGACCAGAATAACGCGCCAAGGGCACGTCATGGGTGTCACCGTGGCCACCGCCGTGTCGGGATCGACGCCGTTTTCCGGCAGCGCGGAGCCGAGCACGGATGCGCCCAGGTGCTGAAGACCCATCGCCGGATACTTCGGAATGCGCGCCTCGGTGATCTCGACCCAGGCGGCGCCAGGCACTTCGGTGACGAAGGGAAGTTTGATTTCGCCCGCGCCAGTCTCCGCCGCACTGACTCTGGCGCCCGCGGCGAAGTGAAATTCGGTAGCCTCGTCGGAGATCAAAAGCTCGTCGAGCGGCGGCGTCTTGGGCACGACGTAGCGGAAGGCTATGCCGTCGTTAAAGGCGCGCACTTCGACGGTCAGCCGGCGGCCCAGCGAACCGTTTTGCATGTATTCGGCGACCAGCCAGTTGTAACGGCTAGCGCCCGCTCCCGTCGTGCCTGGTCCGGATGTCCCGGATTTGTGGCCGATGAGTCCGGTGTTTTCGCCCAGAATGGGGTCCTGCTCATAAATCCGCAGGCCCAGGTAGGAGGTTTCGAAAACCGGTTTGCCCCGGAACGCGATTTCATAGCCGGGGCGAAGCAGCGCATAGTCCTCATGCGGCAAGGAGATGGACAAGCGGAACTGGATCTGACCGTCGGGCGAGGCGAGGGAGAGCGTGTCGGTCTGCGCGGCGAGCGGGAGCGCGGCAAGAGCGGCGATGAATACGGTACGAGTGAGCATGAACGCGCATCCATTTTAGCGGTCGCCGGGTGTTTACCGGGCGCCGGCGTTTAACGGCCGCGACGATCGGCGGGTCAGGCGCGTCACACTTTCGGCACAACGCGCAGCTTCAATCCGTCGATTCCCACGACGCGCACTTCCCCACCTGCTTCGACCGGCGTAGCGGAAGTTGCATCCCAGTACTCGCCGTGCAGGAAGACCTTACCGCCGGGCGCGAGCGCAGTGCGCGCTTCACCGGTTTGGTCTACCAGGCTTTCAATGCCCATCACGGATTTATTCTTGCGGGCGCGCAACGCCAGCGTCAGGAGAAAGATCGTAATCGCGGCGAAGGGCAGGCTCACCGACAGCGCGGTGGTGAGATGAATGCGCACCTCCGGCGGCCCGTTGATCAGCAGTAGCGCGCCCAGCGTCATGGAGATGGCTCCGCCGCCGCCGAGGATGCCGTGCGACGCGAATTTCGCTTCCAGAATGAACATGGCCACTCCTAAAATGAGTAGCGCCGCGCCGATCCAGTTAATGGGCAGCACGGCCAGCGACGAGAGCCCCAGGATTCCCAGGATTCCGCCCACCACACCCGGCAGGATCAACCCGGGCGCATTGAACTCGACGTAGATCCCGAGCGCTCCGAGGGCCATCAGAATGAATCCGACGTTGGGATCGGCCACGGCGTCGATGATGCGCTCGCGGGAGGTCAGGCGATACTCCGCGATTTCCGCGCCGGCGGTGTGAAGAACCTCGTGCCGGCCATCGAACCGGGTCACGTCGCGCCCGTCGAGCGCGTCCAGCAGCCGGCGCTCATCCGGCTGGACGATGTCGATCAAGTGCTGATCCAGGGCTTCCTTTTCAGTGAAGGCTTTGGCCCCACGGATGGTCTGCTCGGACAAGGCGGCGTTGCGCCCGCGCTTGTCGACAGTGGAGCGCAGCCACGCCGAGGCGTCGTTCTCAACTTTGGAGCGCATCACCGGGTCCATTTCTTGCCCCAACAAGACTGGCGACGCGGCTCCGGTGTTGGTGCCGGGCGCCATGGCGGCCACGTCGGCGGCTTCCAGGAGAAAGAATCCGGCGGATGCGGCGCGGCCCCCGCTGGGGGTCACGAAGGCGATCACCGGCACGCGCGAGCTGACGATTTTCTGGTTGATCTCGCGGCTGGCGTCGAGCAGGCCGCCAGGCGTGTTCAAGCGGATCAAGATGGCGGCGGCGTGATCCTGCGCGGCTTGCGCCATGGCGTGATCCAGGATCTCAACGGTGATCGGACCAATGATGCCGCCGACGTTCACGGCGATCACCCGCGGCGCGGCGGCCAGAGCGCTGCCCGCCAGCAGCGCGCCCACGACAACCCGTCTGAGCATAAACGTCACCCTCCTTAAGGCTACCGCTAAGCTGGGAGAAGTGTACCGAAGGATTCTCGTGCGCGCCACCAACTGGGTGGGAGACGCGGTGATGTCGCTGCCGGCGCTGCGGGCGCTGCGCCACCGGTTTGCCGACGCGCACATCGCCGTTCTGGCCAAGCCGTGGGTCGCGGATCTGTACCGGCGCGAGCCCTTCTGCGATGAATTGATCCCTTTCATCGCGCAAGGAGCGCCGGCGAAATTTCGCGCCGCTCGTGCGCTTCGACCGCAGCGATTCGATTGTGCGATCCTGCTGCAGAATGCTTTTGAGGCGGCGGCCATCGCATTCGTAGCGGGCATTCCCGAGCGCATCGGTTACGCGCGCGACGGGCGATCGCCGCTGCTGACACAGGCCGTGGCGGTGCCGCGTCCCGGCGAAATTCCCCGGCACGAGCGCTTCTATTACCTGGAACTGTTACGGCGCGCCGGAATTCTGGATCGCGTTCCAGAGACGGACGTGATTCGCTTGGAGTGCGCACAGCAGGCGCGCGCGAGCGGCGGCGCGCGCTTCCGTGAATTGGGATTCGAGGGCGCGGTGGTGGGCGTGAGCCCCGGAGCGGCTTATGGATCCGCAAAGCGCTGGCTGCCGGAACGTTTCGCGGAAGCGGCCACCCGCGTGGCCCAGGAGCTGAACGCCTCGGTGGCGATCTTCGGTTCGAAGGACGAGCGCGAGTTGTGCGGCGCGGTGGCCTCGGCCATCACCGTGCCCGTGGAGAACTTTGCGGGCGTGACGACGCTGGCGGAATTCATCGATCTGGCCGCGGCCTGCCGCGTGTATTTGACCAACGATTCGGGCGCAATGCACATCGCCTCGGCCTTGGGCGTTCCTACCGTGGCCGTGTTCGGCGCCACCGACGATACCACCACGGGTCCCACCGGACCACTGGCCCGCGTGATTCGCGAGCCCGTCGAATGCAGTCCGTGCTTGCAGCGCGAGTGTCCCATCGACCACCGCTGCATGACGCGGCTGGAAGCGAGTCGAGTGGCGGACGCGGCGCTGGGCTTACTGAAATAAGCTGAAATAGAACATGGCCGCTTCCCGCATTCTGGTGATCCGTTTAGGCTCGATGGGCGATGTGATCCACGCGCTCCCGGCCGTGGCGAGCCTCAAGCGGAGCTTTCCCGGAAGCGCGCTGGACTGGGTGATCCGTCCGCAATGGGCGCGGCTGCTCGAAGGCAATCCCTACGTGGACGCGGTCATCCCGTTCGACCGCCGCATGGGACGCCTGGGCGAATCGTTGCGGCTTCTGCGGCAGGAGCATTACGACGTGGCGGTGGATTTTCAGGGCTTGATGCAATCCGCGTTGGTGGCGCGTGCCGCGCGCGCCGATCGCGTCGTGGGACTCGGTTTCAGGCAGGCTCGCGAAAGCTTAGCCGCGCTGTTCTACTCGACCCGCGTGCACACTACGGCGGTGCATCGGGTCGATAGTTGCTTGGAACTGGCGGTCGCGGCGGGTGCTGCCTCCCAGGCGCGAGAGTTTCCGTTGCCCCCCGGCACGCCCGAAGGCGTGTTGCCCGAAGGAAAGTTCGTGCTGGCGTGTCCGCGGGCCGGATGGGAGGCCAAGCAGTGGCCGCGCGAATCCTACGAACGTCTGGCCGTACTGCTCGCAGAGTTCGGTATGCCACTGGTAGTGAATGGCGCGCCGGAATCCGCCGCATGGCTCGAAGGCATTCGCGGAGCCAAGGTGCATCTGTCCGGGCTGCCGGGATTGATCCACGCCACTCGGCGAGCGCACGCCATCGTGGGCGTCGACAGCGGCCCGCTGCATTTGGCGGCGGCTCTGGCGAAACCGGGCGTGGCTATTTTCGGCCCCACCGATCCCGCCTCGCACGGTCCGTACGGCGGAACGATCCGCGTGCTGCGCGCGCTCGGAGCGGTCGCCAGCTATAAGCGCACGAAGGGCATCGACCCCAGCATGCGCGCGATCACTCCGGCGATGATCCTGGAAGCGCTGGGCCCAGTGCTGAGCGGCGCCGCGGCGGAAAAGCGCACGGCGTGAGTTTCCCTAAACCGTATGCCGACCGCGTGGCCAAGCTGCGCGTGCCGTTCGGATTCGCGATGGCAGCGGCGTTCGTGTGGCTCTCGGCGCCGGACGCGACCTCATTGCTCGCCGGTCTGCCAGTGGCGTTCGCGGGACTGGTGCTGCGGGCGTGGGCCGCAGGGCATCTCGAAAAGAACCAGGATCTCGCCCAAAGCGGACCGTACGCCCACGTGCGCAATCCGCTGTATCTGGGCACCCTGACGGTGGCGGCAGGCTTCGTTATCGCGTCGCGGCGGTGGGAGTTGGCAGCGCTGTTCGCGGCCGTGTTCGGCCTCGTGTACCTGCCCGTAGTGGAGCTAGAAGAACAACACCTCCTCAACCTGTTCCCGGCATTTGAAGACTACGCACGACGCGTACCGAAGCTGTTGCCCCGGCTGACGCCGGCTGCGGAAGGAACGTCCAAACGATTTCGCTGGAGTTTGTACCGCCATAACCGCGAATACGAAGCGCTCGGCGGGTTCTTAATTGGTGTGGCGGTGCTGCTATGGAAGTGCTGCGGTCTTGATCGACTTCACAGACCTTGAAGGTTCAAAAGCGCGGTCTGGTCTAAGAACTCGCGGGCATTGACGATTTTCGAGGGCCGCCAGTCCTTGGGGAAGTGCCTCTTGTTGCCCGTGACCAGATAGTCGGCGTGGGAAACCTCGGCGCATTCCAAGAAACGGTTGTCCGCTTCGTGTTTTGCCTCTGCGAGGATTCGCGTAGGGTGAATCAGTCTGCTCGCCGCACCAATCTCAAGAAGCACGGCCTCAACTCGGCGCGGATCGAACTTGAGCTTGGGTTTGTAGAGTACCCTTTGGTACTCGGCCAGAATGGGCGGCGAGACAAAGAGAGAAAAGTCGCCGCGTAACGCGAGTAGAAGCACGAGGGCCTCCAATCCAGAAGGCTTGATCTGAGCCGAAACAACTGTGTTGGTGTCCAGGACAACCCGGATCATCTAACAGGTTGTTTAGTTTTGCGCTTTGCGGCTTGTTCCGCCCGCACCTCGGCGATGATGGCGTCGATTTCGCGCATGGTCATCCTGTCCGTACAGTTGCGCTTAGCGTCCGCCCACATCGCTTTGAGCGATGGAGGAGCCTCCGCCTGCAAGCGGCGGATGAGCTCTGCACGGCGCTGTCTGCGGCTGGAGGGTTTCGATGGGACTCGTTGAGCCGGAGTCACGATCAAGTGGCCCTTAACCAGAGTGACTTCGATCGGATCGCCGTCAGAAACACCCGCGAGATTACGCAGACGGGTCGGAACGGAAATACGGCCATCCAGCATTTTGGTTCGATACGTCATTAGGCTTCGCCTGTTTCTAGTTTAAGGCTTGGTGCTCGGTCCCGAAGGCCCACAGCCGGCGCGCGCTTCTTCAATCCCCTCGAACAGCCGAGCCGCGCCAGGCCCTTGCAGCGTACTCATCACGTGCCCCTCGCCCTTCTCGATGCTGAAATGAACCGTCATCCCCTGAGCTTTGAACTGCGCGGCTTGCTTCTGCATCTGCGACGCCCATCCGGTGTCGAGTTCACCCGCATACATGCTGATGCACATCTTCCCCAGTGCCTTCACCCGCTCCGGCGTGGCGTCGGGAAGATATCCCGGGAACCCGGTCACCGACAAGAAATATTGCGGAAACCGCGACGCGATGACAAACGCACTAATACCGCCGTTCGACATCCCCGCGATATGCAGCTTGTTGCCGGTGATCTTGTATTCGGCCAGCATCCGCTCGATGAATCCCGGGAACACTCGCGCGCCGCCTTCGAAGAACAACTCGCCGTTGGGCGCGGCCGGGAGAAACACGATGTACGCGCGGCGCTCGGCTTCCGGTTGCCAATTGCGCATCAGCGTAGTCATCACCATGTCGGGGCCCTGGCTCCCGGGGGGAAACGCCAGCACAGCCGGATAGGCCGTGGCCGCATCGTAATCCTTGGGAAGCACCACCTTGTAATGCACCGTGACGCCGGCGACGTCGGCGGACTTGTCGTAGGCTTTCGCGTGCAGCGTTGCAGCGGCGGCCAGAATCAACAGCAGTCGAACGAGCCTTAAGTTACTCATAAAACTCCGGAGCTTTCTTGAGCTTTTCGAACGTGGCCAGGTCGTGCTCGATCCACAGTTGCGCGCCCGTCTTCTTGAGGAACGCATCGATCATCGCGCGGCTGGCCGCGGATTGCTCCTTGTTGAACTCGAAGGTCGGGAAGCGGTTCATGGTGCGCTCCTCGGGGAAATGATACAAGTCCCCGGCGACGAGTATCGGCCCCGATTTCTTGAGCTTCAGATACAACACCGTGTGGCCCGGCGTATGGCCCGGCGCGGACTTGATGATCACCTTGCCGTCGCCGAACACGTCGTACTCGTCGTCTTTAAGGATGATGGTTTTCGAATTTTTGAGCGCGCTGAAACTGGCCTGTTGTATGATGCCCGCGGGCTTTTCGGCGAACATGGCGTCGCGCTCGGCCTGCCGGACCAACCAGGTGGACGCGGCGAAATCGTTGGCGTTGGCGGTGTGGTCGGAATGGTAGTGCGAGAGCGACAGGTACTTGATGTCGGCAGGCGTGAACCCCACGGCGGCGAGCTGCGGCTTCAGCCCTTGGCGAACCGTCGAGATGCCCTGCGTAAACGGCGCGCCGCCGGACGGAATCCGGCTATCGGCCACCACGCCAACGTCCCACATGAGCGTGCCCTTGGGGTGAGTGATCAGGTAGCAGGGCACGATGAAGTCGCGCATCGGTACTTCGCCCAGTTTGAACCCGTAGGTCTCGACGCTCATCGCGTGGATGGTGCCGCAGTCGAAAACGTAGACGCGAGGGGATTTCGGCAGCTTGGGTTGTGCGTGCGCGGCCAGGGCCGCGGCCAGCATCAGCGCCAGCGGCCAGGCTATCGGCGGCCACCGTCGAACTCTCTCCGTGATCATGTCGGACAGGATATCACCCCGCATCACACCCCGCGCGCAACCGCCGGAAAATTTGGAGTCGGATGTTACACTGAGGGCATCCCGATGAAAATCGCCATGGGAGCCGATCATGCGGGCTTCGGTCTGAAAGACGAAATCGCCGCACAACTGCGCGCGGCAGGTCACCAGGTGCAGGACTTCGGGACCAATTCCACCGCGTCTACCGATTATCCGGACTACGCGGCGCCGGTAGCCCAAGCCGTAGCCGGCGGCGCGGCCGACCGGGGCATTCTGGTGTGCTCGAGCGGTGTCGGCATGTCCATAGCCGCCAACAAAATTCACGGCGTGCGCGCGGCTTTAGGCACCAGCGCGGACGAGGTCCATTTCACCCGGGCGCACAATGATGCCAACGTTCTGACACTGGGAGCCCGCTACACGCCCCCAGAGACCGCGGCCCAAATGGTCCAGGCCTTTCTCGAGACCCCGTTTGAGGGCGGCCGGCACCAGCGCCGCGTCGATAAAATCACACAATTGGAAACCAGTTCATGACCGAACAGCAGCGTTTATCGCTCCCCTTGTCCGAGGCCGATCCCGAAATTTTCGACGCCCTCCGCCACGAGACCGAGCGCCAGAATGAGCACCTGGAGTTGATCGCCAGCGAGAACTTCACCTCCGAAGCGGTGTTGGAGGCCACCGGCAGCATATTCACCAATAAATACGCCGAAGGTTATCCGGGCAAGCGGTATTACGGGGGTTGCGAGTACGCCGATGTGGTGGAAACACTGGCGCGCGAGCGGGCCAAGAAGCTTTTCGGCGCCGAGTACGCCAACGTCCAGCCACACTCGGGTTCGCAAGCCAACCAAGCGGCCTACGGGGCGGTGGTGAATCCGGGCGACACCATTTTGGGGATGAATTTGTCTCATGGCGGTCATTTAACCCATGGCCACCAACTGAATTTTTCCGGCAAAACCTACCACGTGGTGCCATACGGCGTGCGCCGTGAAGACGAACGTATCGATTACGATGAGCTCGCCCGGCTGGCCGCGGAGAACAAACCCAAGCTGATCATCGCCGGCGGCAGCGCGTACCCCCGCACTCTCGATTTCCCGCGTTTCCGGGAAATTGCCGACAGCGTGGGGGCGATTTTCCTGGTGGACATGGCGCATTTTTCCGGATTGGTCGCCGCGGGGCTCCATCCCAATCCCTGCCAGTGGGCCGATATCGTCACCTCCACGACGCACAAGACCTTGCGCGGGCCCCGCAGCGGAATGATCCTGGCGCGGGAAAAATACGGGGCGGCCATCGACAAGACCGTGTTTCCCGGCATCCAGGGAGGCCCGCTGGTGCACGTGATAGCGGCCAAGGCAGTGTGTTATTTGCAGGCCGCGACCGAGGAATTCCGCCAATATTCCCGCCAAGTGGTGGCTAATGCACAGGCGCTGGCGCAGGGCTTAACGGATGCCGGATTCCGAGTGGTTTCCGGGGGCACGGACACCCATCTGATGCTGGTGGACGTGTTCGCCAAGGGGGTCCGCGGCAAGGAAGCCGAAGCGGCGCTGGAACGCGCCAAAATCACGGTCAATAAAAATACCATCCCATTTGACATAAATCCGCCGCTGAATCCCAGCGGAATTCGCCTGGGCAGTCCGGCGGTGACTACGCGCGGCTTCCGGGAAGCCGAGATGCGGGAGGTGGCGGCGCTGTTTGCCCGGGTAGTGGACAACCTCCGGGGTGGGGCCGTCGACGACGCCATCATGGCGGAGGTCCGGCGCCGCGTGAGTGAGCTGACGGCTCGCTTCCCCCTGTACGCCTGGAAGTCAACCCCCGCTGCCGTGCGCTGAAGCGTCACCAGAGGTACCCGATGCACATCGCGATTGACGTCCGGCGCTGGCGCGATTTCGGCATCGGCACGTACATTCGAAACCTGGTCCGGTCGCTGGCGCGAGTGGACCAACACTACAACCAGTACACTCTGATCGGGCGGTCATCCGACGTGGAGGAACTGCGGGCTCTGGGGTCCCGCGTGACGGTGGCCGTGTACGACCGCCCGGATAATACTGCCTTGCATAACGTGAGTTTCCCGACCTTCCTCCGTAGATTTCCTGCCGATTTATACCATATTCCTCTGAATTCCGTCGCGTATTTCATGCCGCGTCCGTATGTGTTGACGATCCACGACATGAGCACCCTGCTGTACCCCTCCCACGGCGACGTTCGCAGCACCTTCCACGAGGAGCGCTACCGCCGGGGTGCGGCTCGGGCCGCGCGAATCATTACCGTGTCCCACGCCACCCGCCGCGATCTCCAGGCCGTTCTGCACATTCCGCCGCAGCGCGTTCGCACCATATACAGCGCTCCGGACCCCGCGTTTACGGGCCCTTCGGGCACCGCCGGCAAGGACGCGGAGACGCTGGAACGCTACTCCATCCACCATCCGTTTATCCTGTACGCCGGCACGATACTCCCTCAGAAGAACATTCCCCGTCTGGTGGAGGCCTTCGCCGTGCTGCGCGGGGAACTGGAGAATCATCCGCAATATTCCGGTCTGCGCCTGGTAATTATTGGGGACGATTTGGCGAAAAATCCCTCGGTGCGGCGCGCGGTAATCGCCACCCGCACGGAACCTTTCGTGCGTTTTCTCGGCTTCGTTCCCATCGAGACCTTGAAAGTATTTTATCGGGCGGCGGAATTGTTCGTTTTCCCCTCGCTTTACGAAGGCTTCGGACTGGCGCCCCTGGAGGCTATGGCTTGCGGAACCCCCGTGGTGGCGTCCGCGCTGCCGGCACTGGTGGAAGCGGTGGGCGATGCGGCCGAACTGGTGAATCCGGAGCACGTCTTCGATATCTCCCGGGGCATCCGCGAGCTTCTCTTGGACCGGGAGCGGCGCGCCCTTCTCCGCCAAGCCGGGCGTGCCCAAGCGCATAAATTCCAGTGGGACGATACAGCCCGCGCGGTTTTGGATATATATCTGGATATTAATAAATAACTACTGGAGAATATACGTGAGATAAAACGATTCGCCCCCTACTATTATGTCGTACAGGCACTTCCAGCACTTCGCGGAGAGCGCCAGGAAGCGCCATCGGGGTTCGGAAGGACGGGAAACAAGGATCATGGAATGGACTCGGTCAGATACGGTAGCGCTTGCGAAGCACAGCTGCACTCAGTGTCACGGCTCCGGCTTGCGGTTGGGACGAAAAGGGGCGCTGTCCCCTTGCCATTGCGTTCTGCGCTCGATTTTTCGCATTTGCTACCACCGCTTCGTGAGGTGCGTGGAGCAGGAAAGGCATTTGAGCCGGGTCTCGCTGGAGGCGCATCGGGGCAAGCAGCGGCCGTCCACATGGGGGCGGAAAGATGAGGAGTATATCGCCGATTTCACGTTAGTGACGCGGCGTACGTTAACGGAACTGGAGCACCAGCTGTTTCGCTTTCACTTCCTGCTGGGCGCGGACTGGAAATTGTGCTCCCGCAAGCTGAACCTGGAGCGCGGGAATTTCTTCCACGCTGTGTACCGGATCGAACAGAAGCTCGGCAGGGTGTTCCGGGAGTTACAGCCATACGCGCTTTTTCCGCTGGAGGATTACTTCCAAGGACCGTCGCGCATAGGACCGGATCTGTCGCGAAGCGCAGCACCGGTGGAGCGGAAGATGCCCGAGCATCTGCGCTTTCCTCCCATCGGCCGGGCGGCTTGAGCCCTGGCGGCTTAAGAGAGATCCGCACCCGGACGGCCCACATTCGTTTAGCGGCGGGCGGCGAAGAACTTCTGCATCATCGCGGTGCACTCGGCGCCCAGCACGCCTTCCACGATTTCGAGGCGGTGATTTAGCACCTCGGAATCGGCCAGGCGAAATTTGCTGCGGACTCCGCCAAACCTCAGGTCCCGCGCGCCGAAGACCACCTGTTTGAGGCGCGCGGCGACCAGGGCGCCGGCGCACATCACACACGGCTCCACGGTCGCGTAGAGCGTGGCGCCCTCTAAACGATAGTTGCCGGCCGCGGCTCCCGCTTGCCGCAGGGCGGCGATTTCGGCATGCGCGGTGGGATCGTTGCGCTCAATGCTGGAGTTGCGCCCGCGCCCGATTACGTTGCCGTTCGCGACCACCACGGCGCCGACCGGCACTTCGCCCGCGGCCTCGGCTTCGGCCGCCAAATCGAGCGCCATCCGCATGTAGGATTCGTGATCCATCTTGCTCCAAGAAGCGCGCTACCAGTTTATGGGAACAGGGCGAGCTGAGCGTCGTGCGGCCACAGTTCCGGCTCGGGAGCGGGATCGTTACGGTCGAGGCCGTGGCGGCGCCGGATGCGGTCCATGCGCTCGCGGATGACCTCGGGATAGGCGCCGCGCAGATACGCGGAGTTCTCGAAGCGCTCACGGTAGCGGCGCACCAGTGCGGGAAACTCCCGTTCGAGAAACGGCAGAAAGACGGCCCAGGCGCAAGGCTTGAGGAACAGCACATTCGCCCACAGGCGAGAAGCGCCCGCTTGGGCCGCGGCTCGGGCCAGACCGTCCAACTCCGCTTCGCTATCGTTGATCAGCGGCAGCAGCGGGGCGCAACTGACCATGGTTCTCAGCCCGGCGCGGCTCAGTTCGCGGACCGCGCCCAGCCGCAGATCGGGCCGCGGCGCCATCGGCTCCAGCAATCGCGCCAAGTGTGCGTCCACAGTGGTCACGGTGATGGCGATCATCAAATAGTTGCGGCGCGCGATCTGCTGCAACAGGTCGATATCGCGGACCACCAGATCCGATTTGGTGGTGATGCCTAGGCGCAAGCCGCTCACCGAAGCGAAGGCTTCGAGCATGCGGCGGGTCACGCGATAACGCCGCTCGGCCGGCTGATAGGGGTCGGTCGCCGTGCCCAGAGCCACCGATTCACCTTGCGGCAAGCGGCGCAATTCGGCCAAAAAGCGCGCGGCGTCAAACTCCTTGGCGAAGATCTTGCGCTCGAACTCATCGGGATCGCGCAGTTCCATGAACTCGTGCGTATAGCGCGCGTAGCAGTACTTGCACCCGAACTCGCAGCCGCGGTACGGATTGATCGTCCAGCGGAAGGGCAGGCGCGGATTGTCGCAGCGGGCCAGGTACGACCGCGCGGGCAGCTCGAAATATTGCACGCGCCGCTTGGCCTTCAGTTGGGGACTAGCCGCGGCCATGCGCGCGATGCCGACGAGCTCGGACATTCGGCTAGTTTCGCCTTATGTTCTCCCCAATGTCAAGCGTGTCTGCCCGGGCCGCGAATTGGGCCGGATCGATGTCCTTTAGACTAAGACACTGGAGAGGCGGCGAATCTTATGAGACAACTCTTTCAAACAGCGGTTTTCACCAGCATCGTCCTTCCGTTTGTGGGCAACCATGTTGCGAGCGCGCAAACCACCATCTTCGGCAGCAACCTGATCGTGAATGCGGGGGCTGAATCGGGCGCCGGCGGCGACAGCACGGTGCAGCAAAAGAATGTGCCCGGCTGGTCCAGCACCGGCGGGTGCGACGTTTACGCTTACGCGACCGCGTATAAAAAGGCGAGTGCGATCGCCCCGCAAGACATTGTTCCGCGGGGCGCGGGCAACAATTATTTTGCGGGAGGAACCAAGCCGGCGAATTGCACTTTTTCGCAGAGCATCGCCCTGTCCTCCGGCGCGGCCACCATTGACGCCGGCACTGCGACCTTTGCGGCCGGTGCTTACCTCGGCGGCTACGGGCGCGACGGCGACAACGCAACCATGACGGTCGCCTTTCAGGACTCCACCGGAAAGCAGTTAATCTCGGTGACCCTCGGAACGGTCGGGCCAAACGATCGCGCGTCGCAGGAGAGCGGTTTATATCTGCGGCGGCAGATCGGGCAGGTGCCGGCGGGCGCGCGAACCGCCGCCGTGACGCTCAATATGCTGTGGGTAAACGGCGAGAACAACGAAGCCTACGCCGACAATCTTTCTCTGATTTTGAACGCACCCGCCGCGCCGCAGTCGCTCATCGGAGTGAACTTGATCGTAAATCCCGGCGCGGACGCCTCGCCCGGCCTGCAAGACAATGTAACCACCACGAACGCCTCGACGGATCTTCCCGGATGGGTGCGGAGCGCTTACCTCACCGCCGATTCCTATCAGGATTCAGGCGGCGACCTGTACAAGTACACGGCCGGGCCTCCCGACGCCGGAAGCAATTATTTCTATGGCGGCGTAAATGTTACGGACGCCTCCAATCCGATTGCCACCGGGTTCCAGGACATCGACGTTTCTTCGGCCGGCAGTCTGATCGACACCGGGAACGTCACCTACGCGCTGTCCGGCTGGCTGGGAGGCTACGACAGCCAGGATGACCACGCACAGCTCACGGTTCAGTTCCAGAGTTGGGCCGGAACCGCGCTGGGGACGGCCACGCTCGGGCCCATTTTATCGGCCGATCGTATGAATCAGAGTGCGCTCCTGAAGCTCTCGACCAGCGGCAACCTGCCCAAAGGCACGCGGGTGATCCACGTGTTGTTGACCATCACCCGAGAGGAAGGCCAGAACAACGACGGTCTCGCGGACAGCCTCTCGCTGGTGTTGGGTCCGTTCTCAAATCCGGGGCCGATGATTTCGCAAAGCGTGATCAGTGCGGGGTCGTATGGAGCGTTCGATGCAGTCGCACCGGGGACGTGGATGGAAATTTACGGCGCCAACCTGGCGGCGGATTCGCGCGCATGGGCCAGCGGGGATTTCAACGGAGTCAATGCACCGACCTCGCTGGACGGAACCAAGGTGACCATCGGAGGGCAGTCTGCATTTGTCTACTTCATCAACCCGGGACAGATCGACGCGTTGGTTCCCGGCAATGTGGGTACCGGGCCGCAGCCGGTGACCGTCACCACCGCCAACGGCACCAGCGTTCCCTTGCTGGTCACGGTGAATCCGGTAGAGCCGGGGCTGCTGTCGCCGCCGGCGTTCACCGTAAACGGGAACCCGTATCTGGCTGCCGTTTTTCCCGATGGTCAGACGTTCGTGCTTCCGCCGGGCGCCATTTCCGGCGTTCCCTCGCGCCAAGCCAAGCCGGGAGAGACGATCCTCGTCTATGGTGTCGGATTCGGCGTGGTGAATCCGAACCTTACCGTGGGCCAAATCGTTCAGCAAGCCAATGCGCTGGTCGCGCCGGTCCAAGTGCTATTCGGGTCCACTTCGGCGACGCTTGCGTACTCGGGTCTGGCCCCGAATTTTCTGGGCCTGTACCAGTTCAACGTCGTCGTGCCGAACATCCCCAACAGCGACCTGGTACCGCTCACCTTCACGCTTAACGGCGCCGGCGGTGCGCAGACCTTGTACACAGCCGTGCACAATTAAGCCCGGCGGAAACGTTGATGATCATCCAGCATCGACGCGGACCGCACGGCGGTCAGACCGGGTACGATCCCGCGATGTAATTCGTCAAATGATGAATCGTCTGGCCCTGCGACTGCACGATCCAGTTGACCAGGTCGCCGATCGAAAGCATGCTCACCACCGCGTCGCCTTCGAGCACCGGCAGATGGCGGATGCGGCGCGAGGTCATCAGGTGCATGCACTCGTCCACCGTCTGTTCGGGCCGGACGTAGAGCACCGGCGTGCTCATGATTTCGCGCACCTGCGTCTCATGCGAGCTGCGGCCACGGAGGATCACTTTCCGGGCATAGTCCCGCTCGGAGATGATCCCGGCCAGGTCGGAGCCGCTCAACACGACCAATGCGCCCACTTTCCGGTCCGACATCATCTCGATGGCTTGATAAACGGTGGATTCCGGGGCGATCGACCACACCGGGGAACCTTTGGGGCGCATCAGGCTGCGCACCGGCTCGTCGAACCGGAGCGCGCTGGGCGCGGGGCTGGTAGCGAAGGGCATACAACACCTCCGCTCGAATGATTCGCCTATGCAGGGGCAAAGTCAAGGGGCCGCGCAGCGGATAGAGAGCGTTGAAGCTGGGTTATAGTAACGAAAGTGAGTGGCCGCGTCGCGATCCTGTGCTTCACCGTGTTTCTCGGCGCGTGCCGGAACCTTCCCGAGGCCTACGCGCCTCCCGAGCAGCGCCCGCTCATCCTTGTGGACCGGCCCTACCGCGTCCGCCGCGTGATTAGTATGGATGACTCCGACGCGCCGTCGCGCTTCGTGCGGGATATTTCTCCGGCGCTCGCCGGAACGTGGCGTTGGACCGGACAGCGTCCTGCGATCGATATTTTTATGCGCGTCAACGAAGGCGTGCGGTACGTGATCGACTTCGCGCTGCCGGAGGTCACCTTCAAAGCTACCGGGCCGGTGACGGTTTCCTTCCTGGTGAACGATCATCTGCTGGACTCCGTCCGCTACACCGAAGCGGGGGACAAGCACTTCGAGAAGCCGGTGCCGGCGGAGTGGATCCCGGTGGGCCGCGATTCCACCGTGGGCGCGGAGATCGATAAAGTCTGGACCGCCCCGGACGACCGCGCAAAGCTGGGCTTCGTGCTGGTGCGGATAGGGCTGACGCAGCGATGAAGCCGGCTTTGCTGCCTTTGGTGGGCGCGGCGGCCACCGCTTGCGCCTGTTACGCCGCCGGAGCGGTGTTCATCGACCGGCTGGGCATCGCGCAAAAGCTGCGCCGCTCCGAGCGCCTTCCCTTGGCGTTCATCCTGGGCGCGGGATGCCTGCACCTGATTCTGTTCGCCGTCCTGTCGCTGCACCTGGCGCATCGCGGCATCTTGCAAACGCTGCTGGCCGCGCTAATCCTGGCGGGGATCGCCCTGGGTTCATTTCGTAATCCAGGTGCCAAGGAGAAGCCGCTCGGCACGCCCTTAAAAGCGCTGTTCGGTGCGCTGTCGGCGGTGTATTTCGTTTTGTACTTGTTCAACGCGTGGGCGCCCGAGCACAGCCCGGATGGGTCCAGTTACCATCTCGGCCTGGTGGCCCAATACCTGCGCGTGCACGGATTCGAAAAGATCACCACCGATTTTTACGCCGCTCTCAGCGCCGGCGTGGACCTGTTGTACTTGCCCGCGTTTGCCATCGGCGGACACTCCGCCGCGGCGCTGCTACACTTCTGCTTCGGCATGGCGCTGGCGCTGGCCATGCTGGCCTACGGGCGGAGAATCGGCAAGCCGTGGGTGGGCGCGGCCGGCGCAACGCTGACGTGGCTGAGTCCGGTGGCCGGAATGGATCAGACGGCGGCCTACAACGACGTGGCCGTGGCGGCCATCGTGTTCGCGGCATTCTACTGGTCCCAAATCTGGGATCAGGAAGGCGACGCGCGCTTCTTGGTCCCGCTCGGCCTGGTGACGGGGTACGCTTACGCGGCGAAGTACACCGTGTTCGTAATCGCCGTATTCGTGCTGGGATTCGTGGCGATACGAGCGCGGAAGTGGAAGCCAGTGCTGGCCGTGGCCGCACTGTGTCTGGTAATGTCCGGGCCGTGGGCCGTGCGCAACTGGATCTGGTACCACGATCCCGTGGCTCCGTTCGGCAACTGGTTGTTCCGCAATCCGTACGTGCACGTGATGATGGAGCAGGACTACTTCAGCTACCTGAGCTCGATGCACACCTACGGCGTGCGCTCGCGGTGGGACCTGCTGCTGGAAGCCTTGGTGCGCGGGCAAAAGACCGCGGGCCTGGTTGGACCCGTCTTTCTGTTAACGCCTTTGGCGCTGTTCGCGCTGCGCTACAAGGAAGGCCGCCGGTTACTGGCCGCCGGCGCGCTGTTATTCTGCACGTACTTCGCCAACATCGGGACGCGTTTTCTGATCCCGGCTCTGCCTTTCGTTTCGCTGGCGCTGGCGATGGCCGCGGGCGAGACTCCGGCGCTGCTCGCGGCCCTGATGATCTTTCAGGCCGTGGCCGGATGGCCGGCGGTGATGGCGCACTACACGGGGCAGTTCGCCTGGCGGCTGCACGGTATTCCGTATGAAGCCGCTCTGCGTAAAATCCCCCAGGATCAGTTTCTGGCGGAGCGCGACCCGGACTACAACCTGGCGCGCATGTTGGATCGCTACGTGCCTGCGGGCGACCGCGTGCTGGCCTTCAACTTCGACCGCGAGGCCTACACTTCACGCCAGGTCTTGGTTTCGTTCCGCTCGGCGTCCAACGAAGTTCTGGGCGATATCGCCGTAGCGGGATTCAACCTGGGCTCGCAGCCAACCCTGGCGCACGAGTTTCGTTTCACCGAACGCAAGGCCCGGCGCGTGCGCGTGGTCCAGACGGCCCAGGCGCAGACCCCGGAGCAGTGGAACGTCAACGAGCTGCGCTTCCTGAACCAGGGTGTCGAGCTCCCGCGTAACGCAGCCTGGCGTCTGCGCGCCTGGCCCAATCCCTGGGGCGTGCAACTGGCCTTCGACAACTCCCCGGTCACGCGTTGGCGCTCCTGGGAGGTCGCGTTTCCCGGGATGTACATCGACGTCGACTTCGGCCGCGAGGAATCGCTGGACGAGGTGCGCGTGGAAACCTCGTCGGATATCACCCGCGTGCGCCTGCAACTGGAGGCGATGAACGCCGCGGGACAGTGGGAGAAAATCGGCGGTGAACCCCAGGACGTGGCGATCGACCAGCAGGGATATTCGCCGCGGCGTATGGCCACGCGCGAGCTGCATGCGCGCGGCGTGAACTACCTGTTGATCGCGGAGACCGATTATGGCGCTGACGATTTCCGCGACGATCCCGAATTCTGGGGCTTGCAGCAGATCGCCTCCACTCCGCAGGCGCGGCTCTATCAGGTGGTCCCGTAGTGCCTCATGCGGTGGTCCCTGAATATTTCCTGGGCGTGGACGGCGGGCAAACCGGAACCCGCGCGCTGATCGCGGATGAAACCGGGCGCGTGATCGGGTCTGGACGGGGCGGTCCGGCCAGCCCGGCCGATGGCGAGACCGGGCGGAGGCGCTTCACCACGGCCATCGAAGCCAGCGTTTCCGCGGCGCAGGCGGCTGCCGGAATGGGGTCCGGAACGGTATTCGCGGCCGCCTGCATGGGGTTCAGCGGAGGACCCGATAACAAGGACGAGCTGGCGCGGAAATTGGTCCCGGCCCAAAAGTATGCGATCACGCACGACGCTTGGATCGCGCTGAACGGCGCAACCCGAGGGGGCCCCGGCATCGTGGCAATCGCCGGCACGGGATCGCTGGCGTTCGGCAAGAACGCCAGCGGCGTCACGGCGCGTGCGGGAGGCTGGGGTTTCGCGTTCGGCGATGAGGGCAGCGCGTTCGACCTGACGCGGCAGGCCATGCGGGCTGCTTTGCGGCAGGAAGAAGGATGGGGTCCGCCCACAGCTTTGCGTGCCGCTCTGCTTGAAGCTACCTCCGCGCGCAACATGAACGACCTGCTGCATCGCTTCTACACTGACGAGTTCCCGCGCGCCCGCGTAGCCGCTCTGGCGGAGCTGGTGGAAGCCACGGCCTTGCGCGGAGACGCGGTGGCTCAAGAACTATTGGGCGCCGCCGCCCAGTCCGTGGCCGTGCTGACCGGCGCGGTCCGGCAGCAGCTGTTCGGAGAGAAAGAGCCCGTGGACGTCCGCTACTCCGGCGGCGTGTTCCGCTGCCGGAGCATCCTAGCGCGCTTTCAAATGCTGGTGGAGATAGACAGTCGCACCTCGGTGTCGGCGCCGGCGTACAGCGCCGCCGCAGGCGCGCTCCTGGAGGCGTTCCGCATTAGCGGCGTCAAGTGTACGCTGAAGGATGAGCCGTGGAGCGGGCTTTAGCCTGCAACGGAGGCTTCAGCCTCCGAGTCGAAGCGGAGACCAAAGTCCCCGTTGCAGGCTAACCCCCGCGCCACAATCACACAAAAATGGAACCCGTTTCCCACTACTTCTATTCCCACCGCCTGAAACTCCAGTTCTGGGATTGGGGCGAGGCGGACAAACCCGCGCTAATCCTGGTCCACGGCACGCGCGACCACGCCCGCAGTTGGGACGGCGTCGCGCGAGTGCTCCGCGACCACTACCACGTCTACGCCCTCGACCTCCGCGGGCACGGCAACAGCGCCTGGGCCCCGGGCGCGCTCTACAGCCTCTCCGAACACATCCTGGATCTCACCGTATTCCTGGACATCCTCAACGCGTATCCGGTGCGGCTCGTGGGGCACTCACTGGGCGCGATGGTGTCGCTGTTTTATTCCGGCGTTTTCCCGCAGCGGGTGACCAAGCTGGTGTCGATCGAGGGACTCGGCCTGGGCCCGCACGTGCGGCCGCAGCGTCCGGCGCCGGAACGCATGCAGCGCTGGATCGAGAAGGTCCGCGCCCTGGAAATGCGGGCGCCCCGCGGCTACCCCAATCTGGCGGCCGCGATTGCGCGCATGAAGGAGGCCAACCCGTTCCTCAGCGACGCGCTGGCCGAGCATCTCACCCTGCACGGCACCAACTGGAACGGCGACGGATCGCTCACCTGGAAGTTCGACAACTACACGCACTCGATCAACCCCTTCGGCTTCGACCGCGAGGAGACCGCGGAACTGCTGACGGCCATCGATTGCCCAACTTTAATGTTCTGGGGCCGCCAGAGCTTCGCCATCGATCCGGACCAGGACGAACTGGCGCGTATGGTCCGCCGCCGGAAGGTAGTCAAGGTCGATCAGGCGGGCCACTGGGTGCATCACGATCAACTAGACTTGTTCTTGAGGGAAACCGGGGCGTTTCTAAGCGAACAGGGGGCCTGACAGTCGGGGTTTTGACCACGGAGCGCTGTAAACGAGCGCACCCGCGCGCGCGTCCAAGAGTTCAGATGATGAAATCCTATCGAATATTCTCCATTTCGGCGTTCGCGGCCCCGTTCTTGGCGATGGTCGCGGCGCTGCCCGTGTGCGCCCAGGCCTGGGACCCGACCGGCAACAGCCAGCTCAACGGCAACTATTATTTCCGCGAAGTGGTTTACGCCGTGGGCGACCAGTCCGGCGACGTTACCGATGGCTTTGCGATTTACGGCGGCATGACCTTCAACGGGAACGGAACCTTCAGCATCTCGGCCACCCAAGGCGTGATGTACGACGGGTACTACGGCCAGGTGTCCAGCTTCAGCATCAACGGCACCTACACCATCGGCGCCAACGGACATGGGTTCATCAACTGGTCGGTTCCGTCGGTCAGCGTGAAGTACACCATCAAGGTGCTGGTTTCGGGCGGCATGATTGTCGGCAGCGCCACGGACACAACGCTGGGCATCAATGAGGTGTTTATGGCCGCGCCGATCGCCGCGACGCCTTTGACCGCATCGGCGTTTAACGGCAGCTACTCGCTCGCGTACATGAGCATTCCGATTAACGGCTACATCACCAGCGCTTACGATTCGCTGATCCAGCTTTCGGCCAACGGCGCGGGCGGAATCGGAACGGCCAGCGTCAACGGTTACGTCGGCTCCGGCGGTTCAACTCCATTCAATGTGTCCGAGTCCAACGTCAAATATGCCTTCAGCGGCGGAGCGGCCGTGGTGACCTTCCCCACGGGAAACAACTTGCCGGTGGTGGGGCAGGAGTATTTGTATTTTTCTCCCGACCTGAATTACGTGTTCGGCGGATCGCCCACCAACACGGACCTGATCGTGGGCGTGCGCACGGGATCGGCGCCAAACCTGGGAGGGCTGTATTATCAGGCCGGCCTCGACGTGGACGAGTCGACGGTCGCGAGCGGCTACGCGTCGCCCGACAGTTACTACGGGTCGTTCAGCGCGGCGAACGGCGTGATCGTCGACCATCAGCGTTTGCTATCCCCGATCAACTCGTCGGGTGCCTACGATTACATGTTCGCCGACGATTACTCCAACGGTGCGACCTACACGGACAGCTATGGCATTAAGTATGTAATGGGCAACGGCGGCGTGCGCGTCGGCTACGGACTCGGGCCGTACCTGGGAATCAATGTGGCCATACCGGCGCCCACGTTCAATCCCACGGGTGTGTTCCTGAGTCCGGTGGGCGTGGTGAACGCGGCCAGTTCGGCCCCGTTTACCGCGGGCATCGCGCGCGGCGAATTGATCACGCTGTATGGCGCGAATTTGGCCGCCAGTACGACGGTAGCCTCGGCGCTGCCTTTCCCCACCACACTCAACGGCGTTCAGGTATTGGTGAATAATGTGGCCGCGCCGGTGTACGTGGTCAGCCCCGGGCAGGTTTCGGCGATCGTTCCCTATGCGACTACGGCGGCCATCGCGCAGATTCAGGTGGTGAACAACGGCGCGAAGTCCAACGCGGTCACGATGTATGTGAATCAGACCGCGCCGGGAGTGTTCACGAATCCAGCCGGGGGCCTGGGCTACGCCGCGGCGCTGCATGCCGATTACTCGCTGGTCGGGCCCAAAAGTCCGGCGGTAGTGGGCGAGACCATTTCGATCTTCGTAACCGGCCTCGGCGACGTGTTTCCCGGGGTTGCCGATGGCACTGCCGGTCCGTCCAGTCCGCTGAGCGTCGCCAGCAACACGATCACGGCGTACGTAGACACGGTCCAGGCCACGGTGACCTACCAGGGCCTGGCGCCCGGGTTGGCGGGACTGTACCAGATCAACCTGACCATCCCCAGCGGCGTGACCGCGGGCGACGTGGCGCTGGATATCAGCGGTCCGGACGCGTATTCATCGGAAGCGGCGTTGTCCGTGGCTACGCAGTAGACTGAAATCGTGGCCACGAAGAAGCTGACCTTCAGCGCCGATGAGCGCACCATCGAGCGGGCCCGCGCCCATGCGCTCGAACTGCGAACTACGCTGGACCAGGCGTTCGGAGAGTGGCTGGAGCAATACGCCGCGAAGAAATATCCGACCGCGGATGAATTCGACCGCATCATGAAACGGCTCGACCACGTCCACGCGCGGCGGTTGCGCGGCGTGAATTGAACGTGCTGTAGCAGCCCCAGTTTGCAAAGCCTGGGGCAGCCAGTCCTGGCTGCAGCCGCCTTTTCAGGCGTTCCCCGTTCTTATCTTTGAGAAGGCACTCCTAAAGCCGCAATCTCTCGTTCCGGGACTACGCCCCAACCGTCTCTGTGACCTTCGCCGCGTACCGCCGGTCCACGTAGTCGTTCAGGATATCGATGAACTCGGCCACGATGCGGTCCCCGCGAAGCGTGCATTTCAGCTTGCCATCCACATACACCGGAGCCACCGGCTCCTCAAACGTGCCCGGCAGCGAAATGCCGATGTTGGAATGCTTGGACTCGCCGGGTCCGTTGACCACGCAGCCCATCACCGCGACCTTCAGTTCCTCAACCCCCGCGTAGCCCGACTTCCACACGGGCATCCGCGCGCGCAGATAGTTTTGGATCTGGTCCGCCATGTCCTGGAAGAATGTGCTCGTAGTACGCCCGCAGCCCGGACAAGCGGTCACCTGCGGGGTGAAGCTGCGCAGCTCCAGCGATTGCAAAATCTGCTGCGCCACGACCACTTCTTCCGTGCGATCGCCATTGGGCATGGGCGTGAGCGAAACGCGAATGGTGTCGCCGACGCCCTCCTGCAGCAGCACTCCCATGCCGGCGGTCGACGCCACAATGCCTTTCGCTCCCAGTCCGGCTTCGGTGAGACCCAGGTGCAGCGCGTAGTCGTCCTCGTCGGCCAGCATGCGGTACACGCGAATCAGATCCTGCACGCCGCTGACCTTGGCACTCAGCACGATCTTGTCCCGAGCCAGCCCATAGCGCTCGGCCGCGCGCGCCGATTCGATGGCGCTCACCACGATCGCGCGAAGCGTGACGGTCTTGGCATCCTCCGGCTCGGGCCGCAGGTTATTCTCATCCATCATGCGCGTGAGCAGCGCGCCGTCGAGCGAGCCCCAGTTCACGCCGATGCGCACCGGGCGCCCATATTCGATGGCGGCTTCGATCATGATGCGGAAGTTGTCGTCGTGCTTCTTGCCGATATTGACGTTGCCGGGATTGATGCGGTACTTGGCCAGCGCCCGCGCCATGTCGGGATACTTCTTCAAAAGGATGTGGCCGTTGTAATGGAAGTCGCCGATGATGGGAACGCGCACGCCGAACTGATCCAGCGTCTCGACGATCTTGGGCACCGCGGCAGCCGCCGCTTCGGTGTTGACGGTGACGCGCACCAGCTCCGAGCCGGCATTGGCCAGCGCCATGGTCTGGTTGACGGTCGCCTGCACGTCGGCCGTGTCGGTATTGGTCATGGACTGGACCACGATAGGGTGGTCCCCTCCGATGCTGACGTTACCGACACGAACCGCCACCGAACGGCGGCGCGGATTTGCTGCCATGCTGACTCCTCCCGGAAAGGTCCTGAACCTCAATTGTAGCAACGCGAAATGCCCTGGGCACGTTCGCCGCGGAACACAATTAGGGCCTTATGGCGGCCCGGCTGCCTTTTCTTCGCTATCCGTATCGTATGCCGGTCTCTGGGTACAGAACGCACTCTCCGCCCGCTGATCTCCGGCGCTTGCGGAGGTAGAATACAGCCAGAAATTCGATAATTGGAAGCGGGCCCTCGCGCCGATTTTTAGCGGATGTTCTCAGAGCTCGCGGGATTGTGGCAAAAAGAAGGACCGATAAAGGAGCTGACGATGAACCACAGATTGCTGAGATTCGGGTCGTTAGCCGGCGCCGCCGCCGCGCTCTGCACCCTGGTCGCCGTTTCTTGCTCGCCGAGAAATGGCTCCACAATTCCGGCAACCAAAATCGCCGTGACCACCTACCACTACGACGTCATGCGGACGGGCTGGAACTCGCACGAGACGGTGCTGAATCCTACCTTGCAGCCCCCTGGGCCCGTGGTGGAGACATTTCAGCGTTTGCACCGAGTTCCGGTTGACGACACCGTCTACGCCCAACCTCTCATCGTTCCGGACGTCATGGCCGCGGGCGGCAAACACGACATCGCTTATGTAGTCACGGAGAACAACACAATTTACGGAATCGACGCAAATTCCGGAGCCATCCTTTTGACCCGCAACCTGGGGCAGCCGGTTCCGTTTCCGCAGAATTGCTACAACAACGGGCCCAACGTGGGAATTGAATCGACTCCGGTGATCGATCCGTCGCAGAACGCCATGTACCTGATGGCGTACATCATGTCGAAGGGGCAGCCAACCTATCGCCTCTATGATGTCGATATCGCCACGCTTCAGGACCGCCGCAGTCCGGTCGTCGTTTCCGCCTCGCACCGGCTGGCGAATGGCAACAACGTCAATTTCAACGCGGCGGTTCAACGCCAGCGTCCGGCGCTCCTCCTCGCGGACGGGAACGTGTATGCCGGTTTCGGGAGCTTTTGCGACCGCAATGTCGCGCGGGGCTGGCTTCTCGGGTGGCACGCCGCGGATTTGTCGCCCTTGCCCGCGAACATTCTGACCAATCAAGAGCCCAATTCCACCCTTTCCGCGATCTGGATGTCCGGCTACGGTATCGCCGCCGTGGCCGGACATCTTTACTTCACCACCGGCAACACTCCGGACCACAACTACGACGACAAGTACAATTTGTCCGAAAGCGTTCTAAAGGTCTCGCAGGACCTGACCCAGGTGTTGGGTTACTTTACTCCCGACAATGTCTCGGAACTCGACAGCGGGGATGTGTTCCACGGCGGAGATCAGGACCTCGGCTCCGGCGGAGTCATGATCTTACCCGATCAACCCGGCGGCACTCCGCACCTGGCGGCGGCGGCCGGCAAGGAAGGCTGGATGTACCTGCTCAATCGCGAGGAGGCAAAAGTTCAATACCCGGATCAATCCTTCCATACCGTTCTGCCGGTGCTGGGTGAGTACCCGATTGACTCCTGTTGGTGCGGTCAGTCGTACTATCTGAACAACATTGTAAGCAGCGGCGGTTCGCAAATTGGCGTTTGGCAGATCTACACTTCCCCGGCGGCGGGCCTGACCCAAATCGCCGCCTCGACCGATTTCGTCACCGGAGGAGACCCCGGTTTCTTCACCGCCGTTTCCTCCAATGGCAGCTCCAACGTGATCATCTGGGCCGTGTCGCGCCGCCATACCACCGGAGGCGGGCCTGATCCGACCCTGTTCGCCTATCAACCCATCCCCGGGAACCCGCAGCTGAAGCAGTTGTTCAAATCGGTCGCGGGGCAGTGGGATTTCCATCTCCAGAATCCGCCCGACGGCGCTAATTCCAACATCGTTCCGGTGGTGGCTAATGGGCATGTCTACGTTGCCAGCTACCGCGAGGTGGACATTTTCGGCTTCGGGACGTCCGTGGTCAACGAACAGGTGCCGGCTGTGACTGGCGCCAACACCCAGGTTCCGCAGCCCGACTCGCGTAAGGCCAACGCGGGAGTCATAACCCAGGTCCAAGGCCCGCGATTCACCATGCGGACCCCAGCCGGTGCGGAAGTGCGGGTGGACGCCCAGGCAGCGCTCAAGAACGGCCTCAGTCCAGGATTGGGTGTCGGCGAAACAGTCGCGGTTTACGGGAGCACGGATGCGCAAGGCGTACTCCACGCCGACGTCATTCGCCGCGGCCACATGCCCCGCAAAGGGCCGTAACGGCGTCCGGCATCGCGCTCGCAGGGCCGCGAACCCGGCCGGTCCAAAGATGGATCGCTCGCCCAGTCACATCCCCATAACCCCCACATCCCCCAGTACTTCACCCCCACCGACCCCCATAAAATTTGGTCCCCCATGTCACCCTCAAGGTGAGGAGACTCATCATGCAAACGCGTCCGTCTAGTCTGAACGCCTACAAGCACGGCCTCACCGGCCAAACCCTGATTCTGACCGCCGAGGATAAACCCGCCTACGACCAACACTGCCAAAGCTACGTCGATCTCTACTTGCCCGTTGGCCGCCCCGAACAGCTCCTGGTCCAGATCATCGCCGACGATTACTGGCGAGCCCTCCGCGCCCGCGCCCTCGAAACCGCTCAAATGAGCCAGATTTTCGACCACACCTCCAACCCGACCCTGGAGCCGCGCCAGGAAAAGACGCTAGGCAACCTGGCCCTCTACATCCAGCGCATCGAGCGCTCAATCCGCAACAACACCAGGGCGCTTCAGGAAATGCAGACCCAGCGCCAGGAAGCTGGACGCCAAGCCGATTCCAGCCATCCCGCCGACCGGCGCGAAGCCGATTCCGACCCCGCCGCCGAGCGCCAACCCCAACAGAAACAAGCCGCCGCGGCCCCGGCCAATCTCGTTTTTTCTCCCGCCGTCGCAGCCCCGCCCAGCGCCCGCGAAGACCGCCCGCAAGCCACTGAAAACCTCCCCGCGGCGGACTCCCAGCCCGTTTCGACTCCCGCCAAGGCGGGCCAAATGACCCAAGCCGCCTGAAATCCCGCCGCCATGAATGCAAAATGGATGTAAAAATGGATGTAAAATAGGCCCATCCCCAGGAGGCTCAAATGTTGCGCAGCCGCATTCAATCCATCGCCATCGCCGCAGCGTTCTCTGTTCAGTGGACGCAGGCCCAGTGGATACATTATCCGACCCCTGGCGTTCCCCGCACCGCCAACGGCAAACCCAACCTGTCCGCGCCCGCGCCGCGCGCCGCCGACGGTAAGCCCGACCTCTCCGGCATCTGGGGCTGGGAAGACAACCGCCCTTGCCCGCCCGACGGCTGTGCGGATCAGAAAGTCGGGCAGGAGTTCATCAACATCGGATGGTCGATCAAAGAGGGGCTCCCGTTTCAACCCTGGGCCGCCGAGTTGCGCAAAACGCGGGCCGCGAGCAACAACAAAGACGATCCGCAAACCCGGTGCCTGCCCCGAGGCGCCGTCCGCGTGCTCACCGACGGCTTGTACAAGAAATTCGTTCAGGCTCCCGGACTCCTGCTGATCCTCAGCGAGCGCAACGCTTCATACCGCCAGATCTTCACTGACGCCCGGCCCATGCCCGCCGATCCCAACCCTTCCTGGAACGGATACTCGTCGGGCAAATGGGACGGAGACACGCTAGTGATCCAGACGACGGGCTTCCTGGACGGATCATGGCTCGATGCCGGCGGCACGCCGCTGACCGAGGCCGCCAAGGTGACCGAGCGCTTCCGCCGCGTGAACTTTGGAACCCTGGAGGTCGCCATCACGGTGGACGATCCCAAAGCCTACACCCGCCCGTGGACCGTCACGCTGCACCAGCCGATCGTGGTCGACACCGAGTTGCTGGACTACATTTGCCTGGAGAACGAGAAGGACGTTTCGCACCTGGTGGGAAAGTAGAGGGGTCCCACAAATCCAGCGATGGGCGCTAGGCGAGAGCAGTTCCATGAACCTAAGCCGGTGGTCTACGCAGCGGCGAGCACGCCGGTGGGCTTAGCGGCGCTGCGCGACCTGCGCCCCGAGGACCTCGACGCGATCGTGCGCTTCTGGCACACCAGCGGCGATGAGTTTCTCGACTTCCTGGGAATCGATCGATCGCGCTTGGGGACGGTTGAGGACACGGGTCAACGTTTTCTTCGCGCCATTTGGAAGGGCGATCCCAACCAGCAAAGCCTGGCCTTCGCGATCACGGTCGATGGTGATCTTGCGGGCTACACGTTGCTGAACCGGTATGCGCCCGAAATCAATTACTCGCATTGGCACATCACCAACCCGCGCCTGCGGGGGGCCGGCCTCTCCACCGCCCTGTACCCTCACCGGGTCAAGACCTACTTCGATGCGGTCCCGATGGAGCGCTTGATCCATCAGACCCGCACCCGGAACCTAGCCGTGAACCGCATGCTCGACAAGTACGTGCCCATCGCGGAAACGCGCTATCTCGATGACCCCGATGGCGTGGCGCTGCCGGGCGAGTTTCATCTGCGCTATGTGTTTCGAAAGGACATTCAGAGGTTTTTCGAGAAGCGAGGCGTCAACCGTGCGGAATCATAGCCCCGTGGCGTAAGCCCGGGGATTCCGCCGCCCGCGAGAGACAGCGTACCAGCGTTTTTCCGCTCTGGTGCTCCGCGGCCCTCAGCCGATAGTACAAGAAAGGATGGTACTTTGTTTCAAATCGCGCTTGACCCGGCCGGTGCGCGTGGGGCACAATGGCCTATTGAGTTTTTATAAGTCCATCCTAACGGCCGTAACGGCGCTCGCGGCGGTGTGCGCGCTCGACGCAGCGGGTATTCAAAGTGCGGCGCCCAAAACCGCGCGCTCGAAAGCCGCGGCCAAGAAAAGGCGCAGGACGGTTGCGCCGGTGGCCGCGCACTTCGTGAAGGCTGCGTCCGGCGCCGACGCCGCGCCGCCGAAGGATACCGCCGAGGCCACGCCCGTCAAGAAGACGGCGGGACCGGTGGCGCCCGCACCGGCTCACATCCCCGGCGGTCCATGGCGCGTCCCCAATTACGCCGAGTCGACCGAGGGCGACTCCATCGACGGCGACGACATGCAGGTGCGCCGCGCCGCTGTGGACGCGCTGGGACGCTTGAACGGTTCCGTGGTGGTGGCGGACCCGGAGACCGGACGAGTGCTGACCATCGTCAACCAGAAGCTGGCGTTCAAGAGCGGGTTCGAGCCCTGCTCCACCATCAAGGTGCCGGTGGCTTTGGCCGCGCTAAGCGAGAGCATCGTGGATCGCGACACGGTGATCCGCATCTACGGCAGCACCACGGTAGGGATGACGCAGGCGCTGGCCAAATCCAACAACTACTACTTCGCCAGCCTGGGCGAGAAGCTGGGCTTCGACCGGTTCCACTACTACGCCAAGCTGTTCGGGCTGGGCGAGAAGGCCGGCCTGGGCATCGAGGGCGAGCAGGCCGGGACGCTCACCCGGGAAACTCCGTCCAACGGCGGCGTGGGCATGATGACCAGCTTCGGCGAGGGCATCACGCTAACGCCTCTGCAGTTGACGGCGATCATGAGCGCAGTGGCCAACGGTGGAACGCTGTACTATCTGCAATACCCGCGCGGCCAGCGCGATCTTCTTGAACTGACCCCGCGCGTCAAGCGCCGCCTGGATATCGCCCAGTTGATCCCGGACATCAAGCCGGGGATGTCGGGCGCGGTCGAGTACGGCACCGCGCGCCGCGCCGGCGACGCCCACGAGACCATCTACGGCAAGACCGGAACCTGCACCGATCCCCACTCGCCCACGCATCTGGGATGGTTCGGATCGTTCACCGAGGCGGGAAATCAGAAGCTGGTGGTAGTGGTGCTGCTGACCGGCGGCAAGCTGGTGAGCGGCGGTGCGGCCGCGGCGGTCGCGGGCAGCGTGTACAAGGAACTGGACGCTCAGGATTTCTTCGCGCACGCGCGCATCCCGGCCCCGGTCACTATTGCCGCGCAGAGTGCAGGGCAGTAGTTCGGGCGAACATCACGCCCACGTCCGGGTCGCGGAACATTACGTCGAGGCCTTCCCGCTTCGGGCTGTACGGATCGGCGTCGCTCAAGACGTAATAATCGTAGCCCGAGAATGGCGTTGGGTCCAGGCGCTGCACCTCGCGCAACGCCGCGATATGCAACCTCGCCGGTGAAACTCCAGTGCCGGCTGATGCCACCAGGTAGCGCGATGGCCACTGAATTGGGCGCTTCGCGAATGGAATCCCCTTGAATCATCTCGGAGATCTGCCGCATGTCTCGATCCATGGCCCAAAATTCGAAGTATTTCGTCTGAAGCTGCGTGGCGAACTGCGGCCTGAGCGTTGACGCCAGTATCAGGTTGACGATCAGCAGGCTGTGGCGCGGCGCTTGATCGCTCGCAATTGCCCAGGCCATTCCGAAGAGGACTAACGGCGTACAGCCACGTCCACTCCGCAGGAATGGAAGGCCGAGGATTCGGTGCGCTGCCGCCAACCCCACCAGCGTTACAGCCAGCGTCGCGGCGGGGATCAACTTGACACACTCGCTGGAATTCGCAAAGCGCCATGCGGCCACACAGATGAATCCGGCGATCAACGGCAAGAAGAACCATTAGACCATTTTCTGAGATAATATAGACCAGCTCTGGCGATCCGGCTGCAAGCAAGAGATGGCGAAGGCCTATTCTGACGATCTACGACGGAAGTTGTTGGAGGCGCATCCGCAGGGGGAAGAGAGCC
>Ga0209517_10001570_pt1 | contig 34129 bp, 21 predicted proteins | sample PeaSoiMetSII2010_FD_187695 | JGI IMG/M metagenome (GOLD analysis project Ga0209517, IMG submission 187695) | Peat soil microbial communities from Weissenstadt, Germany - SII-2010 (SPAdes) (version 2) | ecosystem: Environmental > Terrestrial > Soil > Wetlands > Peat | place: Germany... | reverse complement strand
AAACACGGAGCCCGAGCCGGGACCGAGTCCGCCTTCGAAGAGAGGCCGCGTCCAATCGACAATCACTTTCGATGGATCGAAATCGTATTTCGAGCCGAGACCGTTGCACGCCGGGCACGCTCCATACGGCGAATTGAAGCTGAACGAGCGCGGCTCGAGCTGCGGCACGGAAACGCCGCATTCGCTGCAGGCCATTTTTTCGGAGAAGACTTGCTCGGTGCCGCCGACCACAACGACGGTGACGAGCCCCTTCGCCAGCTTCAGCGCCGTGGCGATCGATTGCTCGAGCCGGCCCGCGATGCCGGGCTTCACCAGCAGGCGGTCGATCAGGACTTCGATGGTGTGATTCTTGCGCTTGTCGAGGCGCGGCGGATCGTCGAGCGGGCAAAGGTCGCCGTCGATGCGCGCGCGCACGAAGCCGTCGCGCGCAAGTTTTTCCAGCTCCTGGCGGTACTCGCCCTTTCTGCCGCGCACAATGGGCGCGAGGATCATGACGCGGTCGCCGCTCTTCGCCAGCTCGCCTTGCAGGATCGAGCGCACGATCTGGTCGGTGGATTGGCGCGAAATCGGCTTGCCGCATTTCGGGCAGTGGGGCGTGCCAATCGAGCTGTAGACCACGCGCAGGTAATCGTAGATTTCGGTGATCGTGCCCACCGTGGAGCGCGGCGAACGCGTCGTCGTCTTCTGCTCGATGGCGATCGAAGGCGAGAGGCCTTCGATGGAATCCACTTCGGGCCGCTCCATCTGATCGAGGAATTGCCGCGCGTACGCGGAAAGCGATTCGACGTAGCGGCGCTGGCCCTCGGCGTAAATCGTGTCAAACGCGAGCGACGATTTGCCCGAGCCGGAAAGCCCGGTGATCACGGTCAGCGTGTTGCGCGGAATTTCGAGGCTGATGTTTTTGAGGTTGTGCTGGCGCGCGCCCCGGATGACAATTTTGGTCAGGCCCATATTGCGAAGACCGCCCCCACTGCCGGCTCAGCACACTGCGGGTAAAATACGCCCATCGTAATCCTACAACGTAGCAGGGTGCGCAGATGGAGTCAATTACGCCTCCGGGATTTGCGGCGATGCATGAGCGAATGTGGTTTTCCACAATCACTACGCATGGGAAAGAATTTTCCCAGGCCACCGACACTCTGCGCCGCTTCTAAAGCGTTTTGAGCATGCAAATAATTCCCCTCCGGAAAATTTTCCCGCGCCATGGCTTTTTTTACCCGGGGTACGCAAAACAAGACACTGTGTTTTCAGCGTCTTGTGTTTGGCCTGCCGCGTGCAAACAGTAAGAACCGTAGGAGGGAAGACGAGCCGAGGATCCCTTTAGGGGATTGAGGGCTGGGCCGGCACGATCTTCCCTCCGACCTGCTTCCGCCGCCTACCCCAAAACCACACCCAATGGACCATACCTATCGGCGGAAGTACGCGCGCGTCCCCTGCAAAATAACAAAAACTTTTTAACACAGAGGGCACGGAGATTTCCGGGGTCCGCCGAATTCGCTTAACACCTTTGATAGTTTGGAGCAATCGGAAGGGATGCGGGCCTGCTGGCGGGGGAAAATTTGGCTGGGGCGGTTGGACTCGAACCAACACCGTCCTCATTAACAGTGAGGTGTCCTACCAATTGGACCACGCCCCAGCGGTTTCGCAACGTCCTGGCGAATCCTTAAAAGATAATCATTGTACGCAAAACGCGCAAGCCTGCGGGGAAAGATTTTATTCCATGATTTCCATAGGACACCGTGCAATAGTCGAAGGTCGGTGAGGAAAATGGCTAACCCCACCATTACGATTCCACTCGATCCCCCAAACGGCGAGGGCTTACGACTCGGCCGATCCAGATCAGAAACGAAAGATACAGGCTTTATTAGGCCTGTGGCTCCGCGAGCTCACTTTCGGCGAAAACCCACCCCTGGAACAAATCCTGGATGAAGTCGGACGGAAAGCAAGAGCGCGCGGACTCACTCCTGATTTATTGGATTCATTACTGATGGTCGAATAATTCGCAATCCATTTTTGGTTCTACAGGTTATTTCGCAAATCGCTTTGTGACACTTTTCTCCGCTTGAAATCAGGGCTCTGTTATCGCGCCAACGGCGCAATAATGCGACCGCATTCTCAAGCGGTAGAAACCGCTTTTGCTTGAACGCGCTTGCCTTGCGGGGCGGAACAGAACAAAATAGGCGCGTCCAGCGGGGAGCAGACGGAATGTCGAATCGCGTGAAAGTGGAGATTTACGGGCAGAGCTACACCTTGGGCGGGGATCTGGACGAAGCCTACGTCCAGAAACTGGCGCGCTACGTTGACGAAAAAATGATTGCCGTCGCCGAAGCAACTCAAACGGTGGATTCCGTGCGCGTCGCCGTGCTGGCGGCCATGGCGATTGCCGACGAACTCCATTCGCGCCAGCAGGATACCGGCCACCGGGACGACGCGCTCCGCGAGCGCGCTCAGCAGTGCCTGACCATCCTGGAACGTGCCTTGAAGCAGACAGCCTAGTCCTATTCCTCCGCCCCATCCGTTACTTTTCGGGGCAGCGTAACGGGCAACGCTTTACGTACGTCCCACATCAGGTTAGTATTCAACAGGTTCCTGGGCGGGCTCAGACCGGCCAAACACACTGTGAAGCAGACCCTTCGTATAGTCGGAATTTCGCTGGCGCTGCTGGCGCTGCTGGTCTTCGCCACAGGTGTCGTCAGCGATTGGAATCACCAGGGCTCGACCGACGACGCGCATTGTCCCTACTGCCACCTGGGTCACCAGACCCCGGGGCAGTTAGTCGTCGCGCCGGCCGTGTCACTGCTGAAGCCAGTGGCTTCCTTGCCGCTGCCGCAAGATGCCGTTCTAGCCGCGAGCCCTGTTTATTCGCAGACCTCGCCACGCGCGCCTCCCTCTGCTTAGTCTCCTCGTCCTAGCGCTTTTTGTCCGGGCGCTATCCCTATCGAAATTCAGCTTGCTCGGGTCTCTTGAGATTTTTCGGCGCTCAAATTTGCCGGAATGCCGAATCGAGAGCTTCGACTGTTCCTCGCAGGAGAGAAACAATGCACATGAAGTTCAGGGCCCGAACGTTGCGGCCACTCATCGTCCTTGGAGTTTTGGGGTTGTTTGCACCCCTGCGAGCCGCGGGACAGGCCGGTGCGCAAGCCGCGCCGGCGCAGAATCCGCCGGTTCGCGTCACACTCGACGATGCGATCGACCTGGCGCTCAAGCACAACCATTCGTTGCAGGCGGCGCGCACCACGATCCTGCAAAATCAGGCGCTTGAGATTACAGCCAACCTGCGGCCTAATCCAGTGCTGCTTGGGGACGCCCAATTTCTGCCGTTTTTCAATCCGAGCAATTTCACGAGCGAGTACATGGACAATAGCGCCCAATTCGACCTGGGTGTCGGCTACCTGTTCGAGCGGGGCAAGAAGCGGCAGCACCGCTTGCAGGCGGCCAGGGACCAGACGGCTGTGACTTCGGCGACGGTGGACGACAACGCGCGGACGCTGACGTTCAACGTCGCGACGCAATTCATTTCGGCCGTGCTCGCGCAGTCACAGTTGGATTTGGCCGAGAAGGATCTGGCAAGTTTCCAGCAGACGGTGGACATCAGCCAGGCGTCCTTCAATGCCGGCTCGATGAGCGGCGGCGACCTGCTGAAAATCAAGATTCAACTCTTGCAGTTCCAGATGGATGTCTCGGCGGCCAAGCTGGCCCGCATTCAGGCGCTGGCCAGCCTTCGCCAGTTGCTCGGCTACGAATCGGTGCCTGAATCCTATGAAGTCGTGGGAGACCTCGAATACAAACCGGTGAAACTTGGCGAGGACGATCTGAAAGCGATGGCGCTCAGGCAGCGCCCGGACGTGCGCGCGGCTCAGTTGGGAGTAACGGCGGCGCAAAGCCAGCTGTCCCTGGCGCAGGCAAACGGCAAACGCGACGTGAACGCGCAAGCCAACTACACGCATGTCGCCGCGCTGAGCACCGCTTCGCTGTTCGCCAGCATCCAGCTACCGATTTTCGACCGCAATCAGGGTGAAATCGCCCGGACGCGCTATGCCATCACGCAGTCGCAAGAGCTTTCGAGCGAACAGGCCTCGATTGCGCTCACCGATGTCACCAACTCGTATGAAGCGCTGCGCACCGATGACCAAGTCGTGCAGCTGTATCAATCCGGCTACCTGAAAAATGCCGAGGATTCGCGAGACATCAGCCAGTACGCGTACCAGCATGGCTCCGCCAGCTTGCTCGATTATTTGGACGCGGAGCGGACCTATCGCGCTACCGAGCTTGCCTACCGGCAAGCCCTGGCAAGTTACATGACCTCCCTCGAGCAATTGCGCCAGGCGGTAGGAACCAGGAGTTTGCCATGACGACGAAATGTACGGATGTAGACCGTAGCCGGCCGTGGCGTGCGCGGCGATCCGCCATTTTCTCTGCGGCGCTGGCTGCCGCGTTTGCGCTTGCCGGTTGCGGCGGCGCGGGCGAACAGGCAAACAAAATGACTTCGTTCTCCACCACCGAAAGCGCGGCGAGCAAAGCGGAATTATTTTCCTTGCCGGCCGACCAGATGTCGCACATCCAGATTTACACCGTCGCCACGGCGCCGCTCGAGCGCACCCTGCGCCTCTCGGGAGCGGTGGCCTACAACGGCTACTTGACGACGCCGGTGATCACGCAAGTGGGCGGGCCCGTGAGCCGCATCGTGGTCACGCCCGGCGAGCACGTGACAGCGGGACAGCCGCTGCTGTACGTGGCCAGCCCTGACTACTCGCTGTTGCGCTCTACTTACATCAAGGCGCGCGATGCTTCCCAACTCGCCGACCGGTTTTACAAGCGCGCCCAGGACCTCTTCGCGCACCAGGCCATCTCGCAGGCCGATCTGGAGCAGGCCGAATCCAACCGCACGCAAGCGCAGGCGGACCTGCAATCCAGCGAACAGGCCATTCGCGTTCTGGGAATCACGAATCCGGAAAGCATCCTGACTGCTCCCTCATCCGCGGAATTGCCGCTCTTGGCGCCGCTGGCGGGAGAAGTGGTGGAACGGCTCTGCTCGCCGGGGCAACTGCTCCAGGCGGGCGGAACGCAATGCTTCACGCTTTCGGACATGAACAGCGTTTGGGTGCTCGTCAACATCTACCAGAACGACATTGCCAACGTGCACGTCGGCGAAGAAGTAACGATCGATAACGAAACGTATCCCGGCGTGGTGCGCGGCAAGATTCAGTATGTGGCGCCGGCGCTCGATCCGACCACGCGGACCCTGCAAGCGCGCATCGAAGCCTCCAATCCCGGCGAACGTCTGAAGAAAGATATGTATGTAACCGCGGAAGTGCAGGCTGGAGTAATTCCGAATGCGCTGTCGGTTCCCGACGCGGCTGTGCTGCGCGACACCGAAAATATGCCGTACGTTTACTTGCAAACCGGCAGCAACCAGTTCGCGCGCCGTATGGTGACGATTGGCGAAAGCCAGAGCGGAAGAACTCAAATTTTGACCGGGCTGCGGGCGGGCGACAAGATCGTCGGCGATGGCAGCCTGTTCTTGCAATTTCAGAACTCGCTCCAGCGCTGAGCCAAGGGCGCACACAACTATGATTCATCATTTCGTTCAATTCGCTCTCCGCCAGCGCTTTCTCGTGCTGATGCTGGTTCTCCTCGTCGTCGTGGCGGGCGCTCTTTCCTTCCAGCGCATGCCGGTGGATGCCTATCCCGATCTTTCGCCTCCAATGGTGGAAGTCATCACGCAGTGGCCTGGTCACGCGGCAGAGGAAATCGAACGGCTGGTGACGCTGCCGATCGAAGTTGAAATGAATGGCGTGCCGCACTTGCAGTACCTGCGGTCGATTTCGCTGTACGGGCTTTCCGACGTGATCATGACGTTTCAGGAAAGCACCGACGATTATTTCGCGCGGAATGTCGTGTTTCAACGGTTGTCCGACGTCCAACTGCCCTCGGGTGTAGCGCCGAGTCTGTCGCCTCTTTTTAGTCCGTCGGGGCTTGTCTATCGCTACGTGATTGAGAGCCCGGATCGCAGTCCGCAGCAACTGAAAACGATTGAGGACTGGGTTGTCGAGCGGGCCTATAAATCGGTCCCGGGAGTGGCGGACGATTCCGGCTTCGGCGGCACGGTGATGCAGTACCAGGTGCTGCTCGACCCCGCAAAAATTTACAACTATCACATTCCCGTGCCCCAGGTGATCAGCGCGCTGGCGGCGAATAACGCGAACGCGGGAGGCGGCTTTTACTCGCAGGGCTCGCAGTTTTTCTATGTGCGCGGATTGGGACTGGTAACAAAGACCGAGGACATCGGCAACATCGTCGTCGGCAACAACAACGGCGTCCCCGTGCGTATTCGCGACGTTGGCGAAGTGACCATCGGAAACGCGCCGCGCCTCGGGGAATTCGGCTTTCAGAAAGATGACGACAGGGTCGAGGGGGTGATCCTCATGCTGCGCGGCGAGCAGACGCAAAACGTGCTCGCGGGCGTCGAGAAAAAAACGGAGGAGCTGAACAACGGCATCTTGCCGCCGGACGTGAAGATCCATCCGTTCTACGACCGCAGCGACCTCGTGCGGCTCACGATCGACACGGTCGAGCACAACATGCTCGTGGGCATGACGCTCGTTCTGATTGTGCTGATCTTTTTCCTGGTCAGCTTTCGCGCGGCCATCATTGTCGCGCTGACGATTCCGCTCAGTTTGCTCTTCGCCTTTATTCTGCTGCACGGGCGGGGCGTGCCCGCCAACCTGCTCTCGATAGGCGCGATCGACTTCGGGATCATCATCGACGGCACGGTCGTGATGATGGAGAACATCTACCGTGAATTGGCCGAACGCGCCGGGCAGGATTACAAACTGCACGAAGTCATTCTCGCGGCGGCGCGGGATGTTGACCGGCCGATCTTTTATTCCGTCGCGGTTATCCTGGCCGGATACCTTCCCATCTACGCGCTCACCGGCCCTTCCGGGAAATTGTTCCTTCCCATGGCGGAGACGATGTCTTACGCGCTGCTGGGCTCTCTCATCTTCACGCTCACGCTTGTGCCTGTCCTCGCTTCGTATTGGTTCACGCATGGCGTCAAAGAAAAAACAAATCGGGCCTATGAGTGGTTCCGCAGCGAATACGCGGCTGAACTCAACTGGTGTCTCGACAACCCGATTTTGACGATGGTGCTGGCCACCATTATTTTCGGCGTTTCGCTGCTTCTGATCCCCTACATCGGCGGCGAGTTCATGCCTCACCTGGACGAAGGCGCATTGTGGGTGCGCGCCACGATGCCCTACACAATTTCTTTCGAGGAAGCGGCGAAATTCGCGCCGCAAATCCGCAATATCCTGATGTCTTATCCGCAGGTGACGGAAGTTGGATCGGAATTGGCGCGCCCGGACGATGGCACCGATCCCACTGGATTTTTCAATTGTGAATTCTACGTCGGGCTGAAACAGTACAAGGACCCGGTGTGGCAGCAAGGTACAATCCGCAACAAAGCGGAGCTCACCGAAGATCTCCAGAAAAAGCTCGCCGGCTATCCCGGCGTAATTTTTAACTACACGCAACCGGCCGAGGATGCAGTGGATGAGGCGCTCACGGGCCTCAAGAGTGCGCTCGCGGTGAAAATCTACGGGGAGGATTTACAGGTCCTGGAAGCCAAGGCCGTCGAGATCAAGCGCATTCTTTCGCAGATTCCCGGTTTCACCGAGCTGACGGTGGTCCGTGAGTTGGGCCAGCCCAGCGTGCAGATCGACGTCGATCGCGAAAAAATCGCCCGCTACGGCATTAACGTGGCAGACGTAGAGGGCGTGATCCAAGCCGGAGTAGGCGGCCAGGCGGCGACGCAGGTCATTCAGGGGGAGCGGCTGTTTGACTTGGTCGTCCGCATGAAGCCCCAATACCGGTCCAGTACGCGAGCGATCGGCAACCTGCTCGTGCCTACCCCCTCCGGCCAGCAAGTGCCGATTTCCGAGCTCGCCACGGTCCGCCAGGGAAACGGCGCCTCGTTCATTTATCGCGAGAATAATTCAAGGTACATCGGCGTGCAGTTCAGCATTGAAGGGCGCGACCTGGCGCGCGCGGTGGACGAGGCGCGGAAAGCGGTAAGCCAGTCGGTGGCGCTGCCGCAGGGCTACACGCTCACTTGGGGCGGAGAATATGGCGAATACGTCGCGGCGCGCCAGCAATTCGCCATTATTGGCCCGCTCGCGCTTCTGCTCATTTTCATGATCCTGTTCGCGCTCTATGGCAACCTCAAGTTTCCCCTGACCGTAATGATAGGCGTCGTGATGACGGAACCGGTGGGCGCCCTACTGGCTCTGAAGTTGACCCACACGCCGTTTAGCGTCTCCTCCGTGCTCGGCCTTCTCGTCCTGTTAGGCGTATCGGCGGAGACGGCCATTATTGATGTTTCTTATATCAACAAATTGCGGTTGGAGGGCCAAGGAATAAGACAAGCAACACTGGATGGATCGCTGGTGAGGCTGCGGCCCATCATGATGACCGCGCTGGTCGCCTGCCTAGGCCTGCTGCCTGCCGCGCTATCCACTGGAATTGGGTCGGATTCGCAGAAGCCGTTCGCCATCGTCATCGTGGCGGGACTTGTTTCACGCCTGTTCCTGGGCCGGATTGTGAGTCCCGTGCTTTACCAAATGGTTGCCAAACCAGGAGACGTGCTGCAAGTGTAGGAGGGCGAACAGACGGCTCAGCCCAGCCGTAACTTTTCGGGGCTGAGCGCCAGACAACACTTTACCCGGACTTAACATCAGGTTACTATTGCCGGGGTTTCGGTGTCCCAGCTCAGATCGACCAGAATGACCTTGCGGAAGACAATTCGGTTACTTGGCGTTTCGCTGGCGCTCGTTGTCCTGCTGATCTTCGCTACTGGCGTAGTCAGCGATTGGAATCACCATAGCCCCAGCGACGACGCGAATTGCCCCTACTGCCACTTGGGCCACCAGACGCCGGTGCAGTTAGAAGTCGCGCCGTCGGTCTCTTTGCTGAAACCGATTGCTTCCTTACCGCTGCCGGAAGACATTGTTCCGGCCACGGGCCCCGACTTTTCGCAAACCTCTCCACGCGCACCTCCCGCCGCGTAGACAAGAAGCTCTCTCTCTGACTCGTAAATTGCCGCGCTGACACAAGGATTGGTCCGGCGCACACGCCCATCGATTTGGGCGGCAACCTCTGGCCATTTACGGCTACGCGTTCCCCTAGGGGACAGAGGAGTTTTGAAAATGAATTCCCGCACGACTGTTTGGAAGACAATTCGCCTACTTGGGGTTTCGCTGGCGCTCGTCGTCCTGTTGGTCTTCGCCACGGGCGTCGTCAGCGATTGGCATCACGGGGGCGCGAGCGACGACGCGCAGTGTCCGTACTGCCACTTGGGCCATCAGACGCCGGTGCAGTTACAAGTCGCGCCGTCGATGTCATTGCTCAAGCCGATCTCATCCTTGCCGTTGCCGGATGACAATGTTCTGGCCACGGGCCCCGTTTTTTCCCGAACTGCCCCTCGCGCACCACCTATCGCCTAAGCAATAACCAAGCACGAAATCATCCAGATTCCGCGTGCCGCGGCCCCCTTTGCGGGCGGCAGCATTCCATTTTGGCCATTCTTTAGCGCCTAGGCGCGATTCGAGGAGGATCGGGATGCGATTCATACGAAATCTTAGATTTGTAGCAGTGTTTGCGTTCTTCGTGATGGCCACACCGTTGATTCACGCGCAGGGCGTCGGGAATTCGGCATCGATCACCGGCACGGTTCTCGACCCGACCGGCGCCGTGGTTCCGAAAGCGACCGTCGAGATTCATAACGTCGTCAGCGGCCTTGATCGGTCCACGACGACGGACAGCATGGGAAATTTCAGCTTTGTGAATGTCCCCTACAATCCGTATCACTTGTCCGTCGAAGCGACGGGATTCTCTCCCTACTCTCAGGACGTCGACGTTCGTTCCTCGGTCACGACGAATGTGAAGGTTAATCTGACCCTCGCGGGACAGGTCAGCGAAGTGATCGTGGAAGCGACGGGGGGTGATTTGATCGAAACCGAATCCACGGCGCACACCGACGTGGACCGCGATCTGTTTGACAAGCTGCCTCTGGAAAGCGCGTCTTCGTCGTTGAGCTCGCTGGTGACTCTCGCTACACCAGGAGTCGCGGCGGATTCCAATGGACTTTTCCATGGACTGGGGGATCACGCGGAGAATTCTTTTTCTGTGGACGGCCAGCCCATCACCGACCAGCAGAGCAAGGTCTTCTCGAATCAGGTTCCGGTGGATGCCATCGAATCCATGGAAGTCATTCAGGGCGCGCCGCCGGCCGAGTACGGTGGTAAAACAAGCTTGGTCATCGACGTAACCACACGATCGGGCCAGGGCGTTACTACACCTCATGGAAGCGTGACGACCTCCTACGGTTCGTTCGGGACGGCCAACGTGGGTTTCAACCTCGCTTACGGGGGGCCGAAGTGGGGAAACTTCATCTCCGCCAATGGCTTGAACACCGGGCGCTTTCTCGATCCTCCGGAATTCGTGGTGATACACGACAAGGGCAACGAAGAAAACGTATTCGATCGCGTGGACTTTCAAATCTCCGGCGCGGATTCCCTCCACCTGAACTTTCTTTACACTCGGTCCTGGTTTCAAAACCCCAATTCGTACGACCAGCAATTCCATCCCTGCGCCGTCGGAGCTGTGACTGCGACGGGGGCGGCTGATTGCAATCCGTCCGGCAGCGTAATTGTAAATCCTGTGACCGGCACTCCTTTGGGTGCGACGGATCAGCGCTCACAGATCAAAACCTTCAACATTGCGCCCACTTGGACGCACCTATTCGGCTCAGCCGCGGTATTGACAATCGGCGGCTTCGTGCGGCGGGACCACTATAACTACTACCCGAGCGCGGATCCCTTTGCGGATTTTAGTCCGGACCTGCAGAGCGCGACCATCGCCCAGGACCGCTTACTCACCAATGCGGGCGCTCGCGCCAGCATCTCCTACGTGAAAGGCATCCACAATTTCAAGGCCGGCGTAACATATGAACAAACATTCCTGACCGAAGACGATCATCTTGGTGTCGTTGATCCGGGGTATGTTGCGACGATCGGGAACGCGTGCGCCGCTGTGAATGACCCGACGTGCAGCGCCGCCTCCAAGTTCGACCTGACGAATACGGACCCGGCGACGGGGGACCCTGCGGGCAATCTCTACCATTTTCACGGGCACACGGACATCAAAGAGGTCGGTCTGTTCGCCCAGGACACACTCACCAAAGGGAGTTGGTCCTTTAACCTCGGCATACGCGGGGATATTTACAGAGGGATCAGCCATAGCACCCAGGCCGAGCCACGCGTCGGCATCGCCTACAACATAAAACCCACCAATACGGTGCTCAAGGTTTCTTACGCGCGAACCATGGAGTCGCCGTTCAACGAGAACCTGGTCATAGCCAGCACAGGATGCAGTTTCAGTGGCGCGAATGCCAATTACCCCGTCATTGCCGAACTTGTGCCGCTGCCTAGTACCGTATGCGGGCAGGGAAACGATGGGCCGATAACCCCCGGCTTTCGCAATGAATTCCACGCCGGTATCCAGCAGGCTTTCGGAAAGCACCTTGTCATAGACGCGGAGTACATCTGGAAGTACACCCACAACGGCTACGACTTCGGCATCATTGCCGCGACCCCCATCGCCTTCCCGATCATGTGGCAACGGTCCAAAATCCCTGGATATACGATTCGCGCGAACGTGCCCGACTGGCACGGCTTTACTGCCGTCGTGGTGATGTCCAGCGTCGCCGCCCGCTTCTTCCTGCCTCAAGTCGCCGGGGTGCCCGTTATTGGCCCTGCGACCAGCGTCTTCCGGATTGACCACGACGAGAAGTTTAATGAAACGACGCACCTGCAATACCAGCCGTGGAAGACCGGGCCATGGTTCGGCTTCAACTGGAGATACGACAGCGGACTGGTGAGCGGCGCGTTACCGTGCTTTGCGTCAACTGCAACGTGCGCGGCGACGACTCTTGCCGGTGGGCTAGTCGGCTTGAACAACGGCATCACGGCCCTGCCATTGACCGCCGATCAAGTGTTTCAAGCCGGACTCACTTGCAATGGAACGCTGATCGCCCCGAACCCACTGGCAACCGCGGCTGCGAATCCGCTCAGTCCCTGCCCCGCAAACGCGTTCGGATCGATTTACCTCAAAGTGCCGGCTCCAAACACCGAAAACGATGACCATAACCCGCAGCGGATCGCACCGCGTCACCTCTTCGATCTCGCGGTGGGTGAGGACAACCTCTTCCATGGCGACCGGTACAAGTGGAGCGCTCGGGTCACTGTGATCAACGTGGCGAACAAAGTAGCGCTCTACAATTTCCTCTCCACGTTCAGTGGGACGCACTACATCACGCCGCGAACCGTAACGGGAGAACTTGGATTCCACTTCTAAGTGATCTGGCCGTGATGCGGGCGGTTTCAGAAGAGACGGCCCGCAACACGGCAAATTCCCTTCCATGTTAACAGGAAGGCTCTTTCTCACACTCCGAGTGATCTGCGTGACTAAGGCCCCGCGGAGAAGGTACTGGACGTGAGAAATGCACTGGTCATAGCGATCCTGGTGGCCTTGAGTGCTCCCGTTAGCTTGGCGCGGCCTCAGAAGGTGCACATATCGTGGTTCGAGGTCGTAGGAAGAGTGCTTGACGGGAACGGGCGCCCAGTTCACTGGGGACGGGTCTACGTGAAAGATAGCCATGCACATTTTTTAAGAATCAAGGCAGTGGACCGCGACGGTCATTTTAGCCTCGTGGGGCTCGACTCCCGATTGGACTACGAGGTTTATGCGGAGCAAGACGATCTGCTGTCGGAGAAAGTGCTTATCTCGGGTTCTCAAAAAACTGCGGAAATGATCGTCGAGCTGAAATTGAGTGCGAAACAAGAAAATCATTAGCTGTTCGCCAATGACGTTTGTACACGAAGAACCGGGTTCCGCCAGGAGCGCTGGAACATGCCACGCCCACTAGGATACAAGCGCCGCGACGCAAAAAAGTTAGAGGCCCGCCGATTCGCAGCCCTGGCTCGATTGAAGCGCGGCGAATCTACGGCAGCGGTGGCCTGCTCCCTGGGCGTGTGCATACAATCGGTCCAACGATGGGCTGCGTGGTATCGTTTGCGCGGAGAGGAAGGGTTACGCCGCCGCCCAAAGACGGGAGGCCCCCGCCCGAAGCTCGCTCGTGACAAATTGGCGCGGCTCCCCATCCTGCTAGCGCAGGGGCCGTCCGCGCATGGATTCGACACGCCCGTCTGGACCACCGAACGCATCGCCGGCCTGATCTGGCGCCGCTTCCACGTGCGCTACTCCCGCGATTACGTAAAGCACCGGTTGATGCCGCGGCTGGGCTGGAAGTGGCACAAACACACCTGGCTACCTGCGGAACCCGATCGAAGCGCACGCGCATGACTGTATCGCAGCCGTTGTGTTCGGCAGGGACAGCGCTCAGGTGATATTGCCGAAGGCCACGTCAGAAGCCACAAGAGGAGTTGGCGCCATGTCACAACCCGCCGTCAAGGACGCACGAACGGAAACTCGGTCGCTTGCGACTCCCGAAGCCATTGCCGGGAAGCCGCAGCCAGATCACGCCGAGGAGCACGAGGAATCCCACGGGCTAGACTGGCTTGAAGTCAGCCGCGTCTTGTTCGTTGCCGTGGCTGCCGTCTCAATCTGGTTTCTGCGCGGGTCTTCGATTCCCTACGTAAGCCTCATTGGAGCGGTTTGCGCGCTGGCGGGCGGCTATCCGATCTACCGCGAGGCCTTCGACAACATCGTTCACCGCCGCATGACGATGGAGCTGTCCATGGCCATCGCCATCGTAGCCGCGCTGGCCATTCGGGAGACGTTTACCGCGCTGGTGATTACCCTGTTCGTTCTGGCCGCCGAAATCCTCGAGGGACTCACCGTGGGGCGCGGACGAAATGCGATCCAGCGCTTGCTCGATCTGCTGCCCAACATGGCCACGGTGCGGCGCGGGACCGAGTGGAAGGATTGCGCCATCGAGCAGGTTCGCGCGGGCGAAGCGGTCCTGGTGCGTCCAGGCGGGCGCATTCCCGTGGACGGAACCGTCGTGTCGGGCAACTCGTTCGTCGACCAGGCAGCCATCACTGGAGAATCGATGGCGGTTGAAAAGCTGCCGGGCGCCGGAGTCTACGCCGGGACGATCAATGAATCCGGCGCGCTCGAAATCCGCGTCGAGCGATTGGGCCGCGACACGACATTCGGAAAAATCATTGAGGAAGTCGAACGCGCGGAGAAATCGCGCGCTCCAATTCAGAAGACCGCCGACCGGTTGGCAGGTTACCTAGTCTATTTTGCCCTCGGCGCCGCCGCACTGACATTTCTAATCACGCACAATATCCGCTCCACGATTTCCGTCGTGATCGTGGCCGGCGCCTGCGGGATCGCTGCGGGCACGCCGCTCGCGGTCCTCGGAGCCATTGGCCAGGCGGCGCAGAAGGGCGCCATCATTAAGGGCGGTCTGTATTTGGAAGTTCTTTCGCGAGTGGACACGGTGATCCTCGACAAGACCGGCACATTGAGCTACGGAAGCGTGGACGTTCTCGAAATTCAGCCTGCCTTTGGGGTGAGCGAAGAAAAATTACTCGTCGCAGCCGCAATTGCCGAATCTCGTTCCGAGCATCCTGTCGGAAAGGCACTTCTGAATAAAGCCAGGGAACTGAATTATGCGTGGCGCGACCCAGACCAATTCGAATACGCTCCGGGGAAAGGCGTCATTGCGCACCTCGATGGAAGCGAAATCGTTGTTGGGAGCCGGCAGTTCTTGTTGGAACGGGGAATCGGCATATCGGCGTGGACACCCGATCCCACGGGATCTGAAATCGGCGTGGCGGCCAGCGGCCAATTCCTGGGAGCGATCCGGATCGGAGATACGTTGCGCCCGGAAGCCATTGACGCCATTTCCGCGCTCAAATCCCTGGGACTGAGAACTGTTCTGCTGACCGGCGACGTTCGAACTGTCGCGGAATCCGCTGCAAAGGTCCTCGGTGTCGATGAACTCGGCGCGGAAATGCTTCCCTCCCAAAAAGTGGACCGCGTCATGAAATTGATCCAAGAGGGCCACACCGTCGTAATGGTTGGCGATGGAATCAATGACGCCCCGGCGCTCATGCAGGCCAGCGTCGGAGTGGCGATGGGGTCCGGCACCGACGTGGCGCGTGAGAGTGCGAATGTGGTGCTGATCGGAAACGATCTGTCAAAATTTGTGGACACGATTCGGATCGCCCGCCAGTGCCGCCGGATTATTCTGCAAAACTTTACCGGCACGTTGGTCGTGGATGGCATTGGGATCGTCTTGGCGGGATTCGGCCTCCTTAACCCCCTGCTGGCTGCTCTAATCCACGTCACCTCGGAGCTTGCTTTCATTCTGAATTCAACCCGGCTAATTCCCTCCCAGCGTCGTCGTCAAGCGGTCTTGGTGCCTCGCCCTTCTTGACGGGTGGTCTGCTGGCACTGAGTTCGGGTCCCGCAACTCATCCAGGCAGTTCTTCCACTCCGCTGAGCCGGCTTTGCTAGAATGAATTTGGAGTTGGCCTGCAACGCAGGTGCTGGACGCGACGATCTTTTGAACCAATACTGAACCTCCGGGTGCCCGAGTCAGACGGCCCGTGTGCATGGCCCGCGGCGGATTTCGGTTCGCTGCGGGAAAGCCTAAAGGCCGGCGCAGGGCGCCCACTTTTTACAGGTGGTTCAGGATCGAGCTCCACACGGCGAAGTGGACCGCTCCATTTTTTGTGAAACCGCACGTATCCCGGGAGCGTATCTTTCGCTAGGCACTGTCCTCAGGCAGGCGCCGGGCCGGGCAAAGAGAGAAAATGAAAATTCTGTTCATTGGCGACATCGTGGGTTCGCCGGGCCGGGAAATTGTGGCCGACCGGCTGGCCGACATTGTGCAATCGCGCCAAATCGACCTGGTGATCGCCAACGGCGAGAACTCCGCCGCGGGCTTCGGCATTACGCCCCGGATTGCCGAACAACTATTCGCGGCGGGCGTCGAAGTCTTGACCGGTGGAAATCACATTTGGGACCGAAAAGAGATTCTCGAATACATCCCGCAGCAGCCCCGCCTGGTGAGGCCGGCGAACTTCCCGGAGGGCAATCCGGGCTCAGGCCTGTACCTGGGCACGGCACGGAATGGGGTGCCTTACGCCGTGATGGACCTCCAGGGCCGCGTCTTCATGGCCTCAAATGATTGTCCTTTCCGGGCAGCCGATCGGGAGCTTGCCCGCATCCCACCGGAGGTCCGCGTGATCTTCGTGGACATTCACGCAGAAACGACAAGCGAAAAGGAAGCCATGGGGTGGTATCTGGACGGACGCGTGTCAGCCGTGATCGGTACGCATACGCATGTGGCCACGGCCGACGAGCACGTGCTGCCCAACGGGACCGCGTTTCAGACCGACGTGGGCATGACCGGTCCACACAACGGCGTCATCGGAATGGACAAGGCTGCGATTTTGCGCCGCTTCCTGGACGGCCAGCCGGCGCGGTTTGAAGTGGCCACCGGCGACATCCAGATGAATACCGTTTTGATTGACGTGGACGAGACCACCGGCCGCGCTCGAGGAATCGAGCGCCTGCGCTTCCGGACCGACTGAGGCGAACTGATCATGTACCGTTCACGGAGAACATTCACGGTGAACCATCTGCATCCAGTGATCGCTGCGGCCGCGTTGGCCACGGGGCTGGCTTTGTTTCTCTCTTTTCCTGGGCGCGCGCAGGAACAATACCAATATGAAAGTGATCTGGTGGCCAAGCGGCAGCTTTATCGAAACGTGGGCGCTGGTTTTCGCGAGATTCGGCGCGGCCCGAACGGAAACTATTATGTCCTCACCGCGCCTGCTCCGGCTGTGCTGATTTACGATAAGTCCGGGAAGAGCGTCGGCCAAGTTCCCAGTGCACCCGCGTCCACAGCGAAAGGCGCGGCGCTTGTTTACGGCGAATCCTTCGACGTGGACCATGACGGCCGCGTCATTGTGTGCGACCGCGGCGCGAAGGCCGTCAAGATTTATTCGCCGGACGGAACTCTGGCCGCTTCGGTCCCGATGTCGGTGCCGGTTTCCGTCGTGTTTCTTCCGGGGGATGAATTCGCCGTAGCCAGTCCGGTTGCGGAGCACTTGGTCACCGCTTACGACCTCGGAGGAAGAGTGGTCCGCGAATACGGCGACCGCGAGGAGATCGCCGATCGCGCCGACGTCAACACGCAGGTAAATTACGGCCACCTCGTTGTGGATGATATGGGTAATAACTATTTTTATTTTGAATACCTGCCCGAACCCACGGTGCGCAAGTTCGATCACGTCGGCTATCTCGCGCTGGAGATTTCTCTAAAGACGCTGGAATTTGAGCCCGCCGCACAGGCCGCTCGCAAGGCCATCGTACGCTCGGAAGATTCGGAAAAAAGCATTCCTTCTCTGCACCGCATTATCAGCGCCGTTGGCGTGGACCCTCAAACGCAGGAGCTTTGGATCGCCATCGGCACCCTCCTGATGCGCTTCGATAAGGACGGTGAGCGATTGTCGAGCTTCCGGACGTATATGCCCTCGGGAGCGCGCCTGGAAGCATCCCGAATCCTGGTGGAGCCCGATCGGCTGCTGATCGGGGCCGACCCTCAGGGAATCTACGAATTTCCAAAACCGGAAAAACTTCCGCGCTGAATTTTACTGGTCCGTAATCTTCGATTCTTCCGCGGTTTACTTTTTCAACTTAAGCAAGGAGCGTGGAAGCCGGGCACGATTGGTGTCAAATTCACCGAAATGCACTGTTTTGCGTATGCGTGCCAAGCAAGATGTTTAGTTTGTTTGAGATACATCGTTGTGGAAAAGCTGTGAATCTTCTGTGGGAGGTCCGCATGCGCTTTCAAAATTTTCACTTGCCGCGAAGCGCGCGTTCAGCGAGAATCCACGCTCGTCTTAGGAAAACCAGTCTCGCAACTGGCACCCCTGTGGACGCCGTGACGCGAACAAGAAGTTGGAGTACCGAGTAGCAGGCCCATTTTGGGCCGATCGGGCGAAGGGGAGAAGGTCACGGGGTTCAACCCAGAAACTGACTGCAGCCACAAGAGGCTCTTGTGGTTGTGTTTTTCCACAGTTTTTCCACAGTTGTGGAAATAGCTGGCGCGCGCTTTTTTTTCGCTTTCTTCGGGTGCGGGCCGTACTTGCAGCCTGCCTACAATGAGGACATTGAAGGAATGAATTCCTGGGAAAAAATTTTGCAGCACATGGAACGGCGGGTCAACCCGCACAGTTTCGCCACGTGGTTTCGGCCCACGCGTCAGGAAGGAACTGAAAACGGCAGGCTCTTGGTTCGCGTCCCTACCCGGCTCTTCCGGAAGCGGCTGACGGAAACGTACGGCGAGTTGTTGCAGGCCGTACTGGTCGAAGTGGGCATGAGGGATACGCACCTTGAATTCATGTGCACGGAAAACGAACCCGTGGCGGCGGGAAGCCCCTTGAAGCAAACGCGCCTGGATTTCGATTCCGTGGATCATCAACTGAATCCCCGCTATCAGTTTGAGTCGTTTGTTGTAGGCGCGTCGAATCAATTCGCGCACGCGGCGGCCCAGGCGGTCGCCGAACAGCCTTCCAAGGCTTACAACCCTCTGTTCCTATATGGCGGCGTGGGGATGGGCAAGACGCACTTGATGCAGGCGGTCGGGCACCTGATCAAGAAGCGCAATCCGGCGGCGCGGCTCACCTATATCAGCGCGGAAAAATTCACCAATGAAGTCATCAATTCGCTGCGCTTCGACCGCATGATCGGCTTTCGCGACCGCTTCCGCTCGGTTGATGTTCTCCTCGTGGACGATATTCAGTTCATCGCGGGCAAGGAGCGCACGCAGGAAGAGTTCTTTCACACGTTCAATGCGCTGTACGACCTCCAGCGGCAGATCGTGATCAGCTCCGATTGCCCGCCGAAGGAAATTTCCGCCATCGAAGAGCGTCTGCGCTCGCGGTTCGAGTGGGGCCTGATCGCGGACATCCAGCCGCCCGACCTGGAAACCAAAATCGCCATCCTCCAGAAAAAAGCGGAAAACGAGCGCGTCATGATTCCCGATGACGTCGCCGAATACATCGCCCGCGCGATCAAGTCCAACGTGCGGGAGCTGGAAGGGGCCTTGACGCGCCTGATTGCATACGCCTCGCTGACCGGCTCCATCTTGAATCTGATTACGGCGCAACAGGTTTTGCGCAACATTATCGCCACGCAGGAAAAGCGCATCACCATCGACCTGATCCAGAAAAAAGTTGGCGAGCAGTTTGGCCTGCGCGAGCAGGATTTGAAGGTCCGCTCGAACACCAAAGCGATTGCGTTCCCGCGGCAGGTCGCGATGTACCTGGTGAAGCAGCTCACCTCCGCGTCGCTTCCGGAGATCGGCCGCCAATTCGGCGGCAAGCACCACACCACAGTCCTCCACTCGATCAACAAGATCGACGCGCTGCGCCGTAGCGACAAGGATTTGAATAGGACGATCAACAAGCTGATGGATTCGTTCGGTTAACCCTTACTCTCGGATTTTCTCTTTTGCTTTCTGAATTAGTGGCGCAGGCTTCCAGCCTGTGGGTTTTGGTGCTTGCAAGGACTAACCCCCACAGGCTGGAAGCCTGCGCCACTCAAATCCAACTTCATCGCTTCATTCACGCTGTGTTGAAATCCTGAGCATAATGCTGTGGTCATCCTGTGTATGGATTGCTGTAGCTGAGGAAAAATTTATCCGCGTCATGCCCCTCGAACCAATTCACGCCGAATTATCCGATCAATCCTCAAAATACTTTCTCGCGGATGCACAGGGCAAACGCATCCCTGCCTCTCGATGCGCGCCTTTTCCTCATTTCCACAGCGACGGCTACTACTACGGTCTTTATACATCCTATAAAACAGGGTACAGTAGCCCTTCGCAGTAGCAGTAGTGTTTGCGCCTTCCGGCGGAGGAAATCCATCGATGGAATTCAGTGTGAAGAAGTTTGACCTGCTCAATGAGCTCAGCCTGACGCAGGGGGTCGTCGAACGGAAAACCACGATTCCGATCCTCGGCAATCTCCTGTGCGAAGCCTCCGGCAACCGCATCACGCTGACGGCCACCGACCTGGAGCTTTCCATCCGCACCTCGTGCGAAGCCAAGGTAAAAAAAGAAGGCGCTGGAACCATCCCCGCGAAAAAACTTCTCGAGCTCGTGCGCCTCTTGCCCGAAGGCGAAATCCGCTTCAAGCTGCTGGAAAATCATTGGGTACAAATTCTCGCCGATCGCAAGACTTACAAAATGGTCGGAATGGCCAAGGATAATTTTCCCGCGATCCCCGCGTTCCCGCATCCCATCGCAAAAATTCCGGCGGTCATATTGTCGTCATTGATTGCCAGGACAGCGTTCGCGATCTCGAACGAAGAGTCCCGCTACACGCTGAACGGCGCCCTCTTACTGCTGAAGCCGGAGATGGTGACCATGGTCGCCACCGACGGCCACCGCCTGGCCGTGGCCGAGATCGATCACAAATTCGAAGGCTTGACCCGGGAAGTCCGTCCGCTCGTCCCCAAGAAAGCGCTGACGGAAGTGCAGCGGCTTGCAAGCGAAGCGGGCGAGGACGCCGAAATCGAATTCGCGCTCGATGAGAGCCACCTTTTCTTTCGCGCCGGAGAACGCCTGCTCATTTCCCGAATGCTCACCGGACAATTCCCGAATTACGAAGCCGTCCTGCCGCGCGACAACAACAGAAAAGTGGTGATCGAGCGCGGCGAATTGAACGATGCCGTCAAACGTGTCGCGCAGCTTGCCGACACGCGCTCCCACGCCGTAAAACTTTCCGTCTCGACGGAAGGCATCGAAATTTCCGCGTCCAGCCCCGAATACGGTGAAGCCAAAGAAACAATCGAGAAGGAATACAAAGGTGAGCCGATCGCCATCGGCTTCAACGCCCAGTACATGATCGATTTTCTAGCCGCCGCCCCCGAAGGCCCAATCAGCCTCGAACTAAAAGACGAACAATCCGCCGGACAAATGCGTCCCCTAGCCGATGAGGCATACCGCTACCGCTACGTCATCATGCCAATGCGGATTTGAAGTTCGCAGGTGAGAGCCGAAGATTATCCAAGCAATGCGCCGTCCGAAGTCCAAGCCGAAGAAACGTAGCAAGGTTTTACCGGCACCCTCATGCTGTTGCGCCTGTACTCGCTGTGACATAGGCTACCACTGTGGGAAAAAGCCGGACTGCCAGCACCCATCACCACGGAAGTGAGTTCTTTCTAAACAGAAATCCGTATTTCATGACTGACTTCTTGAGTGGAAATCTTGCCCTGCTTTGACGCCCACTCGACGAACAATTGTTGGAATTCTTCTTGCGTGTAAATTCCCTTGTGGATCAACAATGTATTCATGGCGTAAACGGTCGCTTTAAACCTATCATCACGTGACAAATGGTCCATTGCTTGTTCGTAGGACACGATTAGACTCCTCCAGAAAATCGTAAACAACAGCGTGATTTTATATCTGGGTGCGCAGACTGTATATAAAATTGTCGGCGATTTTCTAGCAGCGATGGCGTGAAAATCCTGTTAAGACTGCCACGAAATCCAAACGAAAAGGGCCTCGGAAACATGCCGTTCCGGTAGCCCGGTTGGCACCTGCAATACAATGAAAATAAAGAGGTTAATATACTGCGGTAAGCAAAAATTGCCTTGAGAAAAAGCCTCGCTCAATGTAGAATACTTGTGGTCAGACGGTTCTTTGGTTTCCTCCAGTACGGCACGTCGGCCAGGCTGGCAGCGCCCCTGATTTGCATGCCCGCGCCAGAGTATGCGGGACGCTCACATGCCTGGAGGAAAGCAGTCTTCGCCGCGTCCGCTTCCGCTCGATCGGAATCCGGACGGGATGGAGCGAGAAACCCTTCGAGCCCCGGCAGCACCGGGTGCGGGCTCCACTTGGAGCCCGCGCTTACGATGACGGCCGAGGGCCACAGGGTAAGGCGACGGTCGATTCGATCGTTGCGGGCCTTCCGTTCACACGGGGTGTTTCAGTGAAGTGTGAAGCCCGCCAGCTAAAATGACAGCGCCTTTCCCCGGATGCGGGCTCTACTTAGAGCCCGCCGTCAAGCAGACTCCGCAGGAGCACGCACAACATGGCAGAAAAAGCAGCATCAATGGGCAATGAATCCGAACACCGCTACGACGCGGCATCGATCAAGGTGCTGGGCGGCATTGAGGCCGTGCGAAAACGCCCGGCGATGTACATCGGCTCGACGGGCGAGATGGGGCTGCATCACCTGGTCTGGGAAGTCGTCGACAATTCGGTCGACGAAGCCCTCGCGGGATATTGCGACGAAATCAACGTCGTGGTGCACGAGGACAACAGCGTCACGGTGACGGACAACGGCCGCGGCATTCCCGTGGACATGCACGCCACGGAAAAACGCGCCGCGGCGGAAGTCGTGATGACCGTGCTGCACGCGGGCGGAAAATTCGACAGCGACACCTACAAAGTTTCGGGCGGCCTGCACGGCGTCGGCGTTTCGGTGGTGAACGCGCTCTCCGACTGGCTCGATCTGGAAATCTGGCGCGACGGCGAAGTGTGGGAGCAGTCCTACAACGCGGGCAAACCCAAGGCGAAGCTGAAGGCCACCGGGAAAACCCGCAAGACCGGCACGAAGATTACGTTCCATCCCGATCCAGAGATTTTCGAGAACCACAAATACAGCTACGACATTCTGGCGCAACGGCTGCGCGAACTCGCTTTCCTGAACAAGGGCCTGAAAATCACGCTGACCGACGAGCGCAGCGATAAATCGGCTGAGTTCCGTTTCACCGGAGGCATCGCCGAATTCGTCAAGCACCTGAACAAGGGCAAGCAGGTGCTGCACGATTCTCCCGTTTACATGGAAGGCAAGAAAGACACGGTCGAAATCGAAATCGCCCTGCAATACAACGACAGCTACACGGAGAATGTTTTCGCGTTCGCCAACACGATCAACACGGTGGACGGCGGGACGCACCTTTCCGGCTTCCGCTCGGCGCTGACAAGGACGATCAACAATTTCGCTTCGTCCTCGAACATGCTCAAGGAGCAGAAGGATGAAGTTTCCATTACCGGAGATGACGTGCGCGAAGGACTCGTCGCGGTCGTTTCCGTGAAATTGCCGCAGCCTCAATTCGAGGGCCAGACGAAAGGGAAACTCAACAGCGACATCAAGGGCCCCGTCGAGCAGCTGATCAACGAGCGCCTGGGCGAATATTTCGACAAGCACACGACCGTGGCGCGGCGCATCGTCGGCAAGTGCATCGACGCCGCGCGCGCCCGCGAAGCTGCTCGCAAAGCGCGCGAGCTGACGCGGCGCAAATCCGCCATGGATTCGGGCGGCCTGCCGGGAAAACTCGCCGATTGCCAGGAGCGCGATCCGGCGCGGTGCGAGCTGTTCATCGTCGAGGGCGAATCGGCCGGAGGCTCGGCCAAGGGCGGGCGCGATCGCAAGTACCAGGCCATCCTGCCGCTCAAGGGAAAAATCCTGAACGTCGAAAAAGCGCGCTACGACAAGATGCTGGGCCACGAGGAAATCCGCGCCATCATCACGGCGCTCGGCGCGGGCATCGGCAAGGACGACTTCGACATTTCCAAGCTGCGCTACCACAAAATTATTCTGATGACCGACGCGGACGTGGACGGCAGCCACATTCGCACGCTGCTGCTCACGTTTTTCTTTCGCCACATGACCGAGCTGATCAAGCGCGAACACATCTACATCGCGCAGCCGCCGCTGTACCGCGTGAAGCGCGGCAAGATGGACCGCTACATCCGCGACGAAGACGAATTCAACCACGAGCTGATGTCGCGCGCGACCGAGGACCACGTCGTGAAACCCAAGGAAGGCGGCGCGATCCAGGGCGCGGCGCTCACGAAATTTCTTCTGAACGTGCAGGAGTACGTTTCAGCTGCGGCAAAGATGGCGCGCAAGCTGCGCGAGCCGTTGCTGGTGGACCTCCTGGCCGCGAGCGACTTCGAGAAGAAAACCGATTTCGAGGACAAGAAGGCGCTCGAAAAACTCTCCAAGGCCATCGGCAAAGCGAAGCTCGACATCGACCCGAAGATCGTCTACGACGAAGAGCACAGCCTCTACGACCTGCTCATCCCGGGCAACGCGGCGCGCCCCGGAGACAAGAAAATCAACTGGGCCTTCGCTTCGACGCCGGAGTACAAGCGCCTGCGCACGTCGGCGAACGCGATCAGCGAATTCGATCATCCTCCCTTCACCGTGACGCGCAACGGGACCAAGGAAGTGAAGGAAAAAGCGTCGGACGTTCTCGCGTACGTCCTCGAAGACGCCAAAAAAGATTTCACCATCACGCGGTTCAAAGGCCTCGGCGAAATGAATCCCGACCAACTCTGGGAAACCACGATGAACGCCGAAACGCGCACGCTGCTCAAGGTGCGCCTCGACGACGCCACCGCCGCCGAGGAAATTTTCTCGACGCTGATGGGCGAAAACGTCGAGAGCCGCCGCAAATTCATCGAGGAAAATGCCCTCGAAGTCGTGAATTTAGATATTTAGGGCTGAAACTGTGGAAGATTTCCTGGGCAAATGTCCGTCTGGGTTGGGAAAGAATCTTTGTGGGTCGCGGCTTTAGCCGCGACAAAAAGGGGCCCAAATAACGGGGCTTTAGCCCCTGAGGGTGCGGATGTGGGAAGGATTGCACGGCGCGTTCACCAAGCGGGCGCCTATTTTGTGACGACTGACACCTGGCAGAAGCATCCGCTCTTCATAAACACGGCCCTGGCGAATATCGTTGTCGAACAGATTTTGAGTTGCCGGGATCGCGGATTTTACAAGCTGCATGCATTTGTGGTGATGCCGGATCATTTGCATGTGCTGCTGACGCCGGGAGAATCGACGACCGTTGAAAAGGCGATGCAGATGATCAAGGGCGGATCGGCGCACACGATGGGCCTTGAAAGGCCGCAAAAATTTCCCATTTGGCATGCAGGATTTCATGACCGCTGGATGAGGGATGCTGATGAATATCGGGGCAGTAAGCGGTACATTGAGCAGAATCCCGTAGAGGCAAGATTGGTCGCAAGGGCCGAGGATTATTCTCATTCATCGGCGAGTGGGAAGTATGTGCTCGATCTAAGCCGCTTCGAAGAAGTCAGCGGCTAAAGCCTTTTCGTGGGGCGGTCTAATGTCGCGGCTGAAGCCGCGACCCACAAACCGTCGAACCACTTCGGGGGAAATGTTCTACCAATTGAGTTGGACGACGTTGCCTGGATTGCGCGGGCTCGCATGCTCTAAGTTTTGCGCGACGCCGACTGCGGCGCCGGACATTGAGCACGGCGTGGCCGTTGAGTGCGCGAGCGAGGCCGAGCGCGACGCATTGCTGGCGGAACTCCAAGCGCACTTTGGCCCGCTGAGATTTCTGAATACAGCTGCGGCGTTTGATGGAGTTAAAGATTACGTTGCGCTGCGAGCGACGAGACGCGGATAGAGAGATGCCCGTCCGCCGCGGCGGACGGGCGCTACAACTAGAGCACGAAGGACGGATCGATGGCGGACGAACCGAAACAGTCACACATGATCCCGGTCGAAATTGAGGCCGAAATGAAGAAGTCGTACCTCGATTACGCGATGAGCGTGATCGTGGCGCGCGCGATTCCCGACGTGCGCGACGGCTTGAAGCCGGTGCAGCGGCGCATCCTGGTGGCGATGAACGACCTGGGCCTGGCCTCGAATCGCGGCTACCGCAAGTGCGCGAAGATCTGCGGCGACACCTCGGGCAATTACCACCCGCACGGCGAGGCCGTCATTTATCCGACGCTCGTGCGCCTGGCGCAATCCTTCAACATGCGCTACCCGCTGATCGACGGGCAGGGAAACTACGGCTCCGTCGACGGCGATCCGCCCGCGGCGATGCGGTACACCGAAGCGCGCCTCGCGAAAATCACCGAGGAAATGCTCGCCGATCTCGAAAAAGAGACGGTGGACTTCATCCCGAACTTCGATCAGACGCGCGAAGAGCCCGTCGTGCTCCCGTCGAAAATTCCGAACCTGCTCGTGAACGGCGCGAGCGGCATCGCCGTCGGCATGGCGACGAACATCCCGCCGCACAACCTGGGCGAGATCATCGACGCCACGGTCATGCTGATCGACAAGCCGGACACGCCGCTCAAGGAAGTCATGAAGCTGGTGCCCGGGCCGGACTTTCCCACCGGCGGATACATTTCCGGCGCGGAAGGCATCCTCTCGGCTTACAAGACCGGGCGCGGCAGCTTCACCATGCGCGCCAAGGCCGCGATTGAAAGCGTCGGCAAGGACCGCGACAACATCGTCATCACCGAAATTCCATATCAGGTAAACAAGTCGCGCCTGATCGAACGCATCGCCGAGCTCGTGCAGACGAAAAAGATCGAGGGCATTTCCGACGTGCGCGACGAATCCGATCGCGACGGCATGCGAGTCGTGATCGAGATCAAGCGCGGCGAAGAGCCGAAGCTGATTCTCAACCACCTCTACAAACACACGCAGATGCAGGAATCGTTCGGCATGATCCTGCTGTCGATTGTGGGCGGGCAGCCGCGCGAGCTGGGCCTCGTGCCGATGCTGAAGCTGTTCATCGACCACCGCGTGGAGGTGGTGCGCCGGCGCACGCAATTCGAGCTGCGCAAGGCCGAAGCGCGCGAACATATTCTGGTCGGATACCATATTTCGCTGGATCACGTCGATAACGTCATCAAAATCATCAGAGGGTCTGCCAGCCGGGCGAACGCGCGCGAGAATTTGCACGATTTTTTTGAAAATAAAGAAGTCAAGATCCTGACCGCCGGCAACAGAACAGAAACGCTCAAAGGCATCAAACTCGATCGCAAGAAGTACGGCCTCCTCGATGTCGGATTCGGCGCCGCTCAAGCCGGCGCTGGTATTGGCCTGAGCTACGCCCAGATCGACGCCATCCTGGAACTGCAGTTGCACAGATTGACGCGGCTTTCCGTCGACGAAATCCTGAAGGAGTTGGCGGAGATTCGCGCGCTGGTCGCCGAGCTGAAGGAAATTCTGGCCAGCGAAAAGAAACTGAAGGCCGTGATCGTGAAGGAACTGCGCGAGGTGCAGAAGGACTACGCGGACCCGCGCCGCACCGAGATCGTCGAGAACGTCGAGGAGATCAAGCTCGAAGACCTGATCGCCGACGTGGACATGGCCATCACCGTCAGCCACGCGGGCTACATCAAGCGCACGCCGGTGGACGTGTACCGCCACCAGTCACGCGGCGGCAAGGGCCGCATCGGAGCGAAAACGCGCGACGAGGATTTCGTCGAGTATCTGTTCGTCGCCTCGGCCCACAGCTACATCCTCCTCTTCAGCTCGAAGGGCCGCGTGTACTGGCTCAAGGTGTACGAGATTCCCGAGGCTGCGGCGGCCACGCGCGGCAAGGCGATTTCCAACCTGGTAAAATTTCAGGAGGACGAGCATCTCACCGCCGTTGTGGCGGCGCGCAATCTGGAGGAGGAAGGCACGTTCCTCTTTTTCGCGACGCGCAACGGCACGGTGAAGAAAACCGCGCTCAACGAATTCTCGAACCCGCGCTCGACCGGCATCATCGCCATCAACCTCGACCAGGACGATGAATTGATCGGCGCGCACCTCACCGACGGCAAGCAGATGATTTTCCTCGCCAGCCACGACGGCCAAGCCATCCTGTTCCGCGAAACCGAAGTGCGCTCGATGGGCCGCAACGCCGGCGGCGTGAACGGCATGGACCTCGCCAAGGGCGACTACCTCGTGGGCATGGAACCCGTGCAGCCCGACTTTGAAATCATCAAGAAGGAAGCGAAGGCGGAAACGCAGAATCTCGATGAAATCGAGAACGAAGCGATCAAGGATTCTCTCACGTCCCTGATGCTGACGGTTTCCGAGAAAGGCTTCGGCAAGCGCACGCCGCTCGCCGAGTACCGGATCACCTCGCGCGGCGGCAAGGGCGTCATCAACCTGAAATCCACCGACCGCAACGGCCCGGTGGTGGCGGCACTGCAGGTGACCGAGGAATCCGACGTCATGATCATCACCGAGTACGGCAAAGTGATCCGCGTCCACGCCAACGAAATCCGCGAAGCGGGCCGCTCGACGCAGGGCGTCCGCCTGCTGCGCCTCGAAGACGACGACAAAATCGCCGCCGCCGCATCGATCCGGGAAGAGCCCGAGGTCGCGGAAGAAAAGAAGTAGGGGAACGCGGCGCAAACAAAATAAAATAGTGCGCATGAGTGGCGCGCGCGAACCGTTAGGGCCGATTTTCACGGCGCATCTTTTTCCGGATTTGGAAGCGAAGCTGATCGAGCTTCTGCGCGGGCTCGCGCTGGAAGACTGGGAAAAGCAAACCCTCGCTCCCAAATGGAAAGTAAAAGATGTGGCGGCGCATCTGCTCGACACGCAAGTCCGCAAACTGGCCGCGGCTCGGCACGGCTACAAGCCTGAAAACTCGAAGAAGCTTTCTCCCGCGAAGCTGGTCACGCTGATCAATTCCCTCAACGCGGAAGGCGTCCGCCAGTACAGCCAATTGCATCCAGATGAGTTAGTCTCGAGAATGGAAGAAGCCTCGCGCGAAAGTGCGGAATACCATCAGGCGCTCGATCCTTTCGGCACGGCCATGTTTCCCGTGAGCTGGGCGGGCGAGGAAGAGTCCGCCAACTGGTTTGACACCGCCCGCGAGTTCACCGAACGGTGGCACCATCAACAGCAGATTCGCCTTGCCGTAAATAAACCGGGAATAATGACGCGAGAATTCTACTTTCCTGTTCTGGACTGTTTTATGCGCGCGCTTCCGTACGCGTACCGAAGTGTTGCCGCCCATGCAGGATCCCTCGCGCAATTCAATATCAGGGGGGAATGTGGCGGAAGCTGGTACCTGTTCCGCGACGGCGAGGCATGGTCGTTGATTGCCTCACCCGCCGGAGAAACAATTTCGGAGACGACGATCCCGCAAGAGATTGCCTGGCGCAGCTTCACAAAAGGGATCGCGCCCGAGGAAGCTCGAACTCAAGTTCAAGCCATGGGAGACGAAGCAGTGGGTCACCACATTCTCAAAATGATTTCGATTGTGGGTTGAGTAGCACAGCCACTCCTGGCTGTGCGGTTTTGTTGGTCGCGCGCACAGGATAACCGACGCCACTAAGGGGGCAAAAACCACACAGGCAAGAGTGCCTGTGCTACTAAAGACTATTTCGCTTCGAGGTAGTATCCCGGCCGCGTGCGGACTTTCACCCCCGGGCGGTCCACGGTAACTTTGATCTGGTGATAGCCCGGCGCATCCGAACCGGTGGGTCGATAGCTCAGCATATATTGCGAGTTGAGTTCGCCGCCGATGGCGTCGACCGCGTTTTCGATCTTGCTGTCCCGGAACGCGGATTGATACGTCCCGCCGGTGGCCGTGGCGGCGACCTCGAGCGGACGATCCTTCACCACCGCCGTGGCATTCCGCACGGCCCACTCCGCCAGGCCCAGGAGATCGATGTTGCCGCCGTATTGCTGCTGGCTCGTGGGTGTTTGCGCCGTGCCCGGAAACGAGGGACCGCCGAATGTGCCGGGAGGCGTGGCCGGGGCCGGCCCGGCTTGCGAAGGCTGCGAGCGCAGCCCCGCCGCGGTTGTGGAGAGCCCCACGCTATAAATGACAATGTTTGAAAGCTGCGCCTCGCGCAGCACGCGGCCGAGTCTTTCCTCGCTCCCGCTGTCACTGGCTTCCCCCGCAACGACGATCGCGCGGCGCTCCCCGATCGGGCGATCGCGCAGCAGTCCGACGGCGGAGGCGAGCGCGTCATAGAGGCGAGCGCCGCTGTTGCCGGGCTTCAAGTTGGCGATCGTTTTTTCGATTTTCTCGTTGTCGGTGCTGAATGGCAGCAAGGTGTTGACGCTGTTGTCGTAGCTGAGGACCGCGGCCTCTCCCGAGGGGCCGACCACGGTTTGCGTGAAGACAATCGCGGATTTCTGGATGGCGGGCAATAGCGGCGCGATGCGCGAGCTGGTCTCAAAGACGAGTACTGCCGAAACCTGCTCCCCGCCCAGATCGAATGCTTCAATCGTCTGGTCGACTCCATCGTCGAGGACGTGGAAGTCTTTCTGTTGGAGGTCGAGGATGGGTTCTCCCTTGGCGCCGACCACGACCACCGGCGCCGTCACGAGCGCGACCCGGACGCGAATCGTGCCTTCCGGCGCCTGTTGCACGGGCGTGCCCGGCTTGGGCGCTATAGGCCCCTGCGTTTGTTGGGAGCGCGCCGTCAGAGCTGCAAACACCATCCCGGCAGCGAGTGTCGTCAGGCCAACAGCAACCGTTCGTCTCAGAGTCATTTAAACCCCAGTCTACTACGTTGGAAGCGAAAACGCGCCACCGCGTTGGCCGAGCCCGACGGGTGGGGGCTCTACGCGCCGCAAAAGCCCGCCGAAAGCAAGTATTAGAACGGAACACGTCCAGGCCGTCTCACTGGCGTTTCCGCTCGGCGGTTGCGTAGAATGTCAAATTGCAGTCACATGTAGTGGAGGGTTCATGAGCCGCAGGCGCCGTCAGAAAGAAATCGAGCCGCCCTATCGCGATCCGCTTTTCATGGAAAGCTTGCCGGCGCGCCCCGTGCGCATCACCACCGAATATATCGACCCGCTAGAGAGGCTTCGCCGCGAGAAGGTGGGAGACACGATCGTCATGTTTGGATCGGCCCGCATCCTTTCGCGCAATCAGGCGACGGCGCACATCCACAAGCTGCGAAAGGAAAAACGGCGTCATGCCACGCTGGAATACCGGGCCGCCCTGCGCGACGCGAAATCGGCCGTCCAGATGTCCCGCTACTACGAAGAGGCTCGCGAGCTGGCGCGGAGGATCACCTCCTGGGCGATGTCGCTCGGCGATCATCCCCGGCGCTTCGTGATCTGCTCCGGCGGAGGCCCCGGAATTATGGAGGCGGCCAACCGGGGCGCGACCGAGGCGGGCGGGAAATCCATCGGCCTGAGTATCGAGCTGCCACACGAACAGCGCCCGAATGACTACATCAGTCCGGAACTGAGTTTCATGTTTCATTATTTTTTCATGCGCAAGCTGTGGTTCGCGCAGCTCGCCAAGGCGCTGATTATATTTCCCGGAGGTTTCGGCACCATGGACGAGCTCTGGGAAATGCTCACGCTGATGCAGACCGGGAAATTGCACCGGCGAAATTTGATTTTGATCTATGGGCGTGAGTATTGGGACCGCGTGCTCGACTGGAAACACATGCTGCGTTGCGGAACCATCAACAAGCACGAATACGGCCTGCTTCAGTTTGCCGATACGGTGGACCAGGCCTTCGATCGTGTGCGCGACGACCTCGAGAGACATCACCTCGAACCGGACTCGCTGCTGCAATAGCTCGCTGGCGGACGGATCCGGTGCAACTGCCGGAAGCGAACAGAAGCACGAACGGGCCGCCCCGATTTCATCGGGGCGGCCCGTTCGTGCAGTTGGAGGAGCGAACCCGGAAACTTAATTCTTGCTTGCCACCAGATCGTCCGAAAATACGCCTTCGAACCGGCGCTTTTCGTCCTGGTCGTGCAGCAGGACCACGGGAGCAATCCGCAACGAATGACGGCACGAGTGGCAGGCGGCCATTTCCCCTTGCAGGTCCTGCAGGAAACCATCCGTGAAATGATATTGATCGGGGGTGCGTCGCGCCGCCTTTACGCCGTGCTCGCCGCAGTACGGACAGGTGTATTCCAGGGTGTCCTCTTGCGGGTCGCGGCCCAGCGCGGCCCAGCCCGTGTAACGGATCCCAACAGCCTCTTTCGAAGGAAGACGCATGATCATGTACCTCGCCAAAATATGGAAACTGCATATGTGATGCATGAACATCGGAAATTGGTGCATAAAAAGCGAATCTTTGTAAATATATTATAATAATAGACATACCTCTATTAGTTAGGCAGATCGTGCTGGAATTGGTGCTTCGGGGAACCCTGCGAAGGGAACGGTGTCCAACTTAGCGAGAGCGTGCACCTCATTATCCCTGCAAAAGCTGGCCTTGACTGCTGTGGTGGCCATGGCTGGCGGAATTGAGGAGTGTCCATGCAAAGCACAGGAAAAGGAAATCCCGGCCCGGAACAGGCGAAGTCTGAGCTAGCGCTTGGCCGCTGTTTGGTCGAAGGCGATCCGGATGCAACGTTGCCTGCTCGCCGCAGCCGTCGCAAAGCTTTTGGACTATCGCTCGCAATCGAAACCTCGCTCCTGATACTGCTCGTGGCGGCGTCACTACTCACCAGCGTCGCACGGCCACAAATTCACCAGATCGTTCCACCCCAACTGACATTCTTTGGCGCCTGGCGCGGGCACAACCCAGCGCAACACGCCGCAACTCCGACAATTGCACGCAGACCCGAGATACCCAATCCATTTCCGCCAACTGCGCCTCCCATCACGACCGTGGACTTTCGTCGCGAAGAGGAACCGGGAGCCCCGACCCTGGATTTGCCCGGAGAATACGTGCCGGGAGCTGTCCAGATAGCTCAAACAGGAAGGACGCTGCCGCCGGTCGAACCTCCTCACATCGCACCACCGGTACAGCAAGAAAAACATCCCGTGAAGGTAAGCGAGGGCGTACTCGAAGCGCAGCTGATCTCGCGTATCGAGCCGCAATATCCGCCCCTCGCTATACAAACGAGAACGGAAGGCACGGTGCGTCTGCGTGCGATCATCAGCCGTGTTGGACGCATCACTTCGCTCGACGTCATAAGCGGCCATCCGTTCCTGGTGAAGGCCGCCCTCGACGCCGTGCGGCAATGGCGGTACCACCCGACCATGCTGAATGGCGAGCCCGTCGAAGTCGAAACTTCGATCACCGTAATTTTTCGATTGCAAAAGTAACGGGGACGGACGGCTTCAATAAAAAAGGGCCGAAGAAATCGGTGCTTCGGCCCTTGCAAATCCCGGCGCGGCTCCTCCTACGGCGCGCCGGGACACAAAAAGAGACACAACTTCTTATTTCCTTTTTCTACTGTTTAGGATTTTGGGTTCAGCGAATTCCCACAGACCCATTTGAATGTGACGGTGAGTCTTCCTTCAAGAATCTCAAGCCGTCCGAAAAAACAACGCTCCTAAATTCGGATGCGTGGTTTTTGCGCGCCGGTTGCCCGATCGAAAAGAATTTACAGGAGGGGTTCGCGCGCGAAACGGGCGATGGTTTCCCGGGCCGAATCGCGCACGCGCACGATTTGTTGCCAATCTTCCGCCGAGGGTGGAGGAGGGATGGGCGGGCCGATCGTGATGGTGATGCGTCCGGGGCGCGGCAGCCAGGTGCCGTCCCGCAGCACGCGCCGCGTCCCGTCGAGAGCGATCGGCACGATCTCGCGCTGCGCCGCGATGGCCGCTTTGAACGCGCCGAGATGAAATGGGCGCACGCCGGATTGCGCGGTGAAGGTTCCCTCCGGAAAAACAAAAACGGATTCGCCGCGCCGCAGGGCATCCTCAATTTGTTCCGCTTGCTGCAATCGCGAGCGCGAGTCTTCGCGGCGAAACGAGAAATGGCCGAGCTTGCGAAGGAACGTCCGGAAAAACGGCATGGACATCACTTCCGCTTTGGCGACGAAATGGTAGTCCGTGCCAAGCGCCGCCATGAGCACGACAATATCCGCGTAGCTCGTGTGATTGGCGACTAGCATGCGCGGCGCGTTTTCCCGCAGATGTTCGCGCCCTTCGACATGGACGCGCCATCCCGCAACTTTCAAAAACGCGCGCAGCGCCGCCGTCGTCACGTGCGCCGCACTCTTGCGCGACGGCGAAATCAATACGTACAGCCACGCGGGAAACAGCAACAGGGCAAACATCGCGATGGCGTAGCATCCGTACGCCACTTCGGCGGTCCGCCGCAAAGCGGCGCGAATTCGTCCGGCACTCGATGCCGCCGCGAGACGCGCGAGCTGCAACCAAACGGGCGTCGCGTCGGAATTCAGTTCGCCGGAAAGGAACAGCTGTTTGGTGGCGTCGCGCCGCAGCTTTCCGCTCGAAGTTTTTGGGATGACGTTCGGCGGAATGACTTCGACCACGTTGGGAGGGAGCCCCAGCATTTCGGTGACCTGGGCCGTGATGGCCTGCGCCAGCCGCGCCCGCGCGTCGCGGTTGCCCT
>Ga0209517_10001569_pt1 | contig 34131 bp, 22 predicted proteins | sample PeaSoiMetSII2010_FD_187695 | JGI IMG/M metagenome (GOLD analysis project Ga0209517, IMG submission 187695) | Peat soil microbial communities from Weissenstadt, Germany - SII-2010 (SPAdes) (version 2) | ecosystem: Environmental > Terrestrial > Soil > Wetlands > Peat | place: Germany... | reverse complement strand
GGCGAATCCACAAGCGTTCGGGTGGGCTCGGGGAATGTGGTGGTGAAGCTCGTCAAAATTGAGAGAGATTCCGTCCTCATTCTCGTCGAGGGAGAGGATGCCCCGCGCATGCTGCGGCTCAAATGAACGTGAACTTGGCGGAGCAAATGCCAGCCTCGCCATAGGCAGTTCATCCAACGCCATTCTGCGTTGACCAATGTTCAGGATGTTCAGGCGAAAAATGGATTTTCCCCTTGTCTTGGCAAACGACTGTGATTTCATTCCCCTGGCAACGACATCCGAGAATTGGCCTGAGAATCGTATAATGCGCAGCCGAATTGAACTAAACTTTTCCGCAAACTTGTGAACTCCTCGCTTTTGAAGAAATGGATTCCGGGGGTCCTTTCTAATTCTCAGGTGCGGCAGCTATATCATGCAGGATGGATCGAGAAAATCGTTGATCCTAAGGCGCAGCTCGGCTACTCGGCGCTCGATCTGACTTTGGCCGGCGATTGCTATCAAATGCTTCAGGGAAGTGTTAAGCCATGCGGCGAAGATTATAACCAGGTCGTTCTGCAAAATCGCAGGTTGGCGAGGCGCATGCCCAAGCGTGAGGCGTACGTTCTCCAGCCGAAGCAAACGTACCTGTTCCCCATTCAGCAACGGTTCGGACACCAATTCCTCCGCTCACAAGCGCTGTACGGACAGGCGACCGCCAAAAGCTCTGTGGGCCGCATGGACGTCCTTGCTCGGTTGATAGTGGACGGCATGGCAAGCTACGAGGAGTTCACACCGGAGCAGGTGGAAAAAGGGAATGGGCGGATGTAACTCGAGGTGACTCCGATCTCCTTTACGGTTCGCGTCCGCGATGGCATTTCGCTCTCACAATTGCGCTTGTTCTACGGCATGCCACAGCACTGCGAGATTCGCGGAAAGGAACTTTACGACTCAGTTTTACTGGGAGGCGGGTTTCCCGACGGGTCGCTTTCTGTCGATCTGAGCGACGCGAGGATTGCGAATGAGGAAGGGTGCGCCTTTTGCGCCAGCAGCAAGCGGCGAACGCAACCGATCAACCTCTGGTATGACAAGAAGCAAAAGCCGGACCCGAGGCCGGATCCGAAAAGGCTCTGGAAGTTCCTCAGCGCCGAGAAACAGACGGCAGAACCGTCGAAAAAATACCTGCAGATCGCCAAGGAAGCGTTTTACATCCTCCGTTCCAAAGAAAAGATCTCATTACCGGCTGGAATCGCCGTTTACTGCCGAGCCATAGACGAGACAATCGGAGAAATGCGCATTCATTACGCCGGATTCGTGCATCCCCTGTTTGGGCGCGAGCGCAACGACAGACAAAGGGGAACTCCGTTGATATTTGAGGTGCGCGGCCATGATGTAAGCGTCACCCTCAGTGACGGGGAGAAAATGGCGAGCCTAATCTTCTACCGTATGTCGGAAAACGCCAGAGCCGACAAAGAGGAACAGAGTGGCTACGGCAGCCAGACCCTCCAACTTTCGAATTTTTTTCGTCCATGGAAGTGAAGTTTTTGTGGCAAATTCAAGTTGGATAGGGCAGAGTAGTTCGTCCCGGAACCTGTGAAAGAGAATTTCAAAATTGTGCGGTTGGGTCAGGGCGATGTTCGGTGCAAAACCGACCATTTGGCGAGCTTTGAAGCTCTGATTCTTGAAAACGAACGCGTTTACCCGGAAATAGCAGATTGGTATCGGAAGAGGGTCCTGCCTGGGATTCGTGATGAGGAGAGAGTGGCGTTTATTGGTTACCTTGGCGAAAGACCGGCCGTCTCGGCAATCGTGAAAAAGGGACCTGATGCCAAGTTTTGCCATTTGAAAATTGTCGAGCCGCTTCGAAATACTCACGTTGGCGAGGTGTTTTTCGCTTTGATGGCACTTGAGGCGCGCGATTTGGCAAAAAACATCTACTTCACGCTACCCGAGGAGGTCTGGAAACAGAAAGCTGAATTTTTTCAATCCTTCGGCTTCAAGTCCGCGATTCTCGCTGAGAAACAGTATCGCTTATTCGATAGAGAATTGCATTGCGACGCACCGTTCTCCGCCGTCTGGGATTCAGTTCTTCACAAAATCCCCAAACTCGCAAGTCTGTACTCCTTCGGGGGATTCTCGCCGGATAATCAGTTGTTGCTGAGCATCAAGCCCGAGTTCGCCGAGAGGATTCTGAATCGCAACAAACGGATTGAGCTGCGAAGGAAATTCTCAACTAAGTGGTTGGGATATCGCATCAACTTGTATGCCTCTTCGCCGGTGATGAGTCTGGTAGGTGAGGCCAGAATTGCAGGTATTACCGTGAACGAGCCCGATATGATCTGGGAAAAATTCGGAAACGAGATCGGTTGCTCGCGTGCCGAATTTGACGCTTACTGCGTGGGCACCAAGCAGATTTATGCAATTGAGCTTGACGAGGTCAAACCTTATCGCGATCGCATACCTCTTGTTTTGGCGTCACAGATGATCAAAGAGGAGCTGGTTCCACCGCAGTCCTATTTCACCTTGGAAAAGAACCGGCCATGGGCAAAAGCTATCTCGCTCGCTGCTTACCTGCATTGTTGTTTTAAGAGCACCATCTCTCTAGCCCTCAATGCGGGAATTTCTGCTCGCTGTAAGCCTCCTGTCTCAAAACTTGCGGCAGACCCATTACCTATGGTCCAGCCGGAGCTGGATTTCTCTTAAATGGCCGCACCTAGACGGTTCCAGGGCGGGCCGAGGCGCAACGCCTTTCAGGGTTGAGGGATTTTTTGGTCGATGACCCAGGGTAGGATCGGGCCCCTTCCCCTACCGATCCAACCCTGGGCTGGAGGACGGAATCCCTTTAGGATTCTAAAGAGGTCAATCGGGATGGCGTGGCGCAGCGCCGGATGGGCCAGAGTTAGCGATTCAGTGAGTCAGTGGATTGGTGAGTCAGAGAGCCGACCCTCCTTCGCAGGCATTAGAGGGCGGCCGGGCGGCGTTTGCCGAACGGGAGCGCGGCAATGTGCTTCTGGTAATCGACCAGATCCATAAAGATGTGTATTTTTAGCAGGTCGGGGCAGGTTCGGAAAGAATGAGGGAACGCGGCGAATTTCCGTTGCATCCCTCAAGTCACCAGCCCACTCTGCTTTGCCGATGAACGGCCGTGATCTGAGAATTTTTGCAGGCCTGTCAGCCATTATCATCGCGACCGACGCCGCGGCTCAGGACCCGTCTCGCGGCGTGGTGACCCGGACCAAGTCAGTGCGATAGCTTTTATTTTGGCTGGCTTCCGGTTCCGCCCCGGCATATCACTTCCACCAGACTGTCGGCGTTTCCGCGGCAGGCATGCCCGCCAATCAGACATGGCAACAATGGCTGGAGCGTTTCTATAATCTCCGGCGCGACAAACGCGGCTCGCATGAGCGGCCGCACCAGCCAGTCCTTTTGCTCTCCATTCTCGACCTTCTGGACCGCGGCTTCCTGACCAGGAACGAAATCCCGCTCAGCGACGAGCTGGTCAGCACCGGCGCCCCCAAGGTACCCTCACCGGCCCCAAACCCAGCCGCTAACTAAACTCCTCACAATGCCCGAACGACGCAATTTTAACCCGCGCGCCATGATGGAAAAAGCTGTCCAGGTGATGCGACAATCCATCAACGAGCCGCGACGCGATGACAAGGCCAGCCCCCTGGTCGGCGCGGTCCTCGTAAAGCCTGACGGCACCGTTGACACCGCCTACCGGGGCGAGCTCAGGCATGGGGACCACGCGGAATTCACCCTGCTGGAGCGCAAGCATCGCGACGAATGCCTGGATGGCTCGGCGTTGTTTGCCATTCTCGAGCCCTGCGCACCGGGAGCGCGCAAAAGTCCCAAGCTCGGCTGCGCCGAGCGCATGGTAAACGCCAGAATCGCCGAGGTTTGGGTCGGTATCGAAGACCCCGATCCTACCGTGGACCGCCAGGGCATCCGCTACCTGCAACAAAATGGGATCAAGGTCCACCTCTTCGACCTCGACCTCCAGGCCCAAATTCGCGACGTAAATAAGACGTTCATTGCTCAGGCCCTGAAGCGGGCTGCTCAGGCCGAGGAAGGCAAAACGCCTAAACGATCCCCGCTGTCCCGCTGGGATGAACCGCTGGTCGGCGGCGGCATCTCCGACCTCGCATCCGATGCTCTGGCCCGCTACCGCGAGCGCACCCAGATCCCGGAAAGGACCATTTCCGCTGCCTTCCTTCGTCGCCTGGAGCGCCAGGGCTTGCTCCGCCGCCGCGGCTCAAAGCTGGTCCCTACCGGTTTCGGCTTCATCCTTTTCGGGTATGCCCCTCGTGATGTCATCCACCACGCCGGCATCAATGCCACCATCGAATTTCCCGACGGAACGCACGAGATCCACAACTTCGACGGCCCGGCTGTCTTCATCCCCGATCAGGTCGAAGAATGGCTCCGCCCAAAGCTGCCGCAGGTAATCGATCGCAGCCGCATGACCCGCGCGGAGCGTCCGGCCTTGCCCTTTGAATTGGTTCGCGAAGCCATCATTAATGCGCTGGTCCACCGCGATTACGACCTGGCCGGCGCCACTTGTCACCTCGTCATCACTACCGATACCGTCACCGTCCGCAGCCCGGGTGCTCCGCTGCCGCCTGTCACTGTCGAGCAACTCCAGGCTTTCACCGCCCCCATGTTCAACCGCAACCCAAAGCTGCAGTTTGCTTTCGGCGGCACCAAATTGGTTGAAGGCCGCGGCCTCGGCATGCGCACCCTTGGTGAAGCCGCCACCAAATATTCCCTGCCCCTGCCGAAATACGCCTTCGACGGCATTTACCTCAACCTCACTATTTACCGGCACCCACAGGCTGCCGTTCAAGCGCTCGCCTCGGATGTCCTGGAGAAACTCAGTAAATCCGAGCGCTCCGGCTGGCAATGGCTCTCAACCAAAGGCCACGCCAATTCGAGCGATTACGCCGCGCAAATGGGACTGGACGATCGCACCGTCCGCCGCCACTTGAACCAGTTCCTCAGGTTGGGCCTTGTGCGAAAAGCCGGGGCTGGGCGTTCAACCGAGTACCGGATCAAGTGAAAGGGCTAATTCCTATGGCCCAGCCCGCCGTGCTTTCCGGACATTTTTCCGGACATTTTGTCCGGAAAAAATGGCCGCATCAATTGGATCGGGTCCGGCTAGCGGGAGGGCTTCCAGGGGCGCGGCACTTCTCGCGACGAAGTATCGAGAACGCCGAACCCGGCTCTCCCGAGTCGCATCATAAATCTCGCCATTGGGGCGGGATAACCTCATCCGGCCCCCGGCCCACACAGCATCCTGCCATTTATCCTGCCAAGTGCCAGGATCGCGCCATCCGGACATTTTTCCGGACATTTTGTCCGGGTAACCGCGCTCCCAGTAGGCGACCAGCAGGCGCCCAGCCTGCCGGTAGGCGTCGGGAGCAACGGAGGATGGATGAGAGATGAGGGGTGAGGTAGCGAATTAGTGAGTGAGTGAGGGCGGGGGCACCGCTGAAGGCGGCGTTCCGGGCGGAGGAGGGGCCAGCGGAGGTGCTGGAGTGTTTCGGATGCGCGGCTCCAGGGGCGGGCCGAGGCGCAACGCCTTTCAGGGTTGAGGGACCCCAGCCCGGAACTCCAAACTCCGAAAGCCTTCGCGAGCAGGAGCCTTCACGAGCAGGAGCGTTCGGGGCTGGGCTGGGGGACGGAATCCTTTCAGGATTCTAAGCAGGGGATGATGAAGCGCTTTCAGCGCTTAAGGTTTTCTTGGGCTCACACCCAGGCCTCCAGCCTGGGCTGGTATGAGAGGGGCCGTTGGCCCGGGGGCGATTTCAAATCTCAAATTTCAAAGGGTAGGCCGGGACTTGGGCATGAACGCTCAACTTTCAACGGACGGACAGACGAAGGGGTGATTTGAAATTTGAGAGGGGGCGGCCTTACAGGGCTTCAGAAATTTGTGGGACGCTGAACCTGGGCCTGCGCTCGTCGGACTCGCTCCAACCCAGGCTTTCACATTACAGGCTTTCAGCCCTCGGTGGTGCGTTCCGGCCTGCTGCCGCATGAATGCGGCGTTCCGGGTGGAGGTGAGGGAAGCAATATTTTTTTGGTTCGGTTACCCAGGGCATATCCAAATGCAAAACGTAGAATGCAAAATGAGGAATGAAGCGGCGCGCACGGAGTGACCCGCCTTCGCCGAGCTATGGCGGGCGGGCCCCCCCTTCGCCGAGCTACGGCGGGCAGGCGCGCCCTACCAACCTGAAGGGCTCTTGGTTTAGCGCGCTGAGGGCGCGTAAGACAGTTATGAATCAGTGATTTAGTGAATCAGTGAGGGAGGGGGGGGCGAAGGCTAAAGGCTAAAGTGGGGGAAGGGGAAGGAGGGTCGGACCGATCCGACCGATCTGTCCGATCTGACCGATGGGTACTAGGCGCAGTGAGTGTGGGCAGGAGAGGAAAGACAAAATCATTACGGGACAAAATCATGGGGAGAGGATCTTTTTAACCGCTGATAATCGCTGATGTGCGCTAATGGGGCAGAGGAGGTCGTTAACCACGGAAGCCACGGAACACACGGATGGTCAAGGTTCAACTTTCAACATTCAACGGAGCGGAAGGGGGAGCAGGCAGGATCATGGCAGGGCAGGATCATGGGAGAGGATCTTTTTAACCGCTGATAATCGCTGATGTGCGCTAATGGGGCAGAAGAGGCCGTTAACCACGGAAGCCACGGAACACACGGATCAGGGGAACGGGAAGGAGGGGGAGAACGTTCAACTTTCACCGAAGGGGGCTGCCGCATGAATGCGGCGTTCCGGGGACGAGGGCGGTTTGGTATTTGTCAATGTATTTATTAATTAACCTTGTCCTGGATTATCCTGGGATTTCCTGCGTTTGTGCCGGGACCAGTTTTAACCGCTAATGGGACGGAGCGCGGAAAAGAGGGGATTTTCTTAACCGCGAATGACCGCGAATAGACGCGAATGGGGACGGGAGGTTTTTAACCACGGAGCACACGGAATACACGGATGGAACGGCCGGGGAAGAAGGGGACATGCGGCAAGGCTGAAGGCAGAAGTTAATTGTGAGTCAGTGAATTAGTGAATCAGTGAGGGGGAAACGAAGAGGGAGGGGGCGATTTCCGCAGTCCATAGGGGCGGTGGAGTGTTTCGGATGCGCGGTTCCAGGGGCGGGCCGAGGCGCAACGCCTTTCAGCTTTCAGGGTTGAGGATGGTTTTGGGCCATCGAGATCCCAGCCCCGAACTCCGAACTCCGAAGGTCTTCGCGAGCAGGAGCGTTCGGGGCTGGGCTGGAGGACGGAATCCCTTTAGGATTCTAAGCAGGGGATGAGGCGCGCTTTCAGCGCTCAAGGTTTTTTTGCGGCTCACACCCAGGCCTCCAGCCTGGGCTGGTGTGAGACGGGCCGTTGCCCCGATGGGGGGCTGCCGCATGAATGCGGCGTTCCGGGACGGTCAAGCTTCAACCTTCAATGCCGAATGCTTTCGGCACCCCGAGCAGAGGATGACGCATTTAGATTGGGGCTCTCAACGGAGGGGGGTGGGTTGTGCCAAGCCTTCCGTGTGACGGGGAACATGGAGACGTGGAACTTCGTGCAGCCGTAGGGAACTAATTCGATGCTTTCGGCTTGCTCTCCTTCCTTTGGACCGCTGGGCAAGGCCTGCGCTTCGGTGGGTTTCCACTCAATGTCCCGGGCGGGAACTTTGAGTGCCAACGGGGCTTTGAGCGGCCAGTTCCATTTCGGCGGCATGGATGTCCGCTCGATGGTGATGTCGCGGCCCTTTCGCCCCGGATCGTTATCCAAGGCGAATTGCCAGCGAGCATTCGGTGAAAGTGTGTTCGCGTCCAGGTCAGGTAACGGCAAGGCAAACAGCAGGGGGCCATAATAAATGCTTTCATAAGGCAAGCGCCGCGGCTGGAATACCTCGGGAGGTTGGTAGCCAAAGTAGTTTTTGTTGACCGCCGGACTTGGATACTCGGTTTCATAGCCCCGAACTGTCCGCACCGGCATCGGTAACTCAAGAGTCAGAACATCTCCCGGCTTCCAAGTGCGCTCAATTCGCACAAAGCCGTGCTGGTCGGGCGCACTGAGGAACCGAGCCTGGTTGACCCTGAACTGCGGCCGGGAGCACCAACCGGGAACGCGGAAGTCGAGCGGGAAGGAGGCCGGCCGCTCGGGCGTGACGCGGATCTGGAGGTGGTCTTCGAAGGGGTAAGAAGTTTGGCAGACCAGTTCGACCGGGACACGAGGGCCAGCCAAGGCATGGACAACACATGGCCCGTAAAGGGTCGCAGCCAGTCCTTGGTCAGCGGTCGCCATCCACATGTGCATAATGTAGTTAGGAATGATGCGGTTCACGTTGCCGACGCAGCACAAAACGCCCGGGTAGCCGAGTCGTGTGTAACGCAGGCAACCCGGGCCCGGACAAAGCGGATGGCCCTTGGGCAGGGACTCCGGCTGTAGGCGATTGGGCGATTGATAATAACATATCGTCTGAAAATCGCGGGCGATGGGAACCGGAGTCGCATTGAAAAACTCCGCCTCCAAACTGTCGCCCCAGGGACTCTCCCCGGTGATGCGGTACATCCAAAGCATAGACCAAAGACTGGCCGAGACATCGCACGTCTCGGTGAGACGAAAGGCACCGACGCTGGATAGGAATTCTCCACCGGAAGCCACGCCGTAGGGGAGCTGGTGGTCGTGCTCCAACCATCGGAAGGCCTTGCGCGAGGCTTGCAAGTAATCCTGCCGGCCCGTCCAGAGGTACAGCAAGGCCGGCAACCGGATGATTTCATACACGCAGACGGTATGGCAGGGGTTGAACTTCCCGGCCAACCAGTCATGAATGGTGGCATCAATTTCGGGACGTTGGATGGCTAATCTCGCCCGATCCAGCAGTCGATTGTCGCCCGTGAAGGAGTAAGTTTCGAGCAGCGCATCCAGATTGCAAAGTCCGCTGACGTTGACGTCTGTGAGTCCGAGACTGCCCATAGGGACGGGATAGTTCCGATAGGCGGTGTCGAGTGCATCGAGGATGCGCTGGTTGCCGGTCGCTTCGTAATAAGCAATCAGCGCCCGGCCCATGTGGGAGTGGGCCCAACTGTTGAATCCATCCGGCAGGTTGGTCTTCCAGTAGATAAAAGATGGGCCGCCGCGGTTGACGCCATCGACCACCAAATCCAGCCGCGCCTTCGCCTTTTGGATCAACGGTTCGTCGTGCAAGACGTAACCCAGCCTGACGAGGCCATCGAGCCAGTAGCTGCATTGTTCGAGCGGCCAACCGGTTCCGTCGGGGGCGGCATTGGGTGCATGGACCGGAATACCTTTCCATGCGTCGGCAAAAACAGGGTGATACTCGTCCAAATGTCCGGTGATGCCGTCCCGGGCTGACTCCGCCCAATCGCGCAGCCAACCGGCGGGTTGCACGGCGCCGGGTGGCAGGGGCATGAATGCGGGTTTGATCCGCGGTTGGGAGGTCCGGGCATAATTGCCGCCAGCACCCGAAACCTCAGCAGACGCAGCCGAATCGGTCGGGGGAACCACCGCGACCGCGGAGAAGAGCACCAACGCAAAAAGCCAGGATTTGTACCGGTGCATTCCTTCGCGAATAGCGGGCCCAAGCGGAGCCTGGCGGTCTTTGGTGCTGAAGGTCAAATGAATCAGGTTTTTAGATAATGATTAGACGTGGGGTTACGTTGAGCGGCGCCCTTGCAGGGCGCAAGATCTTTTTTGGCATTTTCCCAGCCCCGAAAGCGTTCGGGGCTGGGCTGGTACGCTGCACGCCGTTGGCGTGCGGGACCGGCTTGCGCGCAAGCCTGCCGGAACCGCGCTGGTCCGGTTCACTGCTCAATTACCTGGAAGAACGCGCCTGCAGGGTGGTTGCTCATCGAGACGAGATTGGTGGTCGATGTTCCGGTCGCCAGAATGGGTGTGCCGACTTGCGTCCAGGTGGCCAGGTCAGTTGAGGCCATCACTTTGTACACTACTCCGGGTGTGGATTGCCAGACCAACACAAAGTTGGTCCGCGTCACGTCAATGTTCGCCGAACTGATTGCAAACGGCAGGTATGGGTTGGTGATGACCACCGAACCACTGGCGCCGGTCAGGGTGTAGTTGCACGCGGCGCCCCCGTGCAGCGTCAGTGACCCAACCGAAGTGATCGGTTCCAACCCCACACTTGCACCAGCCAAGGTTGCGCTTCCTGATGCTACGCCGACGTCGTCGCCACCGACCGCATTCGTCACCGACAAAATTCCGAAGGCCGCCGAAGTTGTGCCGTCGTAAGGCCGCGTGCCGGCCAAAACGACCGGCAATGGGTTGACCGTGAGCAGACCGGTGCTGTATCTGACGGCATAATTAGCCGGCGAAAAGCTGCCGCCGGTGGCCGCACTGGGAGTGATGGTGTACGGCGAGCCGGACACTGGCGCGCTGGCCACGCCGCCACCGCCACTGACGGCCAGCGTCACCGAGCCGATGGTTTCGCCGTTCTGCAGTCCCATGCTGGAGAACTGCGTGCTGCCGCTGCCAAAGTCTATGGTCTGGCCGTAGGTCTTGGTCTGGGCATTGGCCTGGATCGACAGCGGAGCGGGATTCACAGTTAGGGTGGTGCCGGAATTGGTCACGCCATACAGGGCGCCATCACCAGCATAGGAATAAGTGACGGTGTAGGCCGTGGTGGTGGCGGGCAGCGTGGCGCAATTGTAATTGATGGAAAAATCACCGGTGGAATCGCTGACCGTGGTATTTGTCGCACTCCCATTTAGGGTCACCGTGATCGTCTCGCCGCTGGCCGGATAGGCACCGCTGGCGCTGACCGTGCCGCTCAAAGTGACGTTTGATGTGCCGTAGCTGATGGACTGGCTGGCAGGCAAGCCGGAGAAGGTCGGACCCACCATTGGGAACTGTGCCCGGATCATCGGGATGTTTTCCGGTTTGGCGATATTTGTATCTGGCAAGGACCAGGAGACAAACACGGTTTGACCGTTGTTTTGCTCCAGGCATTTGGCCGCCCGGGCAAAGTATGGGAAAGACCCGCTCGGCCAACTGACCGGGATGGTGTACTGCAGAGTCGGGTCGGACCAGTGAACGAGATCGGTGGATGCCCGCGTATAGATTTCGTTGGCGACCCAGGACATGTAGGTAAAGAGGTAACACCCCCTTGCGCCGGCGCCGTTGGTCAGATACGCGTTCCAATCGATGGTGCCGATGCCCGCCCCGCTAAGGAGCGAAGCCGCGGCTGAGGGATTATTGGTGGCCCAGTCCGATCCATTCCAATACATCCAATTCGTGGGTGAGAGGAAGGCCGGAGGGCTGCCCAGCAAGGAGGCCCGGGCAACATAGACATTTCCGTAGTTGGTGCCGTTGACCCAGTACGCATAGACGAAATTGCTCATCGTGGCGCACATGTCTCCCCACTCGCCCTGGCTCTCGTCCCACAAGAGGTACGGCTGCGAGTTGCCCGGACGGCTGAGGACTCTGGTCGCGTTTGTTCCAATCGGATTGGTGGGACAGATGACCAATCCGATGCCGAAGCCAGTGAGCGCGGCGGTTTCGATGACCTTTCCGATCGTGAGGTACTGGTTGCCATCGGCCGGGCTGTAAAACTGGCCGTAAGGCCAGATGCCAAGGGTGTAGTGGCCGGCGTTGGTGGCATTCCAGTTGGTTTCATCCGGGGTGTAGGGGATGAACTGAATGGGGGGAACCCCGGTGGTCTTAAAATTGTAGCCGCCGCTGACGCCCAAATTGCCATTGGTGTTGCCTGTATGGTACATAGTGTTAACCACCCAACTCGATCCCAGGTAATTAGGTTGGGACAGCACCGTATCCCCGAAGAAGAAACAGCAATTCGTGCCCATCAGGAGGCTCAATCCGTCATCCCGCCCGATGACGGCGTAGCCTTTGTCCATGATCGGGATGTTGGTGAAGATGGTTGCGACCGGCGGCGCCGGGGGTGTGGCGGAAACCGCGCGAAGACCCAGCGCCAGGGCCAAGGCGGCGGCAAGCCCGCGCGCGAAATCGGGCAGGTTGCAGACGGTGACGCGTGAACGAGGAAAGCATGGCACGCAAAGTTTGAGTCTCCGGTACGTCGAAGTAACCCCATTCAAAGTGTTTACGTTTGATTCGGGAATTTTCGCCATTATTTTATCGCGTGCGGCCAGGTAAACATACTTCCTGAATTGGAGAGATGTAAAGGTGTTAGCCATAGTTTTGGATGGGACATTCGAGCCCGTTAACAAGGGCAAGGCTTACGAGACGTCGCTACGGGACTCGACGGGGGTTTTTGGGGCGCGTTCCGTGGACTCGAAGTCCACGGCTAACCTCAAAGCATCGCTCCGCGATGAACGAAACGATCGGCGAATTGCGCCTCGAAGCCAGAACGGGTGGGGCAATGCGTTTCCGGCGTTGCCCCCAGGCCGCAGGTTGTGAGCGGACCAGGGTTGTCTGGCACCCTGCAAGTGGTGCACGGGCATCCAAACCGCCTTTAATTTCGCTCGTCTTGAAATCGGATTTCATAGAAAATGGGTGCAGTATGAAAAAGCCGCAAACATCGAAGATTTTCTGCGTGGCCAGGCTATTGCTGCTCCTCCCGTTCCTGGTACAACCTTTGATGGTGCAGGCCCAATACAGATTCACCACCAACAGCGATGGTTCCCTGAACATTGCGCAATACACCGGTCCCGGCGGCGCGGTGGTCATCCCCAACACGACCAATGGCCTGCCGATCACGAGCATCGGAGACGCGGCGTTCTTCGGCAACACCAACCTGACCAGTGTCACGGTCGGAACCAACGTCGCCAGCATCGCGGACCAGGCATTTTCTTATTCCAGCGTGACCAACGTCACGCTCCCCGGCAGCGTCACGAATATCGCGTTCGATTCGTTCCACAACTGCAACAGCCTGACGGCCATCACCGTGGCCACGAACAACCCGGCTTACAGTAGTGCAGCGGGCGTCTTGTTCAACCAGAACCAGACGACGCTCATCGGGTTTCCGGAAGGCAAAGCCGGAAGTTATGCAGTTCCCGACAGCGTCACGAATATCGGCGTCTATGCGTTCTTTGACTCCACCAACCTGACGAGCGTGGCCCTGTCCAGCAACGTCAGCACCATTGAGGACTATGCGTTCTACGACTGTCCGGGCCTGACGGCGATAACGGTGAATACAAACAATCTCTGGTACAGCAGTGTGGCGGGTGTTTTATTCGACCAGAGCCAGGCCACGCTTATCCAATATCCTGCGGGCAACGCGGCGTCCTCCTATACCATGCCCAACACCGTCACGAACATCGGGATGGAGGCATTCTATGGCTGTCCCCATCTGACCAACGTCACGTTGGGCACGAACGTCGCCATCATCGGGGGCGCGGCCTTCGAATACTGCACTGTCCTGGCCAGCATCACCTTCCCCAACAGTGTTACGATCATCGAGGGCGATGCGTTCGCTGAATGCAGCAGCCTGACGAGCATCAACATCGGAACAGGGGTCACGAACATCCAGGGCCAGGCGTTTCTGGGTTGCCTCAGCGTCACCGCCATCACGGTGGCGGCAGGCAACCCGGCTTTTAGCAGTGTGGGCGGCGTTTTATTCAACGCGAACCAGACCACGCTCTACCTGTACCCGGCGGGCAGCAGCGCAACGTCCTATACCGTCCCCGGCAGCGTCACGAACATCGTGCAGGACGCGTTCATGGAGGCTTTCAACCTGGCCAGCATCGCTCTCGATCCCAACGTGCAGACCATCGGGGATTCGGCATTCGCGGACTGTTTCGGCCTCACCAGCATCACCATCCCCAACAGCGTGACCAACCTCGGTTTCAGCACGTTCTTTAATTGCTTTAACCTGACGAATGTCATGATCGGCACCGGTCTCAGCAGCATTGGGTTCCAGGTGTTCGCCTATTGCTCCAGCCTGACGGGCGTCTATTTTGCGAGCAACGCGCCCGCCATGAGTTCGGATGTGTTTGACGGTGACAGGGCAGCCATCGCCTATTACCTGCCGGCAACGATGCGTTGGAGCGCGACGTTTGACGGTATTCCCACCGCGCCATGGCTGCCGCAAATCGTGGCTAGTGCCGTGCGGACAAATCAATTTTCTTTTTATATTGATTGGGCCAGCGGCCAAAGTGTGGTGGTGGAAGGCTGCACAAATCTGTCGCGTCCCATATGGTCTCCCTTGCAGACAAATCTGCTCGCGAGCAGCTCATGGTTTTTCAGCGACCCGCGATGGACGAATTATCCCAGCCGCTTCTACCGTGCGATTTCGCCATGAGCAAAAATCTCGGGAATTAATCGGCGCATCAACAACAACGGCCACACAAAGCGGAGGCCCAGCGGCATCCACAGGTTCAAGTCGTCAAAGGCGGTTCTGATGATCCTGATTCGATGCGACGGGAGAGCGGTCATCCAGGGGATTTTCTAGTGGCAATGCGGGGCCTGATGAGCGCAGAATGGGAGCGGCCTATGAAGAAAGTTGTCCAATTTGGGATTACGGGGCAGAAAGGGTGGGTGAGTTAATGGCGCGGCAGATTGAATTTCCGCTGTCGGTAGCGATTTGCGCCTGGTGCCGCCCGGGTGAGCGCGGGGGTGCGTTGGGCGAAGTCTCGCACGGGATTTGCCCCAAACACCTGCGCAAGCTCGAGCGGGAGCTGCAACGGTTGAATGGCGCAGCACGGACGCCCGCCCGCCGTGCGCGGCGGGGGCCTGGCAACGATGCGCTGCTTTTCCCGCTGCTGGTTCCGGCGTGAAAGCGATCTAAACTCCTCCAACTCGACCACGCCGTTTGAGTCAGCAGATGTTCAATCGCGGATTCGCAGCGGCAGCGTGGCAAATCCGCTGGAAGGGTAAACCGCAAGTGTCCGTTTTTTCTCTGGCGCCAGCGCGAAATCGCTGGTGCGGGACAGGAGTTCCTCCATGAGAACCCGCAGTTCCAATCGTGCCAAGGGTGCGCCGGGACACCAATGAATGCCCGCGCCATAGAGCAGGTTCTTACGCTGGTCGCGATCCAGACGAAATGTATCTGGTTCTTCGGATCCCAATCAGGCTGAGGCGTGCTATCCGTCGTGTCTTTCATAGCATGGGAGCTTCCTCTTTCTTCTGGGCAGCGCGCGCTTCTGCATCAATCCGTCGCACAAACAGATACAATCCTGCACAGACGAGAAACAGCGCTCCGGAGATGATCGCCGCCGGCAGAACGACCTCGCGATGTCCGGCGAGATATGATTCCAGCGTGGCCGTCAGCAGCCACATTTGCACGATGAGGAGCAAGGCGATGAGCGCCAGCGCGCCGTCAATTGCTGTCAATCCGCGCTTTTGAGTCGGTTGGTTTTGCCGCTCCATGATTCAAGTCTCCTTTCGGGTCGCAATTCCGACCGCCACGATTTCGTCGCCACGCCGTTCGAGGATCACCTGCGGCAATGGACGCGGCGGCGGGCCTTGCAGCACGTTCCCGGTCCGGACGGAAAAATACCCTTCATGGCATGGCCATTCGAGCCGGTCTTTTTCCGGCGAATAGAAAACCGCGCAGGAAAGATGCGTGCATTTCTGGCTATAGGCGACATAAGTGTCTTGGTCGGGCCGGATCAAAATGCAGGGGTCTTTCTCGGAAGGATAGCGAAAGAGCCAAACGCCGCCCACGGGAACATCATTCGCGCGGCAGATGCTCTGCTCGGAATACACCGGCGTTTTGCTGAAAGCGGAGCGAAGCAGTATCCAGAGATTGCCGGCGAACATGCCCAGGCTCGTGAGCACGAGAAACTTGGTGAACTGCCGACGGCTGACGTAACGTTCGTCGGCGGTGTGAATGGAGAACTCATCCCGCCAGAGCGGCTCTGGATTACGATGCGCTTTCATGCTTCGCCTCCCACATGTAATCGACGACATCCACCGAAAGCGCGTCGCGTTCCGGCGGAAGCATCATGAACACCTTGGTTGTCACTCGTTGTTTGCCAAACAGGAAAACGTTCGTGGGTTTGTCGCGGCGCGTCCGTTCGATCTGCTCGCGCGGCACGTAAGCCAGCGCCTGGCTGGGGCAGACCGTGGCGCACATCGGGCGCTTCCCTTCCGACGTGCGGTCGTAGCACATGTCGCACTTCATCATCTGCTCCAACTCGGTCATCATTTTGGGAATGCCGAAGGGGCACGCCAGCACGCAGTTCGAACAGGCGATGCAGCGTGGCTTGAGGGAAGATTGCACCACGCCGTCCTCGGTCTGCTTGATCGCGTCGGCGGGACAGACCTTGGCGCAGGTCGGGTCGTCGCAATGCATGCAGACGAACGGCACGGTCGAGATCGAATTGGCGCGGTCGAGGAAGTCCACGTGAATCATTGGCGTGCCGCGATGGGTCTCACATTCGGCGCACGCGTTGACACACGACTGGCAACCGATGCAACGGGAGGGATCAACGTAAAACTCGTAGCCGAACATTTGTTCCCCCATCACTCCGGTGGTTTCTCCGCTTTGCTGATGCGGCACGCGGACACCTTGAACTCCGGAATTTTACTGCGCGGATCGAGCGTCCGATGCGTGAGCTTGTTCGCGCTTTTTCGACCAGCCCAATGATACGGAATGAACACCGTGTCGGGCCTGATCGTTCGCACCACCATCGCCCGCAAAATGATTTCCGCGCGCCGGCTGGTGATGGACACCCAATCGCCGTCCTTGATTCCGTGCTGCTCCGCCAGGCGCGGATGAATCTCCACGCGCGGCTCAGGATACTGGTCCACCAGCGCGCCGATGCGCCGTGTTTGCGTGCCGGAAAGATACTGGCTCACGACGCGGCCGGTTGTGAGATAGACCGGAAATTCCTCGCTCACGGGATCGCCGCTTTCGCGGTACGGCGTCGGCAGGAAGCGGAATTTTCCGTCGCGGTGCAATGACTTCAAATCCTCGAATAGTCGCGGCGTGCCCGGATGGTCGAGAGACGGACAGGGCCAGAACACGCCCATCTGCCGGTCTATCTTTTCGTAAGTGATGCCGTAGTAATCCGCGTGGCCTCCGCGCGACGCTTCGCGGAGTTCGCCGAAAATGTCGCGCGATGACTTGTAGGGGAAAAACTTTTCTTTGCCCAACCGACGAGCAAGGTCGCAATAGATCTCCCAATCCACGCGCGCATTGCCCGGAGGATCAACCGCTTTCTGAATGTGGATGACGCGGCCCTCTACGTTCGCCGCCACGCCTTCATCCTCCTCTTGCAAGCTGCCGGCCAGCACCACGTCCGCGTGATGCGCGGTTTCCGACAGGAAAAAATCCACCACGCCGAAAAACTCCAGCTTCTCGAGCGCCTCGCGTGTAAAGTCCGCGTTTGGCAGCGAGACCAGCGGGTTGAAGCACATCGAGAGCAGCGCCTTGATTTCGCCGGCGTGAATCGCGTTCATGATCTCCTGCGCGGTCAAACCAGCCTGCGGAATTTCCTCCGGTGAGATACCCCAAACCTTTGCCACGTGGGCGCGCGCGTCGGGATCGTCAATTTGCCGCTGGCCAGGCAACTGATCGCACTTCTGTCCGTGCTCCCGACCGCCCTGGCCGTTGCCTTGTCCAGTAATCATCGAGCAACCGGCGCCTTCACGCCCGATGTTGCCGGTGGCGAGACAAAGGTTGATGATCGCTGAACAGTTTTCGACGCCCTTGGATTGATGCTCAATCCCGCGCGCGTGCAGCGCGATCGCGCGGTCCGCTTCGCCGAACCAGTGCGCCGCTTTTTCAATCGAATCGGGCGGCACGCCGGTCAGTTCGGCCGCTCGTTTCGGATCGTATTGTTTCACCGAGTCCGCGATTGGCTCGAAACCGGAGGTGTATTTCGCGATGAACTCGCGGTCTTCCAACCCGTCGCGCAGAATCACATGCAACAGGCTCATCAACAAAACCACGTCCATTCCGGGGCGCACCGGCAGATAAAGATCGGCATTCCGCGTGATCGGCGTCATACGCGGATCAATCACGATAAGCTTTCCGCCGTTGTCGCGGCAGCGCCAGACGTAATCGGTCGTTATCGGTGAGCACTCGGCGACGTTCGAACCGGCAATGAGCAGCACCTGCGCCTTTGGAATGTCGCTCCAAGGAATCGGCGAGCGATCCACGCCAAACGCGAGTTTGTAGGCCGTGCCCGCCGAGACCATGCAAAGCCGGCCGTTGTAATCGATGTGGCGAGTGCCGAGCGCGACACGCGCAAACTTGCCGAGCAAATACGACTTCTCGGTCGTGAGCGACGCGCCGCCGAAGATCGCGACCGCGTCCTTGCCGTGCCGCTCCTGGATTTCGCGCAACCGGCGAGCAGTAAAGTTGAGCGCCTCGTCCCAGGTCGCCACGCGGAATCCGTTTTCTGTCCGCAGCAGCGGATCGAGCAAACGGTCGGGATGATTCGCTTGCAAGTAACGCTTCACACCCTTCGGGCAGAGCATTCCTTGGTTGAACGGAAACTCCTCCCAAGGCTCGAAGCCGATAACTTGATTGCCGCGCACTTTGAGTTGAATCCCGCATTGCTGGCCGCAAAAGCAGCAGTGGGTCTTGACGAGTTTCTCGGCCGGATGACGCGATTCATCTCGCCATCCTCCTGGCGGGACGTAATTCAAGTGCGGACCATAACGATCGATCAGCGTTTCGATGGGCAGTGGAGGTTTAGCCATTTTGGATTTCCTTCAATCTTAGTTGCGCCGAAGCAATCGCCTTTCGCTTGCACGCGGGACAAAGTTGTTGCCAATGACCCGCTGGCCCGGGCATTCCGTAGTCGAAACCCAATTGCGTCAGGACTTGTTTCAAGTCTTCAATGTGCATCTGCGAGGCGAAGCGTTGCCCGCAACGAGCGCAGAATGCGCCCTCGTCTTTGTCTCCGGCAGCGTGATAGAACTTGACGCCGAGCTGCGCCGGACGTTGGAAGATGTGAAAGAATTTTCCGAACGGCAGATAGAGCAACGCGGCAATCACGGTGATGGCGTGCAGGATCGAGAGGAATCCGTAAAACGCCCCGCGCAACCAAAGCGACGAAACTGTCAGAGCCAACCCGGTAATGGAAATCGCAAAAAGCAAAATGATCGGCAGAAAATCCATGGCGAACGATTGCACCGCCTGCGCGCCTCGGTCGAGCATTCGCCGCCACAGCGAAAGTGCAATGCCGGCCAGCACCAACAGGGCAGCGACATCCAACCCGTGGAACATGAACCACGAGAGAATCGTCCGCAACTTGAAGGACATTATCGGGAAGCCGAACAGATAGGTGACGTAAGTCATTTGGTCGTTCGGCGCGGACTCGAAGTAAATCCAACCGAACACAAGCGGAAAAGTGATCGCTGCCGCGAGGATGCAACCCCAGAAAAGGAATTGGTGCATCCACCAGCGCAGGCGCGACCGATGGTAGATGAACGTCTGCCAAGCGATGTTACGTCCGCTCAACGCGAACGCGCGAGTCGTGCTGCGGAGGATTCCTTCCCGAAGAAACATTTCCCAACCGCGCCGCCAGAAAACCTTCGTCGGCGGCTTTTGCAACCAGACATAGTAGTGATACGTCACTCCCCACCACGAAAAAATACAGGCGAAGGTATAGATGACCAGCGCCGCGTCGAAGTTCTGGAGATTGCGCGAACCAATGACGATGGCGGCGACGAGAATGCCTGTCCACATCGTGGCCCAAGCGGCGGCGCGAAGCCGGTCAGCCATCAAGGTCATTTCGGGAGGCAAGCTCAGTTCGGCAGTTTCCTGACGCGGCAAAAATACTTTGCGATTCGTAAACCAGAGAGCGAGCGAGGTAGCGGACAGAAGAACGAAGCCCGGCCAGACCACGCCGAATTGCTGCCGGAAAACACCCAGCAACAACGGTGGAAAGAAGCCGCCCAGACCGCCCAGCGCGCCGACCAGCCCCCCGACAGTTCCGGTTTCTTTCGGAAAGAACTGCGGGACGAGCTTGAACACTGCGCCATTCCCCAAGCCCAACAAAGCTGCGCAGCCTAACGCGCCAACGGTGAATGGCAGCATCGCGGGCCACGCCAGCAGGAGCGCGAACAAGGCGATACCCGGAAGGATTCCCGCCAGCACCCGTGCGCCGCCAATGCGATCCGAGAGCCATCCCCCGACCGGGCGCAACAACGTGGCGAGCACAACAAAGCCAGCCGCCCGAAAGCCCGCGGCCGCTACGCTCAAGCCAAATTCGTCGCGCAGTAACAGCGGAAGATAAATTGCGAATGCGACAAATCCGCCGAAGGTCAGAAAATAAAACGCAGCCAAAGCCCACGAGAGTTTTTCGCGAGCGAGCAAAGAGAACATTTTGCTCGTAGAGGCCGGGCGTTTTGCCTCCGGCGGGTTGCGAGCGAGCGCCGCAAAAGCAAGCGCCCAGAGGACCAGAAGCGCCGCCGTTCCGCGAAAGACCGATTGCCATCCAAGCGACGCGGCGAGCATGGGGCCCAGAAAAACCGCGGCGGACTGGCCGATGTTGCCCAGGCCGTAAACGCCCATCGCACCGCCTTGTTTGGCGGGGGGCGTCCAGCGGGAAACGTATCCCACTCCGACTGCAAACGACGAACCGGCGAGTCCCAGGAAGAAGCCAGTCACAAGAAGCTGCGGGAAACTTCCGGCCACCGGCACGAGGAGCGCCGGGACGGCGCAAAAGACCATCAAGACGGAGAACACCAACCGTCCGCCAAGCCTATCCGTCAACATGCCGATTGGAATTCGCGCGAGCGAGCCAAGGATTACCGGCGTAGCGACCAGGACGGCGCTTTGCGTTGGAGTCAGTTGAAAGATTTTTCGAAACTGCGGCGCGAAGGCGCTGATCAGGCCCCAAGCCAGGAAGCATAGGGTGAACGAAACCGTTCCCAGTGTCACATGCCACGCGCAAGAGGTTTTCGACTCGGCTCGCATACCGGAATCTCAGGCCCAAACATCGCCAAGGTTCTCGAATTTGCCAATAGAGTATTGTTCGCGATCGGCGCCTGGAGTGGACTGGTAACTTCAGCGCCGTCGCCTCCAACTCGACAACGAGCCCATTTCATCCAGTTTTTATGAAAGGAGGCCAGGGCAGAACACCTGGGATCAACCGGCGCCTAGGGTCAGTTGCCGGGGTTAGTCACATCTGAAGGTGTGTTCCAGTTCTCGAAGCACGGGCTGTATTTCTCCGGAACGGAAAAAATTCTCACCGCATGTTCGTGCAGGCACGCCTCGGCAAAGTCCCGCGCCGCGAGGCGGCCCCTGAGCAGGCATTCTCGCGCGAGATAATGGCACCGCTTGGTGTAGATGGCTGCCAGTGGTTCGAGTTGACCTCTCACTTTCGGGATTACGCCAGTCAGCGAATCGCAACGGCCGACCAGGCTCCGAATGAACTCGGTGGTCATCTGCGGCAGGTCCACGGCCAAAATGAACACGAGCTGCGCCTGGGCCATCTCCAAACCCCGGTCAATCCCAGCCAGGGGACCTGAGCATGTCTCGCGGTCGAGCAATACCGGACAGTGCAGTGAGGAGTAATCGGTGCCCGCGCGACCTGAGACATAAATCTCGGTGATTCCAGCGTCGCGGACCGTGCGGAGCGAGTGAGCAATCAAGGGCTCACCGGCGATTTCGACCCAGGCCTTGTCACGACCCATTCGCTTCGATCTGCCGCCCGCGAGGATGACTGCGCCGATGTTCATGTCATTCAGGTTATCGATTTCCCTGGCCCACGCCAGCGCCTACTGCTTGGAAAGCGGCTCTACCCTCGAGCGACGGACTCGCTGATCACCGCCGACGGCGGCCCAAATGGGCCTGCGGGTTTTGGATGGCTTCGATTCGGGCGTCGCTCTAACCTGCGACGATGAACCTCGTTGACGTTCAGCACTGTTATCCGTCGAGATTTTTCCGTGGCGACGACTTTGCGGAGTATCCCAATTTGGAAAGGGCTCACGCCGAATGAGCGGGCGATTTTACCGGCTCATTCGAGATCTTCACCTGTACCTTGGGCTTTTCATAAGCCCATTTGTGCTCGTCTTTGCAATCAGCGTGTTTTTTGTGGTCCACTCCTGGCGGCCGAGGATCGCTTCAGAAACCTCCACCATACGAGTTGTATCAGCCTTGCCGCTTCCAGGAGATTTGCCGACGCTTTCGGGACGACCGCTCATCGATGCGCTCAAGCCGACTCTTGAAAAGGCGGATGTCCGCGGTGAAGTCGGATTCGTTCGGCACATGGTCAAAGAGGAGAAACTCATCATACCCGTAACGATCCCCGGACGTGAGACGACCGTGACCATCAGCATCGCCAGCCGTGAAGCAACCATCGTGACCCGTGAGACAGGTTTGGCGGATGCCCTGGTGAGCCTCCACAAATCTCCAGGTCAACATGGGCCCGATATCCGGATGAATTGGTTCTGTATGAGGGCGTGGCGTTGGCTGGCCGACGCAACGGTTTACCTCATCCTGTTTATCTCGGTCAGCGGCATTTATCTCTGGTATGTGCTGCGCGCTGAACGCTCGGTGGGCTGTATCCTGCTTCTCGCGGGGGCGTTATCGTTTTTCGGGATGGCTTATGCGCTCAGCCACTGAACCAAATGGTCCAGGCAAATCGCCGAATGCCCGTAGAATCCGGGCCGGATTCGAGCGCTGGAATCGCAAGCTGCATTTCTATGCGGGGTTGTTTCTCCTCTTCTTCATGTGGTTGTTTGCCTTCAGCGGATTGGTCCTGAACCATCCTTCCTGGGGCTTTACGGAATTCTGGAAGAACCGGAAGCAGACGAATTACGAGCGCGAGATCACTGTTCCTGGCCCGGAGGTGAAGGGTGACCTGGGCCAGGCGCGCGAAATCCAGAGACAACTTGGCATTGCGGGTGAGATCTTGTTGACCACAACCAGGACTGAGACCAACCAGTTTGACTTTCAAGTCAGGCGGCCGGGTCACTTTTTCTTCATCAAGGCCGATCTTGCACGCAAGCGCGTGACCGTGCAGCAGGATGATGTGAACCTGTGGGGGGTGATGAGGGTGCTTCATACTTTCACGGGCATTCCAGTGGAGAATGCTCCCACGAGACGTGACTGGGCGCTGACTCTTGTGTGGGCTTATTCGATGGATGCCGTTGCCGCCGGTTTAATTTTCATGGTTCTAAGCAGTTGGTATATGTGGTTCGAGCTTCCTCAGAAACGGCTTCCTGGCGCGGTTGTACTTAGCCTCGGATCGCTAATCTGCGGCCTGTTTTGCGTTGGCCTGCGCTGGCTGTTCTGAGGCGATGGAAGCTGACTGGTGGCCGGAGCTGCTGGCACCGGAATCCTTCATGGCCGCCCTCAAGCCGTTAAAGTTCGGCCCAAGGTGATCAGTACTTAGGCCGGCCCTCGTACTTCTGGTACAGCCGAGTGTGGCGGCTGGCCAGATCGATCTCCTTGCCCGCCACCCACATCCGCTTCACGTTGGCCCGCAAATCCAGCATGTCCCCGTCCACCGCCACCAGCGTCGCTTCCTTGCCCACGTCAATCGAGCCGAGACGATCCGCAGCACCAACGAACTGGGCTGGGTAAAGCGTGAGCCCCTTGAGGGCTTCATCGGCGGGTAACCCGAAGGCCACCGCTTGCGCTGCCGCATACGGAAGGTTGCGCGTTAGTGGGGCCTCGAAGCCGGCCGGCCCCAGACAAAAAGCGACGCGCACCCCGGCCTGCCGCAACAGCTCGGGAGCCCGGAAATGCACGTCGTACGATTCGTTTTCGCGCGTCGGGCGAGTGAAAGTGTGTCCGTAAATAACCGGCACCTTGTTGGACGCGAGCAGGCCAGCCGCCATCCAGGCATCCCGGCCGCCGCTCAGGAGAATCTTGTAATTGTTGGTTGCCGCCCACTCGACGGCCGCCCTGATTTGGCGCACTTCATCGGCGTGGATCATGATGGGCAGCTCTCCACGCACATAGGGCAGCATGGCCTCCCAGGCCGGAATTCTTTCCGGCGCCGGAGCTGTGCCCTTGGCGGCGGCGTCCTTGGCCCTCGCGTAAGCCTTTGCCTCGTCAAAAAAATCTTCCGTGGCGCTTAACTTGGCCCGGCGCTCCTTGGCCTGCTCTTCGAGCGACTTGGTCTTCTTGCCCGGCCCGGGTCTTCTGGGTGTGACTTCCAACTCCATGGCCGGCCAGAACACGTCCAGCGCCACGGGAGCCTTGGCCGTCCGCTGCTCGGTCGTCCAGCCTTCGACAGCCACCAAGCCGGATTGCCCCGAGATAATGCCCCCGGTCGGCACCGGCTGAAAATAAGCGATGCCATTGGCCCGCGTCACGGGAATCAACTCCGAATCCGGGTTGACCGCAACCCAGGATTCCACATCCGGCGAATAATCGCCCACCTCGGTCATGTCCAACGTGGCGCGCACCGCCTCGATCTCCATCAGTCCCAAAACCGTGTTCAACGCGATGAGACCGGGATAGAGTTGCTGGCCCGATAGCTCGATCCTCTGCGCGCCCTCCACCGGAACACTTTTTCCGACCGCCGCAATTTTCCCGTCGCGCACCAAGACCTGTCCAGGCGTCCAGGTTTCCCCCGTGACGGTGTGGACCGTCGCGCCTGTAAGTAGGAGGGCTTGGGCTTTGGCTTGATTTCCCGTCAGGGCGCAAAGGCACGGCAACAGGATCGCAAAAGGGTTTTTCATTCGCCAACTGCTTTCTCATCCAGGCAATGGCGCTCGACGCGATCAAATTCGTGTTCGAGGCAAACCTGGAAAAACGACGCCCCGGCTTCCTCATTTCCACTGCCCTCCTTCGCCGGCCCCGAGAGTTTGGCCACCTTCTTCACCTTCGCCAACAGCACGTTTCGCTCCTTGTCCAGCTTCGCGACGCGTTCAGCGTCGAGCGAGCGGTCGAAGTATTTTTTGCCGTCAATCCAGGTCTGCAGACATACCGTCTCGGAATTCAGGGGTGACTTGGACCAGAGCGCGAAATCGGCGTCTTTCCCCGCCTCCAGTGAGCCGGCGCGCTGGTCGATGTGCAATTGAAGCGCCGGGTTGAGGGTGACGAACTTGAGCGCTTCGAGTTCCGGTGTGCCACCGTACTTGACCGCCTTCGCCGCTTCGGCGTAAAGGCGGCGGGCCAACTCCGAGGAATCGGAGTTGAAGGACACGACCACGCCCCGTTCACGCAAGAGGCTGCCGTTGTAGGGGATGGCGTCGTACACCTCGAACTTGTACGCCCACCAATCCGAGAAGCTTGAGACCCCCGCGCCATGCCGGGCAATTTCGTCCGCCACTTTGTAGGCCTCGAGGCCGTGTTGGAATGTGCCAATCTTCACGCCAAAGCTTTCCATCAAGCGCAACAGCATCAGGATTTCGTCCTGGCGATACGAATGGCAGTGGATCCAGCGCTTGCCCTGCAGCACCTCCCCCAGCGCTTCCAACTCCAGGTCGCGCCTCGGCGGCACGGGGGCCGGCCTGCCATCGGTTCCGCCGGTGCCGGTTTCGCTGCTGGCCACGGCCTTTCGGTACGCCTCCCATTCCGCGAGATACTCCTGGGCGGCGGTAAACCGGTTGGCAATGAACGTTCGCACTCCCATGCGAGTTTGTGGATAGCGTGTCACAAACCGCTCGCCCCAGCCCGATTGCTTGACGTTTTCTCCCAAGGCAAATTTGATCCCCGGCGGCGCCCCCTCGAACACCAGTTCTTCCGGACTGGCGCCGTCCCGCAACTTGATCACGCAGTTCTGCCCTCCGATCGGGTTGGCCGAGCCATGCAGCAGGTTCACGGCTGTGACACCACCGGCTAGTTGCTCGTAAAGTGTGGAGCTCTCCGAATTAACCACGTCGCTGATTCGCACCATCGCCGTCGAAGGCAGGGTCGCTTCATTCACCGCTCCAAGAATGGCGGTGTGACTATGGCAATCAATAATGCCTGGCGTCACGTGCAATCCCTTGCCGTCGATGGTCAGCGCCCCGCTCCCCGCCTCTGGACGTGTCGCCAGCCCTTTGCCGACGGCGCGGATCTTCCCGTCCACGATCAGCACATCCGCATTTTCCAATCTGCCTTCCGGCCCACAGGTCCAGACGGTCGCGCCTTGAATGAGCACCGTCTTGGGTTCGGTGAGTGGCCCGCGGCCTTCGAGGGGCGAACGCGCCAGCCTGGCCTTCTGCAAATCACGCAACTGCTCCTTCTTCTTGTCCTTCTTTTCGACCGGCTTCGCTTCAGTGCCCGCCGGTGGAGCAGCCTTTTCTTCTTCGTCACCTTTGCCCGATTTCGGCTCCTCGGCGGGAGAGCGATAAATCCTCCCATCGATCCAGACTTCTCGCACCTTGGCTTCGGGGTCGAAGTAGCTCTCGCCGGCCACTACTGTAAGGTTGGCGAGCTTTCCCGGCGCAATGGTGCCCAAATGCGCCTCGACCCCGCACAATTTCGCGGGCACTAGCGTCAGCGCCGCTAACGCGTCCTCTTCGGAGAGCCCGCGGTCGAGGGCCAGGCGCAGGTTCTGCCGGAACTTGGGCTTTTCCGAGAGCCCGTAGGTGGTCAGGGCGATCTCGAGGCCCTGCTGACGCAGCAACGCCGCGTTCTCCGGCGCCCAATCCCAAGCCCGCAGTTGATCCAGTTGGACTTGCTCCCAGTCCTGCTCGGTGGGCAACTTGGGCGCGAGGGGAAAACTCAGCGGCACAATGAACGTCGCGCCACTGGCTTTCGCCAAATCGGGACGCCGCCATTCCTGTCCGCAAGACACGATGCAGAACTCCAGTGCCAGCTCGCGAGCGAGCTGGGCGGCGCGATCTACCATCAGGGCGCTGCCTGGCTCGAACATCACTCGCTGTCGTTTTTGCGCAGCCTGTTCCAGCGCCTCGAGTGCTGGATCGAACTCGGGTCGTTTCCGTGCCTGGGGATGCTTTTGATAATCGGCTTGGTCCAGGGCGTAGTGTTGCGCGTCGAAGAAGCTCTGCCGCACCGTTGCAATCACGCCCATGAGGGCGCCCGGATAGACGCGTTCGCCGGTTTGATGAGGCTCCAAGGCCACATGTTGAAAGACATCCGGCTTGAGGATGACTTCGTTCGGTTTGCTCTCGGACAAGGCCACCAAGGCGCTGGTGCCACGGATAATTCCGCGTGCCGGGGCGATGACACCGGCCGTAAATCCTAGTTCCCGCAACGGCGCTAGCGTTTTTTCCTGAGGCGAATAATCGCGCAGAGCGCGGTGCTCCGGGGTGACCTTGGCGACCTCGTAGCCCGGTCCGGCGTTGGCTTGGTCCGGCCTTTGCTCGGGCGTGCCGTAAAAGTTGACGCCGCCGGCGGTCAAACTGTCATCATTGATCGGCTCGGTGTCCGAGTTCGAGATTGGGCCATTGGTCGAGTTGAGAACGAGGTAAGGATCAATGAAACCGGCGTAGATGGTGGTCTTCGCCATGTCCCACACGCGCGCATCGGGCGGCAAGGTAATGTTTTTGCCCACCGCTTCGATGAAACCGTCGCGGATGATGATCGTGCCCCCGTCGATCACTTCTCCCGGCTTAACCACTATTTTCCCTCCTGCCAACGCGTGGACCCCCAGAGGCAGGGGACGGAAGCCTGGTGGCAGCAGGTCACTACCTCGAGCCGAGACGGCGGACAACATCAAGACCAGAGGCAGAAAGCGCAAAACGGTGCCACACTGCGTGGTGGAGATTTTCATGCTGTGATGGGTCATCTTATCGCAGGTTCCGCCAGGCACAAGCACAAACCTTCATGGTCATCGGCCCAAAACAATTCCCAAGTGCTGACAATGCCGCTCTTGTCGCAATCACGTCACAAGCTGGCCAGCCATTGGCGCATTGCGGCCGGCTCTGCCTTGCTCTTCCTCGACCATCGATGAGCCGGGGCCTTGACAATGAATCCGCTCGGTGCGATTGGTAGCTCGATCACACGGTGACCTGCACGCCAAGCGTGCGCCTAATCGATTGGAACCGCGCCCTGAACGGGCCGCGCGCCCCAGCTATGAAATCAACCGCTAGAACCCGTTACTGTGCCCGTCTGCTGGCGCTCACCACTTTGGCTTGCCTCGGCCGCCCCTCGCCAGGGTTTTCCACCCTTTTCTGGAACAGCGTCGGTCCGCAGCCGCTGCCAAGCACGGTAAATACTTTTTCCGTCGATTTCTCCGGCCGCGTGGCAGCCCTGGCGGTGGACCCGAGCAACGCAGACCATTGGCTGCTCGGCGCGGCGCAGGGCGGGATTTGGGAGAGCACCGACGCGGGGAGCACTTGGGCGGCACGCACAGATGATCAGGCCTCACTGGCGATGGGTGCAATCGCTTTCGCCGGGAGCAATCCCGCGCTCGTGTACGCCGGCACCGGTGAGGCGAATTTTGCCTGGGATTCCTTTGCGGGAGCGGGCCTGCTGCTGTCGCAGGACGGGGGCACGACGTGGGGGATGCTCAACAGTTCGTTTGCTCAGACGGCATTCAGCACGATCAAGGTGGATCCCTCGAACCCGAATTCCCTGGTGGCGGCCACCGTGCGCGGGGTGGCTGGAAAGGTGGCAGCCGGAACAAATATTCCGCCGAGCGCGCCCGCCCGGGGTGTGTTTATCTCCACCGACGGCGGAACAAACTTCACCCGAATACTGACCGGGGAAGCCACCGCGCTGGAGGTGAATCCGAACAATTTCAGCGAGCAATACACCGGGCTGGGCGAGGCTTACGGCGATCTGACCAACGGAGTTTACCGCACGACTAACGGGTGGCAGACGTCAGAGCCGATCCAGGGGCCATGGCCGGCGGTCATGACCAACATCTCCTACACGTACACCAATATCCCCATTGCAACCAACCTCGTCATCACTTGCACTACCAACAACGGCACCAACAACTTCTGTTACACCAACACCGTCGTCACGTACACGAACATCGTCACGGGGACTAACACAACCATATCGTCGGGGGGGCGCGTCGCGGTGGCCGTTTCGCCCTCCAACCCCGACACATTATATGTGGCTATTGCCAACCCTCGGAACGTCGGTGGCTTGGCGGGGATTTGGCAGACGGCGAACGCCTGGGCGCCGACACCCACGTGGACTCAATTGCCTGCGCCACTGTTCGGGTCGGCGTATTGGTATTCATTGGCGCTGGCCGTGGATCCCACCGATTCATCTGTTTTGTACTTTGCGCAGTTTAGCCTGCAACAATTTGCCGGCGGAGCTTGGACGGAGGTCGCCCCGAACACGCACCCGGACAATCATGCGCTGGCTTGGGCGCCGGCCGGCGGGGGAACCTGGCGCCTGGTGCTGGGCAACGATGGCGGTGCGTGGGCCAGCACGGTCCCGGTTTCCACGAATTGGACCTGTCTCAATACGAATCTGGCCATTACTCAGTTTTGGAAGGGTTCAGAGAGTGCCGGCAGTGGGGTGTTTTTGCTCGGCGGGACCCAGGACAACGGGACGGTCAACTATTCCGGCGAGCTGGCCTGGAACACGGTTTTCGGCGGGGACGGATGCGACTGCGCCATCTCCTCGGCCAACCCGGAGACCGATTGGGCGTTGTCCTTCCAGACCACGTTCGACGATTTCGGGAACCCGCAGACGGTCGAGATCTTCCGCACAGAAGGCCCCGGCACAAATCAGCCGCAGTGGGCGGCCGATGGAATCGACCCGAGTGGCGCGGACTTTTTTGTGCATTTTGAGAAGTCGCTGCACGACGATAACCTGTTTATCGCCGGGACGACACAACTGTGGCGCTGCACCAATTTCTTCAACCAGGCGACACCGCACTGGGATTCGAACAGCCCAATGATGTTGGACACAAACGGCTTAGGCGTGCAGATCAGCGCCATGGCGTTCGCGCCGTCGGACACCAGCGGGCTGACCTATGCTTTCGGGACCCAGGACGGCCAGTTGCAACTCACTACTAACGGCGGAAATTCGTGGAACAACCTCGACGCGGCCAACGCGGTGCCGGACCGCTACGTCACCGGGCTGGCGTTCAATCCCTCAAATGCGGACACGTTGTTCGTGGCGTTGTCGGGATTCGACGAAGGAACGCCCAGCCAGCCGGGGCACTTGTTTCGCACGACCGATGCGCTTTCGGCCAGCCCGAGCTGGACCAACGCAAGCCCGCCGACCGATTTGCCCAATGATTGCCTGTTGATTGACCCGTCCAACCCGAGCACGTTGTATGTGGGGTGCGACCTCGGGGTATGGACTTCCCCAAACTCAGGGGCGAGCTGGACCCATCTGGGTCCAAGCCAGGGCTTGCCCAATGTAGCCGTGTTTGATCTGCGAATGAATTCGTCCGGGAACCTGGTGGCGTTTACGCACGGAAGGGGCGCTTTCCTTTACGCTCTGCCCCATGTGCCGATCATTCAGGTCGAGGGACCGATTTTGCCGGTGGATTACGGAGGGTGTCTGACGTGCCCGCCGTTCAACTGGCTTAACCCTGGGGACTTAGTGGAGGTGGAGTTTCCGCTGGTAAATATCGTTCCGGTGGACACAGCAGACCTCACGGTCAGCCTGGTTGCGTCCCCGCAAATAACCCCGGTATCGGGGACGCGGTCGCTGGGCGTCCTGCAGGGCCAAGGTCCGCCGGTTTCGGCGCGGCTTGCGTTCATTGCAGGCGGTGCGGGTGGAGCCCCACCTCCGCCTGCGCCCGGGCCGGGCAGTGCGTGCGGAGACACCGTGGAGGTTGTGCTCCAGCTCAACGACGGCGCACTCAATCTCGGACAGGTAAGCGTGCCGTTCCGGTTGGGCACACCCAGCCATCCGCTGCGGGAAGTTTTTACCGAGGCGAGCGTTCCGGCGCTGCCGCGGGGTTGGAGCACGAGCGCGAGCATCTTTGGCGACGGCTGGGCCACAACCAGCAACTCGCCCCCCAACGTTGTCGCGGGCTTTGACCCGGACGAGCCGGGCGACACATCAGGGTTCTCCGCCAGCCCACCCAATGTTGTTGCTTTCGCGCCCGCCCTGCCTGGACGCGACGAGAGCGTGCTGGTTTCGCCGCCGTTCCCGGTGGCAACTTCGTTGGCGCAGCTCTATTTCCGAGAGGCCTATAGCGTTTCGAACCTTTACGATGGCTGCGTCCTCGAAATCGCAGTGGGCTCGCTGCCTTTCACCGACATTTTGCGAGCCGGAGGATCCTTTGCCCAGAACGGGTACAACGCAACTCTCAACGACTTTAATCCGCTGGGCCTGCGGCGAGGCTGGAGCGGCGATTCGGGCGGCTGGATCCCAGTGCTGGTGAACCTCCCGTCCAGCGCGGCCGGCCAGACAGTCCAGGTGCGATGGAACTTCGCGACCTCGCGGGGCTTGACCAACGGCGGATGGTTCATTGACCCGGTGCTCGTGACCGAGCCGATATGCCTGCCTCCGGTAAGCGATCCTGTCATCTTGAATCCAAGGCAAAGGGGCCAGGAGTTTACCTTTTCGTTCAACACGGTCTCAGGCCGAACCTACCTGGTCGAATACAAGACCAACCTAAACGATGGGAGCTGGCAAATCCTTCAGACCAACAACGGAGACGGGACGCAGCAGACGATTGTCACTCCGCTCGGGGCTTCCTCCCAACGCTTCTTCCGTTTCCAGTTGCAATGAACCGGCGGGGCTGGAAAGCGAGCCAATAAATGAAACCGATTCGAGTATCGGCCGCCACAGCCGTCATCCTCGCCAATGTGAAAGGAATAGTTGGTCGGCCAGGAAACCAGGACGTTGGTGCCGGAGCGCGCGATGGTAATTGGGGCGCCGGGCCGGGGAGGACGGTCACGGTGAAACTGCACGAATTGGTGCCGACCAAGTTCGTCGCCGTGGGACGGCTCGGTACCTCGACGGTTACTTCCTATCCGCGGTGCTGGCGCGCCGCTAAACACAGACCCCGTTAGCGGAGGGCGGGCGCGCCCCTACCAAGTCGCGCCGAGGAGATACTTTGGGGAGCCATCGACCATGAGGTCGAGCGCGCCGTTTTGAACCGTGACGGGGGAGGAATGGCCGATGATGTCCAGGACTTCGACAGGGCCGAGGGAACTCCCCTTCAAGGAGACGCGTTTCTGACCGACGGAGCTCCAGATGGCCAGGATCGATCTGCCCTGACGGTCGAAAAGATAGGCCCAGACATTGTCGCCGAGACCATCGACGCGGCGGACCGGGGCGGCGCCTTCGAGGACGTCAGCAACTGTGGCGAGGGCATTGACGGCCGGCTTGGGAGAAATGCGTTGGGTGGACCAAGGGCTTTTGGCGTCCACCTCCAGGTTGAAGCAAAAGCCCCACCAGCCGTCGCGGTCGTAATCAATTCCATAAAAGGGAAGGAAGACCTTGATGCCTTCACCTTTAAGGATGATCGCCAGGCGAGTCATGAATTGGGCTTGGGTGCGGTGGATGATCTTCGAGCCGAGCAGGCCCCGGATGCCGGCCTCGGTGATGTAGATCGGCAGGACCTGGCCGTCGTTGTGGCGCCGCATCGATTCCCTGATGGCGGCCAGCTTGCCCGGGTAATCGTTCTCCTCCGGCGCGAAACCGCCATCGGCGTAGCCGTGGCACTCGAGGGCGTCCACGTGCTTGAGCAAACCCGCAGCGAAGATCGTTTCCATCCACTGCGGGTTCAAGTTCGAAGGACAGGGGCCGATGACCAGGGAGTCCGGGTCGGCGGCCTTGATGGCGGCGCGGGCGCGCCGGTGGAGTTCGACGACCTCGGCCGGCGTGAAGGGCGTGCCGAGGTTATACGGGGGCATGTTGAGATTGATCTCCCAGGCCACGCCATAGATGCGCGGGTGCTGGTGGGGATAGCGGTGTTTTTCCACCTCGACGGAATCGTGGAGCATCGGCAGGTAATCATCCCAGTCGAAGTAAGGCGGCGTTTTGCCGGCTTTGTCCTTGGCCCAATCCACGACGGGGAAATTGCCGGAAAAAGGCAAGATATGGAGGCGGTACGGCGGTTGGGGAGGTTCGTTCTTGATGTGCTCGGCGGCCCAGGGCGCAAGGCCGCGCGAGCGGTCGGGCTTTTGGGGTTCCAGGTAATTCCAGCGCGAGTATTCAAAACGCCAGGTGAGACCCACGAGGTCGGCCAAGCCGTGGAAATCGCCGTGCAGGCCGAAGAAGGCATTGGTGCCGAGGGCTTTGAATCGCTCAATGTTTTGTGCGACGGTGCGGGGCATGAGCGAGAAGGAGACCATGCCCGAGGGGAGGGAGCCTTCGGCGAGAATGCACGAACGAGGCTCGAGGTCCCGGCCGGCTGCGTCCAGCCAGTAGGCCCGCAATTCATAGTAGCCATGCGTCTTGGGCGTGAGATCGAGCCGGTAAGCCGCGGAGCCGTCCAAGCGGATTTTGCCGGAGGCGGTAATCTGCTCGTAGAAATCCTGCACCTCGTAACGGAAAGCCTTCGCGGCCGCCGGGAGCGTTCCGCCGGGAGTGAGGGTGACCTGCACGCGTTCGCCGGGCTGGAAGATGTTGTGACGAGGTTGCGAGGAGGTGGAGGTGAGCCAGGAGGCGTAGCTCTGCTGCCGGTAGGTGGTAACCCGGTCAATGTAGAGTGTGGCGCCTGGAACGCTGGCATCGAGCCCGAGGCCGTCGGCCAGGACGGCCCGAGCGGGACTGAGCGCCTGACCGGAGGAGGTGAACTGCTCGAAAGGAATCACGTGTTCAATGAGACTGCGGCTTGGGTAGGTGAACTCAACCACGTGGGAATAGGTTTCATCGCCCACGCGCAGGGTGATCTTCAGCCACCATTGGGCGGCGGGCTGCGAGCCGACGATCAGCCGAAGGCCGGTGGCGTCACTGGTGATGACGCCGGGCGGAAGGTTACGCTTCATCGTGAACCAATTATGCCCGGCGACGCGGTCCTGGGCGTCCTTGGTCGAGAGCTCGATCTGGGCGAGGGAGTCGGCGATGCCGGGGATGTTGAAGCCGGTCTCAAACCGGTAATGCGCGTTGGTGCCGGTGGTGACTTTCCAAGCCGGTTTGCTTTCGACGGTGAAGTCATCAAGGACCTTGAGCTCCTCGACGGGCCCGAGGAGGGGCGCGGACTCCGCCGCGTGCGGCGAGGCGGGTGAGAGCAGGAGCAGCAGGGGATAGCACAGGAGGAGTAGGGTGTGCGCTGACCTCGCAGAGAGGGTTGCCGAACGTGCCATAATTTGAGGCGGAGGGTAGCTGAGGGTGGGGGAGCGGCGATGGAAAAGGAAGGGGGAATTCTTAACCGCTAAAGTACGCTAACCCGACTTCGCGGATTCGACCGCTGAAAAATTATTTTTGATCCGGCCAACCCTCGATTTGTTGGGGAATCTGCTGGCGGCGCTGTGAAAAAGCTCTGTAGTGCAGACCCACCCCCTTTTCACCCTCG
>Ga0209517_10001567_pt1 | contig 34162 bp, 30 predicted proteins | sample PeaSoiMetSII2010_FD_187695 | JGI IMG/M metagenome (GOLD analysis project Ga0209517, IMG submission 187695) | Peat soil microbial communities from Weissenstadt, Germany - SII-2010 (SPAdes) (version 2) | ecosystem: Environmental > Terrestrial > Soil > Wetlands > Peat | place: Germany... | reverse complement strand
CTCTCTTCCCCCTGCGGATGCGCCTCCAACAACTTCCGTCGTAGATCGTCAGAATAGGCCTTCGCCATCTCTTGCTTGCAGCCGGATCGCCAGAGCTGGTCTATATTATCTCAGAAAATGGTCTAGGCGAGTACTTGTATGGAATCCGCCTGTCGCGCCACCGGGCGCGATATGAACGGTGGCTCGCCGAAGTGATTGCGAGCTGTCGAGTGCTGGAGGTGGACGCAGGAACGGCCGGACACTACGCCGAGGTTCGGGGCGAGCTCAAGCGGAGTGGACGCCCCATCCCGGCAAACGACCTCTGGATCGCGGCGTTGGCCCGGCAGCACGCCTCGCCGCTGGTCAGCCGGGACCAGCATTTCGATTTCGTTCCGAGGTTGAAGCGGGTGGGATGGTAGAAGGTTACAAGCCCCGCCAAATCGCCGCCAATTTCAGCACGAAGCCCGCGACCGGGCCCTCGCCTGCGAGTTCCTGGATGTGGCGGCGGGCCTTCGTGGGCCGGCCCTTGCGGTAAACGTACACGGTTTCGGCGTCGCCATCGATCAGCCATGCAAGATCGACGCCGTTGGCGACCCAAACCTCCATCTTCGCTTTTGCCTGTTTCAGGTTGTCGCTGGGTGAGAGGACTTCGACCACGAACTCGGGCGTGAGCCGCAGGAATTTCTTGCGCTGCTGCTTGGTGAGCCGGCTCAGCGTTTCGTTCGAGACCCAGGACGCGTCGGGAGAAAGCCCGGAGCCGTCGGGTAGAAAGTATTGCACGCTGGAACCGAACGCCGTGCCCGTGCCGTCTGCTTCAGCCCACCGGTCCAACTGAGAAGCAACTTTGATATTGCGATAATCCGATTCACCGCCCGCTGGTGGCGCGACCACAATCTCTCCTTCCGCCGTGCGCTCGATGTGCAAGTCCGGGTTGGCCATGCAGAACGCCCAGTAATCCTCGTCGGAGAATTTCTCGCGGCCTTGGGGGCGCACCGCAAGGCTGGAGATGGGTTCGGGAAACGTGAGCACTTGCGGCATACGCTCATTATCGCGCGTTGCACGTCCGCCCGCGCCCATCTGATAGACTCGAAATTTCAGGAGCGTGTTTGGCCGCGCCGCCATCCAGCATCATCGCCATCTATCCAGGTTCGTTCGACCCGATTACCAACGGGCACCTGGATGTGATTGCGCGCGGCAGCCGTTTGGCCGCGCGGCTGATCGTGGCGGTGCTTCGGAATCAGTCCAAGCAGCCGTTTTTTCCGGTGGAAGAGCGCGTGGAAATGCTCCAGGAGGCCGTGAAGCCCTACCCCAACGTGGAGGTGGACGCCTTCGAAGGGCTGCTGGTGCATTACGCGGCCGAGCGGGGAGCTAACTTGATTCTGCGCGGCATCCGGGCCGTGTCGGACTATGAGATGGAATTGCAGATGGCGCTAATGAATCGCAAGTTGGACCCGCGCATCGAGACCGCGTTCCTGATGGCCAGCGAGGAAGCGTCGTTCATCAGTTCGCATCTGGTGAAGGAAGTGGTTTCGCTGGGCGGGGACGTATCGGGACTGGTTCCGGCAGCGGTGGCCGCACGGCTCAAGAAGCGTATGGCCGCGCGAAAGAAGATGAGGAAGAATTGAACATGCCAGCTCTACAATCTTTGGCTGACCGTATTTCGTTGATCAGCGAATCGTCCACGATGAAGGTGGCCGCAGATGCCGACCGGCTGCGGCGCGAAGGCGTCGACGTGGTGGACTTCAGCGCCGGCGAGCCGGATTTCCCGACGCCTGAAAACATCAAGCAGGCTGCCATCCGCGCGATCACCGAGAACTTCACCAAGTACACGCTGGTGAGCGGCACCGTCGAACTCAAGCAGGCCATCTGCGACCGGCACAAGTCCAACTACGGCACGGCCTACCAGGCCAAGGAATGCATCGTGACCGTGGGCGGCAAGCACGCTTGCTTCAACCTGGCGCAGGCGCTGGTGAATCCGGGCGACGAGGTGATCATCCCCGTCCCTTACTGGGTCACCTATAAGGACATCGTCAATTACGCCGGCGGCAAATGCGTGTTCGTCGCTACCGATGAGGCCGCCGGATTCGCTCTGACCGCCGCGATGGTGGAGCGCAACCTGTCGCCCCGCACGCGGGCAATTATTCTGAACTCGCCGTCGAATCCCAGCGGCGCGGCGTTTTCGCGCGATGAACTGGAACGCATTGTGCGCTTGTGCAAAGACCGGGGCGTGTGGGTCATCACGGACGAGTGTTACGACCGCTTCCTATACAACGAAGAACCTTACTCGTTGGCCGCGCTGCCGGACGTGAAAGAGACGGTAATCGTCGCCGGTTCGCTTTCGAAGACCTACGCGATGACGGGGTGGCGCTTGGGATTCGTGCTGGCTCCGCCGCCGGTGATCGCCGGCATCAATAAGTTACAAAGCCACACGACCTCCAACCCGACATCGATTTCGCAGAAGGCGGCGATTGAGGCGCTACGCGGGCCGCAGGAGTCGGTGACGGCCATGCTGGCCGAGTACCGCACGCGGCGCGATTACGTGATCGACCGTCTGCGTAAGATGCCGGGCGTGAAAGCCCAGGAGCCCAAGGGAGCTTTTTATGCCTATCCCAACGTCAGCGCGGCGTACCACAACGGCATCTCCAATTCGCTGCAATTCGCGGAAAAGCTGCTGGCCCAGGAGCATGTGGCCGTGGTGCCCGGTGAGGCTTTCGGCACCAACGACCACATCCGGCTTTCTTACGCTACATCGATGCAGGAGTTGGCGCGCGGATTGGACCGTTTGGAACGGTTCATCAGCGCGCATATTTAGCGCATTTTTAGGCACAAAATGGCGCTGTTTCGGCTCATTCCGGAGCCCTTGGAAAGAGTCTGGGGTTCCACGCAACTGGAGCCTTGGTTTCCGAACCAGGCTAAACCCACGGGCGAGGTCTGGTTCACCGGCGTTCCGGATGCGCCCCTGCTGATCAAGTTCCTGTTCACTTCGGCGAAGCTCTCGGTACAAGTGCATCCCAGCGATGCTTATGCGTTATCGCAGCACGGCTCGCGCGGGAAGACCGAAATGTGGCACGTATTGCGGGCCGCGCCGGGCGCGCGGATCGCCGCCGGGTTCCGCGAGGAAATCTCGGAGCGGCAACTGCGCGAGTCCGCTAGAACCGGCGAGATACTGAATTTGCTGCAGTGGTACGACGCTCGCGTGGGCGACACCTTTTTCATTCCGGCGGGCACGGTGCACGCGATCGGGGAAGGCCTGGTGCTGTGCGAGATTCAGCAGAACTCCGATGTCACCTACCGGCTGTACGATTACGGGCGTCCTCGCGAGCTGCATTTGGACCATGCCGTGAACGTGAGCCGCCGCGGGCCGCACCTCGCGCGCGCTCAGGCGCAGGGACCCACGCTGGCATCCTGCGAGTATTTCACTGCCGCCAAAATCGATTTGAGCGGAACGCTGCGCCACCAGCCCGAGCCGGGCGGCAGGGAGTGGTGGATTGTGCTGGAGGGCTCGCTCGGAATCGACGGGCAGCCGACGCGGGCCGGGGAGGTTTACTACGTCCCTCCGGGTCAAGCGGCCATGGATCTGGCCGGCGAAGCGGTTCTGCTGCGCGCCTCCACGCGCGCCTAGTGTGACGGCGGGGATCAGTTCCGCTTTTTGTCCAGCATCTGCGCCGCCGAGCTGCGGATCAGTAGCAGGATAAAGGTCAGCATCAGACAGCGCATGAAGGGCGGCGTAAAGTCGACGAAAATGGAGGCCAGCGTGAGCAGCGCGGAAGCGCCGAAAGCCACGGTCAGAAACAACTTGAAGCGTTTGCCAAACACCGTTTGGGTTGTCTCGCGCTCTTCCACCGGCGTGCCGCAGGAGTAGCACACCAGCTCTCCGGTTTTGATGCTGGAATTACAATCGCGGCATTTTTGCATGGATCTATGCGACTTCCGGCGTCCTTACTGGACCGGTAACTGCACCGAATTGCTGGAGACACCGTTGACCATCACTTGAATTGTGAGCGTGGTGGCGGTGGGCACCTGATCGTTGATGTTCAGTTGCACCAGCGCGGTGCCGACCATACCCTCCGCCGCGCCGGCCCATGATGGAGTCAGCGTAAGCCCGTTATCGGCCACCACGGCGACCGGGTCGGTCAACTGCCAGGCCGAGCCCGGAGCCACCACGAATCCGTCCACCGGAGTGTGGTCCAAGGGACCGAAGCCGTTGCCGTAAATCGAGATGGTCTCGTTACGTTGCGCGGGGCTATCGGGCGTGACAGGGGTCCCATCGGCGTGCAGCGCCAGCACCAGCGGGATGCCCTGGACATTGGCTTGCGTATAGACGCCCGGCGAATCGCGCTGGACCGTGAAGGTTCCCGTCACATCCGCTTGGCCGGCCTGATGCACGGCCAGCGTGTACTGCCCGTCGGCGAGTTCCACCGGAACCTGGGCGTTGATCTGTTGCGGTGAAACGAACAGCAGCGGCAGCAGGTAGTTGCCCACCGTCACGGTGATGCCGCCGATGGTCTGCGCCAGCGGATTGGTTTGTCCGATCTGCAGCGACGTGGCCAGGTTCTGCCCGAAGACCGAAATAATCGAACCCGGACCTATGGTTCCGTTGGGGGTGTCGCCGGCCGCGTTCTTGATGCCCGCGGGAGCGATGAACGGCGTGGCCGCCAGCGTGGCCGTGACGCTGTGCGGTGCGCTCATCGTCAGATAGGCGGTGGTGAAGACGCCCGCCAGGTCGCCGTTCCACCGGGTGAATTTATAGCCGGGGTTGGGGACCGCGGTGATGGTTAACTGGGTGCCGTCGGCGAAGTATCCATCCGGAGACGATGGGATGATCTTAAATTGAGCCTGATTCGCCGGGTCGGACGCGGTCGCCAGCGCCCAGGACGTGTGGTAATTCGCGTTGACCGAAAGGATGTCGCCGGTGAACGTGACCGTCGTACTCGCGCCGCCCGATGCCGCGGCGCCGGAGAAATTGTCGAAATCGAAACGCGAGTTGGCGGTGTTGGGAACCGACGTGGGTGCGCTCACTTGAATGGTTGTTCCGGCGGCGCGGTTCACGGTGCAGGGCGTCGTGCAATTGGCCCCGTCGACGGTGAGCGTCATGCCAGGCGGGGTGCTGGTAAACTGCACTTGACCCAGCGCCTGGTAGTTCGCAGTCATGGTGATCTGGCTTCCGTCGCTCGGAACCACCAGGGTTTGGGAGGAGGCTCCTTTGTTGGACCAACCCAGGAAATTGTAGCTGCGCCCTTTGGAGTCGGTCTGTGCGGCCGGCGCGCTCACCGTGTGGGTTTCTCCTTGGCCCCAGATAAAGCTGTAACCCGGCCAGTTGGTGCGACCGTCGACCGTGAGCTGCAGTCCCGGCGGATTAGTCAGGAAGATGACGTAGGCGCCCGGCACAAAGTTCGCGATCACCAGGTCGGGCGTCCCCGTATTGGTATCGGCAACATAGGTGCCGTTCTGCGGGATGCCATCGCTGAAATTGCTGAACACCCACAGTTTCCCGTAAATGTCACGTTGCGACTGGGGCGCGCCGATCTGGTGCGGACTGCCCGGCAGGAAATCGAAATCCCCGTAACACAAGGGCGTGAAGCCGCTGGGAGCGCCTCCTGGAATGGAAGCGTAATTAGGCGTGCAGGACGCGGTAATGTTACCCGGGGGCAATTGGTTGGGGGGCTGCCCGGGGTTGGCGTTGACGATCTCATGATCCACGATCATGTTCAAGTTGGTCGGATTGGTCCGGAACTGGACGCGCTTAGCGGGCTGGAAGTTCGGCAACACCGTAACCGCGTGGTCTACGTTGTAGCTGTAAAAAGCGCTGTTGGGAGCGTTGCCGTCGATGTACCAATTCGCGAACACGAATCCGGGGAAGGCGAACGCGTTAAAGGTGTGGGGGCCCGGCGAGAGAAAGATATCCGTGTCGGTCGTAATGCAGGCGCTATCCACGTACACGATGCCGTAGCGCCAGCCGTCCTGCGGGGCGTCGCCGGGAGCGCCGTTGCAGGTAGCAATCCCGGGGGAAAGATAGAACGTAATGTGGATGCGGTACTGCAGCGTGATATTGGCGATGATGGAGGTCAGATCCGGCGATGCCGTGATACTCAGGATGGGCTGGGTGGACTGGCTCAAATTGGTGTTGTTGGTGACCCAGCCGGTGAACACGTACCGCACCGTGTTGCCGGCCTGGGCTTGATATCCCAAAGTGAGGCCGGTGTCGGGGTCTACGCTAAACAGGAACTGGAGCGTGTGCTTACTGCCCGTGGGCCAGACGAACACCTGAGTTTGCATGTAAGAGGTGCCATCCACCATGAAGGTCGCACCGGGCGAACTGGTCCCGATTGTGATCTGGCTGACATCCTGCGCGCATACTCCGGCGCTCGCCAGTAACCCTAGGATTGCCAAAGGCTTCCATCTCTGCATGACACCTATTTCCTTCCTATTCCCAGCCACGCGGGCATAGAACTCGCGTACAGGTAGTCCCATGGGGTAATCGGCACCCTTCGCGCGAAGCTTTAGCGCCAACCCAGTCCCCGCTGACCCACAGGGTTCACTGGGCGCGCTGCGCGCCTTCGCGAGAAAATAAACTCAATCTGGCCAAGCCGCTAGGCTCGCCAAGAGCCGCCCCAATTTGAGCTGGGCCTCCCCCGGGGTTCGCCATCCCTTCGGCTGCTATGGCACACTGAAGGGGACGGCGTGGACCTTCTTACATTTCTTGCCGGATTTGTTTTGGCTGCCATGCTGGCGGCGGCCCTCGGCCTGCTGCTGGCGCGCCTGCGCCAACCCTCGCCTCCGGCTCCTGTCCCTCCCTTGGCCGCCGAATTGGCGCCGCCTCTGGCCGAAGCCCTGGCGCGGATTGAAACCCAATTGCGCGAGTTTGAATCCCGCGAGCGGCACATTCTGGGATCGCTCGACGCCAGCCTGGCCGCCGTCGGCCGCGACACTGCTGGACTGGCGCAAGCCATGCGGGGAGTCAACGCCCGCGGACGCTGGGGCGAGCTGACCCTCCGCCGCGTGGCCGAATTGGCCGGCATGTCGCCGCACTGCGATTTCGTCGAGCAAGTGTCCGCCGGAGCCGGTTCACGGGGAGACGGCGAAGACAGTCGACTGCGCCCCGACATGCTGGTCCGCCTGCCGGGCGGGCGCACTTTGGCGGTGGATGCAAAGACGCCCCTGGGAGCCTACCTGGACGCAGAAGCCGCCGCCGATGCCGCCGCGCGCCAGGCTTGCCTCGACCGCCATGCGCAGCAGCTTTCCAGGCACGTAAACGAGCTGGCGTCCAGAGAATACTGGACGCAGTTCGATACTGCTCCCGAGATGGTGGTGTTATTCCTTCCCGGCGAGCATTTCCTGGGAGCCGCGCTGGAGCGCGACCGCGACCTTCTCGACCGGGCCCTGGCCAAGAAAGTGCTGATCGCGACACCGGTCTCGCTGGTGAGTGTGCTCAAGGGCGCGGCCTTCGGATGGCGCGAGCGGCGGCTGACGGAAAACGCCGAGGAGCTGCGCCGCATCGCCGGGGAGTTTCACGAACGCCTGCGGGGCTTCGCCGAATTCCACGCCGATTCCGGCCGTCACCTGGCCCGCGCGGTGGAGGCCTATAACAAGTCGGCCGCAAGTTGGGAGGCGCGGTTGCTGCCCTCGCTTCGGCGCGTGCGCGAGTTGGGCGTGGGCGGCGTGGCGGAGCCTCCCCAGCCCAAGCGGATCGATACGGCGGTGCGGGAACTGGCTCCGCTGCCGCCGGACCCTCCGCCACCCTTACCATCAGAACGACTGGACCCGCGCGCTTGACCAGGGCCTTCTTCCTGTTTCTTTCCCAGCGCCCCGGCCTGCGTCGCTGGATGGAAACGCATCCGTCCGCGCGGCGGCTCACGCGGCGTTTCATCGCCGGGGAGACGCTCGAAGAGGGACTGGAGGCCTGCGCGCGGCTGGCCGCTGAGGGCATCCATACGACGCTCGATCATTTAGGGGAAAACGTCGCCACCGCGGAGCAGGCCGCGCAGGCGCGCGAAACATACCTGAACGTGCTGGATCGAATTGCCGCGCGCGGGTTGCCATCGACCGTGTCGCTCAAGTTGACGCACCTGGGCTTCGACCTGTCCCGGGAGATGGCGGTCGAGCACTTGCGGGCGCTGGCGGCGCGCGCCAAATCGCTGGGAAGCCGCGTCGAGATCGATATGGAGGATCGCCGCTATACCGAGCCGACCGTGCGCATCGCTGAGAGCATCGGCAGAGAATTCGGGGGCGGAGAATTCGGGTGCGTGCGCGTAGCGATTCAGGCCTATCTCTACCGCAGCGCGGCGGACATCGACTCGCTGAATCGGGCCAAAGTGATGGTGCGCCTGTGCAAGGGCGCTTACATCGAGCCCCCTGAGATCGCCATACCCCACAAGCGCGATGTGGACCGCAATTACGTCGCCCTGATGGAGAAGCTCCTGGACCCGTCGCCACAGGGGGGAACGATACCCGGCCTCGCCACACACGACGAGCGTATGATCGAAGCCGCGCTCGCTTATGTGAACAAACGTGGCGTCGGCCCGGAACAATTCGAGTTCCAAATGTTGCACGGTATCCGCCGCGATCTGCAGCGCAAGCTGGTTTCCGAGGGCTGGCGCGTGCGCGTGTACGTGCCCTGGGGCGCTGAGTGGTACCGCTATTTCATGCGCCGCCTGGCGGAGCGTCCAGCGAATGTGTTGTTCCTCGCGCGTAATTTGTTTCGATAGTGTTTGTCTTGAGGATGCGCGCCAAGATGCGAAGGCGCAAAGAAACGTTCGGTCTATTCCGACAGCGGCACTTGTTCCACTATCGTGATCCCGAACGCGTCCAGACCCGGGAGTTTGCGCATGCGGTTGGTCATCAGGCGGATGCTGGTCAGCCCCAGATTGGCGAGAATCTGCGCGCCGATGCCGAATTCGTGCAGCGGCCTCGGCGAGCCGTCCGGCATGGGGATGTGCTTGCGCTCGCCCAGGCCGGATTGGTGCAGGTACACCAGCACGCCCGCTCCTTCGCGCGCGATGCGTTCGAGCGACGCGCGAATCATTGCCTGGCAGCTACATGCTGTGGAACCGAAGACGTCGCCCAGCACACAGCGCGAGTGCATCCGCACCAGCACGTTAGGCCGGCCTTGGATATCGCCGTGAATCAGCGCCAGATGGGACTCGCCGTTCACCGTGCTCTCGAGGGTCAGCGTGCGGAAGCTGCCGAATTCGGTGTCCAGGCAACCTTCGCCGCGCAGTTTTAGAAGATTTTCCGTGGCGTGGCGGTGGCGGATCAGGCTGGCCACCGAGATCATCTTCAGGCCATGGGTGCGGCAGAACTCGACCAGGTCGGGCACGCGCGCCATAGTGCCATCTTCTTTCATGATTTCGCAGATCACTCCGCCGGGTTCCAGTCCCGCCATGCGGGCCAGATCGACCGCGGCTTCGGTTTGTCCCGCGCGCACCAGCACGCCGCCTTCGCGCGCCCGCAGCGGAAACACGTGGCCGGGCCGAGCCAGATCCTGGGGGCGGGTTCCGGGGCGTATGCACAGGTGGATCGTTAGCGCGCGATCAGCCGCGGAGATCCCGGTCGTCACGCCGTCGGCCGCGTCCACCGATTCGCAGAACGCGGTCCCGAAGCGCGAGGTGTTCATGGGCGAAATTAGCGGGAGGTGCAACTGGTCGCACCGCTCCGGCGCCAGGGCCAGGCAGATCAGGCCGCGTCCGTGGGTGGCCATGAAGTTGATGGCTTCGGGAGTGACGAACTGGGCGGCCATGGTGAGGTCGCCCTCGTTTTCGCGGTCCTCGTCGTCCACCACCACGAGCATGCGTCCGGCGCGGATCTCTTCGATGGCCTCGGGAATGGTGGCGAAAGGCATGGCGTGCTTTTAGGATAGCCGAGTGCGGAATCGGAGCGCGCGGAACGCGCCAGCCCGGAACTACTCGGCGTACACGCGGCGGACCGCGTTGGGGATCGGGTTCAGGTTGGTCCAGTCCGGATACTTGGTCTTGAATTCGGTCTGGATCTGCTTGCCGGCATCGTCGGCGCTGACCGCTTGCCGCTTCAGTTCCAGCGCGCGCCGTTGCAGATCCTGGAGGAACGCGCGCTCCTGGGTTACAAGCGAGCCGTCGCCCAGGTCGCCGTGGTCCGGCACGACGAATTTTGGCTTCAGCGGTGCAAGCTGATCCAGCACCGCGAGCCATCCTTTGACGCTGGCGTCTTCGTTGGGGAAATTCGGCACCAGCTTGTTCTGGACGATATCGCCGGGGATCAGGACGCTATCCTCTTCGACCATGATCAGTTCGTCGCCCTTGGTATGCGCCGCGCCCAGCCAGAACAGGCGCGCGGTGACGCCGCCCAGGTCGAGCTTCAATTCGCGGTCGTAAAGGATGTCGGGCATGCGCAGCTTCACGTCCTGTAGCAGTTCCTTGTTTTGCGCGGAGCGGCTGCTGAAGGTGGCGATGAACTCGGCTCCGCGGCGGTCCAGCTCATCTTGTTGCGCGCTGTTGCGGACCAGCACGGTCGAGGGCGGAAAGGCCTGCTCGCCGGTCGAGTGCTCCGGATGGAAGTGCGTCGTGGTCAGGTACAGGATCGGGACTTTGGTCAGCTTCTGCACTTCGCGCACGATCACCGCGCCATTGCGGGCGCCCATACCGGTATCGACGACCAGCGTGCCGCGCGTGCCGGTGACGATGGCGATGTTGGGGAACCCGACGATGGCGTGGACGTGCTCGGAGACTTTGATGGTCGCGTTTTCGGGGACACCCTGCGGGGTTTGGGCCTGCGCGGCCACACATAGCGCGGCTCCCGAAAGAAAGATGTTCCGTAGGCGCATACGTATCGCCCGCCATTATATCCCGAGGTGATGGTTCCGCTGTACACTGACCGTATGGGCGCCGCGAAGATCATGCTGACCGCGGAGGAGTTCGATAACTACCCTTTCGAGGAAGACAAGCGCTACGAGCTCGACGAAGGGGAGTTGATCGAGATGACCCGACCCGCGTACAAACACAACATTGTTATGCCGAGTGTGTTGGTGGCTCTGGTGCTTTACTTTCGCAAGAACCGGCTTGGCGAAGCGCTTCTTTCCGAGAATCTTTACGCGCTTTCCCCCAACACGCGACTCGCGCCTGACGTGGCCGTCATCTTGGGCGACCGGCGGGCGGAATTGCTCAACGCCAAAGTGATCCCCATTATTCCCGACATTGTGGTCGAGGTGCTCTCACCGAGCGAGACTCCGCGGAAGGTGCTGCGCAAATTGAAGCGGTATTTCACCGCCGGCGTCAAGGAAGTGTGGTTGATCGATCCGGAGACCAAAACCGCGGAAATCTGGACCGGCCCCGCGCTGCCCGAGCATGAACTGACGGTCGCCGACGCGCTCACGTCGCCTTTGTTGCCGGGGTTTGCGCTGGCGCTGGGCGAGGTGTTCGCGTAACGCAGCAAGGAGGTTTCAGCTATGCGGCCGGCGATCCTCGTAGCGTGTTGTTTAATTCCTGCGGGCAGGCTTGGATTCAGTCAGGCCAAACTCGAATTTGAAGTCGCTTCGGTGAAACCATCCGCGCCGCCTTCCGGCAATGGACCTATCGCCGTAGGCAGCCGGGGCGGCCCGGGGACCTCAGATCCCGGACGGATCGCCTTTAGCCGCTACGGGCTGAAGGGCCTGCTCACGACGGCCTACGGCGTGCAGCCGTACCAAGTGATCGGTCCCGATTCGCTGGACACCGCCCGATTCGCTGACACCGATAGATACGACATCGCCGCCACCATCCCCGAGGGTGCGACCAAAGACGACGTCAAGCTGATGCTGCAGAACCTGCTTGCCGAGCGCTTCCACTTGACGCTGCATCACGAGACTCGCGAGCTTCCGCTGTACGAGCTGACCGTCGGAAAATCCGGGCCCAAGATGAAGCCATCGGCGGAAGATCCCAATGCGGCGCCTCAAGCGCCGGGTCCGCTGACGAAGGGCAAGGACGGCATACCCCAACTCCCTCCGGGCCGCCGCGGAATGATGCTGATGGTGCAACGCGGAGGTTATCACCTGGCGGCGAACGTACAAACCCTCCCGATGTTCGCGCAAATCCTCAGCAATCAACTTCACAGCCCGGTCGTGGATAAGACCGGACTCACCGGCACCTACGATTTCGAGCTGGACTTCGCGCTCGATCCGGGTCAAGACTCCAGCCCGCTGGGCGCGCTTCCACCTCCACCGCCCGGGCCGCCTGCCGCAGAAGTGCCGCTGGCAGGTCGGGTTCCGGCTCCGGACGACGCTCCTGGCATCTTCGCTGCCGTCCAGGACCAACTCGGGCTGCGCTTGGAAAAGAAGAAAGGTCCGGTCGACGTGCTGGTGATCGACCACGCCGACAAAACGCCAACGGAGAATTAGCCCCGGATCAAGAACCAGTCACAAGGCATATCCTATTGAATCGTTCACAAATACACCCGGCGCTCTGGACACCGCCAGTTATCCTGGGATGTGGAGATGTTCTTTATGTGAAGCGCTTCTGTTCGCCGTCGATCCGACACAATCCGACACATCCGACACCTGCATAAAATCTGTCGGCTGGTGGCCGTTGGGGGACTCGGCCTTTTTAGGCTGCCTCCGGCTTTTGAGTTGGCGTCGCGAGCCGAGCAGCCCGGCTGCGGGCTTAGAAGCCCGACCGCACCGCGAATTTCAGGGCGTAGCTTGCACGCTCGGATTCTTGAGATTTTGCGTAGGAATCCCGGAGGCTCCAGTTTTGCGTCGCGCACCCCAAATAGCCCAATCCTTGACCCTCTAGGACCCCTTTGTTAAGATCGGTGACCGATGCGCGTTACGGTTTTGGCCTTATGCACGCTTCCGGTGTGGGCGCAAGTTCCGCGCACTGCCGACGGGCACCCCGACCTGAGCGGAGTGTGGCAGGCAGTGAACACCGCATCCTGGGACATCCAGGATCACTCCGGCGCGCTGGGCGTGCCTCCCGGACTGGGCGTCGTCGAGGGCGGCGACATTCCGTACCAGCCCGCCGCCGCCGCCAAGAAGCAGGACAATTTCGCGCATCGTGCCACGGCCGACCCGACCGAAGCCAACTGCTTTCTACCGGGTGTGCCGCGCGCCACCTACATGCCGTTTCCGTTTGAGATCGTGCAGACGCTCAAACAGATCGCTATCCGCTACGAGTTTGCCCATGCGACTCGCAACATCCCCATGGACGGCAGCAAGCATCCCGATGGTCTACCAGACGAGTGGATGGGCGATTCGCGCGGCCATTGGGAGGGCGACACGCTGGTGGTCGACGCGGTCAATTTCAACGACCAAACCTGGTTCGATCACGCCGGCAACTTCCACAGCGACGCCCTGCACGTCGTGGAACGCTACACGCTGGCCGGCCCGGATCACATTCAGTATGAAGCCACCATCGAAGATCCCAAGGTGTTTACCAAGCCTTGGAAAATGAGCATGCCGCTGTATCGCCGCGTGGAGAAAAACGCGCGGGTGCTCGAATACGAGTGCGTGTTTTACCTGCAGGAAGAGAGGTTCAAGAATGCGCCGTTTCATCGCTAGCCTGCCGCGTGTGGGGCAGGATGCCATCCTGCGCGGCGTTGTCAACGCCGCCCTGAGTGTCGCCGTGCTTCATGCGCAGAGCGCCTACAAGCCCGACCGCACGCCCGACGGGCAGCCCGACATGCAGGGCATGTACACCCGCAACGGCATTGTGGGGCTGGAGGCGAATCCTCCGGAGAATCCCATCGACCCCAGCGACAAGAACGCTCTATCGGTGTCCAACCGCGGCGACGGGCTGGGTCCGTATCCCGGCATTTTCGGCCAGGGCGGCACCGTCCTGCGCGGCGGTCAGCGCCGGGGCGCGAACGGCGGGCGCCGCACCGGCATCGTCGATCCTCCCGATCGCAATCTCCCCTGGAAGCCGGGTGAAGACGCCAAGCGACGCCAGTTCCTCAAGGACATGAACCCCGCGGCCGACCTCCGCCACGTCGAGCTCAACGCCCGCTGCACCTTGCCCGGCCTGTTTCAAGGCGAGGACGGTAACAACCCGTTCCAATTCCTGCAGCGAGCCGGCGAAGTGGTGCTGCTGTACGATTACAACCACACCAGCCGCGTGATTCACTTGGATGGCCGTCCGCACCTGGGCAAGAACATTCGTCTGTTCATGGGCGATTCCATCGGGCACTGGGAAGGAGACACGCTGGTGGTCGATACCACCAATTTCAACAACCGTACTTCTTATTCCCGCGAAATTCCGTATCTGACCGACCAGCTACACACCACCGAACGGTTCACCATCGCCGATGCCAACATCGTCGATTACGAGATCACCATCGACGATCCGGGGCTGTTCACGCGTCCGTGGAGAGTGGCGGGATATTTCACGCGCGTGCCCAAGGGCGTCGAGTCACTCGAATTCGCGTGCGCCGAAGGCAGTCAGACGCTGGTGAATATGTTTGGCCAACCACCCCAGAGGTAATTTATGAAATGCAATCTATTGCTGATCCTACTAAGCGCAATCGCGGCCGCTGTTCCCGCCGCCGCGCATCATGCCTTCGCGGCCGAGTTCGACGTCAACTCGCCGGTCAAAGTGAAAGGCACCGTCACCAAGATCGAGTTCACGAATCCACATGCCTGGCTGTATGTCGACGTGAAGGATGCCGACGGCAAGGTGACCAACTGGCGCTTCGAGCTAGGTGCGCCCAACGCGCTGGTCCGGCTGGGCTGGAAGAAGGACGCCATTCCCGCCGGCACCGAGGTCACCATAACCGGCTTCCGCGCGAAGGCTCAGGAAGCTGTGGCGAACGGCCGCTCCATCACACTGGCGGACGGCCGGGAGCTGTTCACCGGCGGGTCTGGTCCGGGCTCGGAAGGCAAAGCGCCCGAGTCGAAATAGAACCTCTCGCCAAGGCGCAACGTCGCAAAGGGAAACCCGTCAGTCTTCTTTGCGAGCTTTGCGCCTTGGCGAGAAATAATCGGGAGGATCTGCAATGCGACTCTTGATCGGGACGATGTTATGTGCCGCCTCCGCGTGGGGACAAGGCGCGGGCAACGTGCAGTTTCGCGACTGGGGCGCGCAGGCGGTCGGCCCGCAGCCCAAGATCGCGTGCGCGCAGTTGCGCAGCCTCACCAGCTATGAACTGTCGGTCATCAGCGCAAACGTCGTAGCCGCGACCGAGAAAGCGCCCGAGCATTGCCGTGTCTCGGTGCTGGTCGCGCCGGAGATTCATATCGAAGTGAATCTTCCGGCCGCCTGGAACAGCCGCCTGTACATGTTCGGCAACGGTGGATTCGCGGGCGAATCGTTTGAAGCTCCCAACCGTGTCAACAACCGGGCCGCGGGCTTGCGCAACGGATTCACAACTGCGGCGACCGATACCGGGCACTCCGCCGCCACCGAACCCGTGGCGACCTTCGCGGCGAATCAGCAGAAGTTGATCGACTTCGGATTTCGCTCGCTGCACATGACGGCGGTCGTGGCCAAGCTCCTGATCAATGCCTACTTCGGCCAGCCGCCGTCGAAATCTTACTACGATGGGTGCTCGCTCGGCGGGCGCCAGGGCCTGATCCTCGCGCAACGATTCCCCGAGGACTTCGACGCCATCCTCGCTGGAGCGCCAGCGCTCGACCAGACCGGCACGATGCTCTCGCGCGCCTGGTGGATGCAGGGCATCGCCGAAACACCGATCCCCGCGTTCAAGTTGAAGATGCTCTCCGAGAAAGTCTACGAGCAGTGCGACGCCAAGGACGGGCTGAAGGACGGATTGATCGACGATCCGCGAAAGTGCGGATTCAAAGCCTCGCGCGACCTGCCCACGTGCGCCTCGGGAGTCGATCAACCGGATTGTTTTACAACCGGTCAAATTGCTGTGCTTGAACGCATCTATGGGGATGTGATGAGTCAGGGCAAGCGCTTCTTTCCGGGCTACCCCGTGGGTACCGAAGTCGCCGGCCCCACCGGCCAAAGTGCCTGGGTCGGGCAGGTGGTCAACGGGGCGAATGGCCCAGGAGTGTGGACGCGTTACGCCGAGACCTTCCTGCAATTCGAAGCCTTTCCGGAAAAAGACCCCAAGCTGCCGCTGAGCCGTTTCGATATCGACAAGGATGTGCCGCGTACCACGCTCGCGGCGCAAATTCTCAACGCCACCGACACGGATTTGTCCGCGTTCCAGCGCCACGGCGGAAAACTGCTGATGTATTTCGGCTGGGCCGATCCGCAATTAAATCCGCTGATGGGCGTCGAGTATTACGAAAAGGTGTTGGAAAAGTCGGGCGGCGCGACTTCCGATTTCTTCCGCCTGTTCATGGTGCCTGGAATGTTCCACTGCGGCGGAGGGATCGGGACCAGCGTGTTCGACGCCGCGACGCCGCTCCTCAAGTGGGCCGAATTGGGCGCCGCTCCGGACCAGATCACCGGCAGCCGCGTGGTGGACGGCAAAGTGGTGCGCACGCGTCCGCTGTGCTCCTATCCGCAAGTTGCGCGTTACAAGGGCAGCGGGAGCATCGACGACGCCACGAACTTCAGTTGCGTGCGCCCGTAACGGGGCCGCGAAGCCGTGCCGCAGAAGCTCCCGACGTTCTTCATCCCGCACGGCGGCGGGCCGTGTTTCTTCATGGAGTCGAATCCTTCCGGCATTTGGGACCGGCTCGCGGCCTGGCTCAAGGGGATGGCGGCCACGCTCGACGCTGAACCGGAGTTCATCGTGGTGATCTCCGGGCACTGGGAAGAGGACGAGTTCTCCGTGATGGGGAACGCTCGTCCGCCGTTGCTGTTCGATTACTATGGATTCCCGGAACACACCTACCGGCTCACCTATCCGGCTCCCGGTGCGCCGGAGCTTGCTCAGCGGGTGTCCACCCTGCTCGCCGAAGGCGGGATTCCCGCGCGCACGGATGCGCAGCGCGGGTTCGACCACGGCGTGTTCATTCCGTTCAAGCTGATGTTTCCGGACGCGCGCATCCCCGTGATGCAGCTATCGCTCAAAACCGGCCTTGATCCGGCCACGCATATCGCGTGCGGGCGCGCGCTGCAGCCGCTCCGCGAGCAGGGCGTGCTGATCGTGGGCAGCGGCATGAGTTACCACAACCTGCGCGGATTTTTCAGTCCTACCGAAGCCACTTGCGATCCCTTCGATGAATGGCTGACGGCGGCAGCGTGCTCCGCGCCCGTCCAGCGCGAGCAGAGTCTGGCCGCTTGGCGCAGGGCTCCCTGCGCGCGGCTGGCGCATCCCCGGGAAGAACACTTATTACCGCTGATGGTCGCGGCGGGCGCGGCAGGAGAAGACCAGGGCCAGCGGGTGTTCAACGATCGCATCATGGGTGAGCTGATTTCGGCGTACCGGTTTGGGTGACGCGTCTGGTCTGCACGCCCACGGGCCGTGCGTCGTCTTTCCTTGACAGAAGGAGAACCAGGTGCGCCTGGGAGCTGGATTGCTGCTGCTGGCCGCCGCCGTCCACGCTGGCGTGATTCAGGGCGTGGCGCTGGAGAACGCTTCCGGCCGGCCGCTGGCGCGGACTACGGTGCGTCTGGAACCGGTGCCGCAGGCGGGCGGCAACCCGACCGGCGCCCGTCTGCTCCAAACTCGCACCAGCCGCACGGGCACGTTCGTTTTCCTCTCCATCGCCCCGGGTTTATACACCATCGTCGCGCAACGGGAAGGCTTTCTTCCGACCGCGTTCGGCCAGCGGCGGCCCACGGGGCAGGGAACTCCCGTGGAAGTCACCGCGGAATCCAGGCTGTTCGCCGAGCTCCGCATGCCGCGCATGGGGGCGATCACCGGACGCGCGTTGGATGAAAACGGCGTCGGTATTCCCGGCGTACCCGTGCTCGCGTATCGCGCTCGCTTGCCGCTGCGTTCCGTGGCCAGCGCGTTGTCCGACGATCGCGGCGTGTACCGCATCGCCGGACTTCCGCCAGGCAAGTATTGGATCCGGTCCGGCGCACACACCTTCGACGATGGCACCGGACTCCTGCCCACTTTCGGTCCGGGTGGACGTGAGATCCACGACGCGCGCGTCCACGAAGTACGGGCCGATGCGGAAGCCATCGAGGCCAATGTGGAACCGGAGCCCGGCGCGCTGTTCCGGCTGAGCGGAAAGATCACCTGCGATCGCCCCGACGTTCCCTACGTGACCGTGACGCTTTCGTCGGAAACCGGCCGGCGAAGCATGCAGTCCTTGTGCAATGCCAGCTATACCTTCGAGGGGCTCGCGCCGGCTGCTTACGAGGTGTTTGCCGTGTACAGCGACGACAGCGGCTCAGGCTTCGTGGAATTGCAGTTGGATCGCGACAGCCAACTCGGCAACGTGCAGTTGATGTCCGCTCCGCAGGTCGAATTTGAGGTGCGCAATGCGGCCAACGGAAGCGTGGTGAAGACTCCGGTCAGCGTGTTCGGGAGGCGCGACGATCTCTCGGGTTCCGATGCTCCCCGTCAGATTGCGACGCCGCGCGCGCCGCTGCCGGCGGGACATTGGGAACTGAACGCTATCGCCCCGAGCGGCCAATACGTCCAGTCCATTGCCGGCAACAATCGCGATCCTCAGCGCCCCTGGAGGAATGAGCACCCTCCGGAGTGGTTCGAAGTCTTCATCCCCCAGCGCGGAGTCTCGCGGGTGCAGATCACGGTGTCGGACCAGGCTGGACAAATCGGCGGCTCGGTCACAGTCGGCGGCAATGCAGCGCCGGGAGCGCCGGTCTTCTTGTGGCCGGTGGCGGAAACTGCCCGGCGGTCGCTGGCGGGGCCGCGGCAGGCGATAGCGGATACCGCTGGGAAGTATCAGTTTGACAGCCTGCCGCCGGGAGACTATCGCCTGTTCGCGAGCTTCGATTTCAGCGCAGTCGACCTCCAGGACTTCGACGAAGCACAAGCGCCCGCGTTCACGGTTCAGGCCGGACAGACGGCCACGGCGGACTTGCGCGTGTGGGTCGCTCCGTAACCGGTCCCGGTGGAACGCGAATTCGAGCGCACAGTTACGGGGGTGGGCCGAGCCGGGCTGCTATCATCGTTGTAGCCTTATGCCAGAACTCCGATCCGACCTTGCTCCGATGTCGGAAGCCGTCACCAACAACATCCGCGTCGAGGTGCTGTCGCGATACGCGCCCGAGAATTCGCGCCCCTTGGAAGACGTGTGGGCGTTTCAGTACACCGTCCGCATCACCAATCTGGGCACGGAGAAAGTGCAACTGCTCAGCCGCCACTGGATCATCACCGACGGCCTGGACCACGTCGAAGAAGTGCAGGGACCGGGCGTGGTCGGCGAGACGCCGGTGATCGAGCCCGGCCAATCGTTCAAATATTCCTCCTGGTGTCCGCTCAAGACGCCCACGGGCATGATGCACGGGACGTATCACATGGTGGGACCAAAAGGCCAGCAGTTCGATATCGAGATCGCCCCGTTTGCGCTCAAGGCCCGCTACGCTGTGAATTGATCACAGAATGGGTTCACGCCGGCAGTATCGGGCGCATCTGAGACGAATCGCTGAGCTTCTTTTCTGCTTATGCAGCCTGGCGGCAGCGTCACATGCGGCGGCTGCTTCATCCCCTCTGACGCTGCAGATTTCCAGTGAAGTTGCGCCGCCGGGCGGGTGGGCGCAGATCAAGATTTACCCGGTCTCGCCGGCGCCGGTCGACTTCGGAAGTATCACCATGACCCTCGACCCGGCGGTGTTCGGGACCGTGGCGGCAGTCGGGGTGTTCAGCGTGAACGGCGATGCTGGCGCGGCTGCCCAGACGCTATCGAACGGGCGCTTGAGCGTGAACTTTTCTTCTCCCACGGGCGGCATTGGGCGGTTGAACCATATGCCTGTGCTCACGGTCACCGTTCCTGCACCGTTCCTGTGCTTTCCACAGCTTCTCCGGGAAGCGGGTCTCCGATCACCGCCGACGCGAGCCAGAGCTCTTGGAGCGACGCGAACAACAACCAGTATTCCGTAACGATCGTGCCTGGGTCGGTGCTGATCGGAGGAGCGCTCTCAGTTCAGAGTTTGACGCCTGGCGGAGGGTTGCTGCCAGCGGGGACTCTGGTTCGGGTGACGGGCACGGGGTTCGGCGATTCTACCGTCGTGCAAATCGATGGAGTGAGCGTTTCCAAGGTTCAGTACGTGGCGCCGCAGGAGATCGATCTAACGTTGGGCGGCGCGACGGAACTTACGGGGAAGCGGGTGGTGGTGCGGAATCCCGACGGCTCGCAAATCGAGTATTTCTCTGCGATGCCCAGCATCCCAGATTCTTCCAGTGGATCGAGGTTACTCGGACTCCAAGTGGTGACTCCGCTCCAGAGCTGGACGTCGGCCAGCACGAGTTTTCCCGAGCGGGGCGGCGGCATCGCGCTGCAAAATCCGAATCCCACGCCCGTAGATGTAGTTTTACAAACAAGTTTCCCTGTGCCAGCCATTGGGCCTGAAACCAAGGTGACCATCCCCGCCGGCGAATTGTACACGTTGTACACCGATCAGCCTGGAGGCCTCGTGGTGGGTGGGTCTGGATGTTTCGCAGTCGCTTCGCAGCCGATCCACATGCTGGGAATCGGTTATGGTTTCCCTGGGCCCTCTGGGCAGTCGATCCTTTTGGAAGATGGTACCGGCCGTGCCGCCATCGGTGCAGGTAATCGCGAGTACGGCGACGGTGTCATTCCTGTGGCAGAGCGGCAACCCAGCGCCAGCGCCCGTCATCGTCTATTTGAATCCTCCCCTAATATTCGGGGATGCCCTGTCGATCACAGGACCCGGCTCCCCCTTCACGGCCACAACGTCGTCGGGAGCCTCTATCAGCGTCGGCATATCCGCCGGCACTTTGGCCCCGGGGACGTACACCAGCAGCATCGTGATCACTCCGATCGCGCTGAATGGGCAACCGACGACGATTCCGATTTCGCTCACCGTAAGTGCGTCGCCGCTCGTCGAGGTGAGCCAGACGACGTTGATGTTCATCGGGCCGGGCACCGACCAGTCGAACGTGAAAGTGACCAGCACCGGGAATCCAGTTTCCTTCCGAGCCAGCGCTTCCAGCGCGGGCAATTGGCTGTCGGTGAGCCCGTCCAGCGCCAGCACGCCCGCGTCACTGACGGTCTCCGCTGACTCGACGACACTGACCGAAGGGAGCTACAACGGACCAGTAGTGGTCGCTGGACCGAACAACACCATAACGGTGCCGGTGCAGTTATCTGTCGGGCCGCCGGAGGGTTCCCAGTACGTTCCGCCGACCGTCACGTTTTCCGTACAGACCGGCGGAGCGGCTCCGCCGTTCCAGACGGTGCCGCTTGGCGACGGCGCTACCACAGTTGCCGCGACCACAAATTCGGGAGGAAACTGGCTGAGCGCTTCCGCGTCTTCCACGCCTCCGTGGGTAGCGGTGATTGCAGTGAATTCTGCTGGGCTGAAGGCCAGAGTCTACACGGGCACGGTCACGACGAGTTCGTCTTACCTGCCAGTCGTGGCGACTCCGGTGACCTTGTCGATCTACGACACCGAGCCACAGATCACCGTCACGCCCCCCAGCATCACGGTTACGCAGGGACTGAGTCAGATTCTGCCTGACTACGCCTCGTACTATCACACGGTCAACGTTCAATCGGGCGGGATTCCGTTGCATCTGGATTGGAGCACCACGGGAATCGCGTTTTTGGCTAACCGTCCAGATGCGACGCCGGGTGTGGCGACAGTTAGTTTAAGCGCATACATGGCGACGGGACTTGGCAGTTATTCGGGCAACGTTGCGATTACTTCCGGGACCGAAACGGTGAACCTGCCGGTCACCTTGAACATCACGATCGAGCCCGATATTCCGCCGTTCATCGGCGCTATCGTGAACGCGGCATCGCAGATTCAGGCGAGCGTCGCTCCGGGCGAGATCGTCTCGATTTACGGATTCGGCGCAGGGCCGCCGCAGATCACCGGATTCACCAGTGACGCCGCGGGCAACGTCGCCAACAGCCTCAACGGCGCCCAGGCGTTGTTCGATGGAAAGCCTGTGCCGATGATCTACGGGTCGCCATATCAAGCGAATGTGATCGTGCCTTATGAAGTGGCGGGGCAGGCGACGACTACCATTCAGTTGCAGTACGGGAGCGTGATCTCGAAGGGTTGGACGGTTCCCGTGGTGGCTTCGGCACCCGGGATCTTTACACTCGGCGCTACTGGTATCGGGCGGGCGGCGGCGCTCAATCAGGACAATTCGGTGAACGATCCGGCGAATCCGGCGGCGCGTGGGACGGTGGTGCAGATATTCGGCGCTACCTGCGGCGGCTATTATTATACTTGCGCTCGGTGTGGCTTGACACCCTGCCTTCCGCTTTGTTACCCTTAACCCGTTGCGAAAGCTGATGCTTTCTACCGCTAGACGCTTTTCCGCCTGCCCGCGTTCCTCATCCGAGGTGTGTTGTGGCGGCGCTCACCAGTCCTTTCCTTTTGTGGAGGTAACTCAATGGCTTTCAAGCTGAACGTGAATGGGACGTCCGCCACTGTGGATGTACCCGCGGATACTCCGTTATTGTGGGTGCTCCGGGACGTCCTTAATCTAAAGGGCACCAAGTATGGTTGCGGCGTCGCGTTCTGCGGCGCGTGCACCGTGCACCTGGGCGGACGCGCGGTGCGGAGTTGCAGCACTCCCGTATCGGCCGCCGAAAAGGCCCCCATCACCACCATCGAAGGACTTTCGGCGGATGGTTCGCATCCTCTGCAGCAGGCCTGGATCGAGCTCGATGTGCCGCAGTGCGGTTACTGCCAGGGCGGCCAGATCATGTCGGCCGCGGCGATGCTGGCCAAGACTCCCAAGCCTACCGACAAGGACATCGACTCGGCCATGAACGGCAATGTGTGCCGCTGTGGAACCTATATTCGCATCCGGCAGGCGATCCACCGGGCCGCGGCGATCGCGCAGAACAAGGGCAAGTCGGGCGCCACCACTGGGGCGAGCGCACAATAAGGAGGCCATACCCATGAAAAAACTCACAGGAAAAAAGCTCAATCGTCGTAACTTCCTTCAAGTTTCCGCCCTCGGCGGCGGCGGCCTTCTGATCGGCATGTACGTGGGTCCGGAAAAGGCGCTGGCCCAGGGCCGCGGCGGCGGCGCTCCGCCTCCGCCGCCGGTGAAACCCAGCGACTATATCATGATCGCCGCCGATGGCACCGTTACCATCATGGCCAAGAACCCCGAAGTCGGCCAGGGCGTCAAGACCATGATCCCCATGTTGATCGCCGAGGAACTCGACATCGACTGGAAGCAGGTGAAACTGCAAAACACCGATTTCGACGACACCAAGTACTTCTCGCAGTTCGCGGGCGGCAGCCTGGCTACGCCGCAGAACTGGATTCCCATGCGCCAGGTGGGTGCGGGCGGCCGCAAGCTGATGCTGATGGCCGCGGCTAAGAACTGGAATGTAGCGGAGTCTGAACTGACCACGGCCTCGGGCAAGGTGTATCACAAGGCGTCCAACAAATCGGCGGGTTATGGCGAACTCGCGGCGACCGCGGCCACGCTGACGCCTCCCGATCCCAAGACGCTGACGTTCAAGGATCCCAAGGATTACAAAATCATCGGCGTGTCGACGAAGGCTTGGGACACTCCGGCGATCGTCACCGGGAAACCGATCTTCTGCATCGACGTCACGGTGCCCGGCATGCTCTACGCGGCGTACCAAAAGTGCGGCGTGTTTGGCGGCAAAGTGATGACCTCTAACATCGAAGAGATCAAGAAGATGCCGGGCGTCCGCGGCGCTTGGGTAGTGGACCGGCCCGAAGTAAAGGGCGACGTTCTGCCCGGCGACCCCGGTTTGGAACCGGGTATCGCCATCGTGGCGGACACCTGGTGGCAGGCGCAGTCGGCACGCAAGAAACTGAACGTCACCTGGGATGAAGGCCGCTTCGGTGTGCCCGAGCATTCCAGCACGGTGTACGCGCAGAGGGCTGTGGAGTTGAGCAAACAGGCTCCGATGAACACGCTCCGCAAGGACGGCGAAGGCAAGGACGCGTTGAGCAAGGCCGCGAAAGTAGTCGAGGCTGCCTATACGTATCCGTTCATCTCCCACGCGCCGCTGGAGCCGCAGGGCGCCACGGCCAGCTTCAAGGACGGGAAGGTGGAGATCTGGACCGACAGCCAGATTCCCGCTAGCGGCCGCCGCTTGGCGGCGCAAACTCTGGGTCTGACCGAGAAGGAAGTCACGCTGCACATGACTCGCGGCGGCGGCGGCTTCGGACGGCGTCTGACCAACGACTACGTGGCGGAGGCGGCCTACATCTCCAAGCTGGCCGGCGCTCCGGTGAAGTTGCTGTGGTCGCGTGAAGACGACATGGCGCACGATTATTATCGTCCGGGCGGGTATCAGTTCCTGAAGGCGGGTCTGGATTCCTCGGGCAAGGTGATGGCGTGGCATAACCACTTCGTCAGCTACGGGGCTCCCAACGGCGAGCGGCTGAATTTCGTCAGCGCGGGCGCGATGGGGCCGACCGAGTTCCCGCAGCGCTTCGTGCCCAACTATCAATTGGACGCTTCGGTAATGCCGCTGGCGATCCGCACGGGTTCGCTGCGCGCTCCGTCGAGCAATGTGTTCGCGTTCGTGATCCACTCCTTCATCGACGAGCTGGCGCACGCCGCGGGCAAGGATCCCGTGCAGTTCAGATTGGACTTGCTGGGCGAGCCCAAGATGAACGCGGGCTACAACGCCGGCCGTATGCGCGGTGTGGTGGAGAAGGTCGCCGAGATGTCGAATTGGGCCAAGACCAAGCCATCGAAGGGACGAGCTCTGGGTGTGGCGTTCCACTTCAGCCATGCAGGGTACTTCGCCGAAGTGGCCGATGTGAGTGTCAGCTCCGACAAGAAGGTCAAGATCCACAAGGTGTGGGTCGCCGGCGATATCGGCAGCCAGATCATCAACCCCAACGCGGCCGAGAACCTGGCCCAGGGCGCGGTGGTCGACGGGATCAGCGCGATGATGGGCTACGAGATCACAGTGGACAAAGGGCGCGTGGTGCAGCAGAACTTCCCGCAGCATCCGATCGCCCGCATGACACAAATGCCGCCGGAAATCGAAGTCGCGTGGGTGAAGTCGGACAATCCACCGACGGGTTTGGGCGAACCGTCCATGCCTCCGGTGTTGCCGGCGGTGGCCAACGCGATCTTCTCGGCGTCGGGCATCCGCGTGCGGTCGCTGCCGATTAAGAACGCTGGTTTCAGCTTCGCTTAAACCGACCGGCGATACGAACGAATCTTATGGGCGCTCCGGTTATCCGCCGGGGCGCCCCAGTTGTTTCTTGGTGACTATTCCTCGTCCAGTTTCAAAAATGGGCATTTAGCTTTTGACGAATTGAATAGTCTAAAAACATTGCTGCGTTGGCCTCGCCGCAAGGCCCTTCACGCCGCGAATCCCTTCACGCCAGAGCGTCAGCCAGCAACGACCCGGCGAACGATGCGCTGGCGGAGGCGATAGCGGTCTGCGCGGCGCATCGGCGGCCAGCGCCAATCTGGACCGCTACGACTACGAAAGCCTGCCTGTCATTCCCGTCGATTTCGATTCGAGCCGATCGACACGACGTCGATCCCGCGGTTCATCGGGTAGTGGGTCAGTTGGGTGAACCTGACCCACGACCGGCCAGTCTAACTGACCCACTACCCAAACATTCACTACCTCGGAGGGAGAGCGGGCTGTCCTATCTAAACTTACGGAGACTCAACGGACGAGACTCCAAGAAGAGCTAACCATTGAGCTGTCCAGAACAGGCGCGGATGTTCCTCGCATAACACCAGATTTTAACAACGTGGTTATCGAAAAGCATGTGGCCATCAACGGATTAACGGAAGCTGTTTTTATGGAGCGTTTCGAGGAATTCAGTCGCTCGGTAAGCCTAGCCAGTGCCTTCATGACGTTGCGCATGGATGAGTTGGCATCACACTAGGCGCTCTTCTCTATGAGTTCCTTCTCAAGCGAAATAGGAACCCTCGGGCATCAATCCTTTCTTTGAAAGTTTGCCGACACACCAGCCATCCAAGTTGGATATCCGCATGATTCGTCATAATCACAGTGACACGGCTGTGGGCACGTGATCTATCTTCACTGGGAGTCTATGCGTATCCAGGTTTCCGACGACCGCTTTGCGGAGCAAAATCGAGCTCGCGTCCGGATCGCCTTCCGCGCGGCGGCGACCATGACGCTTCTACTTGGAATGGAGCAGGCGGCGCCCGCAGCCACGTCGCCGGGCTCCAACACCATGTGGGTCTACTCGGTAGCCGGACTTCCCAGCCCCGTCACCGACCCGTCAACTCGCGACACGCTCATGCAAAACGCCTCTGCGAGCGGCGTGACGGCGCTCTATGTGAGCGTCTACAGCTCCACCGCCAACAGCGCGCACCGGTATCTGGTCGACGAGAAATCGATCGCCGCCTTCATCCGCAAAGCCCACTCGCGGAACATGCAAGTGTACGCCTCCATGGGCGACACGGAATGGCCCGCCAAAGGCTGCGCCACCCCGGCCACGCCCCACGAGCGCTTCGCCGACATCGCCGGCTATGACTCGGACCACCCCGCGGTCAAGTTCGACGGAATCATCCTCGACGTCGAGCCCGGCCGCAATCCCGATTTTCCGGCGCTTCTGAGCCTGTATCGATGCTTCCAACGGCAGGCGGCTGCGAGCGGGCTCGGACTTTCGGCAGCTGTCAGCGCCTTCTGGAACACTCGGTCACCTTCAACGGGACCACCAAGGAGGCGTACAAACACATCGTGGATCTGAAGCTGACCAGCCTGGTGGTGATGGGCTACCGCAACGCCTCGGGCACTCTCGATTGCACCGCCGGCGGGGGCTTGATTTGCCTGGACAAGAACATCGTCGAATACGCGAACCGCACCGGCATGGCCCGCCGGATTCTGGTCGGTTTGGACACAGACAACCCGGCCATCTCCGGCGCCGCCGCGAACGAGACGTTTTATTCCCTGGGCCAAGCGGCCATGAACGCCGCGGCGCAATCCGTCTATCGTGAATTCGCCGCAGCGAACCTGAGCTTCGGTGGATTTTCAATCCACAATTACCGGAACTCCTATTTGAGCGGCTCGCTGTCCGGGTGGCCGGCCACGAATCCGGAGCTGCGGGTGCCATTCCCAAAATCACCGCAGCGTAGGTAGCCCGTTCCGCAGCCTGCGCACAACAGTCCTGTCGGCCAGCAACCGGGTCGGCACGGTTTTAAGTGGGGCCAGCCCTTTGGGGCTGACGCCGCGATTCGTCGCGGCGCTAGTCGGTACCAGCTCGACGTTCCACAGGAAAGTAATGTTGCCTGACCTCCGGAACGCCGCCTGCAAAGGCGGCGGCGGGCTCAAAGCCCGGCCCCGCTCAGGCTACCAAACTTCAAAGACAGGACTCTAGAGCTGCTTCAGACACTCCTCAATCGTCTCAGCCGCGAAGTCCGCCTGATCCGGCGTAATCACCAACGGCGGGCACAGCCGGATCGAGTTGGGCCCTGCTCCCAAGACCAGGAGGCCGCGCTCGAAGCACATCTGGACCAGGCGGTCCCGCAGGTCGCCGGCACGCTCCTTGGTCACTTGGTCGCGCACCAGTTCGATGCCGATCATCAAACCGAGTCCCCGCACGTCGCCCACGATGGGCGAGCGTTTCGGCAGATCCCGCAGCCGGGCCATCAAATGCGCCCCCACCCGCGCGGCGTTGTCAATCAATTCCTGCTCCAGCAATTCGATGGTCGTGAGCGCCGCAGCCACCGCCACGGGATTCCCACCGAACGTGGACGCGTGAGCGCCGGGAGGCCATTGCATCAGCTCCGCCCGCGCGACCACCGCGCCCAGCGGCAAACCGCTGGCGATGCCTTTGGCGAGCGCGATGGCATCGGGTTCCAGGCCAAAGTGTTCCGACGCGAACATCTTTCCCGTCCGCCCCATTCCGCATTGGACCTCGTCGGCGACGATCAGGATGCTGTGTTTTCGCGCCAGGATCTGGAGCTCATCGAAGAACTTCTTGGGTGGAATGACATAGCCGCCCTCGCCCTGGACCGGCTCCACGAAGATCGCGGCGGCTTCCGACGCTGGCAAAGCTGTGCGGAACAACTCTTGTTCAATGGCTTTGACGCACTCGACCGCGCAGGTTTCCGGCTGTTTCCCGTAAGCGCAGCGGTAGCAATAGGCGAACGGCATGTGGTGGACCCCCGGCATCAGCGGGAAAAAGCCCTTCTTTTGCACGCTTTTGCTGGCAGTTAGCGCCAGCGATCCCAGCGTGCGTCCGTGGAAAGCGCCCAGGAACGCCACAAACTGGCCTCGCCCGGTGTGGTAGCGGGCCAGCTTGATGGCGGCCTCGATGGCCTCGGTTCCCGAGTTCCCGAAATAGACCCGGCGGGGACCGCCGCCTGGAACCAGACTTGCAAGCTTCTCGGCGAGGGCGACCATGTTCTCGTAGTAGAAGTCCGTTCCCGACATATGGATAAGCCGGGCGGCTTGGTCCTGGATGGCGCTCACCACGCGGGGATGACAATGGCCAGTGGCGACAACAGCGATGCCGGCGGCGAAGTCGAGGAAGCGGTTGCCGTCGGGGTCCTCGACGATAGCGCCCTCAGCGCGGTCGGCGACCAAAGGGTAGGACCGGGTGTAGGAAGGCGACATAACTTGTTGATCCCGCTCGATTATTGCGTTGGCCTTGGGGCCAGGGAGCGGGGTGAGGAGGCGGGGCATAGTCGGTTGCATCGTTTCGCCTTTCGGGTTCATCTCATAGCTGATACGATCACACTAAGATTATTGCATACATCCGGACTTAACATGGTACAATTCTAGTACGAGAAGAAGGATTCGGTTATGGACTTCAATCGATTTACTGAAAAACTGCAGGACGGCATTCACGCCGCCCAAACGCTGGCGAGCGGGCGGGGCCATCAACAGGTGGACGTCGAGCATCTGCTGGTCGCGTTGCTGGAGCAGGACGGCGGGCTGGCGCAATCGGTTCTGGCAAAGACGGGTGCGCGGCTGGAAGGTTTGCACCGGCGGCTGGCGCAGGACTTGGACAAGTTGCCGCGCGTTTCGGGCGGGCCGCAGGCTTTGGAGCAGGTTTACATCACCTCCCGTCTGCAGAAGCTGCTGACCGAGGCCGAGGGCGAGGCCAAGCGCCTCAAAGACGAGTATATTTCCGTCGAGCATGTTCTGCTGGCGGCCACGGGCGAGAAAGTCTTTAAAGACTTGGGGCTGACGCGCGAGCGGTTGATGCGCACCTTGCAGGAAGTTCGGGGTTCGCAGCGCGTGACGACGCAGAATCCCGAGGCGACTTATGAGGCGCTCGAAAAGTATGGCCGCGATCTGACCAAGCTGGCGGGGCAGAACAAGCTCGATCCGGTGATCGGGCGGGATGAAGAAATTCGGCGCGTCATTCAAGTGTTGTCGCGGCGGACGAAGAACAACCCGGTGCTGATCGGCGAACCCGGAGTGGGCAAGACGGCCATCGTTGAGGGGTTGGCGCAAAGAATCGTGCGCGGGGACGTGCCGGAGGGCTTGAAGGACAAGAAAGTGGTGTCGCTCGACATGGGCGCGCTGATCGCCGGGGCGAAGTTCCGGGGCGAGTTCGAGGAACGCTTGAAGGCGGTGCTCAAGGAAGTACAGTCGGCTGAAGGGAAGATCATTCTGTTCATCGACGAATTGCACACCGTCGTCGGGGCGGGTAAGGCCGAAGGGGCCATGGATGCGGGTAATTTGCTGAAGCCGATGCTGGCGCGCGGCGAGTTGCACTGCATTGGTGCGACCACGCTGGATGAGTATCGCAAACATATTGAGAAAGACGCGGCTTTGGAGCGCCGGTTCCAGACGGTGCTGGTGGATCAGCCTTCGGTGGAGGACACGATTTCGATTCTGCGCGGGTTGCGTGAGCGCTATGAAGTGCATCACGGGGTCCGGATCAAGGACTCGAGCCTGGTGGCGGCGGCGGTGCTGAGCTCGCGCTATATCTCCGACCGGTTCTTGCCGGACAAGGCTATCGATTTAATGGATGAAGCCGCGGCCAAGCTGCGCACGGAAATCGATTCGATGCCGGCGGAGTTGGACGAGCGCTTGCGGCGTCAGATGCAGCTCGAAATCGAGCGCGAGGCGCTGAAGAAGGAAAAAGATGCTGCGTCGCGGGAGCGCCTGAAAAAGATCGACAAAGAACTGGCCGAGCTTAAAACCGAAACCACGTCGCTCAAGGCGCAGTGGCAGTCCGATCAACAGACCATCAAGAAGCAGCGCGATTTGCGGTCGGGGATTGAACAAGTCAAGGCCGAGATCGAGCAGGCTGAGCGGGCTTACGATCTGAACAAAGCCGCCGAACTCAAATACGGCAAGCTGACGGGCCTGGAGAAACAACTGGAACAGGCCGCGCAGGCGCCTACTCTGCTGAAGGAAGAAGTCGACGAAGAAGACATCGCGCAGGTGGTGAGCCGCTGGACCGGCATTCCGCTCTCAAAGCTGCTGGAAGGCGAAATGCAGAAACTGCTGCACCTTTCCGATGAATTGCACAAGCGGGTGGTGGGTCAGGAAGAAGCGGTGGATGCGGTGGCCGATGCGGTGATGCGCGCTCGCGGCGGGTTGAAAGATCCCAAGCGGCCGGTGGGAAGCTTCTTGTTTCTGGGACCTACTGGAGTCGGAAAGACAGAACTGGCGCGGGCGCTGGCGCAATTCCTGTTCGACGATGAAAAGGCGATGATCCGCGTCGATATGTCCGAATATCAGGAAAAACACACCGTGTCGCGGCTGGTCGGCGCGCCTCCGGGATACATCGGGTTCGACGAAGGCGGGCAATTGACCGAAGCTGTGCGGCGGAGGCCCTACTCGGTGGTCTTGCTGGATGAGATTGAAAAAGCGCACGCGGATGTGTTCCATGTGCTGCTGCAGGTGCTCGATGACGGGCGGCTGACGGATGGGCAGGGGCGCACGGTGGACTTCAAGAACACCATCGTCATCATGACTTCCAATGCGCAGAAGGATGAGCTGCCACGGCTGTTCCGGCCGGAGTTCCTGAACCGTGTGGACGAGATCATCACCTTCCACCGGCTGAACGAGGGGCATTTGAAGAAGATCGTCGATATACAGCTGGAGGGCTTGAAAGCTCGGTTGGCTGAGCGGCGGATTGAGATCGAGTTGACCGAGGCGGCGCGGGAACGGCTGATCCATGTGGGGTACGATCCGGCGTATGGTGCGCGGCCGCTGAAGCGGGCGATTCAGAAAGAAGTGGAGACTCCGCTGGCGCGGAAGATCGTGGCGGGCGAGATTCGGGATGGGTCGAAGGTGCGGGTGGATGAAGGTAGGGATGGGTTGACGTTTGAAACTGAATCGTCCGTGGCGGTTCGAGCGTCTTAAGGCTAGGCGTCGAGATGAGTCTCGACGTGGCACGCACGAGTGCGTGCTCCACGGCGGCATCGAGAGAGAGCACGGCCGGTCTTGAGTGAGCAACAGACAGACAGACAGACAGAAGACAGGACAGAGCAACAGACATACAGGAAGAGACAGCGGGAGCAAGGATATAGGGAGAAAGAGGGACGCATATGGCAGAAGAACTTCGAACGCTTCCGGTATTGGCGCTGAAGAATTCGGTGCTGTTTCCGGGTTTGTTGATGCCGCTCTCGGTGGGGCGGCCCGCGTCGGTGGCCGCTGTCGAGGCCGCGCTCGGTTCCGAGGACAAGGAACTGGTGGTGGTGGGCCAGCCCAATCCCACCGTCGAGGTGCCCAAGGCGGGCGATCTCTACACAGTCGGCACGCGGGCGGTGATCCGGCGCACGCAACGGCCGCGTCCGGACCACATCGAGGTCATGGTGCTGGGCGTGGAGCGCGTCGTATTGGTGAAGGTGGAGGAAAACGGCCATCTGAAGGCTAAAATCCGGCCGCTCCCCTTGCCCGACGATGCCAGCCACGAGATTGAGGCGCTGACGCTGTCGGTGACCGAGATGGCTTCGAAGTTCGTAAGCCTGGTCCAGGGGCAGCCGGAACAGGACGTGGCGCGCATGTTCGCGGCGCAGCAGTCCGATCCTTTGCAACTGGCGTTCATGGTGGCGTCGCTGATGAACGTGGACGGCGTGCGGGAGCAGGCGCTACTCGAAACCACGTCAAGACTAGACGGGCTACGGCTGGTAATGGGGTGGCTGTCGCACGAGGTGAACGTCGCCGAGCTGCGCAACAAGATCACCGAAGACGCGCGCACGGAGATGTCGAAGGATCAGCGCGAATACCTGCTGCGGCAGCAGAAGCGCGCCATCGAACAGGAATTGGGCGAGAAGAACTCGGACCAAGCCGAGACCGAAAATCTGCGTGAGAAGCTGGCCAAGGCGGACCTTCCCGAGGACATCCGCAAGGAGGCCGAGCGCGAGTTGGGCCGCCTGGAAAAAGTCAATACGGCGAGTCCCGAGCACAACGTGATCCGCACGTGGCTGGAATATGTGATCGAGCTGCCGTGGAACAAGCGCAGCGAGGATTCGCTGGACTTGAAGCGGGCTCGCGAGATTCTGGACGAGGACCACTATGGCATCGTCAAAGTCAAGGAGCGCATCATCGAGCAGTTGGCTGTGCTGAAGCTCAATCCGGAAGCGAAGGCGCCGATTCTGTGCTTTGTCGGCGCTCCTGGAGTGGGCAAGACATCGCTGGGACAATCCATCGCGCGGGCTCTGGGGCGGAAGTTCGAGCGCATGAGCCTGGGCGGCCTGCACGATGAAGCCGAGCTGCGCGGCCACCGCCGGACGTATATCGGGGCTTTGCCAGGACGCCTGATCCAGGCTATGCGGCGCGCGGGATTTTCGAACCCCGTGCTGATGCTGGACGAGGTGGACAAGCTGGGGCGCGACTTCCGCGGCGATCCGGCGTCGGCGCTGCTGGAAGTGCTCGACCCGGAGCAGAACAAGAGTTTCCGAGACAACTACCTCGACCTGCCGTTCGACTTGTCGAAGGTGTTGTTCATCACCACGGCTAACACGCTGGATACGATTCCGGCGCCGCTGCTGGACCGCATGGAGATCCTGGCGCTGTCGGGTTACAGCGAGGAAGAGAAGACGCAAATCGCGCGGCGGTACCTGCTGCCCCGGCAGTTGAAGCACACCGGGTTGACTGCGGAACAGTGCGTGATCGGCGAGGAAGCTTTGCAGAAGATGATCCGCTCGTATACGCGCGAGGCGGGCGTGCGGCGGCTGGAACAGGTGCTGGGGCGCGTGATCCGCAAGGTCGCGGTGAAGTTCGCCGAAGGGCGTACGGAACCGTACATCGTGGATGCCGCCGAGGTGCCCGAGTTGCTGGGGCCGGAGGCGATTCTGCCGGAGCAGGGGCGCAAGGACATGCCTCCGGGCGTGGCCACGGGTCTGGCTTGGACCGAAACCGGCGGCGATGTGTTGTACATCGAAGCGGCGCTGCTGCCTAGCGGTAAAGACCTGATGATTACCGGGCAACTGGGCGAGGTGATGCAAGAGTCGGCCAAGACGGCTCGCAGCTACCTGTGGAGCCACGCGCGGGAGTTCGGGCTGCAAACGGATCAGTTCTTGAACGCGGGCCTGCACATTCACGTGCCGGCGGGCGCGATTCCGAAAGACGGGCCGTCGGCGGGCGTGACGATGACTACGGCGCTGGCTTCGCTGTACTCGGGGGTGCCGGCGCGGAGCGATACGGCTATGACTGGCGAGGTCACGCTGACTGGATTGGTGTTGCCGATTGGAGGGGTCAAGGAGAAAGTGCTCGCCGCTCGGCGGTTGGGGCTGAAGCGGGTGATTCTGCCTCGGGGGAATCAGAAGGATCTGCGCGATCTGCCCGAGGAAGTGCGGAGGGATGTGGAGTTCATCTTTGCCGACCGGGTGGAAGAAGTGCTGGCGGAGATGTTGCCGGGGATGCATTGCATGACGCCGGCTAAGGCGGCGTAAGGGGTCTTGGCAAATTCGCTCAGAGGGGTCCCGCCTCGATGACCTTGCGCGCGAGATCCCTCATGTCCTCTGTATAGGCTAGGTAGATCTTCCTTGCATAGGGGGGACTGATCTGGATTGCCTTGGTCAGCCACAAAACCAAGTCGCGGAAGGTCGCCTCAACGTCCTTGCGCGAGGGCCGGTCGCGGTGCAAGCCGTTGTTGAAGAGCTCCCAGAGGCGGTTCACCTCGTCGCCTAGGCGCTGCAGAAGACTCGAATCGCCAAGCCCGACTTCGTCAAGCGGTGAGTTTTCGGCAGAGCTGCGTAGCACCGTCAGTTTGTGAACCGGCGGATCGGGTCAGTCTCTCAGATATTTCGCGAGCATGGCGTCCATGGCGTCGCCCACGCCATAGCCGAGGTTGTGGCTGAT
>Ga0209517_10001565_pt1 | contig 34168 bp, 34 predicted proteins | sample PeaSoiMetSII2010_FD_187695 | JGI IMG/M metagenome (GOLD analysis project Ga0209517, IMG submission 187695) | Peat soil microbial communities from Weissenstadt, Germany - SII-2010 (SPAdes) (version 2) | ecosystem: Environmental > Terrestrial > Soil > Wetlands > Peat | place: Germany... | reverse complement strand
AGTCCGCGCGGGGCTTTTAGCCCCGCTACTCGATTCGATTTGCGGAGCTGAAGCTCCGCGCGGGATGAATCCCGCCCTCCAACCCCGGCTCTGAGATATCCAACGAATTTTAGAGACAGGACACTAGCCGACAAGACGACTTGAACCCCCTTGACAGGAGTCGACAGGTTCCCTAAGCTAAGAACTAGTCAGACTAGTCAGTAATGTATGCCCAGAGCCCCCAAGAAACCTAACCGCGCAGTCAAGGCCGACTGGCAACTCCAGACCGCGAAAGCCAAATTCAGCGAAGTCTTCCGCTTGGCGCGAACCGAGGGGCCGCAGCGGATCACGCGGCAGGGAAAGGAGGCTGTCGTGATGATCTCAGACGAACAATACGGCCGGCTTATGGCCAAGTCGCGCCAGCCGAAGGGCATTGTGCAGTTCTTCAGGGAGTCCCCGCTGGTCGGAGTCGATCTCGATTTGGAGCGGGACCAAGACACCGGACGCGACGTGAGGCTATGAGCGGCTTCCTGCTCGACACCAATTGCATTTCCGAGCTGGTTCGCTCCAAGCCCGAGCCCCGCGTTTTGGAATTGATGGAAGCGGCTGACGAGGGTTTGCTTTACTTGAGCGTCCTGACGCTTGGCGAGATCCGCAAAGGGGTTGCAGGACTCGCGCAGGGCAAACGCAGGACCCATCTGGAGACATGGCTGGAAGTCGATCTACAAGCCCGGTTCTCCGGCAGAATCGTTCCCATTGATTCCGCCATTGCCGACCGCTGGGGCCTGCTCGCGTCCGAAGCGAAACGCAAAGGCAAGGCACTGTCAGTCATCGACGGTCTGCTTGCAGCGACGGCGCTGCATCACAACCTGACGGTCGTCTCGCGCAATGCCGGCGATTTTACGCACACCCAGGTCCAGGTTTTGAATCCGTGGCAGGCGTGAGGCGCTTCGGGCTTGGAGTTATCGCCGCGAGTAAATGAGATCGACCAGTACTCACATGCGATATCGGTCTGATTAAGCCACTAGACCAAACTGCGGGCGGTCAACTCCCCGACATTCTCGTTGAGGACCGCTCTCCAAGCAGTTCTCGCTGGGACAACGAAATCCGGAATCGGTGCACGGCTCATGGGATTGTGTGCCAACTCAAAGTCGTAGCCGAGAGTTGCGCCGTGAGACATTGCGTTCGCGAAAGATCCCAGAATCGCGGAAATACCGCGCGATCTTCTTTCGAGAAACGACATGGTCGGGACGTTCGCACCGCCCGCCTTTACGATGCTGAATCTCGGCTCGTTTTGGTGCCCGACTATCTTTCCTGTCCTATCCAAAAGCAGTTGATAAGGGCCGAGGGGATAGACGGCCTTCAAGAAGCGAGGTGCGTCTCTTTCCGCCCTTGCAAATTGGTATGCCAAAGCCGTGCCACTGATTGCAATCACGAAAGCGTCATTCTTGTGGATAATGCCTTTTCTCAAATATTTGTGATATTTCCTATACTTCTCCGCGATGGCGTTCGTATAGCGAAGCACGAGCTTCTCTTCGGGAATTTTGCCGTCTGGGTTCGGCTCGACGACAGTGTCCGGGAGCCCAGGGATGCCGTTGGTCGCCACCACGGCTTCAACCCATACGCGGCTTCCCTCATGCTCCAGAAGGATATCTGGACCTGGCTTGGGGCACGACAACACAGCATCTCGTTGGGCAGCATATTCCTGCAACGCGCAGGTGAGGTACATTTCCCAGAACCGGGCATGGAAATCGCGGCGGACCTCCGTCAGGAAGTGGGGATCGGCGAATCCGCGGAAGCGGCACCAAAGGCTTTCAACAAACTCACGGACCGGAATGGCCTCTCTGTCCTGCCGGTCCCGCAGGTTCACATATGCGGGATCGCTCGCGTCTCCGGGAGAGAACAAACGTTCGCACATACTCCTAGATTAAGCCTTTCCGGTGGACTCGTTGACGAATCAACGGCACCGAAGGCGCGTAACTTATTGAATTGAACTTGGTGCGGATAAGAGGACTTGAACCTCCACTCCCTTGCGAGAACTAGAACCTGAATCTAGCGCGTCTGCCAATTCCGCCATATCCGCACGTGCGTCTTGCGACACTTTGATAGGCAACTCCATTCTCCGGGACGCGAGGCTGGTGTGTCAAACATCTCTCGGTAATTGTTTGCCGTCAGTTCGCGAGCATGTGCAGCACGACAATCACCAGGAAGACCACGGCTATAAACGTCATCGCAGCGACCAATAGCATCGCCGGATGCGCACGGATCGCGGCGAGGGTTTGCCGAGCACCGCTGCACATCAACGTGGCGCGTATCAGCGTCGCGCAGCCGGTGACCAGCACGGCCAACGGCAGGGCGATCAGCAGTACCCAGAGGGTCCACTGCCGCTCCGCGTACCACATCACAATCCGCTGAGCGGTGCGCGCCGGCTCGTCTGCGAGCGGCCGCAGCGTGCGCACAACCAGCGCGGTCATGAAGAGGGCCGCGGGTAAGATCAGCAGCAGTTCCGTGGTGGCAATGGCGCGTTTGGCTGTATTCATATTGTACTTTGTATCACAAAGTACACGCCAGACGCAAGCCTCCGCCCTCAGTAACCCCAGCCTCCCCATCCGTACCCTCAACAGAGGCGGAAGTTTTATTCCGATATACTCGTCATTGGACTAGACATCGTTATGCGGCGGTACGCCGCAACTTATTGAGGACTTGAGTACATGCGCACAAGGTTGGCGATCGTTTGTCTGTCCTTCTTGACCCTTGCCCCGGCGTTATTCGGCCAGGGCAACGGCCCGGTCGCCTCCGCCGACGCCGAGAAAGCCCTCATCGCCCGCTATTGCCTCGGCTGCCATAGCCAGAACTCCAAGAAAGCCGGCATGGAATCGGCCTTGCGCATCACGTTAGACGATCTGGACACGGCCCATGTCGAAAAGAACCCGGAAGAGTGGGAACGCGTCGTTCGCAAAGTTCGTGCAGGAATGATGCCTCCCTCCGGAATGCCCCGGCCCGACGCCCCCACCTACGAATCCATGACCGCGTTCCTCGAAACCGAGCTCGACCGCCACGCGGTAACGCACGTGCCGCCGCCCGGCCTGCATCGCATGAATCGCTCCGAGTACGCGAACGCCATTCGCGACCTTCTCGCCCTCGGAATCGATCCCGCCAAGTACCTGCCTTCCGACGATTCCACCCGCGGCTTCGACAACATCGCCGGAGCGCTGTCCCTCTCGCCCGCGCTGCTCGAATCCTACGTCTCGGCTGCAGCAAAGATCAGCCAGATGGCCATGGGCCGAGTCACTGCCGCCACGGAAACGGTCTACCGCGTGCCCGAGGACTCCTCCCAGGAACTCCATATCGAAGGCATGCCCTTCCGCACGCGTGGCGGCATGAAGATCGAGCATGAGTTTCCCGCCGACGGTGTTTACGGCATCTCCGTCTATCCCATCAACAAAGGCAACATGGATCTGAACACCGCCTTCGGTGACATTCGCGGCGAGAAACTCGACCTGCTGATCGATGGCGAGCGCGTCAAGCTGTTCAACTGGGATAACGACGTCGCCCGCGGCAACGCGGTGCGCAACGGGACCACGCCCGTCAAGGTGCCGCTCAAAGCCGGACACCACACGGTGATCGTCACCTTCCTGCAGACCACGCAGGTGCCCGGCCTCGATCTGAATCAGCACTACATGCGGAGCACCATCGAAACCGGCGACCTTCCGGGCTACACATTCTTTCCGCAGCTCGGCAAAGTGACCATCTCGGGCCCGTTTGAGGCTAAGCCCGCCACCGACAGTCCCAGCCGTCAAAAAATATTCGCCTGCAAGCCGGCCAACGCCGCCGCGGAAACCGCGTGCGCCAAGCAGATTGTGAACACCCTGGCGCGCCGTGCGTTCCGCAGACCGGTCACCAACCAGGACACCGAGCTGTTAATGAGTTTTTACCAGCAGGGCCACAATGACGGAAGTTTTGACCAGGGCATCGAGATGGCGCTCAACCGCATCCTGGCCGATCCGGAATTCGTCTTCCGCAAAGAGGTACCGCCCGCCAGCGTGAAGCCCGGCGAAAAATATCGCCTCAGCGATCTCGAGCTCGCCTCGCGCCTTTCCTTTTTCCTGTGGAGCAGCATCCCCGACGATCAGTTGCTCACTCTCGCCAGTCAGAACAAGCTTCGCGACCCGGCCACGCTCGAACAGCAGGTGAAACGGATGTTAGCCGACCCACGTTCGAACGAGCTGGTCTCGAACTTCGCCGGCCAGTGGCTGAACCTGCGCGGATTGCAGAGTCAGAGTCCCACCGTGGCTCTGTTCCCCGACTTCGACGACAACCTGCGCCAGTCCCTGCGCACCGAAACCGAGATGTTCGTCGATAGCGTGGTGCATGAGGATCGCAGTGTGATCGATCTGATGGATGGCGATTACACGTTCGTCAATGAGCGGCTTGCCAAGCACTACGGGATGGACAATATCTACGGCAGCCGGTTCCGTCGCGTCACGCTAGGTCCGGAATTCGACATGCGCCGCGGACTGCTGGGTAAGGGATCGATCCTCGCGGTCTCCTCGCATCCCGAACGAACCATGCCGCCGATCCGCGGCAAGACCGTCATGCAGATTTTCCTGGGTGTCAGCCCGCCCAACCCGCCGCCCAATGTGCCCGAGCTTCCCAAACAGGCAGGGACCGTGCACGGCGGCGTAAAGCCCACCGTGCGCCAGCAGTTGGAGTCGCACCGCAAAGTGGAGCCTTGCGCCAGTTGCCACAAAATCATGGACCCGATCGGTTTCTCGCTGGAGAATTTCGACGCGATCGGGCGGTGGAGGGTGACCGACGATGGCAGCCCGATCGACGCCGCTGGCCAGTTGGTGGACGGTAGCAAACTCGACGGCGTGGCCAGCCTGCGGCAAGCCCTGCTCAAGTACTCGCCGCAGTTCGTGCGCGTCGTAACCGAGAAACTGATGATCTACGCCCTCGGCCGCGGCACCGAATACTACGATATGCCGCTGGTCCGCTCCATCGTGCGCGATGCCGAGCGCAATCAGTACAAGTTCTCTTCGTTGGTGCTGGGCATCGTCAAGAGCGAACCGTTCCAGACCAACCAACGAACCGCGAACGCCAGTGAGCGGCCCTAGGGAGATCCAACCATGCCATTCATCACCAAGAAACACATCTCCCGGCGGACCTTGCTCCAAGGCGCGGGCATCACCCTCGCGCTGCCTCTGCTCGACTCGATGATTCCGGCGCAGACGCCGCTAGGTAAAACGGCGGCCAGCCCCAAGACGCGTTTCACGGGCATCTTCGTGCCGCACGGCATGGGTCCCGGCTGGTGGATCCCGGAAGCGGGCGGTCCCGGTGAGCCGAAACGGGCGAATCCGGACGATCCCTTCGCGTACCCCATGATCATGAAGCCGCTCGAGCCGCTTCGCGATCAGGTCACCATCCTGAGCGGACTCTGGACGAAATCGGCTGAGCCGCCCCCGGGCGTGACCGGCGCCGATCACTGGGTCGCGGCCGCATACCTGTGCGCCAATAAACCCAAGAAGACCACTGGCGCCGACATCTATGACGGCACCACCATTGACCAGCTCATCGCGCAGAAAATCGGCCAGGAAACCCTGCTGCCTTCGCTCGAACTGGGAGTCGAGGACGCCGGCGCCAATTCGAGTAACTGCGGCGAAGGCTATAGCTGCGCGTACACCAACTCCATTTCCTGGAAGTCTCCTACGCAGCCCAATCCGATGGAGATCAACCCGCAGGTCGTCTTCGAGCGGTTGTTCGGCGACGGCAGCACGCCCACCGAGCGCGCCGCCCGCCGCACGAAAGACCGCAGCATTCTGGATTCGGTCACCCAGAGCGTGGCCCGGTTCAAGCGCGATATCGATCCCGGCGATCGCACGCGGCTCGACGAGTACCTGGACGATGTGCGCGAGATCGAGCGGCGCCTGGATATCGCCAAGAAGGCGTCGGCCGAAGTGAGCACCGACGGCATCGTGGTTCCCACCGGAGTTCCGCAGTCGTTCGACGAACACATCAAGCTGCAGTTCGACCTGCAATTGCTCGCCTTCCGCGGCGACATCACGCGCGTCACCACCCTGCTCTATGCCCGCGACCTGACTTCGCGCAGTTATCCCGAAAGCGGCGCGAGGGGCGCATTCCATGGGCTCTCTCACCACGCCGAGAACCCAGCCACCATCGCGGAGTACGCCAAGCTGAACCAGTATCACGTGCAGTGCCTGATGTATTTTCTGGACAAGCTGAAGAAGACGCCGGACGGTGACGGCAGCCTGTTGGATCACTCTCTGGTCCTGTACGGCAGTAACATGGGCAACTCTAACCAGCATCTGCACTACGATGTGCCGCATCTTCTGGCGGGCGGCGCGTCCGGGCAACTCAAGGGCGGTCGGCATCTGGCCTTCCCGACCAAGACGGTCACCACCGGAAATCTGTTGCTAAGCATCTTGAATATGTTCGGAGTACGTCAGGACAGCATCGGCGACAGCACCGGCTACCTGACAGGATTGGTTTAATGAACACGGCAAACATGAGACGTGGTTTCGTTGGGTTCGTTTTGTTCTGCAGCGTTTCCGCGTGGGCTGCCGCGCCCAGTCCCGTCGCCGACGCCGCCATGAAGCACGACCAGGCCGCTGTGCGCACGTTGCTCGCCCAAAAGGCGGATGTCAATGCGCCCCAGGCCGACGGCGCAACTGCCTTGCAATGGGCCGTTTACAACAACGATCCGGCCATGGCCGATCTGCTGATCGGTGCGGGCGCGAACGTCAAAGGTGCGAATCGCGACGGCGCGACGCCGCTGTTCCTCGCCTGCGAAAGCGGCAACGCCGTGATGATCGAGAAGTTGCTGAAAGCCGGCGCGGATGCAAGCGAGATCGGTGCGGTCGGCGATACTCCGCTGATGATGGCATCGCGAACCGGCAACCTCGACGCAGTAAAGGTACTTCTCGACCACAAGGCAGACGTCAACGCCAAAGAGAAAATTCGCGGGACCACCGCTCTCATGTGGGCGGTGGAGCAGCAGCATCCCGCTGTCGTCAAAATGCTGGTGGAGCATGGAGCCGATGTCTCAGCCACCACTACTTCGGCCAAGGTGGCCACCACGGCTTATCTGGCTCCGGCGGTTCGGCTGCGAACCACGCCTGCGGGCGCTCCTTCTGCTGGTGCTGCTGGCGCTGTCGCCGGTGCGGGAGGCCGTGGTGGCGACGGCCGTGGAGGGGCTCGATCCGCGGCCGACGTGCGTGCCACCGATTCACCGATCGATGCCGAAGGTGCCGCGAGTTTCTTCAGCGGCCCTCCCAACGATAAAGGCGGCCAGCTTACACCCCTCATCTTTGCCGCGCGCGAAAACTGCGTGGATTGCGCGAAAATCCTCCTGGACGCCGGCGCCGACATCAATAAGACGACGAAGTACGGTTGGACGCCCCTGCTCACGGCTACCCAGAACCGGCACTATCAGCTCGCCTCGTACTTTTTGGACCATGGAGCCAACCCCAACATCTCGAACAATGGCGGCTGGTCGCCGCTCTACATCGCTACCGATAACCGCAACATCGAAGGCGGCGATTATCCGGTCCGAACTCCGGACATGGACCATCTGGACTTCATCAAGCGCCTGATCGACCATGGGGCCGATGTCAACGTACGGGTCTGCGGAACTTCGTCGACCCCCACGCAGTGCAAGGGCGATAGCACCGAGACGCGCACCAACTTCACCATGCAATGGCTCGCCGAGGAAGGCGCAACTCCCTTCCTGCGCGCCTCCCAATCGGGTGACGTGGAAGAAATGAAGCTGCTGCTCGCGCATGGCGCCGATCCCAAGATCGCGACCGCGCACAACGTCACCCCGCTGGCAGTGGCCGCCGGCATCGGATGGGTGGAGGGCGTGACCTACGAATGGTCCGCGAAGGAAAGCATCGAAGCCGTGAAGATGCTGCTCGACCTGGGTCTCGACCCCAACGCTACCAGCGACGAAGGCCGCGCTCCGCTGCATGGCGCTGCGCACAAGGGCCGCAACGAAGTGGTCCAGATGCTGGTGGACGCGGGCGCCAAGCTCGATCAGCTCGATTTCGGCAGCCGCGACACCGGTAACGGCGATATGCTCGGGCACCGCTGGATCGCGCTGAACTACGCCGAAGGCCTGGTCCGTGTGGGTGTGCAGTCGGCCATCCCGCATCCCGAAACGGCCGAGCTGATCCGCAAGCTGATGCGCGAGCGCGGCATCCCGGTTCCCGCTCCCATCACGTCTTCGATCTGCATCACTTCGAAGTGCGCGCCGCCAGCCAACTAACTTATAAACGCTCTTTGGTCATGTGCACCGAGTCCTTTTCGTTCTCGTTGCAGATGAACTCCATCAGTTGAAATCCGGGCCGCCAGGACACCGTGTTGCTGGTGGTCCACGGCTTTGAGTACGCCCCCGGATCGTCGATGGTGACTTCGTATTTGAGCGTGTTCGAATCGGTGCGCGTGTACCGCTCGGTCAGATGCGCCTGCGGAGTCTGCGGATGGCCCGCCTGATCGAGCCAAGCCTTGCCATTGAATCCCACCACATCGACGACTAAAGTGTCCTTCTCGTAATGCCCGGCCGCGTCTCCCATCCACGTTGGACTTACATCCTTCGGATGATCCGCACGCAGAGGAACGGTCCGCCACAAGTAGTTGTCGCCTTCGAACAGGAACATGACTTGTTTCGGCGTCTGCACCATCTCGAACGCGTAAGGATCGAACATGTAGCGCGGCACGCCCACCGGCAGGCACTGCGCCTCCGGATCGTCCTTGGAATTGCTGGTCACGCGCTGATTGAACAGCTCGAGAGCCGCCGGAAGAAAAGGCACGTCGACGTTGACGTCGGCGCTCTTCACGCCCTTCCAGCGCATCTCGGCGATGTTCCCGGAGAAGCCTGGATACCAAGCGCCGTTGCCGCCAAAGTCGGGAAGTCCGTCAGCGAAATGCGGAGCCGGACCAGCCGGTGCGCGCTTGCTCTGCTTGGCCGCACCGGTACCCTGTGTTGCGCCGATGTCGAAGGCACCCGGGTCCGGGGCCGTTTGCTGCGCAAGAAGTGCAGTCAGGAATGCCGTCACACTAATCGCGAGTAACCGCATAACTGAAGCTATGATATCCCGGAATCGACTGATCGTCCTGACGTATCTCCAGCACGCGGCCGCCGCCGCGCTCCAGCAAATCGACTACTTGCTCGCGATCCATGCCGTTCATGTACATCGGCCGCGGCCTGGACAACAACGCCTTCCACCTCGCCAGGCGAACCCCGAGACCAATCGGCTTGCTCGGATACTGGAACAGCAGCAGCCCGCCGGGCGCGAGCACGCGCAAGAACTCGCGGATATATCGACGCGCATAACCAGGCCGCACGTGCTGCAGCGTGATCCACGAGTAGATCATGTCGATCGAACTGTCCGCGAAACGGCTCAAGTCGCCGGCGGGGTTGCAAACGTACTCGCAGCGCGCGCCCTTGCGATTGTGCTCGCGCGCCAGATCGATCATCTTCGGTGAGATGTCAACCCCGTAGACCTTGTCGAAGTGATCGGCCAGAGCCTGACTCAGCCTGCCGATACCGCATCCGAAGTCAAGCGCGGTGCGGTGCGCAACTGGCTTTCCCCATGCCGCTGCTTGCTGCATGAAGACGCCGACCTCGTGAGTCCCGGTGGCGAAGAACTCGTCTGCATCCCAGCGCCCTCCCGCTTTGGCCGGATCGGTAAGGATCGCCCACATGGGATCGGTGTTCGCCTGACGATCCCAGTAACGTTGTACAGTATGGAGCCGCATCCTATTGCGGATGCCGGTACATCTGTTCCCCGGCCGTCACCGCGAGCTGCAGCCGGTTCTGCGGAGTCGGCAGCGGGCAAGTCGCATAATCGGTGAACACGCACGGAGGATTCTCGGCCTTGTTGAAGTCCATCTCAACGAAGCCGTCCTTGGGGAACGGCGTGTACAGGAACCGCGACGCCCCGTACGTGGTCTTTCCGCTGGTCTGGTCGCGGAACACAAACCAAAGATCGTCGTCTTCCTTCACCGGTTCCAGTTTGTACTCCTGACCGCCGCGCGTGAAGGTCACGTATCCAGGCGAGTCGTCCTTTTCCTTCACCCCCACTTCGGTGTCGAAGGTCACCTGGTGCGGCGAGGGGATGAACTTCGCCTTGATGTTCCATGTCGGGTCCACTGCATACCAATGCAGACCCGCGAACTTCCTGCGCGCTTCGCTATCGTTGTCTTTGACGCGCACGCCGAACTGGTTCTCCCGTTCGATGACGAAGAACTTCACGCGGCCCAGCGCCAGCCGGTCATACTCTGGCGTGACGTCGGTCTTCAGGTCCATCTCTTTGAGGGGGACGCCGCCGGTCGGCTTGAAATGAACCTTGCCCTTGGAAAGCGTAATGGTTCCCACGCGCGCCGGCAGCGACGCAGGCAACGGCGCATCGGCTTTCGGATCGGAGCCTACGGTGTTCACGCCTTCATGTAGCCAGTGCAGCCCGACCACAGTCAGCCACCCGTCGTCCGCTTTGAGTTTGGCTTCGCGCTCGGCGCGCCAGTGGGCGATTTGCCGCTGATAGCTGGAATCAGCGGCGATCAGGGTGATCGCGGCAAAGGCTAGAAATGCTTTGCGCATGTCTCTATCTTATGCGCTATGTTAACAGGCATGAAGCTGCATCAGCGGCGTGAATTCCTCCTGGTTGGCGCCGCGGCGCTGGTTGCGCGCCGGCTGACCGGTCAACAGATATCTCGAGAAGCTTTAGTCGACGACGTGGTGACTGCGAACCACATCCTGGCCGCGCAGGAGATCGTCGACGCCTTCGGCCACGTCAGCGTCCGCACAGCGCCTGGAACAGGCCGCTACCTGATCTCGCGATCGGTCGCACCGGCGCAAGTCACAGCGGCCGACATCATGGAGCTGGATCTCGACAGTAAACCCGTCGGGGGTGACAAGCGCACTTCCTATCGCGAACGATTCATTCATGGCGAGATCTACCGCATCCGTCCCGATGTTATGTCCGTCGTGCACTGCCATGCGCCCGCGCTGATCCCGTTCGGCATCACCAAAGTTCCGCTGCGTCCCGTGTACCACAACAGTTCCTTTGTGGGCGAGGGCGTGCCTGTGTTCGAGATCCGCGAGGCGGGCGCCGATACCGACATGCTGGTCTCGACGCCCGAGCTTGGCCGGGCTTTGGCGAAGGCGCTGGGGAACAAGCCCGCAGTGCTGATGCGCGGCCACGGAGCCGTGATCGTCGGCAAGAACATCATAGAAGCCGTGGCCCGCAGCGTGTATCTCGAAGTGAACGCCCGCGTCCAGGCGCAAGCTATGGCGATGGGCCAGCGCGTCACCTATCTCGACGAGGGCGAGGTGAAGAAGCGCTTCGAGGATCCCGATCCGTACGGCCGTGCGTGGGACCTGTGGAAGCATCAGGCCGCTCGTTAACTCTCGCGGTTCGGAAACCGCTCACAGAACCGCGACAGCTACGGAGCGGCCTCTCTTGCTAATCTGAAAGCTCCCCATGGAAATCACCAAAATCATTGGTCGTGAAATTCTTGACTCCCGCGGCAATCCCACGGTCGAAGCCGACGTCTGGCTCGCCGACGGAAGCATGGGACGTGCGGCAGTTCCTTCCGGCGCATCCACCGGCGAGCACGAAGCCGTCGAGCTGCGGGACGGCGACAAATCCCGCTATCTTGGCAAGGGCACCCACAACGCCGTTAAGAATATTGCCCAGCACATCGCCCCCGCGCTCCTCGGCGCGGATGCGGAACGGCAGTCGCAGATCGATCGCCTGATGATCTCGCTCGACGGCACACCCAATAAGGCGCGGCTGGGCGCCAACGCCATTCTGGCGGTCTCCATGGCGGTCGCACGAGCGTCGGCCGTCTCTCAGCAGACGCCCCTCTATCGTTACCTGGGTGGAGTGAACGCCTGCCTGCTGCCTGTGCCGATGATGAACATCCTGAACGGTGGTGCGCACGCCGACAACAGCGTGGACCCGCAGGAATTCATGATCGTTCCCTACGGCGCGGATCGATTCTCGGAGGCCCTGCGCTGGGGCGCCGAGGTGTTCCATACGCTCAAGGGCGTTCTGAAGAAGCGCGGCTACACGACCTTGGTCGGCGACGAGGGCGGCTTCGCTCCCAATCTCAAGTCGAACGACGAGGCGCTTGAAGTGGTGCTCGAAGCGATTACGCTGGCCGGCTACGCGCCCGGCGATCAGATCGGCATCGCACTCGACCCGGCTGCCAGCGAGTTCTACGACCAAGACAAGAAGAAATACGTTTTCAAGAAATCCGACAAGAGCGAGCGCACCTCCCAGCAGATGGCCGAGTTCTATGCCAATTGGGTCCGCCAGTACCCGGTCGTTTCTCTCGAAGACGGAATGGCCGAAGACGATTGGGACGGCTGGAAGCTGATCACAGATATGCTGGGGAAAAAGATTCAGTTGGTTGGGGACGATATCTTCGTCACCAACACATCGCGTCTGCAACTCGGCATCGAGCGTGGCGTCGCCAATTCGATCCTGGTCAAGGTGAACCAGATCGGCACGCTGACCGAAACTTTGGACGCGATGAAGATGGCCGCCGACGCCGGTTATACGTCTGTCATTTCGCACCGGTCCGGTGAAACCGAGGACTCGTTCATCGCGGACCTGGCCGTAGCCACTGGCGCAGGCCAAATCAAGACCGGCTCGGCCAGCCGCACCGACCGCATCGCCAAATACAACCAGCTTCTGCGGATCGAAGAGGATCTCGGATCGGCCGCGCGCTACGCGGGCCGCAAGGCTTTTCGTCAATGATGTCGGGCAAGCCTCTGGTCCTGACCATTCTGGATGGGTGGGGCTACTCGGCCGCTGTTGAAGGTAATGCCATCGCGGCCGCGCGTAAGCCCAACTACGACGCGCTGCTTCGCGACTATCCAAACACCTTGGTTCAAACTTCAGGGCCTTTCGTCGGCCTGCCCGAGGGTCAGATGGGCAACAGCGAGGTCGGCCACTTGAACATCGGCTCGGGCCGCATCATCCACATGGATGTCACGCGCATCGATCTGATGATCTCGTCGGGCGACTTCTTTCGCGACTCGACCCTGCTTGCGGCGATGCATCACGCCCGCGGACGCCGGCTGCACCTGATGGGCCTGCTCAGCGACGGTGGCGTGCATTCCATGAACACGCACCTGTACGCGCTGCTCGAAATGGCGAAGCGCGAGGGCGTCGCCGACGTGGCGATTCACTGCTTCATGGACGGGCGCGATACGCCGCCCGAAAGCGGCGCCGGATTTATCGAGGCGCTCCAGCGCGAGATCCGCCGTATCGGTGTGGGCCGCATCGCCACCGTCGTCGGGCGGTATTATGCGATGGATCGCGACAAGCGCTGGGACCGGATCGAGCGCGCCAAGGGCGCCATGGTTCAAGGCACGGGTGAAAAAGCCACGGACCCCGTCGCCGCGGTGAAGCGCTCATACGAGCACAGCGTCACCGACGAGTTCATCGAGCCCATCACCATCGTGGACGCTCGCAACGAACCCGTTGGGCTGATCCGCGAAGGCGACTCCTGTGTGTTCTTCAACTATCGCGCCGACCGGGGACGTGAGATGACCCAGGCGCTGATCGAATCGAACCTGAAGCTACATTTCACGACCATGACGCAGTACGACAAAGCTCTTGCGGTTCCGTTCGTGCTGACGCGTGAGCATCCCAACAACATCCTGGCTAACGTGATGGCAGCCGAGCACTGGAAGAACCTGCGCGTCGCGGAAACGGAGAAGTACGCACATGTCACGTACTTCTTCAACGGCGGTAACGAAAAGCCGTATCCGGGAGAAGAACGGGAGCTGGTGCCGTCTCCCAAGGTAGCGACCTACGATCTGAAACCGGAGATGAGCGCGGAAGGCATCACGGAAGTGGTGATCAAGGCCATCGAGAGCAAGGGCTTCGACGTCATCGTGATGAACTTCGCCAATGCCGATATGGTCGGACACTCCGGCAAAATGGAGCCGACGGTGCGTGCGGTGGAGGTCGTCGATGGCTGTCTTGGCAAGATCTATGCGGCGCTACGCCGCGCTGGAGGGCGCTGGATCATCACGGCCGATCACGGCAATGCCGAAACCATGATCGATCCTGTTACCAAAGGCCCGCACACGTATCACACGACGAATCCGGTTCCGTTCATCGTGGTCGACGATGAGAAACGTCCGCTCCGATCCGGCGGCGCGCTGCAGGACATCGCCCCGACCGTTCTTGGAATGCTGCACGTCGCGCAGCCTAAAGAAATGACGGGCCACGATCTGCGGGCTCGGTAGCTATTCGAAGATATCCGCCGGCGTCACTTCGACGCCCAGCTCCGGAATTCTCAGCGTGGGGACTTCGACGAGTCCTGCATGGCAAGTGTAGAGGCGTTTCGAATGGGGATCGACGAGCCACACGTTCGGAACACCCCAAGCTCGGTACTCATCGAGCTTTCTGCGGACCTCGGCTAGCTTGTCGTCGGGAGATAGTACCTCGATTGCGATCAATGGTGGAGTGCTCGGGACAAGTTCTGGTTTCGCGCCTTGGAATACGGCCACGTCGGGAATGAGATAGACGCTTTCGCGGATTCGCATACGTGTTTCCACGGATGGCCAAAGGGAAAGCGTCTTTCCAAGGGCCAAGAAAAACGCTCCAATGAGAAGCTGTGTTCTTCCATGTAACCAGTCAGGCAAGGAGCGCTCCACAAGCACACCATCCCGATACTCTTGATCAAGGTCGGGAAAGGCGGTTCGCAGGTATTCCGCGACGGGAAGCGCTGCTTTAGTTCCCATACTCAAAGCTTACTCCTACTGCCGCTCGAGCCTCTGGATCACGTCCAGCACCACCGTCCCGACGATCTCCAGGCTCTGGGCGCTCAGCTTGTCCATGGTGTCTTCGTCGGTGTGCCAAGGCTCGTAATCGAAGTCGATGAGATCGATCGCCGGAATGCCCACCTTTATAAAAGGAATGTGGTCATCCTCAGTCGCACGAGTATTTCGAGTGAAATACGCCGCGTAGCCGAGTTCCGATGCCGTGGTCCATACTAGCCGGTTCAAGGCCGCGTTCCCGTTGGTTTCCTGATCGATATCCAAATGCTTATCGCCGATCATGTCGACGTTGATCAGCCCTTTGATCTTCGCGGCGGTGCCATCCTTGTGCCATTTCTCGGCCAGGTGACGACTGCCGTAAAGGTTGTCCTCGCCCGCCCACTCGGTTCGAACGGCCTCTTCGCCGTCGAGCCACACCAGGTAGACGTCATCGGTCCGCGGCTGCCCGGCCAGCACGCGAGCCAGTTCGAGTAGCAGTCCGGTGGACGATCCGCCGTCGCTTGCGCCCACGAACTTCCGGCCGGGAAACAGCTTGGTGTCGTAATGTCCAGTGATGACCACCGCCTTCCCACTTTTGCCGGGAAACTTCGCGAGGATGTTCTTCATCGCGATGGGACCCTTGGGAGTCTGCGGCGTGAATGGGTCCTCGGTGACCTGGCACTTGCACGTCTTGAGCTGCGTGAGGATATAAGCCTGCAATTGGTGATTCGCCTCCGAACCCGATGGCCGCGGGCCGAAGGCGACGGCGTGGCGAGTGAACTCGAGTGCCGATGCGCCGGAAACACCGGCGGCGGATAGCAACGCAGGAAGAACTGCAATCAGGAGGGCTTGCGCGCGGAACATATATATCCCAGTGTAAAAGACCGGTCGCGGTCCAGGGGGTCGAGCAGCGGCAGCACTAGCGCAGGCGGTGCGAAGAACACGGCGGCCACGAACATCAGCGGCCCGGGAAAGAATTGCAACGCATTGAATAGCCGCCGCGAGATCAGCCGGAAAATGCCGCCCACCGGCTGGATCGAAATGTCTGCAAACCCGGCTTGCCGCAAGAGGCGATCGAGCGCAAACCGCGTGAACCGCCCGTAATCGTGAGGCTGCTGGTGCTCCTCCCACTGCAGGGGCGCGACCAGCAGGAATCGGCCTCCGGGCGCTAACACGCGGCCGAGCTCGCAGAGCACGCGGTCGGGATGCAGCACGTGCTCCAGCGTGACGATGTTGATGGCCGCTTCAAACGTTCCGTTGGGGAAGGGAAGCGTTTCCAGATCGCCCAGCACGTCCAGCCGCGAATAGTCCCACGCCTTATCGCCGACGGCCAGATCCAGGCCGCAGTATTGCTGTTCGGCGAAGTAATGTTTGTGGGCGGTCTCGCCGGCTCCCGCGTCGAGCACGCGGACTCCGCGCGGTAATGCTTTCGCGAAGCTCGCCACCGCATCCTCGATGGCCGCCTCGAAGTGCATCACGTAGCGTGATAGTGCACCGGGCAGTAAAGATCTCAGCGCGTCGTAGATCACGATTTCTTGCGAGCTTCGACCATGATGGTCGACCCGGCGCGGCACACGGCCTCGAGCAGCGTGAACGGAGCCGACGCCGCCACCAGTGCGGTGTACAGCACGTCTTTCAACAGCCGCTGGCTCGCGGTCTCAGCAATCTGGCGGACCCGGCGGGCCATGGGATCGAGTTTGGGGGCGAGGCTGGTGGCCAGTCCCGCTGGGTTATCGCGCAGCGAAAAATGCTTGTGCCGCAACACCTCGAACCCGCAGTTTTCGAGCAGCCGATCGAGATCCGAGGCGCGGAAATCGGTGAGATGGCGGGGCACGTCGATGCCCGCCCAGCGCTCGCCCAGCAGCAGGAATTGCCAGCAAGCGGCGTTGGGAACCTGGACGATTAAACGCCCTTCCGGCGCCAGAAGTTCATGCGCGGCGCGCAGGTAGCTGCCCGGATCGTAGAGGTGTTCCAGGACGTGGAACATGGTGACAGCGGCGCAACTTCCGGGAGCGAAGGGCGCCTGTGTAAGGTTCCCGCAGACGGCGGGAACACCTGCACGCCACCAGGCTGCGTGGGCCGCGTCCATAGAAAAATCGAGACCGGCCACGGGACCGGTGCGCTGCACTGCGCCGCGCTCCGCGAGCATTTGCAGGAACAGCCCGCCTCCGCAACCCGCATCCGCGATAATCCCCTTGGCCTCGGATTCCCGCAGGGCTCTCTCCACGAAATGCAGGTGATCGCGCAATACAAACCGGCGATACCACTGCTCCATCCGGTCGACTGCGGCCGGTTCCGGCACATACCAGTAGCCGGGCGGATAATACTGCTGGAGCTCTTCAGGCGCGGGTTTGGGGTGCAGACGGATCAGGCGGCAGGAGGCGCACTCCACCACCTGGAAGACTCGGCCGGTGGTGCCGTACAGCCGGTCGGTCGCGGCAAATAGCTCGCGGATTTCGGTGTGGCCGCAATTTCCACAAACTTCTTCGGAGGGATGGTTTAGTTGGCCGATTCGGAAAGCTCCCTCAGCCCGATCCGGTTCGCCATCAGCAGCCGGCGGATTTGCTGGCCGGTCAGCCTCCGCTTCGGGCGCAACGCCCGCCGCTTGCGCAGCATGGCCGGAATTCGCGGAGCCGCCTCCGCTGTTCCGCGCAGCAGGGCCAGCGCCGCCGTGAACTTCCCGCCCATTCCCGGATAATGGCGCATCTCTCCCCGGTTGCGGACCGCCGCCCACATTCCCGCCCCGATCCTCGCCAACAGGAAGGCCCCGTTCGCCCACAGCAAGCTCCAAGGAAACAGTTTCACCGCCAGCAGAACGCGATTGCGCTCAATCAGCGTCAGCCGGCGGGCGGATCCGAGCCCCAGGGTGGCGCCCCGGTGATGCCGCACCACCGCGTCGGGGGTATACAGACATCGCCAGCCCGCCCAGCGGGCCCGGAGGCCCAGCTCAGCGTCGTCAGCGTAAGCGAAAAAATCTTCGTCGAACCCGCCAACGTCCTCTAGCATCGCACGCCGGTACATGGCGGCGCAGCCGTCCGGCCACAGGACCTCTTCGGTTCGGTTGAACTGGCCGTGGTCGGTTTGGCCGGACCCTCTACCTCTGTTTTGTCCGTCGGGATAGATCAGGTGGCCGCATTTATCGATCCGGGTGGGGTCCTCCCACACCAGGACCTTGGACGCGGCCATACCCACGTCATCTCCACTGCGGATTACTCGTTCTAAAGCCTCCAGCCACCCCGGTTCGGCTTCCGCGTCGTTGTTGAGCAGGGCCACAAGTTCGGCGCCTGTGGAAAACATTCCCTGGTTATTGGCGGCGCAGAAGCCCATATTGACCCGGTTGACAATCAGGTTCAGAGGCACCGGATAGGTCTTCGCCATTTCTTCTACCAGGGCTGGGGAGCCGTCGGTCGAACCGTTGTCCACGACCACCACTTCGAACGAGCCGTGAGTCTGGCGAGCCAGCGAATCCAGGCACGCCCGGAGCAGTTCTTTCCGGTTCCAATTGGCGACCACGACCCCCACTACAACGCTGCATTTTTTGGGGAACAAATTCACGGAATGATGTATTATAGTACCTCCAGGGGTAAAGTCCCGGCCCCACAAAGACGAAAGTTAACCAGTGGTTATGAACTCCGTAGGAAGAATTCTCCGGAGCGCACGCGAGCGCCAAGGTCGCGCGGTAGCTGAGATCGCGGCGGAACTCTGTCTAACTCAGCAGTACTTGCGCGCCATCGAAGAAGACGATGTCAAAAGCCTTCCCGGCGTGTTCTTTTACAAGAATTTCGTCAAGCAGTACGCCGCCATCGTGGGCGTGAAAGAAGCCGAAATCCTGCCTGGAGTCGAGGCGCTGAGTGCGGCCGCTGAAGAACCGGTTCTTCCAGGGGCTTTAACGCAACCTCCGATACGTCCTCTGGATCCGATTGTCGCCGACTCCAACCGCCACTACTTCGCCAACGCCCGGATCGGCCTCTCGGTGGCCGGACTCGTGGTTGTGCTGATGGCTTGCTCAGGCTTCTATGCCTGGTGGATGCGACCGAAAGAAATCGCTGCCGCGAAGCCACGCCCGCTGCCTGCCGTTGTTCAGAATGCGGTCCAGAACGTGGTCCAGTCGGCGCCGGTTGCCGTGCCCGTCGCGGCGCAGAATCCACCGGCTGACCAAACCGCGACGGTTCAGGTGACCGCCGAGGCGCAAACGCAGACCGTGGACGGAATCAATCACGTAGTCCTGAACCTTGCGGCGACCGAAAAAACATGGCTCTCGATCACCAGTGAGGGCAAGCGGATTTTCTCAGGGTTCCTGGAGCCCAGCCAAACCAAGATCCTCACCGGTCTCGACGCCGCCAGGATGACGGTTGGCAACGCCGGCGGGATTAACGTGCTGCTGAACGGCAAACCCATCGGGCCGATCGGAAAGAGCGGCCAGGTCCGCGTCGTGGTGTTCACGCCGGATAATTTCGAAGTGCTGCCGCTCGACCTGCCCGCGACGACGCCCGCCGAAACCCTATAAGCAGGGTGGCGCAGGCGATCTTGTCGCCTGCGGATTACTTCTTCTCTGTAATCGTTACCGGTTGTTCCACACGGAAGCTGATCTTCGTCTCCGCGGGCAGCACCGCAGGCTTCCCACGCGTCGCCGCGACCACGCCGCCACCGGCCGCTCCGCCGCCCGCCGCTCCGATAGCCGCGCCTTTACCGCCTCCGGCAATCGCTCCGATCGCCGCGCCAATCGCCGCGCCGATGCCAACCTTCTCGGTGTCCTCGGTCTTGGACGCCGGCCCTTCTTTCTCGAAACGCGCCGTCCGGATCTCGATTTTCTGCCCATCCGACGTCATCAGGCTGGCCAGTTCCAGCGACAGGTGCGCGAGGCCTTTGACGCGCCCGGCTTCCACTGTGTCCACCACGCGTCCGTTGGCGCGCGCTCCTTTTTCCGCGATCACCAGCCCGTCCACCACCAGCGGCTGGTCGAGCGTGGCGATGAAAGAATCGCCCTGCCGGCTGCGTTCGGTGGATATCGTTTCGCCGAGCCGGACCGTGAGAAGCGTTCCACTCGCGATGGTGACCGATCGCGGCTGGGGAGGTTCGGGTTTCGGAGGCGGTGGAGGCGGCGGAGGCTCGGGAGCCGCGGCAGGTGCCGGTGCTGGAGGCGGTTCAGGTGCGGGCGCGGGCTCAACCTTCGCTTCCTCGACCGGAGCTGGGGCCACATCAGGCGCCGCGGGTTTCACGACAGTCTTGGCAATTCCTTTCCTGGGTGGTGGCGCATCGACTGGCGGGGGAGGAGCTGGCGCGACTGCCGGAGCAACGGCAACAACGGGCGGCGGAGCCTCAACCTTCGCGTTCCGCTGCGATTGGAGATAAAACACTCCCGTGGCAACCAGCAGGCCGCCCAAGAATCCCAACACAGCTTTGGTGTTCACGCGTCCGCGTCCCTCCTCATTGTTAAACGTGCCGGGCGGCGCGCGAGTTTCGGCGGATGTAAGTTCAAGACGCTAAAATAGTTGGAGATGTTCCCGCGCGGATTCCAGATCGGAGGCACCCAAATACAGCCGGCAACCGTGCTTGCGCCGATGGTGGGCGTGACCGACACGGTATTCCGCCGCCTGATCCGGTCCCAAGGCGGATGCGGTCTCATCATGACCGAGTTCACCAGCTCGCACGGCGTGGTCGCCACTTCTAAGCACACCAGGCCCACGCGGGCGTTTCGATACCTGTACTTCGATCCCGACGAGCATCCCATCTCGGCACAGCTCTTCGGCTCGGATCCCCAGGTCATGGCCGACGCCGCGCGTTATTGCCAGGATCTGGGTTTCGACCACGTCGATATCAACTTCGGATGCCCGGTGAAGAAAGTGGTCCGGTGCAACGGCGGCTCGGGCCTGTTGCGCGATCTTCCTTTGGTCGAAAAACTTCTGCGCTCGGTGAAGTCGGCCATCTCCATCCCGTTGACGATGAAATTTCGCGCCGGCTGGAACGACAAGGAACTGGTCAATGTGCAGATGGCCAAGCTGGCCGAAGATTGCGGTCTGGCGGCCATCGCGCTGCATCCGCGCACGCGCGAGCAGGGTTATAGCGGTCACGCCGATTGGACGCGCATCGCCGAAGTGAAGGCCGCGGTGAAGATTCCGGTCATTGGCAATGGCGATATCCTCACGCCGCAGGACGCGGTGCGCATGGTCGAGGAAACCGGCTGCGACGCGGTGATGGTCGGCCGCGCGGCGTCATCGAATCCGTGGATCTTCCGCCAGATTTCGGATTACATCGCGACCGGGACTTACGAAACGCCGTCCGAAAACGCCCGCTATGAGATCATGCGGCGCTATTACTCCATGCTGCTCGATCACCAGTCTCCGGATGCGGTGGGAAAGATGAAACAGTTCGCCACGTATTTCACGCACGGCGTTCGAAACGGCTCCAAGCTTCGTGCGGACATCTATCATCTGCACGACGCACCTGGAATCCTGGACATGGTGGACGCGTTCTTCGAGCGCGAGCTCATGCAGGTTCAATAGGGCCGGCTTGAAACACGTTCAACTCATTACAGATGGGGCTTGCCTCGGCAATCCCGGCCCGGGCGGATGGGCGTGCCTGCTGCGCTACAACCACCACAAACGCGAGCTGGTGGGATCGGAGCCGCACACTACCAATAACCGCATGGAGCTGACGGCGGTCATTGAGGGGCTGAAAGCCGTGCGCGAGCCGTGTTCCACGGAGATCATCACGGATTCTCAATACGTCAAGAACGGGATCACCCAGTGGATCCATGGTTGGAAGCGCAACGGGTGGAAGACCAGCGCGAAGAAGCCGGTCCTGAACCAGGATCTCTGGGAGGAACTCGACCAGCAGGTTGCGCGGCACCAGGTCCATTGGACCTGGACCAAGGGCCATGCCGACCACGAGGACAATAATCGCGCCGACGAGCTCGCCACCCAGGCCGCCCGCGAGCAGTTGTAGGGGCTCTTCTGTATACTTTGGGGCACAGCTGTGATTGCTGTGCGCAGCGCACCGCTAGAGAAATCATGGGGTTAGGGGTGGCAGACAGCGTGCCAGACTGCTGGCATGCGCAAACACGGCGTGGCCGGGACCTTGGCGATTCACGCCTGCGCTCTGCTGCTGTTGCTGCTGTTTGGCACGATGGCTCATCATGCTAAATCCGCATCGCCGGTGATTATCCGGTTCGAACCGCCAGTGAGCGCGCCGCGGTTGCCGGTGCGCCGCGCTCCCAGCGCTGATCGAAGACGTATTTACTGGATTTAATCACTTCAGTCTCGCCTCGCCCGGTTCGCACGATTTCGAACAGGCTAGAGTGGAAATGGAATGTCCGCTAAAACTGTTTTGTTCGTTCTGATCGCCGCGGGATGCGCCTCCGCGCAACCGTTTGGCGCCGGCCTGAAAGTCGGCGTGCCCGTGACCGATGCGTTCAAGGTGCTGCCGGATCCGACTCTGGGGGTGTTCTCAGGTGAATCGCCGCGCTACACCGTAGGTCCGTATGTTGAGCTGAGACTGCCGGCCAGCATGGCCATCGAGGTCGACGCACTGTACCGCAGCTATGATTTCCGAAGTTCCGGCCTAGATCTCTCGACCAGCTCGTGGGAATTTCCGGTCTTGATCAAGCACCGGTTCGCCGCCGGTCCGGTGCGGCCATACTTCGAAGCAGGCCCGAGTTTCAGCCATCTCTCCGATATCAAGCTGTCTTCGCTTAACCACCTTTCAAACTATGGAATCGTGGTGGGCGGAGGGCTCGAATTCAACCTGTTCCTGCTGAAGGTTTCGCCCGAGGTCCGCTATACGGGATGGGCTTTCCGGAATTTCGATGGATCGCAGGTGCAGTCCATGCGCAATCAGCTTGCGGTACTCGTTGGGTTTGGATTTTAAGCCGGGTTCGGGTTCTAGCGGCCGCGCAGCAGGCGCATGGCTTCGGCCAGCGCGGCAGCTTCACGAGCCTGGCCGCCGCCCCTATCTTCCGGAACGGTATCGCCCTCGCCGGGCGCGAGAAAAAGATTCGCTTCGAGGCCATGCTGGCGGGTGTAGAGATCCCAATAGCGGCCCTTTTGCTCGTACAACGATTCGTGCGTGCCGTGCTCGACGATCTTCCCGTTCTCGACCACCAGAATCTGGTCGGCTCGCCTGATCGTTGACAAGCGGTGCGCGATGACGAAGGTGGTGCGTCCCTGCATCAGGTATCGCAAGCCTTCCTGGATGAGCGCCTCGGATTCCGAATCGAGGCTCGAAGTCGCTTCGTCCAGAATCAGAATGCGCGGATCGGCTAAGATGGCCCGCGCGATCGAGACGCGTTGACGTTGTCCTCCGGACAACTTTACGCCGCGCTCGCCGACCACCGTATCGTATTGCTTCTCGAATTTCTCGGCGAACTCGTCGACGCGAGCGATGCGGCAGGCTTCCAGGATCTGTTCCTTGGTCGCGCCCGGACGCGCGAAGGCGATGTTCTCCTCGATGCTTCCGTCGAACAGGAAGGTATCCTGCAGCACCACGCCCAATTGGGTCCGGTAACTGTCCAGGCGTACCGTGGAGAGGTCGACGCCATCCACTGTGACGGTCCCGGAAGTGGGATTGTGAAACGCGGCCACTAGGCTGATGATGGTCGATTTGCCTGATCCGGACGAGCCCACCAGCGCGGTCACCTTGCCCGGTTCGGCGTGAAAGCTCACATCGAACAGCACGGGCTTGCCCGCTTCATACGAGAAGTTGACGTCCTTGAACTCGACCGTCCCTTGAATGGGGCCGATCGCCACGGTGCGGCTGGGATCAAGATTCTCGGGCCGTTCGCTCAGAACTTCGCGCGTGCGATCGAGTCCGGCGAACGCCTCCGTTAGCTGCGTGCCTATTCCTACGGCCTGGAATACAGGTGCGATCAAAAACGCCAGGAACGTGGTGAACATCACGAAATCGCCCAAGGAGATGTGATTGGCGGCGATCTGGCGGGCGCCGACCCACATAATCGATGCGCTCACGATTCCCATCAGCACCGTAGAGGAAAGGCCCATCACCGACATCATAGTGAGGGACTTGAACACGTTGTCGAGCAGCCTTTGCACACCCTTACCAAAGACTTCCGCTTCCCGCTCTTCCGCGTGATAGCCTTTGACGACTCGCACGCCGCCCAGTGACTCTGTAAGCCGGCCGGTGACTTCCGCAGTGATCTTTCCCCGTTCGCGGAATACGGGCCGGATTTTGACGAACGCTTTGCTCAGAACGAAAGCGAAGGAGCCCACCGCCGCCGCCGTGACCAGTGTCATGGCCGGACTGATGGTCAGAAGGACAACCAGAGAGATGACGGCCGTCATCAGTCCCCCGACAAAATCCACGAGTCCTGTGCCGATCAGGTTGCGGACGCCCTCCACATCGTTCATGATGCGCGAGACCAGGACGCCGCTCTTGTTGGTGTCGTAGTAGGCCACCGGCAGCAGGCCGATGTGACGCTGGACTTTCTGGCGCAGCTCGGCGATCAGGCGCTGCCCGGCTTTGGAGAGAATTTGTGTGAGCGAAAACGAGGTCACACCTTGAAGCAGCGTCGCTCCCAGGATCCCTAGTACCAGGGGCGTCAGCAAATCCATCCGATGCTTGCCGATGACAGTGTCGATCAGGGTTCTGGTCGAGAGCGGGAGCACCAGGCCGCACAGCCGATTCACGATCATCAGCAGGAATCCGACGGCCAGGATCTTGCGCCGCGGCAGAACCAGCTCGCGGAGCTGCGGCCACACGTCGCGGAGAGTGGGCTGACGCTTTTTACCCCCGGGACCGGTGCGCGCGGTTGGACCGCCAGAGTCACCGGTCCGGCGGGTCGCCCGATCGCCGGACCCCATGCCCGGCATTCCCATTCCTCTAGCTGCCATGCATTTCAGTGTAGCCTGCGATAGATGGCCACTTTATACGCGGGCACTTCAGGATTCGCCTATCCCAGCTGGAAACCGGACTTCTATCCTCCCAAGCTTCCGGCCAAGGAATTCCTTAAGTACTATGCAACCCGGCTGAATGCAGTCGAAATCAACTACACATTCCGCCAGTTGCCGAAGGCCACAACCCTGCAGAATTGGATCAGCGCCACGCCGGAAGGATTCACTTTTGTTTGCAAGGCACACCAGCGGATCACGCACATCCTGCGGCTGCGGGAGTCGGAGTTCACGGACGTCTTCTTTAAGGCGATCGATCCGCTGCGGGCTTCGCGGCGATTAGGACCCGTGCTGTTCCAGCTCGCGCCTAATCTAAAGGCTGACCTGCCGACGCTGACGGCCTTCGTCGAGAAGCTGCCCACGGATATCCGCTGCGCGTTCGAATTTCGCAATAAGTCCTGGCTGGTGGATGACGTGTACCGGCTGTTCGAAAAGCATGGGATCGCGCTGTGCCTGGCCGAATCGGACAAATTCGAGGTTCCCGAGGTGGTGACGGCCGGGTTCGTCTACGTGCGGCTGCGGAAAGAGGACTACTCAGCGGAGGAACGTGCCGAGGTCGCCGATCGCGTGCGGGGGATGCTCGCGGGCGGCCGCGATGTGTACGTGTTCTTCAAGCATGAAGATACTCCGGCTGGGGCGGTGTATGCGGAGGAGTTGTTGAAAGCCGCGGGTTAGGCAGCACCTACGACCCGTTCCCGAATTCGGATTGAACTACGGATTGGATCTGTCCTCTCAGTTCGGGACACTCCCGGGTCGCGGCCCGCCAAACCTCGTCCCAATCGATACCAAAGTAAGCGTGGATCATGATGTTGCGAAAGGCGACAATCTTCGGCCAAGGCACTTCTGGATGTCGAGATCGAACCTCTCCAGGCACGTGGGCCGCTGCTTCACCAATTATCGAGAGTTGGTAAGCCACGGCGCTTCTGACGAGTTCAGACTGCTGGAACGCGGTGCGGTCCAATCCGCCTATGAACTGCGCGACAAAATCGATGGCCTCGATGATATCCCGGAGGTACAGCTCCTCACGCCGCATAGAGGCGCCGCGACTCCCGCATCACGGAGTCGCGAATGAGAGGTTTGAGTCCGTTTTTGGAGACCAGGTCAACCTTGCGCCCGAATAGCCCGGAGAGATCCAGCATTAGCCCGGCGTGATCCAAGAGTCCAGGCTCCGCATCTGGGAGGAATTCGACCAGCAAGTCGATGTCGCTATCCGTACGCATCGAGTCGTGCGCGGCGGATCCGAAGACGGAGAGTTCGCGCACTCCATGCTCCCGGCAAATGCGAGCAAGTTTAACTTCATCGACTTGAACGGTTCCGAGAGTCATACACGGCTCAAGACCATTATCCCCTCGCGCGTTTGCGTGCCGGGCGAGCCTCTTCGGCTGCGGGCTCGGAAGTCTGGGCCGATGCCGCGGGCTTCTTGGCGGCGGCCAGGCTGGCCTTAAGAGCCTCCATAATATCCACGACCTTCGATTCCTTCGGCTCCGGCGTGGCGATTACTTCTTCTCCCTGTTTCTTCGCCTCGATCATCTTGAGCAGATTGTCGCGGTAGTCGTCCTTGTATTTTTCAGGTTCGAAATCGGCCGCCAGCGCCTCGATCAGGCTTGTTGCCAGTGCCAGTTCCTTCTCTTTAACGAGGCTCAGATCGGTGCGGAACTCGTCGACCTTGCGAATCTCGTGGCTGTAATACATGGTGTGCATCAGCACGCCGTTTTGCCCGGGTCGCAGGATCACCACGTGCTCGCGGTTGTGCATCGCGATCTTGGCGACGCCCACGTAGCCGGTCTTTTTCAGCGCGTCGAACAGCAGCGCGTACGGTTTTTCGCCCGCTTCGTCGGGGGCCATATAGTAGGACGTTTCCAGGAAGATCGGGTCCACCTGATCGGACTTGACGAACTCCTGGATCTCCATGACTTTGGCCGTCGCAGGGGCGACCTTCTTGATCTCCTCGTCCTCGATCACGACGTAGCGGTCTTTTTCGTACTCGTAGCCCTTGACGATCTCGCTGCGCGGGATCGGCTTGTCCTCGGCGGCGCAGTAAATCATCTGCTTGATCCGCGAGCCGTCGGTCTTGTGGAGCTGGTTGAAACTGATGCTTTCTCCACGGGCGGCGCTGTACAATCTGACAGGGAACGAAACGAGCCCGAAGGTGAGATGCCCTTTCCAAACGGTTGACGCCATACTGGGTAGATACCTCGTCTGAAAGATTCGTTTTCTACTATAGCGCAAACATTCTAGGCCAGTTTTGTCACTCAAGAAATACACCGAGAAGCGCCATTTCGACCGGACCCCCGAGCCCGCTCCGTCCGAGGTGCCGCCGGGTGCCGGTGGCGCGCGAATGTACTGTGTGCAGCGCCATCACGCGACCCATTTGCACTACGATCTGCGCCTGGAAGTAGGAGGCGCGCTGAAATCGTGGGCGGTGCCCAAGGGTCCGACACTCGATCCGGGTGAAAAACGGCTGGCGATGATGGTGGAGGACCATCCGATCGAGTACGGAAGCTTCGAGGGCGTCATTCCAAAGGGGAATTACGGCGCGGGAAGCGTGATGCTGTGGGATCGGGGCACGTATGAGCTTCTGGGCGACGCCTCGGCGGAAGAACAACTTGCGCGCGGCGACTTCAAGTTTCGCTTGCACGGCGAAAAGATCACGGGTGAGTTCGCCATCGTGCGCATGAAGCGCGGCAAGGGGAACGAATGGCTGCTGCTCAAGAAAAAGGACGCCGCGGCGCAGCCCGGATGGAACACGGAGGATCATGCGGTTAGCGTTCTGACCGGGCGCACGCAGGAGGAGATCGCTCGCGGGCTGGAAGCGATGCAGCGGAAAAAGACCGCGGAGTCGCTGCCTGACATCGGCGCGCCAATGCTGGCGCAGATCGGCAAGGGCGATCCCCCGAGCGGCCACAACTGGATTTACGAAGTTAAATGGGACGGGGTCCGAGCCCTCTGCTACATCCAGGATGGCCACGTCCGAATGGTTTCGCGGAACGGCAACGTGATCGACCGGCAGTATCCCGAGCTGTCGATCCTGCCGCATCACATCAAGGCACAGACCGCGATTGTCGACGGCGAAATCGCGGCCCTGAACGAACGCGGCGTGCCCAGTTTCGAGCTGCTGCAACGCCGCATCAATGTTGCCGACGCCAGTTCGGTGGCGCTGCTCTCCCGGCACCATCCGGTGGTCTTCTATGCCTTCGATCTGTTGTATTTGGACGGGCGCGATCTTCGTGGGTTGCCGCTGATCGAGCGTAAAGGCCTTCTTAAGGAGGTACTGAAACCCAATAACGTCGTTCGTTACTCCGAGCACTTCACCGATGGCAAGGCTCTGTTCGAAGCCGCGAAACAACAAGGCGTCGAAGGGATCATAGGTAAGAAGGCCTCGAGTTTCTATGAATCGCGGCGCTCGGGAGATTGGGTGAAGTACAAGGTCCATCAGTCGGATTCATTCCTCCTGTGCGGATTCACGGAAGGCGCACGCGATCACTTCGGGGCCCTGGTGTTGGGAATCCACGATAAGGGCAAACTGAAGTGGGCCGGCAACGTGGGCACGGGGTTCGATCGCAAGACCATGAAGGCGATTTATGAAAAGCTTGCCCCGCTTACTATCGACAAATGCCCGCTGGAGCCGGACAAAAACCTACCTAAGAAAGATGTCACCTGGGTGAGGCCCGAGCTGGTCTGCGAAGTAGAATTCGCGAATTGGACCGAGGATGGACGCCTGCGCGCGCCGGTGTGGAAGGGCTTCCGGACCGATATCGGTCCTCTGCTGATTCGGACGCCTCTCCTTGATCTGTCCTTGGCTGAAGCCAACCTGACAATCGACGGGCACCGGCTCAAGTTCACTAATCTCAACAAGGTCTTCTATCCCCAGGACGGCTATCGCAAGCGCGACCTGCTGAATTACTACGATGCCGTCGCGCCGCTGATTCTGCTGCATCTCAAGGATCGTCCGCTCTCACTTAAGCGCTATCCCAACGGTATCGACGAGCCGTTTTTCTTCCAGAAGGAAGTGGCCGCGAGCTTTCCCAAGTGGCTGCGCACCGGCATGGCCGACGGCATTCGCTCCGTGATCGGCGACAACCGTGCGACGCTGCTTTTCTTAGTGAACCTGGGCTGCATCGATCACAATCCATGGATGAGCCGCATCGAATCGCTCGAGCATCCCGATTATCTGCTCATCGATCTGGACCCGCAGCAGTGCGGTTACGAGAAGATCGTGGAAGCCGCGCTGGTGGTGCGAAAAAAGCTCGACCGCGCCGAGCTGGAGAGTTTTCCCAAGACCACCGGCGGCGACGGGATGCACATCTTCGTGCCTTTAGAACCGCGCTACACCTATGACCAGGTCCGGTCGCTCGCCGAGCTGCTGGCGACCATGGTGGCCGACGAGCGTCCGGATCTGTTCACTACACCGCGGGCGGTCGCCAAGCGCGAAAAGGGGAAAGTCTATTTCGACTGGATGCAGATCGGAGAAGGGAAGACGATTTCGGCTCCTTACGCGGTTCGCGCTTATGCGGGCGCTCCCGTGGCCACGCCGCTTGCCTGGCGCGAGGTTACGCCGAAGCTAACTCCGGAGCAATTCCATATGGGCAACGCGCTGGCGCGGTTCGACCGCGTAGGAGATTTGTTCGAAGGCGTGCTGAAGCGCCCGCAGCGGATGGAGGATGCCGTCGACAAACTGAGTTCCAGCAACCGGCGATAATCATTCCTATGTGGAATGACATATTCGTCTTGGGCGTGCCGTTGCTCGAGAAGATTCTTCGCCCGATAGTGGTGTACCTGGCGCTGGTGGTGCTGCTGCGGATTTTTGGAAAACGCGAGCTGGCGCAACTGAATCCATTTGACTTGGTGGTGCTGTTGACCCTGTCGAATACGGTCCAGAACGCCATCATCGGAAACGACAATTCGATCAGTGGCGGCCTGATTGGAGCGTTCACTCTGATGGCGATCAACTACCTGGTGGTGCGGTTCCTGTTCCGCCACCGCCGGCTGGACCAACTAGTGGAGGGGAAATCGACAACGCTGATTGACGGGGGCAAGATCGTCCGGAAGAACCTCGCGCGCGAGCTTCTGACGCATTCCGAGCTGTTGACGGTGCTGCATCGGCAGGGATTTTCAACGCTGGATGAAGTGGAGCAGTGCGTCCTGGAACCCAGCGGAACCTTCGCCGTCAAGAGGAAGGAGCCGCCGCGAGAAGACATTCAGTATGCGGAGCTGATCCGGCGGCTGGACAACATCGATACTCGGCTGGCGTCGCTGGCCGGCGGAAAGGGCGCGTAAAAGCCAGATAGCACCTAAAAAGGTGCTTCAATAGAGGAAGGTACTGATCATGCTCGACATCACGAAGGATATCCATTCGCTGACCACGTTCCGCCGCCGTTCCGGGGATCTCATGAAGCAACTGCGCAAAAGCAAGCGTCCAGTGGTGTTGACGGTGAAAGGGCAGGCCGCCGCCGTCGTGCAGGACGCGGAGGCTTATCAGCGGCTTCTTGACATCGCCGCCCGTGCCGATGCCCGGGAGGGCATCCGTCAGGGACTCGAAGAGGCAGGTAGCGGAAGAGGCAGGCCCGTTCGAGAGTTCTTTGCTGAGTTCAAGACGAAGCATGGCCTATCTGGTTAAGATCATGCCTCGCGCCGAGCGCGACTTGGAGGCTATCTACTTTGCTGTCGTCGCCGAACACTCAAACGCAGCCCTTCGATGGTTCACGGGGTTGCAGCGCGCGGTCTTCACTTTGGAGACGAATCCTGCTCGATGCCCAGTGACACCGGAGAGCAAAAACTTTCGGCATCTGCTTTATGGCCGCAAACCGCATGTGTATCGCATCATCTACCGCATCGTGGATCGCCGCAAGGAAGTCGAAATTCTCCACATCCGCCACACTGCGAGGGGAAAGCTCTCCGCGTAGTTTCAGATTTGGAATTCGATGAAATCAGATAAGATAGTGAACGGAGGAATGGCCGAGTGGTTTAAGGCGGCGGTCTTGAAAACCGTTGACGGGGAAACTCGTCCGGGGGTTCGAATCCCTCTTCCTCCGCCATCCATTGTCTAAACCCCTGTGACCAATCATTGTCCGTTCTGTGGCAACTACGCTTATATCGTCAGCGTCGGCGACGCTTACCAGATGGATTGCCGCTACTGCGAAATACAAGTGGAGATCACGAAAAGGGCTTATGTTGCCCGATGCCCGAATCCCGTGGCGGTGCTCGATTATATCCGGGAAAAAATGAAGAAGAGCACGAGACCGCGAGTGGATATGGCGGATATGAAGCGCACGAGCCCGCTGCTCGCACCTAAGCAGGAGGAAGAGATGACCCAACCGGACAGCGACCTTCTCACGACGGCCGCCAAGGCGATTGGGACCACGCTAGGAAAGATTGCGGTAAAGACCGGCATCGCGAAGGCTCCGGCCCCAGCCCCAAAAGTTCAGAAGAAAGTCGCCTCGAAGAAGACTCCCGCGACCAAGAGAGTTGCCAGCACGACCCGGAAGACTGTTTCCCAGAAATCCCCCAGGAAGCCGGCGGCGAAGCGTAAACCCGCGAAGTCATGAGCTATTTCGCCGGAACGCGTAAAAGAACACAGTCAGGCTCAGGGCCGCTAACGCATAAATAAACGAGGGGAACAGCTTCACCAGAGGTGTGAGGCCCTGCGCCACGTTGATGATGTCGAACACAAAGTAGTAGATCAGCAAAGCCGTCGCCAGCAGTGTTCCGATGCAAGCGAAGGTCGCAGCATTCTTGAGTGTCATTGTGGCAAGCCCCATGAAAGGATACCCCAAGAAGCCGTTATGTTTCACTCGTGCCGCAAAGCCACCATCGGGTCGACCTTTGAGGCTCGTCGCGCCGGGGCGTAGCCGGCGATAATGGCCGCGGCGACCAGCACGGCGACCGCGATGGTGATCGCCACGGGATCGTCCGGCTTCATCCCAAATAGGAAGGACTCCACTAATTTCGAGGTAGCAAGCGCCGTGGGCAGGCCGATTGCCAGCCCAGCCGCAGCCATCACGAATACCTGCCGCAGCACCATCCAGATCACGCCGCCCCGTTGCGCGCCCAGTGCCATGCGTATCCCGATTTCATTGGTTCGTCGAGCGACGTTGTAGCTCATGGTGCCGTAGAGTCCGACACAGGCGATCACCAGTCCCAGGATCGCGAAGCCGGTGCAGAGTCTCGCAAAGATGATCTCCTGGTTGATGACCTGGTTGATTTGAGCCGTTTGAGTCCTGACGTCAGAGAGGGGCACTCGCGCGTCCGCTTGGTGGACGATTTCGCGGACGGTATTGACATAACTCAATGGGTCTCCGGCAGTGCGCAGTTCGTAGACCATCTGATTTACCGTATCGAAGCCTTGGTTGTAGGCGACATAGACAACCGGCTGGTTATCCTGCTTCAAATCGGCGTAGCGGGCGATTTTCGATACTCCAACGATTTCCAGGTCGCGGCCCACGCTGATATGCCGCCCCACCGGATCGTCGTTACCGAAGACGGCCTTTGCGAATAGCTCATTCACCACCGCAACGGCCGGAGAGCCGGGCTGATCCCGTTCTTCGATTTCCCGGCCATGCAGTATTGGGATCTGCATCGTGGTGAAGAAAGCAGGTCCGATAGGCAAGAACGGCGTGAAGGGTTGCTGGACTCCGGCAGCGGTGAGTAACATCGTTCCCACCGAGCCGCCGCCGACCAAGGGAAGCATCGAGAGCGACGCACTGCGCACTCCGGGGATGGTACTGAAGCGCTTCTGTAAATCCGCATAGAAAGTGGCGATTTCCGGGTCCTTGTGTCCTGCTTGCCGCGCATTCAACTGGAACAGCAAGAGATTCTCGCGATTGAACCCGAGCTCAACAGTTTGAAGGTTGGAAAGAGTCCGTACGAAAAGTCCGGCTGCCACCAGCATCAACACTGAGATGGCGATCTGTGACACTACCAGAACCTGGCTAAGGCTGACATGCAAGAACGAATGGCGAATGAGTTCACCGCTTCGCGCCTTGAGAGCCGAGATCGCATCCACCCGTGTCGATTGGATCGCGGGAGCTAACCCGAACAGCACGCCCGTAAGAACCGAAAGTGCGATCGTGACGCCCAACACGTGCCAGTTCAATTCCGCGTGCAGCGTGAAGTTCTCCCGTCCGTTCGCGAGAAGCAGAGTCAGGAAACGAATGCCCCAGAAGGCGAACCCGATGCCCAGCGCGCCGCTGAGCGAGGCTAACAGAACGCTCTCCGTCAAAAGCTGCCGCATCACGCGCCATCGTCCCGCGCCCATGCTCAGCCGCACTGCCATTTCACGTTGCCGGGCCGTTGCGCGCGCCAGCAGCAGGTTCGCGATGTTGGCGCATGCAATCGCTAGAATGAGGCCGACCAAGGTCAGCAGGACGTACAGCGGCTTGGAGTACTGCCGCCGTAGTGAGTCCAATCCGCCGCCGCCTTGCTTGATCACAAGCTTGGGGAGATCGGCCCGTTCGCCGTCGTTGCTTGCCGTGCTCAACACCCATTGGTGGAATTGCGGAGCCACAGTCGCCTGAGCTTGCTCAAGGCTGACTCCGGGGCGTAGGCGCGCCATGACCTCTATCCAGTAGAAATTCTGATCCTGGTAGTAGCCGGCCCACGGAAACGGACCAGTCTGCAAAAGGAGGTTGGACATCGGAAGGTAGCAGTCAGGTGCATTGTCAGGATCGGCGCCAAAAAATTCAGGCGGAGTCACGCCGATCACCCTAAATGGAATATTGTCGATGAGAATCGATTGGCCTACTGCATTCGCGGCGTCTCCAAAACGCCTCTGACTGAAGCCATAACTGACGACGGCCACAGCGGGCGCTCCTGACTTATCGTCATCCGCGGCGATCAATCGGCCAGCGGCCGGGGGAACACCAAGGCCGCGAAAATAATCGCCTGACACATACTCACCACGCGCCACCTCGGCTTGACCTTTGACAGCTAAATTGATGGTTCCCAGGGAGGCCCAGTAGCCAAAGACGCTTGCAAAGACCGAGTCGTTCTTTTGAAACAATTCGAACGCGGGATAGGGAAAGATACCGCCGTTGAATCCAGTCTTGGGGTCATTGTAATTGCTGCCGCTAGTGGACATGATGCCGTGCATGACAAACTCACGTTTCGGTTGTTTGCCTTTGGTCTGGCCGGGTCCTCCGCGAGGCTGCGAGCGCCAATTCAGTATTACCAGCGATCGGGGATCTTGCACCGGCAGCGACCGCAGCAGGATCGAGTCCATGAAACTGTAAATCGCGGTGTTCGCGCCGATGCCCAGCGCCAGCGATAGTGCCGCCAGCGCAGTGAAAGCTTTGTTGTTGGCGATCGTGCGCACGGCGTATCGAAGGTCCTGCCCGAGCTGCTCCCAAAAAGTCCATGTCCACATGGCCCGGCTATCCTCCTTCAGCAAAGTGACGTTGCCAAATTTCGACCGCCCGGAAAGTGCGGCATGATGCTGCATCTCTTCATCCAGTTCCGATTCGAACTGGCGCCGGCGGAAGTAGTAGAGCAG
>Ga0209517_10001561_pt1 | contig 34189 bp, 26 predicted proteins | sample PeaSoiMetSII2010_FD_187695 | JGI IMG/M metagenome (GOLD analysis project Ga0209517, IMG submission 187695) | Peat soil microbial communities from Weissenstadt, Germany - SII-2010 (SPAdes) (version 2) | ecosystem: Environmental > Terrestrial > Soil > Wetlands > Peat | place: Germany... | reverse complement strand
TTCGCCTGCCGGTGTAATTTCCTTTAATGCGCTCAGCCCGGGCCCGCAATTCAAAGCGTTGGCAGCCACGGGGTGAGTGTGGATGACCACGTGCCCGAGCATGGCGTGGAGCGCCGACTCAACCGAGGGCCGCCCCGCGCCGCCAATGACCGCGGAGGAGAGATGCTGAAGTACGCGCGCTTCGCGGGGGCTCGACTCCAGCGCGGCGAGGTCGGTGCGATCGAATATGCTCAACACTCCCGCCGTCTCCAGTTCGACCCAGCCGGCGGTCTCACTCATCGCCGTCAGCGCCGTGCCGCTGGCCTTGATGGCCATCGTCCGCCCGTCCTGGGATTTCACCGAAGTATTGCCGCCGCCCGCCTGGACATAGTCGAGATTCGCGCCCACGGCGTGCGAGATGGCAATTAATTGCGTCAGAGATTCCTTGTCCATGGTGATTGTCTCTGTAGGATCGCTGTCATTCTGAGGCCCCATCATTTGGGGCCGAAGAATCCCCGCAGTTGCTTATTCGCAGTCAATGACTGTCTTGATTCCTTGTCCCGCTTCGACCACGGCGTAGGCCTTCACCATATCCTGAAGCTTGAACCGGTGGGTGAGAAAGCGGTCCCAGGGCAAGTCGTTGCGGGAGACCATTTCGAGCGCCTGGTGATAGTGCTGGAGGTTGGAAGCAAAGCAGCCAAAGACGGAGATTTCGTTGTAATGAATGAGATTGGCGTCAAGGTCCAGAACCGGGTTGTCCTTGGGCACGCCGGCAAAGAATGAAACTCGCGCTTTCTTGCGAACCAGCTTCAGCGCGTCGGCCTGGGCGGCCTTGACGGAACAGGCGACGATGGCGACATCGAATTTCTCTCCCCCGCCAGCCGCCATGATTTTATCCAGCGCGTTCCCGGTTGAAGTGTTCACCGGTTGGCCCACTCCGAACTCGCTCACGTAATCTAAACGTTCCTGCGAGACGTCTGATACCAGCACCGGCGCGCAGCCTCGCGCTTTCAGGATGCTGGCGTGCATCAGTCCGATCGGTCCGGCCCCGAACACCACGGCGCGGTCCCCCGGCTGGGGTGACAGGTACTCCTGGCCATTCAAGACGCAGGAAAGCGGTTCGATAAGCGCTGCGCGCTCGACGGACATGGAAGTGGGGATTGGAATCACGTTGCCCTGAGCTACCGCCGCGGCGGGAATCTTGACGTACTCGGCGAATCCTCCGGCATAATCGTAGCCCACCGCGGTGAAGGAGTCGCACAAGTTGTACTGCTTGCGCCGGCAATAAATGCACTTTCCGCAGCCCACCACTGTGGCAACCACCACCCGCTGGCCGATGCGCAGCCCGCCATCCACACCGGGTCCGATCTCCTGGACCGTACCGACAATCTCATGCCCGGTGATCGCCGGCGGCACTACGTTTTTTTGCCCGTGGGTGTAGATGCGCTTGTCCGTGCCGCACACGGAACAGCGCTGTACGCGCAAGACAACCTCACCGGGTCCCGACGTGGGCTTCGCGACGTCCTCGATCCGGACGTCTCGCGGCCCGTAAAAGACTGCTGCTCTCATGTCGTTTATCGCCTTTCTTCAGCCCGTCAGCCGACGGGCTGATACCCTTTCGGCCTTCGAGGGGCGGTTCGCCTTGCGGCCCAGAGCCATGGGGCGACTGCTCATGCGCTTACATTGGCTGAAAGCCCAAGCAAACAAGCCGACAGTATACATGCAAGCTCCTCTAAGATTCAACGAAGGGTAATGGAATCGTTTGCGGGCTTGGCCGTGGGAAGTAGAAGCCTTTGTCACACTTGGTTAGTGCTTGGGGCCGATCCAGGCATTAATTCTCGATTCCAACACGTCGAGGGGGAGGGGACCGTCGGCGAGCACGGCATCGTGAAAGGCGCGGAGGTCGAACTTATCACCCAGGGCGTCTTGGGCGCGCTCGCGCAGCTCGAGGATTTTCATCTGGCCGAGTTTGTAAGCCAGCGCCTGCCCGGGCCAAGCGATGTAGCGGTCCACTTCGGTTTGAATGTTGGGCTCATCCATGGCGGTGTGTTGGCGGAAGAAGTCCACCATCTGCTGGCGCGACCAGTGCTTGTAGTGTACACCCGTATCCACTACCAGACGCACCGAACGCCACATCTCATTTTCCAAGCGTCCATATTCGCTATAGGGATCCTGGTAGAAACCCGCTTCTTTGCCTAAGCGTTCGGCGTAGAACGCCCAGCCCTCGGAATAGGCATTGTAAGAAGCAAACCTGCGGAACGGCGGGAGAGTGGGCAATTGCTGGGCGATGGAGAACTGGAGATGATGGCCCGGGATGCCCTCGTGATAGGCGATCGCCTCGACATTCAGCAGCAGCCGATGCTGAGGGTCGTATTCATTGACGTTGATGCGGCCGGGGCGTGAACCGTCGCCCGAGCCCGGCGAGTAGTCGGCAGGGACGGAATCGGGGGCGCGAAACGCCTCCATCGGGATCACTTCCAGTTTGGTCTTCGGCAAATGTCCGAAAAGCTGCGGAAGCTTCGCATACATCTGGTCGGTGTAGTGCTGATAGAGTTCCAGGATTTGCTGACCGGATTGCCCATAGAGATCACGATCCTGGCGGATGTGCGCGTTGAAGCTCGCCAGGTCCGAAAAGCCCTGCCGGCGAGCGAGCGCGAGCATTTGGTTCTCAATCTCCGCCACTTGCTTCAGGCCCATCTGGTGAATCTCTTCCGGGCCGAGATCGGTCGTGGTCATTTGCCGAACGCCGAACCGGTAGCGGGCGTCGCCCTGCGGCAGCGCCCAGATGCCGTAATCGGCGCGGCCGTGAGGGGCGTATTGAGTGCGCACAAAGGCTGCAAAACTCGCGTAGGCGGGCGCCACCTCATTCTTCACGGCGGCAAGGGTGGCATCGTGCAGTCGCTGTTGTTCAGCCTCCGGGATGCCGGCGGGAAACTTGAACACGGGCTGCGTAAAGGGGCTGTCGTGCGCGGACTTGTCCGCAATATCCTGGGCCTGGACGACGACTTTCTCCAGTAAGTATCGCGGCGGAACCAGGTTGTCGCGCAGCCCGAGCTGCATATTCTCCCTGATCTCGTCAAAGACGCGCGGGATCTGGTGCAGGCGAGAAAGATAATCCTCATAGTCCTTCACGGAGCGGAAGGGGGTGGCCGAGGGCAGGGCTGCATAACTCAAATGGATGCCGCCAAACTGGTCGACCGGCATCTCCCAATCTTTGAATCCGTAGGCTTCGATGTGCTCGCGCAGGCGGCGAACCATGAGAAGCTTATTCAACTGCTCCTGCGCCGGAAAGCCGTCAGTTGAGATCGCTTCGATGCTCTCGAGGGTTTGCTTGGCGTGCTCGAGTTCCTGGGCGTACGTTGCAGCGGAATGATCGCTAAGGCGGTCATTGTATCGATTGTCGCCGATATATGTTGCCATCTCGGGATGGGTTCGCAGCTCATATTCCCACTGTTGCTGGAGCGCCGCACTGAGTTGCGCGCGGCGCGTCTCGATCGTCGTTTCGTTCGATCCGTTCGTCACCGCAAGGTTTGGAATTGCGAGAAGCAAGATAGGAACCCACCTCATAGAAGGAATGCTCCTCTCGCGGCGGATGAGGATGCCTCAGAACTTGTGAATTAATCGCTAAACGGGCAAACCAGTTTCACGCTAAGGCGCAAAGGTCGCAAGGAATAAGACGGGCTTCAGCTTTGCGTTTTTTTGCGTCTTGGCGACTTTGCGTGAGGTGTTTTGATTCTTCCGCGCCTTCCCTGCCGTGGGGCGAGGGCTGTGTCAGGGATTTCAGCGCTCCACACCAATTCAAGCCTAGGCGACCTCGGGCGCGCGTTTGATCCGCGGGTCGGTGAAGACATCCTGGTCATCGGTGCTGCGGGTTGAGAATTCGGAGACGATAGCGCCTTCCGGCCCTCCCTGGAACCAATGCAGCGTATCGGGGACGAGAGTGTATTGCTCGCCGGGCTTCAGGCAGATTTGGCAGGTCACCGTGTAGTAAGCCTCCGAACCTTCCGGAGGACGGCAGGCCGGCTGCGCCTCAGCGGGGCCGGGCACGTAGAGATAGACCGTTCCCCAGCGGCAACGGAACGTCTCTTCCTTGCCAAGCCTGGTGCCTGCCGTCGGGTGCCTGTGCTCCGGACAGGTTTGATGAGGCAGCAGGACCAGTTCCTTGGCGCACACACGATCCGTGTTGATGTAGGTGATGATCTCGAGGCCGGTCTTTTCGAGTTCTCCCAAGCCGAAATCCGCCACCTCGAAGCGGGCACGTTCCTCCCGCGTGAGCACAATGCCAGCGCGTGCAAGCATCTGCGACGCGCGGCCGACCACCGATTCATATTGTTGTTGAGTAATCATTTCTTCATAATTTAACAGCATTTCGGGAGACGGGGCAAGTGCCCCCTGCCGGTGGTCGCGTCCTGGCCTCGCGGTAGCGCTGGCCTTTAGGCCAGCATCTGCCGACCCTTCGCTCCGCTCAGGGCAGGCTCTAAAGGTCGGCGCTACTTACTCGCGAGGGCAGCGTCAAGATCAGCGATCAAGTCTCCTACATCCTCGAGGCCCACCGAAACGCGGATCAGGTCAGGCGTGATTCCCATCTTTGCTTGGACATCCGGAGGCACCGAGGCGTGGCTCATCGTGCAAGGGTGCTCGATTAGAGATTCCACGCCTCCCAGCGACTCGGCAAGGGTAAAAACCCGGAGACGTGACAATGCCCGCTTAACGGCATCTTCACCTCCCCGCACGCGGAAGGAAAACGTCCCCCCAAATCCCTGCGCTTGCCGCAAAGCCAGCATGTGCTGCGGGTGGCTTTCCAGACCGGGGTGCAGCACGGCGGAGACCTGGGGATGCTTCTCGAGCCAGCGGGCAATTTCCAACGCGTTGCGGTTGTGCTCTTCCATGCGCACGGCGAGGGTTTTGATACCCCGCAGAACGAGAAAACAGTCCTGCGGCCCGGCGCAAGTCCCCATAGCATTCTGCAAAAAGTAAATCCGTTCAGCGAGACCAGGGTCTTTCACCACCAGCCCGCCGCCCACCACGTCCGAGTGGCCGTTGATGTATTTTGTGGTGGAGTGCACCACGATATCCGCGCCCAACTCGAGGGGCTGCTGAAAATAGGGCGAAAGAAACGTGTTGTCGCAGATGACCAGCGCTCCGCGCCGGTGCGCCAGGTCGGAGACCGCGCGGATGTCCACCAGATTCATGAGGGGATTCGTGGGCGACTCCACCCACACCGCTTTGGGCGCAGCGGCAAGCGCCTCGGCGAACTTGGCGAGATTTCGCAGATCGACGTAGTGGGCGTGGATCCGCTTGTTTGCCAAGACCGATTCGAACAGGCGGTAGGTGCCGCCATAAAGGTCCTCGTGCACGACGATGGTGTCGCCGGCTTCGAACATCATGAGCAGGGTCGTCTCGGCCGCCATGCCGGTTGCGAACGCGAAGCCGGCAGTCCCGCCCTCTAATGCCGCGAGGCAGGACTCCAGCGCCTTGCGGGTTGGATTCCCGCTCCTCGAGTAGTCGAAGGGACCATGCTCGCCCGGCCCGTGAAAGGCAAACGTGGACGTTTGATAGATTGGGGTCATGACTGCGCCGAAGTGTTCTTTGGGGTCGTATCCCGCGTGGATAGCAAGTGTCTTGAATTTCATAAGCCCTCGTATAGATTGGGGTGGAAGAAAACAATATCACATCTCGGAGCAACGAGGTACCAGTGCACCAAGCAATGGGTCAAAGCCCATGAACTGCTGTCATCCTGAGCGCAGCGAAGGATCTCTGCAGTAGTTTTTCTTTCTCGCCACTTGTGACGCACTGCTGAGATCCTTCGCGGAGTTTATCCTGAGCGAACTACGGGGATTCTTGGCTTCGCTCAGAATGACAAGCGAAGGACTCAGGATGACAGCGCCGGGCAGCGGAAAGATCGAAGTGCAGGAGGAGAGAACGACTGTATAATGACTGCCCGGAGGTTTCACCATCATGTCTCGAATCCTACTGGCATTTCTGATGCTCTGTGCAAGCCTGGCTTCCTTGCCCGCTCAAACACCACCTAAGATCAAAGTGCTGATTTTGACAGGCGTCAATGGCCACGACTGGCGCGCCACCACCCCGCTGCTGCGCGAGATTTTGGAGCGCACCGGGAAGTTCGACGTCCACGTCAATGAAGAAGTGCGCGGAAACACGCTCGTAACGTTTTCGCCTTATGACGTCCTGCTGCTCAATTATAGCGACTGGAGGAACGCCGGCCCCTGGTGGGACAACGGCGCGCGCCAGGCGCTGCTCGACTTTGTGAGGAACGGCAAGGGACTTGTCTCTTACCATTTTTCGATGAGCGCTTTCGCGGGTTGGCCGGAGTTCGACAAGCTGGTGGGAGGGACCTGGCGCGAGACCGCTGGGCACGGCCCGTACCACCCCTACACCGTGACCATCGTCGACCGCGAGCATCCCATCACCAAGGGGATGCCAGCCACCTTTGCCGAGAACGACGAGCTTTATCACCAGCTTTCACTCCAGCCCAACATCCACGTCCTGGCTTCGGCGTTCGATGACCCCAACAATTGCCGCAAGCCCGGCGAGGGGTGCGGCACCGGAAAAGACGAGCCGCTGATCTGGACACTTTCCTTTGGAGCTGGCCATGTTTTCCAAACTGCGTTAGGACATGATGTGAAGGCCATGCAGAGCCCCGGCTTTATCTTGACGCTCGAACGCGGCACCGAATGGGCCGCCACAGGGCAAGTGACCATCCCCGTGCCTGACGACATGAAATAGCGGCCGGTAGGGTAAAATCATCCTATGAGGCAATTCGCGATTCCTGCCTTCTCCGTTTCCGTGTTGATGGGCCTGCTGTTTTTCTCTGTTAAAGCAGGCTTGGGGCAGAACGAAACGCCGCCGTTCGAAATCCGCCTTCCTTCAGAAGTGCGCTCGGAGCAGGTGCAGGTTCGTTACTTTCTAACGGGTCCTTTTGGAGGCAATGGTGGGTTTCTCAAACCCGAGCCGGAGAGGAACTCGTATCTGATCGAAACCTCCGTGAACCATCAAGCCGCAGAATCTCTCAAAGTGATTTTGTATGCGCCCGGATGCCAGATCGTGACCTTTTCAGTTGCCCCGATTTCAGAGGCCGAGAAGGGCGCGGACGTCACTTGCGAAGACCTCCCGCCAATGACTTTCAACGGAAGAGTAGAATTGCCGGAAGCCCTTCGCGGCAGGCCTTATGAGATCGAAATCACTTACATGGCTTACTGGGCGCACAGTTTCTTCCGCATCGCGGACGGGGCGGTGACGAGCTTTGTCGTGGCGCGCGTGGCGCCGGATGAAAGCGGGGCATTCCACGTCGAGCTTCCGAATTTCAACAAAGACGCCGTGACGGTGTCTCATCGTCGTGATGCGGGCCTCCAATTCATGGCCCGGGAACTCGATACCGGCAATATTGTGACTTTGCTCGCGCCGGTTAATGTGCGCGATAATGACGCGCGCGGCCTTGCAATCAAGCCCAAGTACCCGGCCGAGGTGATATTCAAGCCGCCTCCGGAATCGCCGCAGAACGCGAATGCTGGGCCGGCGGGGAAGGATGTGCATTGACCGGATCCGGAAAGAGGCTCTGGGATTCGGTCATTCCTCGCTCCGTACTCTCGATACTCACGTCATTCCCGCGAAAGCGGGAATCCATTGTGTTCCCGATCAACAATGGCCCCCCGCTTTCGCGGGGGTGACAACGCATCTGGTGTTCGTTTCTCTGGGTGCGTCGGTGACCGATGACCACTCGGAATGAGGTGGCAACCAGATTATGTGGGGTAATCCATGCCCTCCAACTTCGCGGAACATTACGAGGCGGTGATTAACTGGGAGAAGCGCCTGGCGCGCGAACGCCCGTTGCTGGTGGAACTCGCCCGCAGCGCGGGGCGGAGGGTTTTGATTCCGGCTTGCGGCACGGGCGCGCATGTGGTCGCGCTCGCCCGAGACGGTTTCAGCGTGCTTGGTTTCGACGCTGACGAAGAGATGGTGGCGCTCGCCCGGCAACGAATCGACCGTGAGGCGAAGGCTATCTTCGCAGCCGGCGGCGAAGCCACGGCATCCGTCCTCAGAATGGAAGAAGCAGGGGAACTCGGCCCAACTCACGACGTTGCCTGCTGTTTGGGGAATGCCTTGCCCGGAATCTCGGGAGAGGGGCAGTTGGCGGCGGCGCTCAAGGGAGTCGCCGGAGCCTTGCGCGCCGGGGGCTTGTTCTTTACGCAAAACCTCAATTACGACCTGCGCTGGAAAGAAAAGGCTCATTGGTTCCCGGTGCTTTCAGGAGAGACCGGCAAAGAAGAAGTCTTGCTGGTGAAGTTCGCCGACTATGAACCACAGGCGATCAACTTTCATGCCATGTTTCTGACGCGCCAAAAGGCAGGAGGAAAATGGCAATCCGAGGTCAGAAGCTCGCGACAGATCCCACTTTTTCGGGATCGACTTGCCGAGCTTCTGACGGAAGCCGGCTTTGGCAATCTGCAGTACTGGGGCGATTACGCTAAGGCGCCGTTTGATCCGGCCAATTCGAACGATCTTCTGGTGGTGGGAGAAAAACTGGATTGAAGAGAGGAGCAACACAACTCATGACAAATTCGATCCCAAGAAGAAAATTCCTGCAAAACGCTGGTATGGGGTTCGCCGCCCTGGCCTTGAGCGGAAACGCGCCAGTTCTGGCGAATCCTTATGGCATGCCGATCGGCTTGCAGCTTTACACCGTACGCGACCATCTAAAAACGGATCTGGAAGGAACCATCAAGCGGGTGGCGGAAATCGGCTACAAAGAGGCCGAGGTGGATAGCTCGACCTATTATGGCAAGAAACCCGCAGAACTGGGTCGAATCCTTTCTGACAACGGCCTTAAGGTCGTCAGTACACATTTTGGGGAGTACCAGCTTAAGCATAACCTCGAAAAAAACATTGCGGGCGCTAAGGAATGCGGTGTTACCTACGCAGGGCTGTCCAGCTTGGAAGATCGCGACCGCAAAACGCTCGAGGCCATCAAGCGGGACGCGGAATGGTTCAATCAAGTCGGCAAGACCATCAGCGAGGCAGGCTGCCATTTCTTTTATCACGGCCACAATTTCGACTACGCCACGGTGGATGGCGCCGTCATCTACGACGAACTGATCCGCGGGACGGACCCCAAATTCGTCAATTTCGAGCTGGATTGCTACTGGTGCGTGCGCGCGGGTAAAGACCCGGTCGACTACTTCCATCGCTTTTCGGGACGCTTTCCGCAGCTTCACATCAAGGACTTGAAACCCGGCTTTCCACCCACCACCGGCGAAGGCCCCGCCGCCTTCACGGAAGTTGGCCAGGGAATCATCGACTGGAAGAAGATTTTCCAGGCGGCAAAGGGAGGCGGCCTGAAGCACTTCTACGTGGAGCAGGATGAGTGCGACCGCGACTCACTCGAAAGCGCGAAAATGAGTTACGACTACCTGCACAACTTAACAGTCTGATCCGCTTACCCGGGCTCCGATCAGTGAGATAGCGTCCATTTGCGTCACAAGGTCTGCGGCCTTTTTCACCGGATGCACGGTGGCCCCCTTCCTCTTCGACGGCAAACGCTACAGTCTTAGCGACACGCTCCCGTGGTCGTTGCGCGTTGGTCTGACGGTGATCTCCACGTCCTGACCGAGGGCCGTGAGAAAATCCATGAGCCGTTCGACGGAGAAAGATCCCGCCCGGTTGCGCATCAGTGCCGAGACGCGTGGTTGGTGGATCCCCAGGATCTCTCCCGCCTGCTCTTGGGTCAGGCCACGTTCCTTGATGAGGCGGTAAATTTGGAGCGTGAGGCGCGCCTTCAACAATTCCCGTTCAGGGTTGGGAAGCCCGAGATCGGCGAAAACGTTGCCGCTGCTCCTTTCAAACCTGACCGGCTTATTGCTCCGAGTAGCCATTTTAATTCTCCCTTTCGCGGTGGAGACGCTCGGCCTCAGTTAACCGCTGGTGAATGAGATCCATATCCCTCCTGTTAGTCGCGATACCCCTCTTCGACTTCTTCTGGAATGCATGCAGCACGTAGACCGCCTCCGCAAAGCGGACCGTATACACAGCCCGCCATGTGCTGCCGCTCTAGTCAGCGATAATTTCGATCACGGGGCCTCCACTAAAGCCCTTCAGCGGCTTGGCAGACGGGTCGATCTCTCCCAGTTGGGCGGCATGCAGGGCCTGGCCGATGTCGCGCCGGACTTGTCGCGGGAAGGCGCGCAGATCCCTCCGGCTTGAGCCCATCCAGATGAGTGGCCGCTCTAGGTCCGACGTTATATGAATATATATCTAACAATATATCCTGTCAACAAAATGCACGCTTCGAGTTCGGGAAGCTTCCCGCGCGGATCGAATCGAAACGCCTCCTCGAGCCCCGCCGGAGGCGCCGGTAACACGAATTTCAGAAATATAATACGATAGAATGAGAGTGTGATATGCTGGCGAGCAGGATCTTATGCACATCCCCGACGGCTATCTGAGTCCGAGCACCTGCGCGGTGTTGTACGCGGGCTCGGCGCCTTTCTGGTACGTGGCGCTGCGGCGATTGAAGCGCCGGCTGAGCACCCGGCTGATTCCGCTGCTGTCCGTCTTTGCCGCGTTTTCTTTCCTGGTGATGATGTTCAATCTGCCGCTGCCGGGCGGCACCACCGGGCACGCGGTGGGTGTGAGCATTGCCGCCATAGTCCTCGGCCCGTGGGCTTCCGTTCTCGCGGTTTCGATTGCGCTATTGATGCAGGCTCTTTTCTTTGGAGACGGTGGCATCACCACGCTCGGGGCCAACTGCTTCAACATGGCGATTGTTGGCTCGCTTGTGGCTTACGTCGTCTACCGGCTCTTGGCCGGGCGGGCAGCCATCACGTCCTCGCGGCGAGTCGTCGCGGCGGCTTTGGCGGGCTACGCAGCGATCAACGCAGCGGCGTTTTGCGCCGCCGTAGAATTCGGCATTCAGCCGCTGCTATTCAAGGACCCGAGTGGCGCGCCCTTGTATGCTCCCTATCCTTTGGGAATTGCCATTCCCGCCATGATGATTGGGCACTTGACCTTTGCCGGCCTCGCGGAGTTGGTCTTGACGGGCGGAGTGGTGGCCTATTTCCAGCGCGCCAACCCTTCTATGCTGGAGCACACCGCGCCGGGCGCAGTTCGCGGCGATGAAGCCCGCCAAGTTGCGATTCAAGGTGCGTGGAGCACTCTGCGCCCGCTTTTGACTGCTCTGGCTTTACTCTTGGCATTGACTCCGTTGGGCATCCTTGCGGGCGGCGCAGCCTGGGGCGAGTGGGGCGCCCGAGACTTCTCCGCGGCGGGGGCGCGGCAGCGGATTGCCGCAGCTTCCAGCAACGTGACTCCGCCTTCCCATGCGCCCCAAGGCCTGGAGCGCCTTTGCTCCGTGTGGACTGCGCCGTTTCCTCAATACGCTCCTGCTTTCGTTCGGCGCCCGGCTATCGGCTACCTGCTGTCTGCGATGTTTGGTTCCGGCACGATCATCCTCGCTTCGCTGATGGTCAACGCGCTGTGGGTGCGCAGAGGCAGTCCGACTATCTCCACAGCAGGACTAGGTGATTCCCCTCCTCTGCGGAAGGGGTAGGGTGGTGGGCACTGGGACGATGCGACGTTCAACCACCCCTAGCCCGCCCCTTGCAAGAAGGGGAATTCGGCCAGGTTTTTCGCGGGCGTAAAAAGGTCGCGCATGAGTTCTGTCGAACGCACACTATCGAGTCTTGTAAATGCCATGGAGCGGGCTCTCTATGCCGAAGAACTTGCCAAAAGCCACGGCTTGCTCCAGCGACTGGATCCCCGCATCAAGGTGGTCGGTCTGCTGGCTCTGGTTGTGGCCTCCGCGATGGCTCACAGGGTTTGGGTAATCGGTGCGCTGTTCGCAGTCGCGGTGGCTTTGGCCGTAATGTCTCGCGTTCCCTTGGGAAACCTGGCCAAGCGAGTGTGGCTGGCCATCCTTCTGTTTACCGGGGTCATTGCCCTGCCCGCGCCATTCATTATCCCCGGGCGCGAAATCTGGCGGATTCCCGGGGTGGGTTGGTCGCTCACGGCGCAGGGGTTGACCAGTGCGTGCTATCTCGTGGCGCGGGTGGAGACTGCCGCGACGCTGTCGGTATTGCTCATCCTTTGCACGCCGTGGAGCCACGTGCTGAAGGCGCTGCGCGTCCTGCGCGTTCCTGTGGTCTTCGTCGTTATCCTGGGAATGACATATCGCTACATTCTCCTGTTGCTTCAGACAGCTCATGACATGTTCGAGTCGCGGCGGAGCCGGATGGTGGGAAAACTTGAGGCAGCGGAACGCCGTCGCGCGGCCGTCTCGAGCGCGGGAGTTTTGATGTCCAAGAGCTTGCAGCTCAGCGGCGATGTTTATAGCGCCATGCTATCTCGAGGCTTTCGAGGAGAAGTCTTCATCCTGGATGACTTTCGGACCTCGGCTCTGGATTGGCTAATGCTGGCCGTGTTTGGGGTGCTGGCGGTAGGTGGATTCTATTTCGGTCGATGAAACCAGAATGCTGTCATTCCGAGCCCTTCACTGTCATCCTGAGCCCATGGCTTGTCATTCTGAGCGGAGCGAAGAATCTCGCTCTGGATGCTCAGGGTAAACTCCGCGAGGAATCTCGCTCCGCACCTTCGAGGAACTCAGGGCGAGATTCCTCGCTGCGCTCGGAATGACAGCCTTGGGGGCTCGGAATGACAGCCTCGGGGCACGGGGATGTTACCCGATAAGCGCCAGGGAGAGCTTAATGGCAGTTCCGGTTTTCGAGGTTCGAGACGTTACTTTTCGCTATCACCAGGTGGCCGCGCTCGACGGTCTGAGTCTCGCCATTAACGCCGGCAGGCGGGTGGCGCTACTGGGCGCCAACGGTTCGGGCAAGTCAACCCTGCTGCGCATTCTGAACGGGCTGGCCTATCCGGAACGAGGCGAGGTTCTTTACGATGGCGAGCCACTCACCGAGGTTCGTTTCGAGAACCTCGAGTTCAGCTGCCAGTTCCGCCGCCGCGTGGGAATGGTATTTCAGAATCCCGATGTCCAGCTTTTTTCCCCGACGGTTTTCGACGAGGTGGCCTTTGGACCCTTGCAGCTTGGCTGGCCCAAGGACGAAGTCCGCCGGCAAGTCGGCCGGATGCTCGAGATCATGAAGATAGCCCAACTCAAAGATCGTTCACCTCATCAACTGTCGACGGGCGAGAAGAAACGGGTCACGCTGGCATCCGTGCTGGTGCTCGACCCGGAAGTGCTGCTCCTCGACGAACCCACGGCGGCGCTGGACCCGAAGAGTGCGAGCCAGATGATCGATTTCCTGGTGGGCTGGCGGGGCGGAGCGAAGACCGTGATCACAACCACACACCAACTGGATATCGTCGAGGATATCGCAGACGACTGCTACGTTTTCGAGACAGGCCGTGTGGTCGGCGAAGGTGCGCCGCGAGAGATTCTGCGCGACACGGGGTTGCTCGAGCGGACCAATCTGATCCACGTTCATCGCCACGTTCACGCCTCCGGCGAAGTGCATTCGCACGCGCACGTGCATCCCCACAAACATTCCGGGATGTCATCCTGAGCGCGGCGAAGGATCTGCGCAGTTTCTTTCTTGGAACTGGGTGGTGGATTTGGCGGCGGGCGCGGCAAAGGTCCGCCGCGAGAGGACGGGGCTGATATGGCAGCGATTATCGGAATGCTGCGAGGAGTGAACGTGGGTCCGCACAACCGTATCAGTATGGAGGCGCTGCGCGCTTTGTGCGGCTCACTCGATCTCGAGGGCGCCGAGACCTACGTGCAGAGTGGGAACGTGGTGTTTCGAAGCAAGGAACGCAATCTCAATGCTCTAACGAAGCGATTCGAAGACGCCTTTGAGAAAAAGTTTGGATTCCCCGCCCTGCTGGTTCTGCGGACTGTGGCCGAGATGCGGACAGTGATTGCGAACAACCCATTCGCCACGCGAAAAGAGATTGAGCCCGGCAAGTTTCACGTGCTGTTTTTAACGGAGGAAATTAGTCCCGAGGCGCGGAAGCAGCTCGAGGCGACGAAAGTCGGCCCGGAAGAGATCAAGACGCACGGACGCGAGTTGTATATCTACTACCAAGCGGGCGCCGGCCAGTCGAAATTGCCGGCCGTGATGGATCGCATATTGAAGAAGACCGGAACGGCAAGGAACTGGAACAGTGTGACGAACCTTCTGGAAATGGCGGACAAGTTGGAGGGCTCCCCGGGGTCTCTCGTCATGCGCTAAAATGGTTTGGCGACATGGAATTAAACTCACGATCTACGATGGTGAGTCGGATCCTCGTAGAACAACCCAGCCCGCGCAGCGGGCGGCAGCTTGTAGCCCACGGCGCAAGCCGTGGGTCGGAACACCGCACCCGCACCCTCACCCCCGTCCCCTCTCCCGCCCGGCGGGAGAGGGGTGCCGAAGGCGGGGTGAGGGCCATCCAACCCAGGGCTCACGCCCTGGGCTACTCTATTTCGCCCCTGGCGGGGCTCCGAGAAACGCGCGCGGATGAAAAGGACCTTTTTTCTGAACTCCTGACTCAGGACACGAGTAGATCCAGGCCACACGGCCACACAGGCGGAGTTGGCCTGATTGGTAAGGGATCAAACCGCCGCTACTCACCAGGAGGAAAAATGCCGGCCATCTCTCCTCGAAGCAGATTGCAGACGATTGCCTTTCTGTTGTTCGTTATCATCGGCGCCGCTACGGCGCGAGGTTCGTTCACCGTCGAGCAGGTAATGAGCTCGCCGTTTCCGACCGAGCTTGTAGCTTCGCCGGCCGGCAACAGGGTAGCCTGGGTGTTCGATGCGCGGGGGATGCGCAACATCTGGGTGGCCGAGCCGGGCGCCGGCGGAGCTTACCGTTCGCGGCAGATCACCCAATACGCCCAGGACGACGGGCAGGACGTTGGCGAACTCGCGTGGACTCCCGACGGCAAGGCGATCGTCTACGTGCGCGGCGGCGACTTCGAGAATGGCGGAAATTACCCCAATCCGTCCAGCGAGCCCGAGAGTGTCGAGCAGGACGTCTGGGTGGTCTCGCTCGAAGGCGGAGCGCCGCGCGAGCTGGCCGAGGGCCATTCTCCAGTCGTTTCTCCCAAGGGCTATAGTGTAGCCTATATCTTCAAGGACCAGGTGTGGTTGGTGAAGCTGGCTGCCGGGGCCAAGCCGGAACAACTGATCCACGACAAGGGCAAGTGCGACTCGCTCGACTGGTCTCCGGACGGCTCGAGTCTTGCGTTCGTCAGCCGCCGCGGCGATCACAGCTTCGTGGGTGTCTACAACGCATCGAGCAAGGGCCTTAATTATCTCGACCCGAGCGTCGACCGGGATTCTGACCCGGCATGGTCGCCCGACGGCCGGCAGATTGCCCTCCTGCGCATTCCCGCCGGCGGCGACCTGACCTTCGGACCGAGGCGAACCGGCCAGCCGTGGTCGATCCAGGTGGCCGATGCGTCCACCGGCCGTGGTCGCGAAGTGTGGCGAGCCGAGACGGGCCAGGCCAGCGTTTTTCACGGAATTGTCGGCGAGCATCAGATCATGTGGGGCGCAGGAGACATCCTGGTTTTCCCCTGGGAACGTGACGGTTGGACGCATCTTTATTCCGTTCCCGCGGCGGGCGGCACAGCAAAGCTTCTCACGCCCGGTGATTTCGAAGTCGAGTTCGTTTCTCTCAGCCCCGATCGGCGGACGTTGGTTTTCGCCTCGAATCAGGACGACATTGACCGCCGCCATCTGTGGTCCGAGGCGGTCTCGGGCGAGCAACCCACGCGGCTGACGGGTGGCGAAGGGATCGAATGGTCGCCGGTGATGATGCACGACAGCGGCGCCATTGCCTTGCTTCATTCCGACGCCCAGCGCCCGGCGCGTCCGGCGGTGGTTGCGAGCGGGGGCGAAATCCGCGACCTCGCTCCCGAGAGCCTTCCCGCCGACTTTCCTTCCGCCGAACTCGTGGCTCCGCAGCAGGTGATTCTCACCGCTTCCGAAGGGCTGCGCGTGCACGCGCAACTTTTCCTGCCCAAGGATGGAGCTGCCGGCGAGCGGCGCCCGGCGGTGATCTTTATGCACGGCGGCTCGCGGCGGGAAATGCTGCTGGGCTGGCATTACATGGCCTACTATCACAACGCCTATGCGCTCAATCAGTATCTCGCCAGCCGTGGTTACGTGGTGCTGTCGCTCAACTATCGCAGCGGCATCGGATACGGCCTCGACTTTCGCGAGGCGCTCAATTACGGCCCCAGCGGCGCGAGCGAATTCAACGACGTTGAGGGCGCCGGCCTTTATCTGCGCCAGCGCGCCGACGTGGACCCGAGTCGAATCGGCCTATGGGGTGGTTCTTACGGCGGCTACTTGACGGCGCTGGGCCTGGCTCGAGCTTCGGATCTTTTCGCCTGCGGGGTTGATCTGCACGGCGTGCACGACTGGAACCTCGAAATCGAGAACTGGCCGCACTCGCCCGCGCGCGAGGAAGCTTCAAGGCTGGCGTGGGAGTCGTCGCCACTCGCGTCGGTGGACACGTGGCGCTCGCCCGTGTTGCTGGTGCAGGGGGACGACGACCGCAACGTGCCCTTCTCGGAAATGGTCCGCCTGGTGGAGGCGCTGCGGAAACAGAAGGTGGAATTCCAGCAGCTTGTTTTCCCCAACGAGATTCACGATTTCCTGCGCCATAGCACCTGGCTCGCCGCCTATCACGCCGCCTCGGATTTCTTCGACCAGCACCTAAAGAAATAACGCACTGTGGTGTAAAATGGCGGTGAGAGGGGAGGAATATGCTCGATTGGTCGAAGTGCCACATCGTCGAGAGCGTTCCGGGCAAACGCAGCGGTGCATGGGTATTCCGGGATACTCGCACACCGGTTTCAGTTGTGTTTGACAATCTGGAAGCAGGAGCCACGATCAGCGAAATCATGGAGTGGTTTCACTTGTCCCACGAACAGGTGACCGCCGTCATTGAGTTCGCGGCTCGAAGCCTCGATGCGCCACCCACTCACCTTTCCGCCCCAAGGCTCGATGCTCATTCTCTTTGATAACGGTGTTCCAGCCCCGCTCCGGCATGCGCTCAAAGGCCATGTGGTGGTCGAAGCGTTCGAGCGCGGATGGGAACGGTTTTCAAATGGAAGGTGGCAGTCCGGCCACAATTCAACCCATCGGGTGTCCAGGTGAAATTCACTGATCTGCGCGGTATTCTTCAATACGTTCCGCAATTCCGGGAAAAGACCTTCGTAATTGCCGTGGACGGCGACATCGTCACGGACGAAAACTTCCCGAACATCCTTTTGGACGTCGCGGTGTTGCGCTCCCTCAACATCCGCGTGGTGCTCGCGCATGGGGTGGCAGCACAGATTAAGGCTGCCGCTGAGAAACAAGGCATACAAGCCTCCGACCTCGATGGCACGGGCGTGACGGATGCTCCGACACTGCAGATAGCCCTGAACGCCTCGAACCGTCTCACGCACGAGATTCTGGAGGGCCTTGCAGCCCATGACCTGCGCGCCGCCTCCACCAATGCGATCATTGCCCACCCCCTGGGAATCATCCAGGGCGTCGACCACCAATTCACCGGCAAGGTGCAACGTATCGACACAGAGCTTCTCCAGACTTTGCTCGATCGGGGGATCATTCCCGTCCTTCCGCCCCTGGGCTTCGATGGTGACGGCAAGACTTACAGGACGAACTCCGACAGCGTCGCGGTTGCGGTGGCTGAGAACTTAAAGGCCATAAAGCTGATTTATTTCACGGCGCAGGATGGGCTGCGGCACAACGGTCAACTGATTCGCACGATGCTGGTGGGGGACTTGCAAAAACTCATACAAGTCGCTCCCGGCGGATTCGCGCCGGGAATGATTTCGAAGGCTCAGCATGCGGCTGCTGCGTGCCTGGCCGGAGTCGAGCGCGTCCACATTGCCAGCGGCCGGGAGGATGAAGGGCTGTTGGCCGAAGTGTTCTCCAACGAGGGCATCGGTACGCTCGTTTACGCAAACGAATACGAGCAGATACGGCCTGCCAAGAAGAAAGACATCCGGGCCATCCAGCGGCTGACGAAGAAGGCGGTGGAAGCGGAAGAACTCATGCGGCGAACACGCGTCGAAATGGAGAAGAACCTGGGGGACTACTACATCTTTGAAATCGACAAGAACCCCGTGGGCTGCGTGGCTTTGCACATCTATCCCGAGCAGGAAGTGGGAGAACTCGCCAGCCTTTTTGTGAGTCCCGCACACGAAAACCAGGGCATCGGCCGAAAGCTGATTCAGTTTATCGAAAACAAAGCGCGCGAAGCCGGGTTGAATGAACTGATCGTACTCTCGACGCAGGCCTTTACTTACTTCCAGTCGAAATGCGGCTTCTCGGAAGGTGCTGCGGATAACCTCCCACCTGCCCGCCGGGCAAAATACGATCAGAGCGGGAGGAATTCGAAAATCCTGATGAAGCCCTTGAGAGTTGATGCCTAGCCACGGCGGGTTGGCAGGTTCGTGGCAGCGAACCTTAGTTGTACCTCAGCCATCGCTCCGAATAGTTGCGCCACGCGAAATCGCAGACTTCAGAAGACGAAGTCTGCGCCAGCCAAATGCAGATTCTTCGCTTCGCTCAGAATGACATGTCATCCTGAGCCCGTTCGCTTTGTTAAGGGTAAACTCCGCGAAGGATCTGCTTTTCCTCGCGCGCCGCGAAGGAACTGGCCTGTGTGGTGAATGCGAAAGTAGGGGCGGTTCGCGAACCGCCCCTTCGCCTTACCACGCGGACCGGTGGCCGTCACAACTAGACCGGCTAGAAGTTGAGCATCAGCCCAAACTGGAGCAACCGGTTGTTAAGAGCGGAAGTGATCGTGCCTGCGGTGGACGTTCCGATGCTGGCATTCGGCAGACCGAAATTCGGGCTGTCAAACGTATCGTACGTCTCCGCCTTGACCGTGAGGCTTCCGCCTTCACCGAGTTTCGAAATGGGGAACTTCTCGCTCAACGCGAAATCCATGTCGCTAAACCCCGGCCCGTAGAGAATATCTCTTCCGGAGTTTCCGAAGGTGTACGCGGTGGGCTGCACGAAGGCTGACGTATCAAACCACTCGTTGATGTTCGGCTGCGTCAGCTTGCCGCTGGCAATGCGGTTCGGCCGCCAGGAGCCCGACAAGGCGCCGCTGAGGTTGTCGGTTCCCATGAGCGGGGTGAAGGGGGTTCCATTGCGCGCCGTGAACACGGAAGTGAGTTCCCAGCCGCCCAGAACCGTGTCGCTCCAGCCACTGCGATTCAGGAAATGCCGTCCGCGTCCCACCGGAAGGCGGTAGATGAAATCTCCGTTGAGCACGCTACGCTGATCAACGGGCGAGCTTCCGTAATCGGCTCGTGGAGTATACGCGTCCTGCCAGACCTGTGGAGCCCCGGTCCCGCCGTTCGCGGTCATGGAGTCCAGGGAATGCGACCAGGCGTAATTCACCTGGAACAACATCCCGTGACCCATATCTTTCTTGGCCGTAATCTGCAGGGAGTTGTACTCTCCATAATCAACTGGGTCGTAATCGGTGATACTTGCAAACTGTGGGAAGGGTCGCACCGCTTGCATATCACCCGGTCCCAGCAGGTTCTCCGGCACCTGGTTCATGTCTCTCCAGGCGTATGTGGCAGGCATGTGCAGCGACCTGTTTCCGACGTAGGCCACGTCGATTAAAACGCCGCCCTGGAACTGATGCTGAACGTCCAACCGGTATTGCTGGTTGTAACCCATCGGGATGTTCGGAGAGACATAACCCACCGACTGCCCGTTCAGGTAGTCGTTGGTACGAGTGGCGTTCGTGGGGTAAAGCGGCGGAGGCGCGCCCTGCTGCATGGTGAAGATGGGGACGGGATGGTTCAGGTCGGTCAACGTCTCGAAACCACTTATCCCCCAACCTTGCGCGACATTGTCGGCGTTGGCGTAATTAGCCTGCGACCACAAGATGCTAAAAATGCCATATCCGCCCCGAATCGACCAGTTGGGCTTGGGTGTCCAGGCAAATCCCGCCCTGGGCGCGAAGAAGTGATAGTGGGTATTCTCCAGGTGTGTCCAGCCATGGCCCGCATAAGTCATGGCGCCGGGCGTCCCTGTGGCGGCGTTAATCAAGGTGGGATCGAAGTTCGAAAGACGATTGAACGCTTCTCCGTATCCCGATTGAATAACCCACCGCACTCCCGCCGATAGAGTCAGGTTGGGACGGACCTTGTACTCGTCCTGTACAAAGGGCTGCGCGCTCCACATCCGCTGCCCTATGGTCGGGGTGTCGCCGACGCTCCAGGTGTCCGGCAGGCCGAGGAGGAAATCAGCGAAACCTTCGCCCGCGCTGTTTGGGTCGGCCGGGTTGCGGCTAAAGGCGCCGCTGAAATCGAACGCGCCTTCCTGAAACCCGTTCCCGTTGTACCAATCCCTGGTAAGCTCGCCGCCCCATTTGATCACGTGCTTGCCCTTGACCCAGGTGAAGTCGGCCGCAGGACCAAAGCCCACCTCGGTGTCCTCCCCTTCGCCGGAAAACCCAAGGTTGGGGTTGGTGGACAGCGTACCTTCAATGCTAATGGTTGGAAACATATCCGCAACCGGGTTCGCGAGGCCCAGCTTCTGGGGCCAGCCTTTGCCGAAATTGACTGTGTAGGACTGGCCGTACTCGCGCGCCAGAGAAACGCGAAATTCACCCACCAGGTGTGGGCTGATGGTCCAAACATCGGTAATCTCTGACTGGTACTCTTTGATGTGCCACCCGTCGTTGTCAATTACAGGATCCGCAGCCGGATAGCCAAGTCCCGCGTGCACGACTTCAATATTGCCCGTCAGCCGCTGCGACGAGGTGATGTTGTAGTCGATCTTGGTGTTCCACCATTTGCCCGGCTCCGTTACGCGGTCTACCCAGTAGAAGTTGTTGGCGATCCCCGGCAGGTTAGGCTGCGGGTAATTCGCCGCGATGGCGGCCGATACCTTGTCGAACCTAGCCTGGGGAATCGTATTGTTCTGGAACGGTTGGTTCGTGCAGTTGCTATTCTGACAGGTCAGAGTGGCAGGATCGTAGATTGTGTTAAATTGCGTGGGGTCGAACTTGCCCGCGAGCATATCAGGCGTAGGGAATGTAGCGTAGGCGGGATAATCACTAATGTTGGTGTTCTGCTGGTAGTTGAAGTGAAAAAACAGCCTCTCCCGCTTGATCGGTCCGCCGATTGACCCGCCGAACTTGTTCCAGCGAAGAGGCGTTTGGGGGCCTTGCGTAAACCAGTTGCGGTCGTCAAATATGTTGTTTTCGACATATTCGAACGCGTCGCCGTGAAATTGGTTAGTGCCGCTCTTGGTCACCACGTTAAAGACCGAAGTTCCATTGCCGTATTCGGCCCCGAAGTTCGCGGTGAGCATCTTGATTTCCTGAATGTCGTCCAAGGCAGGCTGCATCCAGTCAGGATTCACATCCATGACCAGAAAGGCGCGTCCGCCGTCAACCTGCCAGTTCGAGTTCAAACCTCCCATACCGTTGACGCCCACGTTCGATCCGTTGGCGCCCCCATAATTCATCGCGGATCCACCCTGGTTCACGCCGGGCATTATCGCCAGGAAGTTGTACCAGCTCGCGCCGACATTGGGGAGTTCGGTCACCGGCGCCGCCGTCAGCGTGGTGCTCTGTTCCGCATTCTCGGTTTGAACCAGTGCCACCGGCGCCGTCACCGTAACGGACTGTGTGGTGGCTCCAACTTCGAGCTGGGCGTTCAGCGTGATGGTCTCGAGTCGCATATCGACGTTGCTTCGAATGAATTCTTTAAATCCCTCTTTGGAGAAGGTAACGGAATACGGTCCTACCGGCACCGAGGGCGCATCGTATAAGCCCGTCGCATCGGTCGTCGTGCGCTGAACCACGCCCGTCGCAAGGTTTTTGATAGTAACGACGACCCCTGGAATCACTCCTCCCGATGAATCCGTCACCGTTCCCCGGATCTCGCCGCTTTGCCGGCTTTGGCCGGCCGCCAAGCCAACTGAAAGCAATATCGCCAGTAATGTAACCCCTGCTATCCGCAAGCCTCCCACGGAAGGCGTTGGAACAATCATTGTTTTTCACCTCTGATTAATTTCGACCGGGGACTCGACGCAAAGAAAATAACGTTGCACGACACAGAGGCAGGGGCGCGTTATTACAATTCTGCCTGAACCCAGAGTGCAGACGAAAAGACTTTCAGCCGATACGCAAATCTCATCGCCTCTATGTTAGACCATAGCCTCAGTCTGTCAAGTGACGCGAGATGGCGGACCAGGGTCGCGTCAAAGTTGCCAGAGTTGTCATCCTGAGGCCCGTTCTCCAGGGCCGAAGGATCTCAGCAGTTCGTTTGGGTGATGAGAAGAGCCAACTACGGAGATCCTTCGGGGCCTGCGGCCCCTCAGGATGACACTTTCCGGCGACTTTGACGCGAGCCTGAACGGCGGTCTGACGCAGATCCCTGGCGGCTTCATGATCGCACAGGACTTTATGTCTCTGCGCGTATTTCTCTTGACAAACGCGACCGTATAGGCTAGAGTTGTCTGGTGGGGTTGGGCAGGCGGCCAGGGCCTGCCGGGTAGGTTATGCCGGGAAGTCTCTATCTGTTTTCCTCTCCAGTCCGTTCCTCCGATATCTGCCATCAATCACAGTCAAAATGTCGAGCAGTTGCTTGTAGGGGGACGGCTTGCCGTCCCCTAATGAACGGGGTAGGGCAAGCCCTACCCCTACACCCTCGGAGCAGCGGTAGGGGCGGTTCGCGAACCGCCCTTACGTTGGATTCAGGGAACAAAGCGAGAATGTCTATGAAAACAAAGGACGAGGTTAAAAAGTGGGGCAGTGAAGGGGCGGAGAGGGGGGATCCATAGGCGCAACGCAATGGAAGGGGCGGTTCGCGAACCGCTCTTCGTCGACAGCATGAAACTCAGGGAACAAAGCGAGAATGTCTATGAAAACAAAGGAAAATGACAAAAAGTCAGCGGGCCCGGGCCGCATTCCCCCCTCATCATCGAGCACGGTTTGACAACTTGCGGGGCATCAACGAAGATGGGTTTAGGGGAGCAAGGGCACTTTCGAAGCGAGGACTGCGGAGATCCTTCGTCGTCCGTCGGCTGACGGACTCCTCAGGATGACAGGCCTGGGGGGAATTCCGGAGTTCCCCCGAAAGTCACGTCATTCCCGCGAAAGCGGGAATCCATGGGGCTGAAAAATGGACCCCCGCCTTCGCGGGGATGACGCCGTTGATTTTCATTGCCTCGAGTGGGCCGCAGGCCCATGAGAACTCCTCAGGACGACGGCCCCGGGGCAGATTTGCCAATGACGCGCGAAGAGCAAAGGCTCGAGGAGTCCCGCCAGCGGACGGCTCACTGGAAGCGCTGGGGTCCGTACCTGAGTGAGCGCCAGTGGGGGACAGTTCGCGAGGACTACAGCGCTGACGGCAAGCCCTGGGAGTATTTTCCGCACGATCGTGCGCGCTCGCAAGCTTATCGCTGGGGCGAGGACGGGATCGCCGGCCTTTCGGACCGGCATCAGCTGATCTGCTTTGCCCTCGCGATGTGGAACGGCCGCGACCCCTTTTTGAAGGAACGGCTTTTCGGACTCACGGGAGACGAAGGCAATCATGGCGAGGACGTGAAGGAGTATTACTTCTATCTGGACTCGACGCCCACCCATTCTTACATGAAGTTCCTCTACAAATATCCTCAGTCCGCCTTTCCCTACGATCAACTCGTTCGAGAGAACCGGCGGCGGGGACGGAAGGATCCGGAATTTGAACTTGCCGATACGGGAGTCTTCAACGAGAGCAGGTACTTCGACGTTTTCGTAGCCTATGCCAAGGCCAATCCTGAAGACATCCTGATTCGCATCAGCGCCTATAATCGCGGCCCGGAAAGCGCGGAACTTCACTTGTTGCCCACGCTATGGTTCCGCAACACCTGGACATGGACCGGGGACACGCCGCGCCCTGCGCTCACGCGCCCGAGCGGGCTCGCGGGGGTGACGGCCATCGAGGCCGTGCATGAGTGCTACGGAAGGCGGTGGCTGGTCTCGGAGGGCGCGCCGCAATTGCTCTTCACTGAGAACGAGACCAATTGCGAGCGGCTCTACGGCACGCCCAATCGAACGCCTTTTGTGAAGGACGGCATCAACGAATACCTGGTTAACGGCCAAGCCGGCGCGGTGAATCCCGCGGAGACGGGCACCAAGGCCGCGGCGCATTATCGGCTGAATATTGCGCCCGGCGAGAGGGCGGTGCTCCGTCTGCGCTTCACACCGCAACAGCCCGCCGTGGAGTTGTTGAACAAGCAGTTTGAGACGACCTTCAATCAGCGGATTGCAGAGGCCGATGAATTCTACGCAAAGGTCATTCCCCAAAGTCTGTCCCCGGACGCGCGCAACGTGCAGCGCCAGGCGCTGGCGGGGATGCTCTGGTCAAAGCAGTTTTATCACTACGACCTGCATCTCTGGATGAAAGGCGACCCGGCGCTGCCGCCTCCTCCCTGCGAGCGGTATCAGGGCCGGAACCGCCAATGGGACCACCTCTATAACGGCGACGTTATCTCCATACCCGACAAGTGGGAGTATCCCTGGTATGCCTCCTGGGACTTGGCCTTCCATTGCGTGGCGCTGGCGCTGGTGGACCCCGACTACGCCAAGGAGCAGCTCATCCTCCTCTTGCGGGAGTGGTACATGCATCCGAACGGCCAGCTTCCCGCTTACGAGTGGGAGTTCAGCGATGTTAATCCGCCGGTGCACGCCTGGGCGGCCTGGCGCGTTTACAAGATTGAAAAGCGCCGGCGGGGCAAAGCCGATCGCGAGTTCCTGGAAAAGATCTTCCACAAGCTGCTGCTGAATTTCACCTGGTGGGTCAACCGCAAGGACCCGGATGGAATGAACGTCTTTGAAGGCGGATTCCTTGGCCTGGACAACATCGGCGTGTTCGATCGCTCGAAGCCCTTGCCGACCGGCGGCCACATCGAGCAATCCGACGGCACAAGCTGGATGGCCATGTACTGCCTGAATATGCTGGCCATCGCCATGGAACTGGCGCGTCAGGACTCCGCGTACGAAGACGTGGCCAGCAAGTTCTTCGAGCACTTTGTGTATATTACCAAAGCGATGAATAACCTGGGAGGACACGGTTTTGCTTTGTGGGATGACGAAGACGGCTTTTACTACGACGTGCTGCACCTGCCCGAGGGGAAGCATCACTTCCTGAAGGTGCGATCCATGGTCGGGCTGATTCCGCTGTTCGCGGTGGAAACATTCGAGCCGGAAGTGGTGGACAAGCTCCCTGGCTTCAAGCGGCGCATGCAATGGTTTCTCGAAAATGTCCCCGGCGTTCCCACGCACATCGCCGAAACGCAGCGGAACGCCCGGGGCGGCGTGCGGCGATTGCTTTCCATTGTGAGCTCGGAGCAGCTGGTTCGGGTTTTGCGCTACATGTTGGATGAAAATGAGTTCCTCTCGCCGTATGGCGTGCGCGGGGTATCCAAGTGGCACCGCGATCATCCCTACGTGCTCGACTTTAACGGGCAGAGCTACCGCGTCGATTACGAGCCCGGCGAATCGCAAACCGGCCTCTTCGGTGGGAACTCCAATTGGCGGGGGCCGGTGTGGTTCCCGCTGAACTTCCTGCTGATCGAGACGCTGCAGAAATTCCACTATTATTACCAGCAGGAGCTGAAGGTGGAGTGTCCGGCGGGCTCCGGCCAGTTGATGGCCCTTTGGGACGTCGCGGCGGAGCTTTCCCGGCGGCTCACCCGCCTCTTCCTGCGAGATCCGGATGGACGGCGGCCCGTCTACGGTGAGACTGAACTCTTCCAGGCCGATCCGCACTGGCGGAACTTGCTTCTGTTCCACGAGTATTTTCACGGAGACAATGGCGCTGGCCTAGGGGCCAGCCACCAAACCGGCTGGACGGGGCTGGTCGCGAAACTCCTCCAGCAGAGCGGGGAGTGATGGTAACGTTGAGATCCTTCGGAAGTGACCCCTCACACGGCCCGCTCCGGCTGATGACTGCGCCGGCAGCGGGCAACCCTCTCCCCAAGGGAGAGGGCTGAAATCAATCGTCGCTGGCGGCCCCCTCCCTTGGGGAGAGGGTGGCGAGAGTAGCGAGCCGGGTGAGGGGTTTCTTCCCATCGACCCTCGCAACTTCGGAATTCGGGCTTAATCCCGCCAATTGCGCGTCCGCGGCCTTTCGCCTATAATGAAATCTCACCGCTGGAGGCAGGGTTTTTCTTATGCCCACACCCATTGTGCAAAAGCTTCAGGAAGAAATTCTGGCGCTCGAGCATGAATTGAATCACGAACTCCCCAAAGAGTTGAAGCGCGCCCGCGCTCTCGGCGACTTGAGTGAGAACGCCGAATTCCACATGGCCAAGCAGCGCCAGGACTACGTTGGGGCGCGGCTCGCCCAGCTTAAGCGGAGGCTGGCGGAGCTCTCAATGGTCAATCTCAGCAATATTCCTAAGGACAAGATCGCCTTTGGCTCAAAAGTGGTCTTATATGATATTGACCGGGACGCTGAGATCGAGTACAAATTGGTGACGAGCGAAGAGGCGGACGTCAGCAAGGGTTTGATCTCCACCACCTCGCCCATTGGTCGTGGTCTGATGGGGAAGAAGCCCGGCGATGCGGTCAAGATCGCGACGCCCAACGGTGCTCGGGAGTTCGAAATCCGGGCCGTGCAGACCATCTATGATCAGTCCGAAGCGTAGAAAGTTGGCGTAACCGCGTGGTCAGTGAGAAAATCGGCGACACGCTAGGTCGTGTGCTCGACGCCATCGTGCGTGGCTTTGCGGCCAGCGGCGTGAACCCTAATTTCCTGACCTTTATCGGGTTTGGAATCAATCTGCTGGCTGCGTATCTCTTTGCCTACGGCTATTTTCGCTGGGCTGGCCTCACCATCATTCTGGCCGGGGTGTTCGACATGACGGACGGCCGCGTGGCGCGCCTCGAGGGCCGCGTCACGCCGTTCGGCGGGTTCTACGACTCCGTGATGGACCGTTATTCCGACCTGTGCTTGTTGATCGGATTGCTGATCTACTACGGGCGCATCAACCGGTTTCTCTACGTATCCCTCGTCGCCGTGGCCATGATCGGCTCCGTCATGGTGAGTTACACCCGAGCGCGAGCCGAAAACGTGATTCCCTCTTGCAAAGTGGGTTTTCTCGAGCGGCCCGAACGCGTCGTGCTTATCATCATCGGCGCCATGTTTGATCGTATGGCCCCGGTGCTCTGGCTAATTGCCGTGCTCTCCAACGTCACGGTGATTCACCGCATCGCCCACACCCGCCAGGAAGCGCGGAAACGCACTGCTTGAAGGTAGCGGAAGCGCCGCGCCGTTCCTGCCCCCGCGGCAATCCACCAGCCCCAACCCCTCGTCGTCTGAGGAGGGGAGTTCGTGATTCCCTTCCCCAAGGTAAGTAGTTGCAAGGGGTGGTTGACGCGAGTTCCTGTACCCTTTGTTTGGAGTACCGGACCGACCACTTGCCAACGACAAAGCCTTGTGAAATGGGGTAGAATCGGGCTGAACGACTCCGTTCTCAGGTCCGCCAAACGAAGAGGAACAACGCCCCTATGCCCAACCCGCGGAGCCGCAAGCATTCTAAGTCTGCCAACTCAGTGGTCCGGCTGGCCGCCCTGCCGGCGCTTTGGCTCTTGGTGGTTCACCCGATGCCGGCGTGGGGACCGACGGGCCACGGCCTGGTGAATAATTGGGCCGTCCAAACCCTGCCGTCCGAGATGCGCGCCTTCTTTGACGCGAATCGCCAGTATCTCGTCGAACACGCCGACGATCCCGACCTTTGGATGAAGAAAGACCGCTACGAACGCAAACGCCACTATATCTATTTGGATAAGTACGGCATCTTTCCATTCCTGGAGCTGCCGCATTCGTTTAAGCAAGCCGTCCAGAACTACGGATCGGGGCGAGTCAATCGCGACGGCGTACTTCCCTGGCAGGTGGGAGAATCCAGCCTGCGCTTAACAGAAGCGTTCAAGTCTCGCAACTGGGATCAGGTGAAGCTGGCGGCGGCGGTACTTGCCCACTACGTGGCTGACGCGCACGATCCGCTGCACCTCACACGGAACTTCGACGGGCGACTCACCCGCCAGACGGGTTTAGATGACCGTTTTGAGGCGCGCCTCTTGGACCGATACTCGAGGTTTTTTATCCTCCATCCCGGAGACGCGGTGAAGATCGAGGACCCCACCGAATATGCTTTCCAGGCCTGCCTCGAGGCATATACCTTGCTAGACTCCGTCATCCTCGCGGACATGCGCGCCCGCGAGCGCCTGCCCGATTATACCGACGAGTACTTCGATCGCTTTTATTCGCAGATCGGCGCCACCGTAATGAGGGCCATCAACGATTCAGCACACGATGCAGGGTCCTACTGGTATACGGCCTGGCTCAATGCGGGGAAGCCCGAGCTGCCGGCACGATAAGAGACCAGAAGGCGGAAAGCAAGAAGGCAGAAAGCAGAAGGCGGAAAGCAGAGCACCGGAGCCGGCGGGAAGGCGTTCAGAACCAGTGGAGCTTCGAAAGTCGGCAGCAGTCTTGTTCGGTATCACTTTCGTTATATCTTCTTGAATTTGGAATCTTGAATTTTAAATCGCGCCTTTGCCGTCTCCTTCGTTTCAGGCTTGGCCTTGGACTGTGCCTGCTGCCTTCCGCCTACTGCTTTCTACGTACGAGCGAGGGAGTGCCGTGCAACAGCCCGCCACGCAACTTGAATCCTTGATCCGCCGTCTTCCTAAAGTGGAGTTGCACCTTCACCTGGAGGGAAGTGTCCAGCCTGAAACCCTGCAAGAACTCTCACGTTCCAAGGGCCGTCTCGAGAAAGAGACGCATGGCTGGGTCTCCGAACGCGCAGATCAGGGATACCGTTACAGGAACTTTCAGGATTTTCTCCAGGCGTTCAAGCTGGTGACCTTACTACTGGAAACTCCGAGCGACTATGCCCTGGCCACCACGCGGTTGATCGAGCGACTGGCAAGCCAGAATGTAAAGTATGCGGAGATCATCTTTGCCGCCGGTGTGGTGCTATGGAAGAAACAACCGCTCGAGGCTATCTTCGAGGCAGCAAGTTCAGCGGCGCGGGCGGCGCAGCAGGTCTGTGGGGTGCGGGTGCAGTGGATTTTTGATGCCGTCCGCCATTTCGGCGTCGAGCATACGCGCCAGGTGCTCGACTGGGCCGGGCGTCTCCGGCCTCTGGGCGTTGTGGCGTTGGGAATCGGCGGTGATGAAGCGCGCGGTCCGGCGGAGCTTTTCCGGGAAGTTTTCAGCGAGGCGCGCGCCATGGGTTTGCACGTTGTTGCCCATGCCGGAGAAGCCTGCGGGCCGGAGAGCGTCCGCCAGGCCGTCGAGGCGCTGGGCGCCGAGCGCATCGGGCACGGACTCACCGCCGCGCGCGACCCTGCTGTGCTCGACTTGCTCCGTGAGCGCCGGATTCCACTCGAAGTCTGCCTTACCAGCAATGTCGCTACCGGAGTGCTGGAGCGCGTCGAAGACCATCCCTTGCCCCAGTTCCTGGGGGCCGGCGTGGCGGTGACCTTGAACACCGACGACCCGGCGATGTTCGGGACGGATCTGGTGAATGAGTATTCACTAGCCGCGAAAACCTTCCGGCTTACGCCCGAGCAGATTCTTCACATAGCCCAAAATGCCGTGCGCGCGTCCTTCCTGTCGGAAGAGGAAAAGGTGGAATTGCTGGGCGTGTTGACAGTAGCCTAGAGCGGCGGGCGCACACATGTATGTCTGTCATCCTGAGGAACCGCAGGCGGTCCTGAGTGCAACGAGGGAAGGATCTCCGGAGTTCGTCGAAATTACAACTGCCGAGATTCTTCGCTTCGCTCAGAATGACAGTGTGCCGGCATTTTTCCGCAAGCTGCTAGTTATCTTGGGTCAGTGGGGCGGACGTTGCGGAGTTGCCGCCTGGTTCTCGATGCCTCAACCCACTCCGGGAAATGTGAATCGGGGCGCGAGCTTCGAGTGCCGCGCTCGTTCATTTTTGAGTACAATGGCGCGGCGATGCTGAGCGAAGCCACAGTCCGCCAGTTGCTCGCACCGTTCGGGCTGACCTTGAACGGCGAGCAGATCGGCCAAGTGGTCTCTTATTTGGAATTGCTGCTGCGGTGGAATGAGAAGATCAACCTGACGAGTATCCGCGACCCGTCGGATTGCGTGCAGCGGCATTTTGGGGAGAGTCTTTACCTTGGACTCTCGGTGGAGTTGAGCGGCAGGTTGTTGGATATTGGAAGCGGGGCCGGGTTTCCGGGGTTGTGCTTGAAGATCCTTTTTCCGGAACTCTCGGTGACCCTGCTCGAGCCGGTGGCGAAGAAGCGGGCGTTTCTCAAAGAGGCAGCGAGGGTGTGCGGAATGGGCGGCGTGGAAGTGCGGCGCGAACGCCTGGAGGAGTTTGCTCGCTTGCTTGGCGCGGGGGAGGCGTATGACTCGGCGACGGCTCGCGCGGTGGGGAATTTGGCGGAGCTTATTCCGCTCGCTTCGCGCTGCCTAAAGCCGCGGGGCCTGCTTTTCCTCTGGCTGAGCGGCCGGCAGGCAAGAGAGCTAGGCTATCATCATAGCGGGGTGAGAAGGGTGAAGAGTCTGCGCGTGCCCGGCGGCGCCGAGGGTGAAATCTGGTGGGGAGAGAACGGCGTTGCAGAACCGGCCGGTAGTGGAAACGGGGATACGTGAGAGGACGTGCGCTTGGAAGGCTCTCTTTGCGAGCTTTTCGTGCTTTGCGCCTTTGCGTGAAACCGGTCTGGGTTCAAGCGGGTGCGATAGGTCGACCAGTGCCGGAATGTTTCACGTGAAACATGATCGTGTCCGGTCAACCTCGACCCCGGACGCAACTCCACACGTTCCACGTGAAACATCTTGCACTTGCGTTATTCACCCGCTTTTGATACATTCGCTCTGACTCTTGACAGGAAGGTGCCTTTGGGACGAGTCATCGCCATTGCCAATCAAAAAGGCGGCGTCGGCAAGACAACTACCGCCATCAATCTTGGGGCAGCGCTCGCTCGCAACGAAATGTGGACCCTGATCATCGATTGCGATCCCCAAGCCAACACCACAGGCGGCCTCGGCCTCGCCCGCGACCCCGCGCGCAAGACGCTGTACAACGCGCTCCTGCTCGATCTGCCCCTCAAGGAGCTTGTCCTCAACACCGCGGTCGAGGGACTTCACCTTATCCCCTCGAACAAGAATCTGGTCGGCGCCACGCTCGAACTTGCCGATCGCCCCGACCGAGAGAAAACCCTCCGCAAGAAAATGGAGAGCTTCCGCAACGAGTTCAACTACATCCTTCTGGACTGCCCCCCCGCGCTCGATCTGCTCACCCTCAACGCACTGGTCGCGGCGGATTCGGTCATAGTTCCGGTACAGTGCGAGTATTTCGCACTGGAAGGAGTTTCCGAACTCATCGACACCCTGATCCGTATCAGGCGTTCTCACAATCGCAGCCTGGCGGTGGAGGGCATCCTTCTCACTATGTTCGACGAGCGTACCAACCTCGCGCACCAAGTCCGAGACGATCTGCGGGATTTCTTCGGAGATCAAGTCTTCTCGACCGTGATACCGCGAAACGTCCGCTTGGCCGAGGCGCCCAGCTTCGGCCAGCCCATCTTTCTTTACGATCCCGATTGCAAGGGAGCTTCCAGCTATCTCGAGCTAGCAAAGGAGGTTATCAGCCATGTCGAGAAAGGTGTTGGGCCGGGGACTGAACGCCCTCCTTCAAACGGTTGAGACTGCTACGGCCGGCCTCGAGCAGGTGCGCCTCGACCTCATTGATCCCAACCCGTTTCAGCCGCGCCGGGACTTCCCTGAGGACACTCTTGCGGAGTTGGCCGATTCCATCCGGTCGAGCGGCGTCATCCAGCCCATCCTTGTGCGCCGGAACGCCGCCCTCCCGGGCCGCTTCCAGCTCGTTGTGGGCGAGCGACGGTGGCGCGCCGCCCGGCTCGCCGGGCTCGAGACCGTCCCTGCGGTCGTTCGCGAGCTTGCGGACCAGGACGCCCTGGAGTTCGCCCTCGCCGAGAACCTGCTTCGCCGCGACCTCAATCCCATCGAGGTGGCCCATGCCTATCGGGCGCTCCAGGATGAGTTCCACCTCAGCCACGAACAGGTTGCCGAGCGCCTCGGCGTTAACCGCTCGTCAGTAACAAACATGCTGCGCCTCCTGCGCCTCCCACAAGGCGTCCAAGACATGATCACCAGAGAGGAAATTACCTACGGACATGCGCGCGCACTTCTCGCGCTCGATTCCGAGGCGGCCCAACTACAACTTGCGGCGAGGATTGCACAACAAGGCCTTTCAGTGCGCGAAGCTGAGAGTTTGGCGGCGCCCCGGCAGCAAAAACAGCGGGAGCCGCCGAGCGAGGCGAAGCCGCCTATGGACCCAAACGTCCGCGCTGCCGCCCAGGAACTGGAGCGCACGCTTGGTACGCGCGTCAAAATCCGTGGCGATGGCCGCCGCGGAGCTATAGAAATCAGCTACTTCTCTTCTGAAGATCTCAACCGGATTTACGACTTGATCGTGAGGCAGTAGTTCGTTGTATTATATCGCTCGGACACTGACGGGGTCCTCGAGCCCCCGATGGGAGGCAACGATGCCATTCGGCTTAGGAAAGTCCAGACGAAACCAACTGCCTGAACTCTCCGGCGACTGGGTCGGCTGGCTCGACCCAGGCGTAGAGGTTGAGGGGAAAATGAAGGTGACCTCCGGCCTGTTCCGTGTCAACACTCACTTCAAAGGGGAGATCACCTCCGAAGGTGCGGTGGTCGTCCACGACCAGGGCGAAGTGGACGGAGACATTCGCACCCGGATCCTCAGCGTCACTGGCAAAATAAAAGGGAACGTCCACGCCTCCGAACACCTGGAAATCAAGGAACACGGCGTGGTCCTTGGCTCAATTTACACGCCGTGCCTGCTCGTCGAACCCGGAGGCTTCTTTGACGGCCAATGCCACATGCCCACGCCCGGACCCGCGACCCAGGTCGCGACTGCCTCTGAAAGCAAAAGTAACGCTCAACAAACTGCGGCGCCGGCGGCAGACGTCCCGGGGTCGCACTGAAACGCCTCGGATGCGCCGACGTCTCATGTCTTACCTTCCCGGCGCCTCCGCCGAGGACCTTTTTGCAACCCGCCAGCCCATACTAGGCTCTGTTATGTCATGTCACGTATGTAGGCTCTTAACTGAGTGGGGCGCCGCCTCGCAACGTTCGCTTCACTGCGAGACCGGCGACTACAGGCGGGCCCTTCCGAGGTCAAGGGTGGATGCGCCCTTGTTCCTGGCGCTCCGCGCCAATTGTGTCGAACGCCCTTGAGGTCGGAAGGGTGCCTGTATAATTAGGAGCCGGTGAAGCGAACCGCGTGGGGAAGGGAAGCAGGAGGAGGGGGAACTGCAGATAAAAGGCTGAAAAATTGCGCTCTTAACAAAACTTATTAAGTGTTATGACGTGGAGAGCCACCGGCTCTCCAAGCAACCTTTTGCGCGTGGAGCAACCCTGCGGCACGCGCGGGAAGGGAAAGCGACCTCGTGCTTAACCGGACATAAAGGGCGTTATGTTGTACTATCGCCTTGGTGCGCCAGACTCCGCGTCTCCTCGTGAAGACACCATGAAACTCTTTCATGGATGTGGGGGCACAACAACAACCGAGACTACTATTCCGACGACCGATAGAACAACTCCCACCGCGGCGAGTGCGGTAGTCAGTAGATTAGTTAGGTCACCGTTTGCGTCGGCATTGGCTTTCCACGTCTGGCCGGCCACGATATTTGCCCAATTTTGCTTTATTTCGTCGTTTTGCCCGGAGTTATTCCAATCATCATCGCGAGAGCCAGATTCAAAGGTGCCGAAGACTTGTCCCTGATGTTCAAATGTGTACGCCGTGTTTGTTGAGTCTTTCACTACCCAGACTAATTGCATATTGTACTGAGTCGCTCCTGAATCGTGAAAATGTCCCGAGAAAGTGTAAGTACCGTCGCTGTGAATCGTAAGGTGAGCATTTCCTCCAACTGGCACACCGTTACCAAACGTTATTGAAGGCCAGTCGAAATCTAATTGAGTGGTTGGTGGAGGCTGAGCTAGGCCCCAGACTGAACCGTCGCCGCCGACCGCAATGCTCGCCAGTGTCCCCGGAACATTCTGGAACTTTCCCCCTGTAAACTGCCAGACACTTGAATCTGGAGCAATTCCCCAGACTGCGTTTGCATTACCGACCGCAATGCTCGCCAGTGTCCCCGGAACATTCTGGAACTTTCCCCCT
>Ga0209517_10001559_pt1 | contig 34232 bp, 25 predicted proteins | sample PeaSoiMetSII2010_FD_187695 | JGI IMG/M metagenome (GOLD analysis project Ga0209517, IMG submission 187695) | Peat soil microbial communities from Weissenstadt, Germany - SII-2010 (SPAdes) (version 2) | ecosystem: Environmental > Terrestrial > Soil > Wetlands > Peat | place: Germany... | reverse complement strand
CTTGCCGCGTCTCGCTGCTGCGGCAATCTGGACGGTGCACGCGGAGACGGGGCAAGCCCCGTCTCTACAGAACACCTTTCTCTCCCGGCGTAAAAACCCCATACATCGCCCCGGGGAAGTGGGCGCATCTAGTAAACTGTTCTATTCGATTTCAGTCGAAAATCATGGCAGTGGAAAACTAGACCCTTAGACGCGGAATCGCTTCCCGGTTCTACTTGAGGTTCTGCCCCCAGGAGAGTGGCACTTTGTTGGATCGCTCTGGCTTGCGTTTTCGTCGTTCCCTGTTCATTCGCATTGGCCTCTTGCTCTTCGTAGTTGCCGCATTCACCGTTTCGCCTATGGTTTCGTTGTGGGCGCAGGAAGAGGCCCCGGAAAATCCGACGACCGGCACCATTCAAGGCACGGTGCGGGATGACGTCGGCAGCCCCGTCGAAGGGGCGCGAATTTTGTATAGCTCGGCGGCCACCGACACCAAGGGTGTGACACGCTCCGGCAAGGACGGGGCGTACGTTTCCGAACCGGTGCCGCCAGGCGCTTATGTGGTGCGAGTGGAAGGCCGGGACATGCTGGCGGTCGAGACCAACGTCACGGTGGCTCTGGGAGCAGCGGCGACAGCGGATTTCAAGCTGGAATGGATCAATCCCGGGCCGGTGCGGCTGGAGAGCAAGTTCGATGGCGAGGTCGGCGACAGGCTGCCGATCAACGGGCGGAACTATCTGAATGCGGGACAGTTTGAGCCGGGTGTGCAGGCGGTGGATGGAAGGATTTTCGATCCGGGCAAGGGTGGGTTCCAATCGCTCTCAATCAACAGCCAACTGGGACGCACGACGCACTACGACGTGGATGAAGTCGAGTCGATGGATGAGACCCGGGGCGCGTCCACGCTGAACTTGCCGGCGGATGCGGTGCGCGAAGTGATCGTCTCGCGGGCCAACCCGGAACTGTTTCAGTCGCTGAACGCTGGTGGGGCCGTGCGGGTGACGACGCGCTCCGGCGAAGAAGAATGGCACGGCGATCTGTTTGGAAATCTGCGCGACCGGGTGGCTGGCCTCGCGGGGTTTCCGTCCGGGAGTCCGAAATATAGCCGGCAGCAGTATGGATTTGGGGCGGGCGGCGCGGTGATTAAGGACAAGGCGTTCTTGTTTCTCGGCGGGGAACGAACGAAGCAGGATGGAGTGTTGCCGATCGCGTCCCAGGATTTGATTTTGCCCACAGCGTCGGAGGCCTCTTCAGGGGTATTCAATACCACCGCTCTGCGGAGCGCTTATTTTCGCGAAAACATGCTGACGGCGCGGCTGGATTACAACCTGAGCGAGAACATGAAGTGGTTCGTGCGGCTCAGCTATGACAACGCGAACGAGATTGGGCCGCCCGACAGCCAGTCGAACTTTCGCAATCAGTTGAACGTTCCGGCGGCGGTGTTTGGAATGGATTGGAATCGGGGACGGTTTGTGCACAGCGCGCGCTTCGGCTACCAGAAGATGGTCGACGGGATCAATCCGGCGCTGAGCGATTCGACCCTTCTGCCGGGGGCTGCTCCTTCGCTGCTCCACGTGCAGATTGGCTCGGCGGCATTCGGGCCGAGCGTGGCGGGTCCGCGGCAAACGATTCAGCGCGACCTTTTCGGGCGCTACGACAGCAGCACGGTTTACAAGGCGAATCACACGATACGGTTTGGAGGAGCGGTTCATCGCATCGCGCAGGGAGATTTTTATGCGCCGGCAAATTATGCGTCGGTGACGAGTTCGAACGGGATCGACGTGATCAATGCCATTAATGGCAACCCGAGCCTGGCGCCGCTTTACCCGGGCGATCCGCGCGGAGCGGCGGACAATCCGCTGAACTATCCGGTGGGCACGATCACGATTTTCAACGGCCTGGGAAACTTCAGCGAGAACTCAGCCTTCAATCGCTCGACGGGTGGACACTTCGACACGCGCATCGAGGGCTACGTCGGCGACACGTTCAATTTGTTTCCGAGCCTGAACCTCAGCTTTGGCGTGAACTATGTTCGGGACACCGGGCGCACGAACAGCGACTTGGCGGCGGTGCCGTGTTCGGCCTTGGCCGACAGCAAGGTCGCGAACCTTCCTCCTTGCCCGAGCGGCTTGATTCTCGATCAATTCGGCCTGATTCCGAACGCCGTCGCGCCGAGCCCCACGCATCAGTTGCTCGGCCAGAAGGTGAACCAGCCGGACTGGAATTTTGCTCCGCAATTCGGCGTGGCGTGGGATCCGGGGCACAATGGGCGGATGGTGGTGCGGGCAAGCGCGGGGATGTTCTATGACAATTTTCTGCTGCAGAATGCTTATCAGGATCGCATCAACCGCTTGTCGAACGGGCAATACAACCGCAGCCTGACGCTGTGTCCGGCGGGGGCGGTGCTGATGCCGAATGGATCGGTGGTAAATTCCGTGGGCAGTGGAGTGGACATTGCCACCGGCATTTGCGGGACGACAATCGGCAACGCTGCGCCGTTGATAGAGACGCTGCAGTCGGATTATCTGGCAGCGCAGTCGGCGGTGACGGGCGGGCAGAACGTGTACTCGCTGGCGAACAGCGTCGCGAATTTTGGTGGGATGCTGGCACCCGGATTCAAGACTCCCCGCGTGGTGCACATGGATTTCGGAATTCAGAAACAGATTGGCGAGCGTGGCATGTTCTCCATCGACTATGTGCGCGAGCTGGGCACGCAGTTTCCGCTGGGGATTGACACCAACCATGTGGGAGGCGCGAACTACCTCACCGACGGCGACAATCTGGACCCTACCCAAAATACCTACCGGGCAGAACTGGACGCGATTACCGCGACGGTGCAAGCACCAGGCCTCCCCGTGTCCGTGTCTCAGTGCCTCAAGAATACCGTTACATTTCCTTTGTTCGCTGGATCCGATTCTCAGGCGGCGGTGGCTTGCTATTTGACCGTGTCAACCGCGAGCATTACGGATTTCGCGCGCAATGGGCTGGACTCGTCGAACGCGTTCTGCGGACCGTTTCCGTGCTCGGTCCTAGGAAAGCAGCAAGCAGCGTTCGGCGGGATCAATCCGGCGGTGGGCTCGAACATCATGTACTTTCCGGGCGGGCGGTCGCAATACCAGGGTCTGCATCTGGCGTACAAGACGAGCGTGGCGAATCCGGCGAAGCGCGTGCAACGGCTGGACATTGCGATGGCGTACGCGTGGTCGCGCTATCGCAGCAACCTGGCCGAGCCGAACGGCAGCGGCGGAGATTATTCGCTGATGAACGTCGCGGAAGACTACAACCAGCCGCATCGGGGGCATTGGGGGTCGTCGGGGCTGGACCGCACGCACCAGTTCACGTTCACTCCGACGGCCGAGTTGCCGCGCGGACTGCGGCTTTCAATGATCGCGCATCTGGCGTCGCCGCTTCCGCTGAGCCTGTATATTCCGCAACAGGACGGAGGCGGAGTGGCGGGAGAAATCTTCCGCAGCGATATTTCCGGCGACGGCACCGTGGGCGATCTCGTGGGATCGATCGGAAGCACGGGAAAATACTCGACCAGCCAGTTGACCAAGTTGCTCACCTATTACAACTCAACGTTCGCCGGGAAGTTGACACCGGCGGGTCAGGCGCTGACGAGTGCCCAGTTGTTCAGCGGGTCGCAACTGGTGCAGCTGGGCGCATATTCACCGGTGATTCAAGGCCTGCCGGCGCATTTTGCCGAAGCGACCTGGCTGAAGACGATCGACTTGCGCTTGAGCTGGCCGTTGCGGATTGGGGAGCGGGTGAAGCTGGAGCCGAACGCGTCCTTGTTTAACGTTTTCAACTTTGCCAACTTTGGAGGCGCGGGGAACCAGCTGAGCGGCGTGCTGAACGGCGCGCCGGGCAGTTCGCTGAACAACGCAAGTTCGGGGGGGTTCTGCGGCAACTCAACCACGTTCTGCACTTCGCGGCTGGACCGGGTTCTGGCCGGTTCGGGCACGTACGCGAACGGGGCTCCGCGGCAAATGGAGTTTGGAGTACGGATCACGTTCTAACGTTGAAGCCGGCGGCGACGATTGTGTGGGGACGGGGCTTTGCCCCGTCCAAAGCGGGGCATAGCCCCGCTTCCACATGTAATTGTCGATGGCGATGGCTGTTATATTTAGGTAATTGTGCCAGGTTGTATTCTCTGGAGGAGTAATCGGGAACATGAAAAATCTTGTCCACTTCGCTCTGTCAGTCCTCTTTCTTCTGGGCATTGCTTCCGCTCAGAACATTCCGGCGGTCGATGTATTCGGCGGCTACTCGTACATGAACTTTAACGTGCCGGCGAGCGCGGAAACGGCCTCCCAAAAGCTGAACTTCAATGGCTTCGAGTTTTCCGCTTCTGTAGGCCTGTTCCATCGCCTCGCCCTTGAGGGGGATTTCAGCGACCACTGGCTTAACGATTGCGGTCAAGTTTTGAATTTGAAATGCGACGATTTCTCGTGGGGGTTTGGACCACGTTTCAACTTTGGAGATCGCTCTAGCAAATTGACATACTTTGTGCACGGCCTGGTGGGTCAGGACCGGGCGGATATTCTTGCCGTCTCCGCGACCACCGTGTCCGATACGTCGGTGGCGCTCGCGGCGGGCGGCGGTGTTGATTATTGGTTCTCTCGTCATATCGGAGTTCAACTTGGACCGGTCGATTATGTCTTCGCCCGCCACCTGAACAGCTTCGGCGCCGCGAACCAAAGCGACTTCCGCGCCGCGGGCGGAATCGCTTTTCGCTTTGGCGGTAATTTCCCTCCCGCTGAACCCCAGGCTCCGAAAGAGCCCAAGGCTCCAAAGGAATCCAAGACTAAGTCCCAGTCCCATCGTTCTTGGATTCGGCCCTGGCATAAAACCAAGTCTGCGCCTTCCGAGACTCAACCTTCCGAGAGTCAGCCCTCGACTCCAGTGACGTCCGCGCCTCAGCCGGCTCGAACACCGGCGAGTGTGCCAGGGCCGAGTCGCGGGATGCAGGTCCATCCGCTGGGCATTGTGGCTGCGCCCCAGGAATTCGATGGAGCAAGAATTCTGTCGATCGAGCCGGGAAGCATCGCGGAGATGGCATCGCTGAAACCTGGCGACCTCATCAAGTCTGTGGATGGCAAAGCCGTCCGGACGCCAATGGAGCTGGCCGCCGAGCTGGCGGACAAAACCGGGAAAGTTCGCATCGGCATTTTGCGGGGCACCTTTGCGACCGAGACGGTAATTCTGTTGGGCGGCCGCTGACGAACGCCGCAGGCCTGGAGGGAATCCGCCAGAGTTTGGCGAGGTAAGCGTGGCGAGGTAGGTTTGGGTGCCGGTTTTAGACGGCACCCTTGTGTGAAGCCGCGACTTGGACGCTGCCCTGCTTACGCCACCGCCTGTTTCTGGGGAGCTGAAATTGCCTGCTCGGCAACGCTTTTCCCCAGGAAGCTCACCAGTTCAGCGTTCACTTCGTCCGCGTGGGTCCAAACAGCCGCGTGCGGCCCGTCTTTTACGACTACCAGGCGCGCTCCCTTAATCAGCTTGGCGGTTCGTTGTCCCGAGGCGGCAAGAGGCACAATCCGATCCGCACCGCCGTGAATGACCAGCGTGGGAACGTCAATCCGGGCCAGGTCCTTGCGGAAATCCTCATGCCATGTGGGCACGCATGCAAGACTGGCGGTAGCAGAGGCAGTCGCCGCAACATTCCAGCCCGCCTGGACAGCCTGCTCGCTGATCCGCTTGCCCAAGAGAAGATCGGTGTTGTAGAAATTCTTGAAAAACTCGGTGAAGAACGCGTAGCGGTCCGCGGCCACAGCTTTCTGAATGCCCTCGAAGACGCTGCCGTCCACGCCCTCCGGGTTATCCGCCGTTTTCAGCAGGAATGGCGGAACACCCCCGATCATGACTGCTTTGCTCACGTTCTTCGATCCGTACTTGCCCACGTAGCGCGCCACTTCGCCTCCACCCATCGAAAAACCGACCAAGGCGAAATTACGCAGTTTGAGATGGCTCACGAGCTTGTGCAGGTCTTCGGCGAAGGTGTCGTAGTTGTAGCCGGTGGTTGGTTGGCTGGACTTGCCGAAACCTCTTCGGTCATAGGTGATGACGCGGCGACCCGCGGCCAGAAGCACCGGAATCTGTTTCTCCCAGGACGCGCCGCTCAGCGGATACCCGTGGATAAGAACCACGGGGTCGCCCGAACCGTGATCTTCATAGTAGAGCTCGATCTTGCTGGAGTTTTCTTTTCCGACATTAACGTAGGGCATTGCGATTCTCCTCTCTCCATAGTTTGTTTCTTACCGGCGTGAGTTAAGGGTTGACTGTGATCGCCCGATTCCGAGGAAAACAACATTGTAGAACGTCTCCTCATGCGTTTAGCGGGGTTGTTTCTCTGCATCTCGCGATGAAGCGTAGCGGTCGAGCAGGCGCCACGTCAGCCGCCGCTTCGTTCGAGACCGACCTCTAACGATACGGGCGCGATTTCGGAAACCAGGTCGTTGCCCTGATCTTCATTCTGCGAAGGCCCGTGCAATCCGCACTCGGTCTTCTTGAAGCCTGCCCATCGTCCTGACCTGGGATCTTCTCCGGGCAGAACGCTGCGCGTGCAATGGGTGCATCCGACGCTCGGATAGTTCTGGTCGTGGAGAGGATTGTACGGAACGTTGTGTTCCCGAACGTAGCGCCAGACCCTTTCGGAGGTCCAGTCGGCCAGGGGATTGACCTTCACCAGGTGAAACTTGGAATCCCATTCGACTTTGCGCGCCGTCGCGCGGGCCGACGTTTGATCGCGGCGGATGCTCGTGACCCAAGCCTCGAGCCGGGACAGTTTGTTACGCAGCGGCTCGACTTTGCGGAGGTTGCAGCACGCATCTGGGGCGCGGCTCCACAGTTTCGCGCCGTGACGCAGTTCTTGTTCCTCGGGCGTGAGCGCTGGCTTCAGCCGCTCGACGGCGATTCCGTATCGCTTCTCCACTTGCTCGATGAGGGAGTAGGTTTCGGGAAACAGGAAATCGGTATCCAGGGTGAACACGCGCAGAGCCGGCTTCAGACGCGCGGCGATATCAATCAGCACCATTCCTTCGACGCCAAACCCCGAGGCAATTTCGACGTGGTTCCGAAATGCGGTGAATGCCCAACGCAACACGTCCTGAGCGCTCCACTGCTCTGCCAGCAGATGGATTCTTTCTACTTCTGACTTCATGCTGTCCGCCCTTCATCCAGGATTGAATGAACCGATCCAACCGGGAAGTTCTGTTGCAAGAATTCGGAATTCCGTGAAATCGGCTGCTTGAGTAATGCGTTGTGAGCCGCATGCCGTACTACTTCGCCGATCACAAGCAACGTTGGAGCAGCCAACTGCGGCGCTCCCGGCAGGTTTTCCAGGTCGGTCGTAAAGACCTGTTCGTCCGTCGTTGTGGCGCGCGAAACTACGGCGCAAGGTGTTTCGACTGCCAATCCCGCCGCGCGCAGCTTTGTTGAGATCTTTCCGTATTGGTAACCAGGCATGTAGATCACCAGGGTGGCTCCGCTCGAAACCAGCGCCTGCCAGTTGGTCGGATCCTTTTCTACCGCGTGATGCCCGGCGAGAAAGATGAGGGCGTGAGAGGAACGGCGGTCCGTCAATGGAATCTCCGCCGACGCACAGGCTCCCAGAGCGGCCGTAATGCCGGGCACGACTTCGAATTCGATGCCGGCTTGGCGGAGAGCCGCAATTTCCTCCGCGGCACGTCCGAACACCAGAGGGTCTCCGCCTTTCAGTCGCACCACTCGAAGCCCCAGAGAAGCCAGCCGCACCATGAGGAAATTGATTTCCGCTTGAGTGATGTTTGTTTTTCCGCACCGCTTGCCGACGTTGTAGCGCTGGGCATGGGGCGGAGCGAAGTCAAGGATCTGCGGACCAACCAGATCATCGTGCAGCACCGCGTCCGCATTTTTCAGCACGCGCGCCGCTTTCAGCGTGAGCAATTCCGGATCTCCAGGTCCGGCGCCAACCAGATAGACTTTGCCTTTCATACGATCCCAACCTCCTGCAGCGAATTCAACCTTCAATACCGTGTGGCACCAGTCCGTCGGGAATATCCCGGACGGCTGCCTCCACTGCTTCTCCTGCCAGGAATGTGCGCAGTTCGTCGTCGTTGTGGCGCGCGAAGAACTGGCGCAGATTCTCGCCCGGCAATTGCCGCTCGAGATAGCGGTGCAGCAGACGCTCAATCGCATCGGGGACTTCGGTGGCCAGGCATCGATACCCAACCGGACGCGCCAGGGACTGGTGCAGGCCGACCCCGCCACCGAGGCAGAAGTAGTACGCATCGAGCATCTGGTCTTGCACCTTGATCTTCTTGCCCTCGATTCCGATGTCGGCAATCCAGTGCTGACCGCAGCTATTGGGGCAGCCCGTAACGTGCAGCCTGAGGTGCTGCGCGAATCCGGGCAGGCGCTCGTCGAGTTCGTCGACCAGCCATCGGGAGAAGCCCTTGGTTTCGGTGATGGCGAGCTTGCAGAACTCGGTCCCAGTGCAGGCGACCACGCCACGCCCAAACGGCGAACCTCCTACTTGAAGTCCGATTCCAGCCAGTTCTTTGGCCAGCGACTCCGCCTGCAGTTGGGGCACGTTCACGATGAGAAGGTTTTGCATGTTCGTGGTTCGCAGTTCGCCATTTGCAAAACGCTCGGCGAGATCCGCGGCAGCAAGCATCTGGTCGGCGGTGATGCGGCCACGCAGCACCGACGCGCCCACGTAGCAGTACCCAGGCTGTTTTTGCGGATGGATTCCAATGTGGTCGCGGTAAACATCGTCGGGAATCTTCTCCTCGACCCCTGGTTCCAGCTTGAAGGCCAGCCGCCGCTCGAGTTCTTTCTGGAAATCCTCGGCAGTCCAGCCGTTGCGCAGAAAGAGGAATTTCAAGCGGGCCCGCTCGCGATGCTCGCGAAGCACGTCCGATTCCCGGAACAGTTCCGCAATCGCTCGGAGCACGGATTGGACTTCGTGCCAGCGCACAAAGGCATCCAAACGCGTGGCGAAGTGGGGATCGGCGGAAAGCCCGCCGCCGACCCGCAGCGAGAAGCCCACCTCCGGTTTGCCGCGGACCGTCCGTTCGGCCGCAGTCAGACTGATGTCGTTGATCTCCGGATACGCGCACCACACGCGGCACCCGGTGATGGAGATCTTGAATTTTCGCGGCAGGTTGTAGAACTCGGGGTTGCCGGTGAAGATGCGCGTGGCTCCGAGTGCGAGTGGAGAGGCGTCGCAGAGTTCGTCCCTGTCAACCCCTGCGACCGGGCAGCCTGTGATGTTGCGGGTAACATCGCCGCAGGCGGCCAGAGTGTTCAGGCCGCATCCCCAGAGGGCTCCCAGGATTTCGGGCAGGCTTTCGATGGTTACCCAATGCAGCTGGATGTTTTGCCGAACGGTGATGTCGGCGATTCCGCGCGCAAAACGGCGGGTAAGGCCCGCGATGGTTCGGAGTTGGTGAGAGGTGAGCAGGCCATTCGCGATCCGGATACGAACCATGAAGCGCGGCACCGCCTTCCCTTCACCGCCTTTGCCCCCGACCACGCCGGCTCCGTCGCCCTGCGTGTAAATGCCCCACCAGCGGAAGTACGTGCCCAGCCATTCCGGCGGGATGGAATCAAACCCGTCGCGCGCGAAACGGCGAATCTCCTCGATGCCTTCCCAGGGATTCTTCTCCCGCTTCAGACGCTCGACTCTTTGCGTTTTCGTTTCCTGGTCAGCTTTAGCCATAAAAAAAGAAAAACCCATCGCCAGCTTTCTCTGGCGATGGGTTTGAAATATGCCGATGCTAAGAAATTTTTAGGTCAGCAACCTCCCAGTGCCAGAAGACACGGATGCGCACATGCAACAACACATGCAACAACAAGTCCGGTTCTTCTGGTTCTGAGTCAGTGACATTGCGTGATCCTAACCAGTTCGATTGACATTGTCGATTTTAGATTCAATCTTTCGTTTTGTGGGCAAGATGCGCACGCAAAGAATTGATCGAGCCAATTCAAATTTGTGATGCTGATTTCCGCGGAGCGCATCCCTGAGGAGCTAAGTCATTTCCGTAACAGGATTTATCCGCTCCGCTCGGCGACGGTCGAGATGGCCGCCGCGGGACGAATGGCAGAGTTCTTGATTTCTGCCATGGAATTCGATTGACGGAGAGAAGCGGAGTGTCCTAAGGTCGAATCGTTATGACCTCGTCGAACTCCCACCGTCACCATCATCATCACCATGCGATGAGCGTGTCGGCGGAGAACGACGGATGATAGCCTGAAAGCAGTCATAGGAACTCCGAGCCCGCTGATGCGAACTTCGCAACAGCGGGTCTTTTTTTTCTGTTGCGGGCGTTCGATGCGCCGGGCGAGTAATGGAAAGACGAATGGAAAGAGGAGATTGCCATGGAGATCGATTTCGACAAAATGCAAGGCTTGGCGCCCGCCGTGATTCAGGACGCGGCCACCGGGGAGTTATTGATGGTTGGCTTCATGAACCGCGAAGCGCTGACGGCAACCTTGCGGACGAGCTTCGTCACGTTCTACAGCCGCACCCGGCGGACGCTGTGGACCAAAGGAGAAACCTCCGGGAATCGCCTGGAGGTGGTGGCGGCATGGACGGACTGCGACCGCGACACGGTGCTGCTGCGGGTCCGCGTGTTGGGCGCGGGCAAGGTTTGCCATACGGGGTCCCGATCCTGCTTCACGCAGGAGTTGCCGTTGGGCGCGGCTGTCGAAGAAGAGGCGCGGCGATGAAACTTCGTCTGGGCATTCCCAAAGGAAGTTTGCAGGAAGCGACGCTCAGCCTGTTCACGCGCGCCGGGCTGAGAGTCTACACCAACCCGCGCTCCTACTGCGCCGCCACCGACGATCCTGAAATCGAATGCCTGCTCATTCGGGCGCAGGAAATGGCGCGCTACGTCGAGCACGGCGCGCTGGATGCGGGCCTGACCGGCCTGGACTGGGTGCTGGAAAGCGGCCTCGAAGTAGTCAGCGTGACCGACCTCATCTATGCGAAACAGAGCATGGGCAAAGTGAAATGGGTGTTGGCCGTACCGGAGGATTCCGCTTTCCAGAAGCCCGACGACCTTGCGGGCCGCATCGTCGCCACCGAACTGGTGAGTTTCACGCAGAATTACTTTGCCAGCCGGAACGTGCCGGTGCGGGTGGAGTTCTCCTGGGGCGCGACGGAGGTGAAGCCGCCGTTGCTGGCCGATGCCATCGTCGAAGTCACGGAGACCGGAAGCTCGCTGCGCGCGAATCATCTGCGAATCATCGAAACGGTGCTCGAGTCAAACACGCAACTGGTCGCGAACAAGGCGGCGTGGGCCGATCCCGCGCGTCGGCGCAAGATCGAAAACCTGGCGGTGATGCTCTGCGGGGCGATGGCCGCTCAGGGCCGGGTTGGGCTGATGCTCAACGTGCGCAAGCCGGATTTGGCCGCGGTTCTGGGCTTGCTGCCGGCGTTGAAGAATCCTACCGTCGCGCCTTTGGCCGATGGCGAATGGGTTGCGATCAATACCGTCATCGAAGAGCAAACCGCCTGGACATTGATTCCGCAGCTCAAGCTCGCGAATGCGCAAGGGATCGTCGAGTATCCGCTGAACAAGGTGGTGATGTGATGAAGATCATGATGCGCATTCTGGAAGGGCTTGCGAGGGACCGGTTTGTGCGTGGGGTGGAGGAGCGCGGGGCGCACGATCTGGCCGAGGTTGAGCCCGCGGTGCGGCGCATCGTGAGCAATGTCCGGCGCAACGGTGATCCTGCCTTACGACGGTATGCGGAGCGATGGGACGCGTTGGGCAGAAGTGAACCTTTGTGCGTGCCCGAGGCTGACCTGCATGAAGCATGGCAGAGAACTCCCCCGGAACTGCGGGATGCGATAGCGCGGGCGGCAGGCAACATTCGCACTTACTGCGAGTGGCAGAAACCGGAGGAGTGGCGGCGCGAAATTCAGCCCGGAGTTCGCGTGGGACAGTTGGTCCGCCCTATAGAAGCGGTGGGGTGCTATGTTCCCGGCGGCCGCTATCCGTTGCCTTCCACGCTGCTGATGACAGTGATTCCGGCGCAGGTCGCGCGGGTGCCGCGGATTCGTGTGGTGTCTCCACGCCCGGCCCAGGCAACTTTGGCGGCGGCCGCATATCTTGGCGTGCGCGAGTTCTACCGCGTTGGCGGGGCACAGGCAATTGCCGCGCTGGCCTATGGGACGAAGAGCATTCCGCGCGTGAACAAGATCGTTGGTCCCGGCAACCGGTATGTGACCGCAGCCAAGAAACTGGTTGCGTTCGATTGCGCCATTGAGTTCCTCGCGGGTCCTACTGAAGCCGTGTTCATTAGCGAGGACGGCGACCCAGTTTTCATTGCAGCTGATCTGGTGGCGCAGGCGGAGCATGATCCCGACGCGCTCTGCATCTTGCTTACGACGTCGCGTCGACTCGCGAAGGCGGTGCAGACGGAGGTGCAGCGGCGCACGCGGGCTAATCCAATTGCTGCCGAGTCACTTTCCCGTCGCGGGGCCATCCTTCTGGTTGCTTCGCTCGATCAGGCGGTCGAGACCGCGAACCGCATCGCGCCCGAACATCTCACGCTGCCGTCGGCACTCGTACCGGAAGCGCAAAACGCGGGGTCCATTTTTATAAACGAATTCACGCCCCAGTCCGCGGGCGACTACATCTCGGGGCCGAACCACGTTTTGCCTACGGGTGCGATGGCACGCGTACGTGGCGGCCTGAGCGTGCTGGATTACGTCCGCATCGTCTCTTGCCAGGAAGTTTCCCGCGAAGGGATTCGCCGAATTGCGGCTCCGGCGATGGTGCTGGCCGAAGCCGAGGGCTTGCGCGGACACGCGGAATCGTTGCGAGTGAGGTCCTCTTATGCTTGAGGCTCGCGCCGCGGTGAAGAGTTTGCATGCCTATCGGCCTCCCCTGGCTGGCCGTCAAGGACTGCATCTTAATTTCCTGCGTCTTGACTTCAATGAGAGCACCATCGGTTGCTCGCCGCGGGTGTTGGCGCGGCTGCGTTCGCTGGATGCCGAAGCCCTGGCACGCTATCCCGAGCGCGAGCCGGTGGAACGCGAGGCCGCCGCTTTTCTTGGCCTCGATGCGACTCAGGTTCTGCTCACGAACGGCGTGGATGAGGCCATTCATCTGCTTTGCTCGACCTATCTCGAGCCCGGAGACGAAGCCATCATCGTCGTGCCCACGTTTGCGCTGTATGCCATCTTCGTTCAGGCTGAAGGCGCTCGCGTGGTCCAGGTTCTCTCCGGCGAGAACTTCACATTTCCTTTGGAGGACCTGTTGTCGCGGCTCAGCCCATGCACACGGCTCATCGCGATAGCGAATCCGAACAATCCAACCGGAGCGGCGGCGGCAGGCGATATGCTGCTGCGGGTCGCTCGGGCCGCGCCCCAGGCGGCGGTTTTGGTGGACGAAGCTTATTTTGAGTTTCATGGAGAGACGATCCTCGACCGCGCCGCTCGGCCAGAAAACGTTTTCGTGGCGCGCACCTTTTCCAAGGCCTACGGGCTGGCGGGCCTCCGAATCGGCATTCTTGCTGGAGATGCGGGACAGATGGCGATGGTGCGCCGCGTCGCTTCGCCCTACAACGTGAATGCAGTCGCGCTGGCGGCATTGCCGGAGGCGCTTAACGATCAAGAGCATGTCGAACACTACGTCGCCGAAGTGCAGCATGGCCGCGGGATCTTGGAGCGGGAACTCAGCAGTCTCGGTCTGCACTACTGGCCGAGCCGCGCCAACTTCGTGCTGGTGCGAATCGGCGACGCCCACGCGGAATTCGTGCAGGCTTTGCGGGCGCGGGGAATCCTGGTGCGCGATCGGAGCTCCGATCGAAGTTCCGATCAACGATGCGAAGGCTGCGTGCGCCTGACCGTGGGATCGAACGAACATACGCGGACTCTGATTGGCGCGCTGCGGGAAGTGGTCGCGAAACTCAGGGAACGCCGTGAGGTGAGGGCGTGAGGAAAGCCAAGCTGCATCGCAAGACCGCGGAAACGGAAATTCAAATTGCGCTCACGATTGAAGGCCGCGGGAAGTACGAGGTCGCGACGGGAGTCCGTTTTCTTGACCACATGCTGGAGCTGTTTGCGCGGCACGGCGGATTCGATCTGAAACTCCGAGCCGTGGGCGACCTGGACGTGGATCAGCATCACACCGTGGAGGACGTCGGCATTGCTCTGGGCGAGGTCTTCAACCACGCCTTGGGAGATCGCCGCGGCATTCTGCGCGCCGGTTACTTTGTCATGCCCATGGATGAAACTCTTGGTTTGGCCTCGGTGGATTTCGGTGGACGCGCAGTCGCGGTGGTCGATACCAAGGTTCGTGCGGCGCGAGTGGGAGATCTGCAGGTGGAACTGGTCAACGATTTCTTCGAGGGCTTTGCGCGCGGCGCGCGCGCCAATGTTCATGCGCGCGTGCTCTATGGACGCTCCAGCCACCACAAGATCGAAGCGCTCTTCAAAGCTTTCGCGCGGGCCTTGCGCGTGGCCTGCTCACGCGACCGCCGCCTGGGCCGAATGCTCCCGAGCACCAAGGGACTCCTATAATCGGACCATTATGATCGCCATCGTGGATTACGGCGCGGGCAACTTGAATTCGGTGAAGAAGGCGTTCGATTATCTCGGCGCTGAGGTCGTCGTAACCGACCAGCCTGAGAATGTGGCAACGGCGGACAAGATCGTATTTCCTGGAGTGGGCCATTTTTCCTCTTTGCAAGCTCTGAGCCGCACCGGTTTGCGCGAGGCCTTGTTGCAAGCCGCCGGCGGCGGTAAGCCTGTTCTTGGAATCTGCCTGGGTATGCAGTGGCTTTTCGAAGGGAGTGAGGAGTGCGCCGAGGTCGCGGGAGCGGGCATCTTTCCCGGCAGATGCCGGCAGTTTCCGTCCTCGGTGAAGTCGCCGCATGTCGGTTGGAATTCCTTGACCGTTCAGAAAGGCTCGCGGTTACTGCGAGGCGTCGCACAGGACTCATTCGTTTACTACACCCACTCGTTCCATGCGCCGGTGGTGGCTGGAATGACGGCGGCCAGCGAATACGGGCTGCAGTTTGCCGGGGCGGTCGAGCGCGGCAACATTTTCGGAGTGCAGTTCCATCCCGAAAAATCAGGCGAAGTGGGACTCTCGATTCTGAAGAATTTCTGTGAGGTCTGATCTGTGAGTCTAACGTGTTGACCAAACGTATCATCGCCTGCCTCGACATGGACGGTGGCCGCGTCGTGAAGGGCGTGCGGTTCAAGAATCTACGCGACGCCGGCGATCCGGCGGAGTGTGCCACGGCCCACGCTCGCAACGGCGCCGATGAAATCGTGCTGCTCGACATTACCGCAACCAGCGGGAACCGGCGCACCCTGCTGGAGGCGGTCCGCAGCACCGCGCGCTCGCTGTTTGTTCCCTTTACGGTGGGAGGGGGAATTCGCCAGCTCGAAGATGCAGCCGCGGTCTTCGATGCGGGCGCGGACAAGATCGCCATCAACTCGGCCGCTGTCCGCGATCCCGCGTTGATCGGCAAGATCGCGGGGCGTTTTGGTTCGCAGGCCGTGGTGGTGGCTATTGATGCTAGAAAAGTTGACGGAGGTTTTGAAGTATTCGTCGCTGGCGGACGCCTGCCCACGGGCCGGGATGCGATTCAATGGGCGCGGGAAGCGGCGGCTTGCGGAGCGGGCGAGATTCTGCTGACTTCGATGGACCGGGACGGAACTCAATCCGGATTTGACTGCCAGTTAGTGCGCGAGGTGGCCGAAGCGGTTTCGATTCCTGTCATTGCCTCCGGGGGCGCAGGATCGGCGTGCGACTTCATCGAGGTGTTCCGCGAAGGACGCGCGGACGCTGCGCTGGCCGCCTCCATCTTTCACTTCGGCATCGAGGACATCGCACAACTGAAGCACGAACTGCATGGCGCCGGCGTCGCGGTGAGGTGGCCATGCTGATTCCGTCGATCGACCTGATGGGCGGCAAAATTGTGCAGTTGGTGCAGGGCGAGAAGAAAGCTCTGGAGTTCGACAACTTCGACTATTGGATCGAGCGCTTCTCCACATATCCGCTGGTGCAGGTGATCGACCTCGACGCCGCCCGGGGCGATGGGAATAACCGGCTCCTGGTGAATCGGATTGTGGAACGGCTCAATTGCCAGGTGGGCGGCGGGATTCGCAGCCTCGAAACGGCGCAGGAAGTTTTAAAGGCGGGTGCGCGCAAGGTCATCCTCGGCTCCGCGTTGTTGGCGGACGGCAAGATCAATACGCAGTTCGCTTCCACGCTGGCCAGTACACTTGGCACCGCGGCGCTGGTGTTTGCACTCGATTCCCGAGGCGGCCGGGTTGCAATCGACGGCTGGCGCCAGGAGACTGCCCTTACCGCGTTCGACATGATTCGCGCACTCGAACCGTTCTGCGAGACTTTTCTTTACACGCACATCGATACCGAGGGGTTGATGGGAGGAATCCCGATGGAGACGGTCAAGGCAATCCGGCAATCGACCTCGCGGCGACTGGTGGCGGCGGGTGGCATCCGAACGCAAGGAGAAATCGACATGCTCGACGCTCTGGGGGTGGATGCCGTGGTCGGGATGGCTTTGTATTCAGGCAGGGTTCCCGCGTGAAGGCAGTTCAAGCCCGCGCCGTGGACTTCAGTTGACCGAGATCATCACGCCTCCGGCGAGAATGAGCGCTCCGCCGATCAGAATGGGAAGCGTGGGGGACTGGCCGAACTTGAATCGGGCCACGATCTGCGCCAGAAGGAAGAAAAGGACGACGTAGACGCCAAGCAGTTTGCCGAACTCCCAGCGGGGCGCGTTGACCACCAGTCCATAAGCGGCGAGCGACAGCGCTCCGCCGGCAAAAGCGAGGGCGCGGCTCATCCCGGAAGCGCGATACAGCGCCGACTGAAAGCACGAGTCGCCGTAAACTTCCAGGAACGCGGCGATCGCCAGAAGGAAGAGCGCTCCGCTGCGGTGCGCGACGAGGTGATTGAGCAGGTTTTTCATAGGTCGAGGGCGTCCCGCCATGCTAACAGGAATGCCGGTTATGCCTGGTCTTTTCCTTTCTGGGTTTCGTTTCTAGATACAATGAAAAAATTCGATTGGACGGTGCGTCCCTCCCGCATTAGCCTTAGCGGTTGGGCCATTGAGCGTTAGAGGTCTTCGAAATAGAGGAGTATGAAGCTCGCAGGTCTCTTATTGCTGGTTGCGGGATGGGCAATTGTGGTGGGCGCTGTCGTGCTGCTGCCATCGGCCGGCGGGCGCGTCGGATTCGTGCTGGCCGGCATGGCGGTAGAGTTGTTCGGGCTCGCGCTGACGGTGCGCGCTCATCTGGTTCTGCAGATGGAAGGAGAGTGACGCCTTTCGTGGCTCCTTCTCTTCTTACTCTCTCTGAAGTATCCGCGGCGTTCTGCTTGCTCCTCATCCTTCTGGTTCCATTTGCCGGCGCGGGCCTGGCGCTGATCAATTCAGGGTTGGGGAGGTCGCGAAGCGCAGCCCACGCCATGGTTGGGGCGCTTTCGGTGACGGCCGTGGCCGCGTTGGTATACGTGATCGTTGGTTTTGCCTGGCAAGGCGCCGCTGGCCGCCCGGATCATGGGTTGGTGGTCGCGGGTAAGACCTGGGGGTGGATTGCCGCCGAGCCCTTCTTCCTGCGCGGGCTGCGGCTGGATCTTTCCCCGGCGGCGCTGGTGGCCCTGCTGCAGATGTTCAGTGTCGGACTGGCGGGGATGATTCCTTTGAGTTCAGGCGCGGACCGTTGGCGGCTGGGCGCGATTTGCGCCTCGACGGCGCTGCTGGCGGGGTGGACGTATCCGTTGTTTGCGCACTGGGCCTGGGGCGGAGGATGGCTCGCACAACTCGGTGCAAACTGCGGCATGGGCCGGGGCTTCGTGGATGGCGGAGGGTCAAGCACAATTCAGGTGGTGGGTGGGCTGACGGCGTTGTCGATCACGTGGATTCTGGGTCCGCGGCGCGGGAAGTTCTCGGCCGAGGGAATGCCGGTCGCGTTGCCAGGACACAACGTGGTGGTGGTTCTACTGGGATGCGTGTTCGCGTGGATCGGATGGACGGCGCTGAATTCCGCCGGTGCGATGTTGTTTCTGGGCGTGGAGCCGGGGCGCGCGGTGCTGATTGCGATCAATACCACGCTGTGTGCGGCGTCGTCTGGATTGACGGCGGCGGTGGTGACGCGAGCGAGGTTCGGGCGGCCTGACGCGTCGCTCATCGCCAACGGATGGATCGCGGGCCTGGTTGCGAGCAGCGCGGCGGCCGCATTGCTGAAGCCGGCAGCGGCCATGATTGTCGGCGGCGTGTCAGGAATCCTCGTAGTTTGGGTCGCGGATTTTTTGGAGTTTCGACTCGCGGTTGACGACCCGGGCGGCGCGGTTTCCGTGCATGCGGCGGGCGGGCTCTGGGGAGTGCTGGCGGTCGCGCTGCTGGCGGATGCGGGGCCGCGTGGACAGTGGTTGGCGCAGTTGGTGGGAATCGCCACGCTGCTCGGTTTCGTGCTGCCGCTTTCCTATGGATTGAACTGGTTATTGAATCGCGTCTACCGCCAGCGGGTGGCGCGTGAGGGCGAGTTGCAGGGAATGGATCTGTTCGAGTTGGGCGCTGGCGCTTATCCGGAGCTTGACATTCATGGCGACGAATTCCTGCCGCGGTGAGTCTGCCGCTGAACGTCAAAAACATTAACCACGGGGTGCACAGAGTAACACGGGGGAACCCACACAAGATTTCCCCCGTGTTCCTCTGTGCACCCCGTGGTTAAGCTTTTAGCTGTGGCGCGCTACGTACAGTAACAGGCCGAAGATCACAATCGGAATCAGCGCGATCAGCACGTAAAAAAGGGCCTTCTTCGCCCAGGGGGTCCGGCGATCTTTCCAGTTGCGGAATTCCGGGCGGTCGGTGACTCCCACCTGCTCGGGATGCTCGAGATCGCGGGCAAAATCGCGGGCGCTGGCGTAGCGATTCTTCGGATCGCGCTCCAGGGCGCGATAGATGATCTCCTGTAATTGCGGGGTGACGGCGGGATCGACTTCGCGCGGCGGAACGGGATTGTTCAGCAGGCGGTCGTTCATGATGAGGAGGGGATTCGAGCCGGAAAAGGGCACTTTGCCCGTCAGCATCTCGTAGAAAATCACGCCGAGCGCATACAGATCGCTGCGCGCATCGCCGCGCTGTCCTTTGACCTGTTCGGGAGAAATGTAGTCGGGCGTGCCCATGGTGGGAGAGAACTTGGCGAAGGTGATGCGGCGGGCACCGGCGTTGCCGGCGATGCCGAAATCGATGAGCTTGATGTTGTCGTGCTCGTCGACCATCACGTTTTCGGGCTTCAGGTCGCGATGCACAACACCGTGCGAGTGAATGTAGTCGAGCGCGTCGAGGATGCGCAGCGTGATCCGGATGGCGCGCTCCGGCGGCAGCTTTGGCTGTTCGCCGAGGATTTTCCTAAGCAGCCGTCCCTCGACCCACTCCATCACCATGTAGACCTGGCTGCGGTCGTCGTCGGAGAAAACCTTCATCACCCCGGGATGGTCCATCAGCTTGCCGATTTCTTCCTCGCGGCGGAAACGATCGAACAGAGCGGGATCGCCCTCGACTTCGGGATGGGGAATTTTGATGGCAACGCGGCGGCCGTTGTTGAGATCGGTGGCGCGGAAGATGGAGGCCATGCCGCTGCGGGCAGCCAGGCTATCGACGCGGTAGTGATCGAGTTGGTCGCCGGCGTGAAGGACAGTCATCGTCAGTAAATCTGTGAGTGAATCTGCGTCAAAGGCGCTCGGCAAGCGGCGAAGCTCCAATCTAATCTATCTGCCGCCATCATGTCAGAACTTTCGTAAAAAAGGCATAAGGACTGTAGCGCCGCCGTCTCGGCGGCTGTCCGGCGGGCGTCTCGTCCGCCGCGCCGAGGGCGAGACGCCCTCGGGACAGCCGGCAAGATGCCGGCGCTACAGCAGTCGAATCTCACTTGCACCACGGGCTCTCAGCGCAGCTTATAAGGGCGGCCCCGGTACATCCCCATGCGTTCGACGCTGCGCACACGAATGAGCTGCAAACTGATGTTATCGCCGCCATCCTGTTCGTTGGCGCGGTCGACGAGTTCCTGGGCGGCGGCGGCGAGATTGCGGTGTCGGCGCGCGGCCTCGGCCATTTCGGCGGCGGTGACCGCGCCATGCAGCCCGTCGGACGAGAGCAGCAGCACATCGCCAGCTAAGAGCTGGACCTCGTCGATATCGACGTTTACGAAAAGATTCATGCCGAGAGAGCGGCTGAGAACGTGGCGGGCGGAAGACTCGGCGGCCTCTTCGGCCGTAACCAGACCGAGGCGCTCCTGGTCGGCGGCGACGGTGTGATCGCGGGTGATGAGCTGAGCGTCGCCGCTCCGGATCAGATAGCAACGGGAATCGCCGACGTGAGCCACCGTGGCCCGATCGAAGCGCAGCGCGCAGACGACAATGGTGGAAGCCATGCCGGTGCCGGAGCGGCCGGAAAGCGCTTCGGATTCGCAGACGCGCGCGTTGGCGGCTCGCACCAGTTCGGTGACCACCTCCTTATGCAAGGCTCCGTCCTTGGCGCGGCGGAATCCGGCAAGCGCTTCCTGCACCGCGGCCCGCGAAGCCACTTCGCCCTGGCGCTGGCCGCCGACGCCATCGGCCAAGGCGAAAAGCCATCCGTGGGAGCGCGTTTGCGCGGGAGAGCCGGGAGCTACATGACCAACATAGTCCTCATTGTGCGTGCGCACGCGGCCCGTATCGGAGAGTTCGGAGAATTCAATATCCAGCATGTAAAGTACGGCGAACAGCCAACTGCCTGCCCTTCGACGCCGCTCGGCTTCGGGATGAAACTATCTTATCGAAACTCCGCCGAAACACTGCCGAAAGATTGCTTCCACAAAAACATTCCCGAAGAGAAATTGTTCTCGACATTCGCACGCCTGGCAACCTTGCGGCGGCCAGGCATCGCGCGAAATCGTGAATCCGCTTCAGGTCATGCGAGCGTTGTCGTTGTCACCCGGTTCCTAATCAGGGTCGTGCGGCCGGAGGTCTTACTGATGCGGAAGAAATAAATTCCGCCGTAGATGCCCCAGACCAGAGCGATGCCCAACGCCAGCAGCGGCTCCATTTTGGTGCCATAGCCCATGAAGGGGCCAATCAAATAAAACGCCATGCAGGCCAGGTTGGCGAGCAGTCCGAACACGGGAACCGCCAGATGGCGCACCACCTTGAACTGCGGATGCTTGTGATAGCAGACGATGCAAGTCAGGCAACTCAGCATGTAGAGCAAGAACGTGCCGAAGTTCGAAGCCAGCGTCATGGTCAGAAAGGTATTCGGCAACGCCGCCATCTTGTCATGGGTGGTGTATCCGAAACTGGACCAGAAGCCGTGCGGCAAGGCTTGGATGGCCGAGTCCGTGGGAGCGGCGCCGTTGCCAAAAAACACCAGCACCGTGATGCACCCGACCACGGCGGAAATGACCGCGAGCGTCCAGATCGCCTTATGGGGCGTCAGGTTCTTGGAATGCAGCAGGCCAAAGTGTTCCGGCACCTCCTGGTCTTTGCCCATGGCGTAGGTCACGCGCGCCCCGGTGTTGATACAAGAGAGCGTGGTGCCGATCAGCGCCAGAAATACGGTGGCCGCCTCGGCCAACATGAAGATGCGTCCGCGCCCGGCGCCGAATAGAGCATCGCCGACCATGGTCATCATGTCACCGATGGGCGCCGCCGACGCTCCGGCAAAACTCATCGGATAGCCGCTGTTGAGAAAGTAATTGGCGGCAAAATATTCGAACAGATAACAGAAACAGCCTTGCACCAGCAGCGAGACGATGACCGCGATCGGAACATCGCGTTTGGCGTTCTTGGCCTCGCCTCCCATCGAGGTCACCGATTCAAATCCGACAAGAATGAGGATGGCAATGGTGGCCTGCACAAACATCCAGCCAAAACTGTGCATGCTGACGACCGAGCGTGCCGTGGGATGAGCGACAAAAGCGCCGCTCGCATCCTTTTCCGGATAACTGACGTGATACGGCACGGGCTTCCCGGCCGCATCCAACTTGGGCTGCGGCACGCCGTTCGCGTCCCGTGTGATGACATCGGTCGCTTGGCCGTTCACCGTCTGGGACGTGGTCGCAAACTCGTACTTGTACGCGGCACTGGTTTGCGCGTCAAACTGGAAAGCCTCGCTGCCCGGGGGATGGTTCATCCGGTAGCCGAGCGCGACCACCGCGAACACAATCAGCGCGCTGATCTGAATCACGTTAATGGCGATGTTGACCGAGGTCGAGCCGGTGATGCCGCGGTGCGCGATATAGGACACGCCAAACGAGAACGCGATGGCCACCGCCATCATGAACATGGGGCCGGGATTGGAGGCGCTCATGAAATTCGGCCAAAGCGTCCCGACCAAATAGCCGGAGATGACTCCGATGACGCCAACCATCACGCCGGGGTAGATCCAGTAGTAGAGATGCGAGCCCCAGCCGACGATGAATTTGGCCAGCCGGGCGTATGGCCAAGCCTGGTCGTGGTTGAGGAACGATTGCTCGGCAAAGTAATACGAACTGCCGGTTCCGGGATACAGCTTCGCCATTTCCGCGTAACAGACGGCGGTGGCTAGGCACAACACGGTTGCAAACAAGATGCCGGCCCACATCGAGGGTGCGGTAGCGCCCGCCGCTGCCTGCCCGGCAAAGGTGAGCCACAGAAACGCTCCGGGCGCGATCAGCGCCATGGCGTTCATTGTGAGACCGGTCAAACCAACTGTAGGTTTCATTTCCGCAGAGTTTTCTGCCATCGCTGTTCTCCTGGGTTCGTTGCCTAGTTTGTCGTTCTCGAAAATCGTTTCCAGCGTCTTGGCTCAGGGCCCGCGCCGCATCGCTGTCGTGTTTCCTGTGCCTCGCTCAGTCTTACTGGTGGAGCGCCGGGCGTCCCCGCCCGGCAGGACGGGCGAGACGCCCGTCGCTCCACTCTTGTTACACGACGTGTTACTTGGCGTCCGCGCTGCTAAACGCATAGACCAAGCCGAGCGTCACGGTATTCTGTCCGCTGGTTGGGGTTTCGTCCGGGCCGCGCAGGAAAGTCCGTGCGTCGGTCGAATCCCGGCGAAACTCCAGACGGCTAATGAGTTTGCTCGAAATCGTGCGCTGCAACGTGGCGGTGAACTCGTTGAGTTCCTGCGATGTTCCGGTCATAAGGCCCTGGTTGTCGTCGAAGTACTCGCCGCGCAGAGCGAAGGCCCACTTGTCGTTGGGCGCGTACTTGGCGTATCCCGCCAAGCCACTCCACTTGGCAAGCGCGAACGGGATCTCATGGGCGCTCTGATAGGGCGCATCGAAAGGCTGCCGGCCATAGTCGTAGTTGGCGACCAACGAAAGCTTGGCGGTCGGGTTATAAGCGATAACCGTATCGGTGAGCTGCCGGAAATCGGAGTTGTCATTGTTCAGCACCGGCCCGGCAAGATAAGTCTCGGTGATGCTGAACTTGGCGTTCGGAGTCCAGGCGGCGCTAAAGCCCGCGGTTTTGCCGGTGCTGTTGTCGATGGTGTTGTTCCAACCGTTGACCACGTATGTGGTGATCGCAAATTTGGGGTTGAAGGCGTACTTGGCGCTGGCGCCAAAGTGGAAATAGGGAATGGCAAACGAAAAGAGCAGGCTGCGGGAATAGTTCCAGTTGTCCTTGCTCTCGATAACTTCGGCGCCTGCCGGGGTGACGAATTTTCCGACGTTGACCTGCAGGCCCTTGCCTACCGGCGCCATGTACTCCAGATAGCCTTCCTTTAGATACTGATCCAGGGCCGTGGTGGGTGCGGGGTTCACGATACTTTCCGCTTGCCCGAACCCGAGCGCAATGTGGTACCCGAGGCGGTTGGTGTTGTCGACGGATTTGTCGGCAACCAACTCGATCATGTTCAGGCCGAACTGGTTGGTGGCGACATCAAAGTTGCGCAAACTATTCGCAAGCGTGCCCGGATGGTTAGAGTTATAGCCGTAGTAGGTGTCGACAAAGCCGCTCAGCGTGGTGTTCCCGAGCAGTCCGGCCAATCCGGTAGGCGCCGGCGCCGCGGCAGGTGCGCCGGGAGTGGCCACCAATGCCTGTGCTGGCGGAGGCGCCGCAGGGGTTGAGGCTGATGCGGGTTCCGGAGTCGAGGCGCTCTTCAGCGCGGTGACCTGCGCGCGGAGGTCCTGGACTTCTTTTTCCAGCGCCTGCAGGTGCTGCAAGATCGCCTCGTTGGATGGCGGAGGGGTTGTCGCCTGGTCCTGGGCGGCGGCGGAAGATGCGAGTATAAGACATGCGGCAATAAACGCTAATCCTCTATGAAAGCAACCCATGGTTTTCATTTCTCCAGTTTCTTTTCGTTCCCTGGTGTGTGCAGCGGATGACAAGCACTTTTCCTCTGCCAGCAACTTGACCTTAGCGGTCGAACGAGCGCGCGTCCAACTCATATTTCTTCTGCTACACATACGACTTTCTGCTGATAGCGGTAATTTATGGGGAACATAAATCCGACTTATCCAGTGTGAGGTTTTGGTCGCCTCAAGCCAAGTCACCTTTTGGCCGTCTTAACAGGCGGCGGAAATACTCGGGCTTCGTATCAGGTCATCGCTTTAGCGATGACGTAAACTTTGAAATCAGATGCCCCTTTAGGGGCTGGGCATCGGAAGCGGACGTTTTTCCGCAGGCTGTTAAGCCCAGAAATGTCGAAGGTTGGAACAGATGGCGCGGCGGAGGCACAGCCTGCGAAATGCGGATGCGCACTAATCCAGATTAAACGGATTCATATTTTGCGTGGCTGCCGACGCGGCTGCTCCCCGCGCCTACGAATCATGAAGCAATCGGCTGTTTTTCGATGTTGGCAATCTGGGGTGTGGCCAAGGGCAGCGCGTCGGTTTGCAGGTAACGGTCGACGCTCGCGGCCGTTTTCCGGCCTTCGGCGATCGCCCACACCACCAGCGACTGACCACGGCGCATGTCGCCGGCCGCGAAAACTCCAGCCAGCGACGTCATATGGTTCGGGTTCGTGGCCACGTTGCCGCGCGCATCGAGTTTCACTCCCAACTGGTCGATCATTCCGTTGCGAACCGGTCCAATAAATCCCATCGCGATCAGTACGAGATCCGCTTCCATCCGAAATTCGGTGCCGGGGATTGGCTCGAACGTTGGTGCCGGGCCAACCCGCACGGCGTGCAGTTGTTGGACCCGCCCAGAACTGGGGCCGGTGAACTTGGTGGTGGCGATGCCCCAGTCGCGAACTCCACCTTCTTCGTGTGCGCCTTCCGTGCGCAATTGCATGGGCCATAGTGGCCATGGCGTTAACGGCGAGCGCTCGTCGGGAGGCTTCGGCATAATTTCGAACTGGTGCACGGATCGAGGCTTTTGCCGATGGCAAGTGCCGAGGCAATCGGCGCCGGTGTCCCCGCCTCCGATGATGACTACGCGCTTGCCGTTCGCCAGAATTTCGTTCTCTGGCGGGATGGTGTCGCCTAGATTGCGGCGGTTCTGCTGGGGCAGGAACTCCATCGCGAAATGAATGCCTTTAAGATCGCGTCCGGGGACGTTCAGATCGCGCGAATGCTCGGCGCCTCCGGCGAGCACAATCGCGTCGAACTCGGTGCGCAAATCTTCGACCGCAATATTCTTGCCCACCTCGGCGCCGGTAACAAATTTCACGCCCTCAGCCGACATCTGTTCCAGGCGGCGATCGATGATGTGTTTCTCTAACTTGAATTGCGGGATGCCATAGCGCAGCAAGCCGCCGATGCGGTCCGCTTTTTCGTAAACCACTACGGAGTGTCCCGCGCGGCACAACTGCTGGGCGGCAGCCAATCCCGCCGGTCCCGAACCCACGATCGCTACTTTCTTTCCGCTGCGAATTTTCGGCGGCTCGGGCCGGATCCAGCCTTCATGAAACGCGCGCTCCACGATATTTTTCTCGATCTGCTTGATCGTGACCGGAGGCTGATTGATCCCCAACACACAGGACGCTTCGCACGGCGCTGGACAAATGCGGCCGGTGAATTCCGGGAAGTTGTTGGTCGCGTGCAATTGCCGAACCGCGTCTTTCCAGCGCCCGCGATAAATCAAATCGTTCCAGTCGGGAATCAGGTTGTTGACGGGACATCCCGTCTGGCAGAAGGGTACGCCGCAGTCCATGCAGCGCGCACCCTGGGTGCGAAGCTTCGGCTCGGGGAAATCGAGATAGATCTCAAACCAATCGTTGACCCGCTGCGTCACTGGACGCCGTGGGGCAAGTTCGCGCGCGTATTCCAGAAATCCCGTGTCCTTACCCATGTTGCACCTGCTCGACCGGCGCCGGAGCGGCCAGCGGCGGACTTGGAATATAGGGCTGGCGCCTGCGGCTCACTCCCAACACTCGCTTGTGTTCATGGGGAAACACTTTGATGAACCGGGACAGCGCTTCCGGCCAGTTGTCTAAAATCCAGGCTGCGCGCGGGCTTCCGGTCAGACTGAGATGCCGCGCCACCAGATCTTTGACTAGCTTTACTTCGCCGAACTGTTTTTGGACGAGCCGGTCTTCGACAAGCCGGCCTTCGACCAGCCGGACATCCTGCGCTTCGAGAACCGGCTCAAGGTCGACCGATTCCAGATTGCAACGCTTTTCGGTGAAGTCTCCGCGCTCGTCAAAAACGTAGGCGACGCCGCCACTCATGCCGGCGGCAAAATTTCTGCCGCAGGCTCCGAGCACCAGCACCAGGCCCTTGGTCATGTATTCGCAGCAGTGGTCGCCGACGCCCTCGACCACCGCGGTCGCTCCCGAGTTGCGAACGGCAAAGCGCTCGCCCGCGACTCCATTGAAAAACGCTTCGCCGCTAGTCGCGCCGTAGAGAGCGACGTTGCCGATGAGAATATTGTTTTCGGGGGCGAAACTCGAGCGTCGCGGCGGATAGACGATCAGACGTCCGCCAGAGAGACCCTTGCCCACGTAATCGTTGGCCTCGCCTTCGAGGGTGAGGGTGACTCCCTTGGCCAGGAACGCACCCAGGCTTTGCCCCGCCGATCCGTCGAGTTGAATGCGAATCGTATCGTCGGGAAGACCGGCGGATCCGTGGCGGCGAGCAATGGCTCCGCTCAGCATAGTTCCCACCGAGCGATGAACGTTGCGCACGGGCAGCTTGATCTCGACCGGCGCCAGAGTCTCGATCGCGGCCCGCGACTCGGCGAGAAGTTGATGATCGAGCGCTTGCTCCAGGCCATGGTCCTGCGCCTGTACGCAGCGGCGCGCCACGCGCGACGGTACCGGAGGGTTATATAGAATAGCCGACAAATCCAGGCCTCGGCCTTTCCAGTGATGGACGGCCGGCTGCACGTCGAGCATGTCAACGCGCCCGATCATCTCATCCATGCGCCGGAAACCGAGTTCTGCCATGTACTGCCGCACTTGTTCCGCCAGAAAGAAAAAGAAATTGATGACATGCTCGGGCTGCCCTTGAAATTGCTTGCGCAGCACGGGATCTTGCGTGGCAATACCCACGGAGCAAGTGTTGAGATGGCACTTGCGCATCATGACGCAGCCCATCGCAATCAGCGGCGTGGTGGCAAAGCCGAATTCTTCGGCGCCGAGCAGAGCCGCGATCACGACATCGCGGCCGGTTTGCAGCTTGCCGTCGGTTTGCACGCGGATGCGGCTGCGCAGGTCGTTCAAGAGAAGAACCTGTTGCGTTTCAGCTAAGCCAAGCTCCCACGGAATGCCAGCATGCTTGATGGAACTCAGCGGTGAAGCTCCCGTGCCTCCGCTGTCTCCGCTGATCAGCACGACGTCCGCGTGCGCCTTGGCCACGCCCGCGGCCACCGTACCTACTCCGACTTCGGCCACCAGCTTCACCGCGATGCGCGCTTGCGGGTTCACATTTTTCAGGTCATAGATCAGCTGCGCTAGATCTTCGATGGAATAGATGTCGTGGTGGGGCGGCGGCGAGATCAAACCCACGCCGGGGATGGAATGCCGCAGACGCGCAATGACTTCGTCCACCTTGTGCCCCGGAAGCTGGCCGCCTTCACCGGGCTTGGCGCCTTGCGCCATCTTGATCTGTAACTCGTCCGCATTGACGAGATAGCTGGCAGTAACTCCAAAGCGCGCCGAGGCGACCTGCTTCACCGCGCTCCGCCGCAAGTCTCCGTTAGTATCGGGCTTGAAGCGTTCCTCATCTTCGCCGCCTTCGCCAGTATTGGACTTCCCTCCGATGCGGTTCATGGCGATAGCCAGAGTCTCGTGGGCTTCTTTGCTGATCGAGCCGAACGACATCGCTCCCGTGGTAAAGCGCTTCACGATCTCTTTGGCGGGTTCTACTTCTTCGATCGCGACCGGCTTGGCGCTCTTCTTCAACTTCATCAAACTGCGCAGCGTTGCCATGTTGCTGCTTTGGTTGTCGATGAGGTCGGTGTATTCCTGAAAGGTCTGGAAGCTGTCCTGCCGCACCGCTTGCTGCAGCTTACTGATGGTCAGCGGGTTCAGCAGGTGGTACTCACCGTTGACTCGCTGGTGATAATTTCCTCCGACTGCGAGTTCGGTCTCGGACTCGCTCAGGGGGCGAAATGCGTGCTCGTGCTTCATCTGCGCTTCGCGGGCGAGCACCTCGAGGCCAACGCCTTCCAGTCGCGATGCCGTGCCCGCGAAATAGGAATCGACCAGTTCCTGGTTCAGCCCGATGGCTTCGAAAACCTGCGCTCCCTGATAGCTCTGTAAGGTTGAGATGCCCATCTTGGCGAAGGTTTTCAGCAAACCTTTATTCACCGATTTGATGAAGTGTTTCACGGCAAGTTCGGGAGTCACGCCTTCCGACAACTCTCCGCGGCGTGCCAGGCTTTCGACGCTCTCGAGCGCCAGATATGGATTGATGGCGCTCGCCCCATATCCACTGAGCAGCGCAAAGTGCATGACCTCGCGAGGTTCGCCGGATTCCGTAATCAGGGCGACCTGGGTTCTCGTCTCCTCCTGCACTAACAGGTTATGCACGGCGGCCAGCGCCAGCAGGCTGGGGATGGGGGCGTAATCCTTGTTCACTCCACGGTCGGAAAGAATGAGCAGCGTGTAGCCGGCTTTTCCCGCGAGCGAGGCGCGCTGGCACAACTCGTCGAGCGCCCGCTTCAATCCGGCTTCTCCCTCGCTGGCACGGAACAGCGCGGGCAGCGTGATGGCCAGCAGATCCCCGGTCGATACGCGCCGCAGTTTTTCCAGGTCGACGTTGGTCAGAAGCGGGTGCGCCAGCTTCAGCATGTGACAGTTCTCGGGCTCTTCCGAGAGTATGTTGCGCTCGGCCCCGATGTAGCTGACGAGCGACATCACGATTTCTTCGCGAATCGAGTCGATGGGAGGATTCGTCACCTGCGCGAAGAGCTGCTTAAAGTAATTGAACAGCGACTGGGGCCGGTCCGAGAGACAAGCGAGCGGCGTATCCGTGCCCATCGAGCCCACCGGTTCCTCGCCCTTGGAAGCCATGGAGCCGAGAATCATGCGCAGGTCTTCATCGCTGTAACCAAACGCACGCTGCCGCCGAAGCAGGGTTTCCGCATCCGGGTGGTGCATGCGGGAGGGCTTCGGCAACTGATCGATCGTGATCTGATTGTCCTTGACCCACTGCGCGTAGGGCTGTCGCGAGGCCAGTCGCTGCTTGATTTCCTTGTCCGGGACGATGCGGCCTTCCACCGTATCCACCAGAAACATCTTCCCCGGTTGAAGTCGGCCTTTCATCTTTACGTTTTCCGGTTCGATGTCGAGAACTCCAGCTTCGGAGGCCATGATGACGTGATCGTCATTCGTAACCACGTACCGTCCAGGGCGCAAGCCGTTGCGGTCGAGGATCGCGCCGATGACTCTGCCGTCGGTAAACGCAATGGCCGCGGGGCCGTCCCACGGTTCCATCAGGCACGCGTGATATTCATAGAAGGCGCGCTTCTCCGGCTTCATGTGGCGATTCCCGGCCCAAGCTTCCGGAATCAGCATGGCCATCGCGTGAGGCAGGCTGCGACCCGCGAGCAGCAAGAGTTCGACGGCGTTGTCGAAGTTCGCGGAATCGCTGCCATCCGGCGCAATGATGGGATAGAGCTTCTTCATATCGTCGCCAAACAGCGGCGACTGGAGCAGCGACTGGCGCGCGTGCATCCAGTTGACGTTGCCCTTGAGCGTGTTGATCTCGCCATTGTGCGCGATGTAGCGATAGGGATGCGCTCGTTGCCAACTCGGAAAAGTATTGGTGGAAAAGCGCTGGTGCACCAGACACAACGCGCTGGTCACTTCGGGGTCGGAAAGCTCCCGGTAGAAGTTTGTGATCTGCGGGGCGAGGAGCAAACCTTTGTACACGATGGTGCGGCAAGAGAGCGACGGAATGTGGAACACACTCGCATCCTCAATGCCGGATGCTGCGATCTCACTCTCGGCGCGCTTGCGCACCACATAAAGCTTCCGCTCAAAGGCGTCTTCGCCGGTAAACGCGCCACAGCCTACGAAAATCTGCTGGATGTAGGGTTGCGAACCTCGCGCCACGCGGCCGATGGCGGAGGCGAAGCAAGGCGTATCGCGCCAGCCCAAAACCGTCAACCCCTCCTCGCGCACAATGCGTTCCAGAATTCCTTCGCATTGCAGCCGTGGGTGCTTCTCCACCGGCAAAAATGTCATGCCCACGCCGTAGGCGCCGGGCAGAGGCAGCTCGAATCCCAATTGGCCGCACTCCCGCGCAAAGAACTGGTGTGGGATCTGGAGGAGAATGCCGGCGCCGTCGCCGGTCTCGGGATCGCATCCGCACGCCCCGCGGTGTGCGAGGTTGAGCAGCACCTGGATTCCCTTACTTACGATTTCGTGACTTTTGTGGCCGCGAACGTTGGCGACGAATCCGATTCCGCATGCGTCGTGTTCCTGCGCAGGATGGTACAGCCCCTGAGCGGGCGGAGGAGCATTCGTTTTGTTTTGACGCGTCATCATTCCGTCGTTGGCATCGTGGCATCTGCGGCGTAGGCGGCTGGAACACAAACCCGCAAATTCTTACTTTCCGCCAGACGCGGGGGGAAGTACAATCCAGAATTTCGATGCGAAGGATGCAAAAAATGGTAAGGATGCAAAAATAAGAACTTCGCGGTCCCGGGACGGACTGCGGTCTAAATTCCTTTCTCGTGAAACCGGTCCGCGTCCGCTATAATCCGCATAAATTCAATGGATTTCGATCAGCTCATCACGTTTCTGGAAGTGGCCAAGCAGGGCAGCTTTTCGCGCGCCGGGGACAAAGTGTTCCGCTCCCAATCGGCCGTCAGCGCCCAAATCCGGCAGTTGGAGCAGGAGTATGGGGAGCGGCTTCTCGACCGTTCGGGCAAGACCGTGAAATTGACTCCGGCCGGACAGGTGTTTTACGACTATGCCGAGCGGCTGAAACAACTCCGCGAGGAATCTCTGATGGCGGTCGCGGACCACAGCGGCACGCCCCACGGCACGCTCCGCGTGGGCGCCAACGAAGCTACTTGCCTCTATGTTCTGCCGGAACTTTTCGCGGAGTACTGCCGGCTCTATCCGCCCGTGCGAATCAACATTTACCGGAACTTCAGCTACAAGATCGTGGAAAAGCTGGAGAACGGCTCCATCGAGGTGGGCATTCTTACCTTGCCGATTCAGTCTCCGAGCCTCGAAATCCAACCCATTTTTCGCGATAAGCTGATGTTGATGGTGAGCTCCAGCAATCCTCTGGCGAAGCATAAAACGGCGGCGATCCGCGATATTATCAAACACCCTGTGCTGCTCCCGAAGACCGGCCACACCCGAAGGCTGATGGACAAACTATTCCGCCCTTATCGCGAGGAGCTGCAAGTGCGCATGGAACTGCCCAGCATCGGCATGATCAAGAGCTTTGTGGCCGCCGATCTGGGAGTGTCTCTGGTCAGCGCGTCGTTCGCGCGGGACGAAGTGGCGTCGGGCAGAGCCAAGCTGCTTGACCTTGAAGATGCGGAACTTTTCCGCGAACTGGGGCTGGCCTACCGCCGGGACCGGACCCTCTCCTGCGCGACCACGGCATTTGTCGATCTCTTGCGCAAATTGGCCCCATCGGGGAAAAACACGCGCTAGCAGCCTGTAAGGGCGGAGGTTCTCCACGCATTCCTTAGTAATTGCAAAAACAGCAGTCGCACCGCGACCTTGGCATCTGTGGATGTTCCTGTGGAAAAATGGAAAACAATTAATCTCCCATTCATTAAGCAACAACGATTCAACGAGTTGCGTTTCCGGTTTTTGATCCTTCGCAACCGGCGGATTGCACCGAAAAAGGGCATTGACAATCTTCAAGCAAATCTCTAGGGTGGCTTACGTCGACGGCTGAAAGGGTTGGCTTAATTAAACTTTTGCCGATCCGAAGTAGGCTGAGTGATCAGCTCGGCGGGGTAACCCGAAGAGCAGCCAGACCTGAAAAAACCGACGGCTCTGCGAGGGGTAGTTGGGGTTTGGGACCGCGAAAGCGGTGATCGCATCAAGGGCTGTGACGGTGCATGCCTCCACGCTATTGGCTCCCTCGCAAGAGCTAGTGGCTAGAGCATAACCAATGTCACAGCCTTTACCTTTTCTCCAGCCTTCTTGCTATCGCAAACCTGGTCTCCCGAAGCACATCCTCTCCCGCTTGCCCTCCTAAAACAGAAATTGTGCGGGACCATCAGGGCTTCGAGCGCTCGTACACCAATCGCAAACATTCGGAACACAGCAGAAAAACACGACGGATAGTTTATTGAGAACTGGTGCGCCCGGAGAGATTCGAACTCCCGACCTACAGCTCCGGAGTGTAAACCGAGGGGATTATAACACTGTGACCCGCCTAGCTTTTCTGCAACTTAGCGAGTCGCCTTTCGGGGGAATTTTGTCGATATTGCTCCTAAGTTGCGCCCATCTGACCTACAGCGCAAATACACAATGGGTCATCACCGGGAGCAAAGCGGATGAGCGGCGGTTTCCTAGAATCCCCCGCCTCCAGCCCGCCTGTTTGGATCAACACTTTATGTTCGGAGTGAGCAGCAGTTTTCGGGACGGAAATCGCCTGTTCGGCACACTCTCTGTGCAATGGCGGTGCAATGAAAAATGCACTTTTTTCGGAGTTGAGATCGGCCCGTTTTCAGCGCGGGCGTTTGACGAAGGCAAAGAGAGTCAGCAGCACCGCTGCAATCAGCCCCCAGAAGGCAGCTTGTGCGATCGGCAAGTGGGGCGACAAGATGCCGCTTGAAAGTCGCAGAGTGATCAATACCAGCAAGGCGAGAAAAACGACGATTACGGCCGCCCATGTTGGAAACTTCGGTTGTCTGCGCATTGCTCCACAAATCATCCCACGGAGACCGGATTATGGCGACATTTACTTTGCGCATTCCTGATTCGATGGCGGGCCGCCTTAGCTCCGGCGAGATGCGTTCCTGGCTCACTGAATTCCTGCGCAACCCTCACCCGTTGCCTCCTGACCCTGGCTCAGGCTACGAGCGGATCTCGCTGACGCTGTCAAAGGGATTGGTTCAGACCGCCGCTTTTAACCTGCGCTGCCCGCCCAGCCAGGCCCTCAGAAGGCTCGCTCAGGAGCACTTGGGGCCTCTGGAGAGGGTTAGTACACCCAGCGAGCCATTCTTCTGCCCAACGTCTCTCCCAGCGGCAGGGAATTCCCTTTGGAGGTCCGCTCCAGCCTGCCAGGCTGATATGGGAGGGCAGTCCAGCAAGGACACGCTCGGGAATGCCATCGCGCAATTAGTTGCCAGTGTCGTGATGCTCGCCCTCATGGTGCTGGTGGTTTATTTCAGTTCGAAAGGTAAAGAACGCGTTTAACGCAACATGACAAACATGACGTTAAAATCAGCAATTTTGCGAAATCTGAAAATTCGGCGATTTGCAAAGCGTTGTGATCGTCTAGTTTTTGCTATGTGTGCGAGTTGTAATTGCGGGCGTCGCTTATGACAACTTTTTCGCGTTCCCGTTCCCCGCGCTATAACCAGTTAAAGAAAAAAACGCTAGAAGTATTCGCACGTCATGGAGGCTGGCTCACCCCGCCCGAATGGGCGGTTTTGGCTGGCTTCTACCCGATTCGTGCGGCCTATTCCTACTTGCTCCGATTGCACCGTTTCGGACTATTGGAACGACGCAGCGCGAATGTACTCTTTTACAGGATCTCTCAGAGGGGAGATCGGAGGCGTGCCTGGCTGAATCAGCCCTAAAGGGATTTCACACCAAGGCGGAGAGGCTTCACGACCGGGTCGATGAGTGTAATCGCGATGTTTCAACAGTTACCGCGTCTGGGTCTCTTGGCGTCTCAGACAAATGTTTCACCTGATGCCACAGCTTTCATTTCTTTCTTC
>Ga0209517_10001557_pt1 | contig 34249 bp, 46 predicted proteins | sample PeaSoiMetSII2010_FD_187695 | JGI IMG/M metagenome (GOLD analysis project Ga0209517, IMG submission 187695) | Peat soil microbial communities from Weissenstadt, Germany - SII-2010 (SPAdes) (version 2) | ecosystem: Environmental > Terrestrial > Soil > Wetlands > Peat | place: Germany... | reverse complement strand
AATGTTAACGAAGTGTGGCCACATATCCGAAATTGTCGCAGAATCGGGAATGCGTGCGACTTAGATAATTGCCCCTGCCGGAGACTGCCCCATTTTGGCACACATGTCCGAGCCAAGAGGATGCCTCAGACCCTTTCCCCTGCTTGCATTCGTGCCCAGACGTGAGGATCGATTGGAATTGGAGCAGTGCGGCCACTTTGCAGGTTCACAAAACTGCCATGGTAGTTAAGGCAGCCATAGCGGAAAAGGCGAGCCAGCATCGCGAGCGCCTGATAGGCAAGCGTCTGGTTCACAAAAGGTTCCTGCCGGTCCAGTGCCTCGATAGCACTGCAGGATGGAAGGGCGTCTTTTCGGTCTAGTTTGGCATCGACCAGCTCGGGAAACAGCTCTGCGGCTGTCGGCAAGCGCACCCCAAGCGACTTGTTTCTCGAGTTTTCCGGCTGCCCTAGAACGAACTGACCGGAATCCGCGTTATTGCCAAGATCGAGCCAATAGAAGCAATTCCAGAACGTTTGCGTTCTGGTGATCGCGTTGCGTGCCGCCCGCGAATCCACACACCCGATTAGAATGTCCGTCTCATGCCCCCAACTTTCATCCATGAATGTGGTCATGGCCTTCCAGCCGAGTCCCCAAAAGAGGTTAATGCGCGTGGCAAGTACGGTCGATTTGTGCAGTCCGATCTCACTTTCGCTGAACGGCTGTCGAACACAGTTCGTGCGGGAGATCCGGTCGCCGTCGATCAGAGTGACGTCCAACCCGTACGGATGACCTCGGGCCACGATGGCCTGGTGCAAGTACGGTAGCCCGGCGGCGATGGCACTGCCAGTTCCCCCGCAGCCAACTACGGCAATGCGGACTTTTTTCTGAAGCAGGACGCTGGGAACTTGATGCTCAATCTGCGCGCTGGTTCCTGTTCTGGTAGCTGTGGTCATCGTTCCTCACGAATTCCGAGAGCGTCTCCGGCAATTTCACCAGGTACTTGCTCGAGAATTCCGGTTTCCCTTCGAGCGACTGCCACATCGCCAGGAGGCCACTCGGAAAACGTGTGTGTTTGCGAACCCCGGAGGCATGGGTAAACTCGCTCTCGAAAAATGAGTTCTCCCAGACATCGATCGCCGCTACCGATTTCTCCTGTGGAATTTTCATGCTCCCCGTACACACAACACCGTTGTCGTAGCAGTTCCAGAAGGGGGCCATGCACATTCGGCTGTCCGCTTTCGGCCGGGTGTTTCTATCCAGGGCACGCACCCACAGGTGACTTCCACATGCTTTGAACAGCAACGCAGGCTGGGGATACCGCTTGCCATTCATCTTTTTCAAAGCACGATCGTCGCTGCGGTCGGTGAAGAACATAGTCCTTGTGCCGGCAGGAGCCCACCACACGATCATCTCCGCCGTTCGCACCAGAACTCGCTCCGGCAGGATTTCAACGGGAGTCGAGCGGCCTAGCCCGGCCATGAGGTCACACAGCATTTGCGGTGTCATCAATTGGCCTTCGGCCAGTCGCGGGCCGTCGTCGTCATGGATGACGTCATGCAGGGTCACGAAGGGGTGACGATACGGAAAGCCCTGGTAACTACTCGTCCCGTACACCAGCAGAGCGCGGCTCAGCCGGAAGTCCTGGCTGGATCCGATGTTCACGGAGGTATTCATCGTAGAGCTCCCGGATGATTTCAACGACTTTGGCGGCCAAGGCTAAGGACCGAAGCATCGCACCGGCATGATCGAAGACCTGCCGCACCTGTTCATCCAATTTCTTCGTCGGTTGGTCCAACTGAATCGGGAGCGCCACGTTCGGCTGGCAAGGACCGTTTTCCCCCATGTGCTGCGCCTCTTCGTCGAAGCAAGCGTTAATGGCGTCGTTTTCGTACCAGGTGATGAGACAGCCGGGACGGGAGTATTCGGCGTCCATCAACCAGTCGCCAATACCGGGCACATCCTTCTCACGTAGGTGCCCCGGCCACGCATGCTGATGGCCTTGCCCATGAGCATCCATTTCAAGGACGAGCCGGATCAGTTGTCGAGCCATGGGCGCGCGCGGCTGAATCTGCTCGAGCAGAAGGCGAACTCGCTTGGACTTAAATGACTGAGAGTGCTTCTTCATGCAGCCGGGGATCTCAAGATCGACCTTCTTGTAGACCGATGCTTCTAGTTCCTCGTCGTCGAGATCTTCCGTCCACATTTCGGCGTGTTCCTGCGCGTCCACATACTCGTAAACGCGCATCCATTTGTATAGGCTGGCAGTGAAGACCTGGTAGAAAGCCGCCGGCAAAAGATCATGCACGCCTTCGAGATGCGTGAGCGTCGCTCCAATCGGGATGGAGGCGGCGGCCTCGTAGTCGCCGATGAGAAACAGTTGCTGAGTCGCATCTTCTCTCCCGGCTTCGATTTGACTTCTCTCCTGCTCCGTCAATTCAAAGAACGAATCGGCAATGCGCAGGTCGCCGACCCAGACTTTCTTGGCCTCAGTGGCGCCGTTTTGCCGGCAAAATCTGTTGAAGCCGCGTTCGACAAGATCCACGGCGCTGCCCGACCAGTCCTCCGGCCGGCAAATTCCCAGGCGCAAGAGACTCATTCCCAGAGTCGCCGCCGGTCCTTCATCCCAGCGCGTGCAGTATCGCCATCGAATCCCTCTGAGCCGCGGAATCGAAACCTCTACCGGCAGCCCGATTACACGAGGGGAGGAATGACTGTGCCGCTCGGCGGCAAGAATCGGTCTCCGGCTACTTCCTCTTCTAGCCGGCATTGGAGAGAGTCGAATGCCCTGCCGAGGATTTCCCCTGCTTTGAATGCTTCTGGACATTGTTTCAATTGCTCCAGCATCGGATCGCGGAAATTGTTCCGGCCGCGCATGGCTTCTACTAACGCGCGCATGACGTCGTCCGCTCCCTTGCCGCGATCTCGGCAATTTCGGATACGCTTCATCGAAATCGGCCTTTCCCCCTTGGTGATGCGCCGGTACCCTTTCTGGCTCCCGCGAGGTTGCGGCTGTGACCGCTTCCGACGCAAAGAAGTCACCCCTTGGCGCCTACGGCACGAGTAAATACATACTGCATCGCACCATTCACGAGAGTCGGCCCGTCAATCGCTGCAGTCGCGAGTTCGGGGTAGGTATTGACATACATGTCTCTCACTTGCTCGACCGTGAACGCTGGGTTTGGGTCTGGCAATTTTGCCCCGTTAAACAGGAATGTCCGCTCAAGCTTCTCAACTGTTACCGCCATTGCTCCTCCTCTTCTTCTCCTCCGATCAGTGTCAGGACAATCGATAACAGCCATGCTTCGCGCACGCTCCTCAGAATTCTGCGAGACGGATTAATCGGAACGTTCTCAGACAAGACAGAAATGGAAGCCTGTTCTAACTAGCTGTTGCTGGCGCTGCAGTTTTCGCATCGAAGAGAGAGAGATTATCCCCCGCAGGTTTGACATCTTCGCTTTTCACGTCTGAGCTCTTGTTATCCGGCTTGGTAGCCGTAGCCGTTTTCGCCTTCGGTCGGTTCTTGTCGCGCTCTTCGATGGCCTTCACCGCATCGGCGATTTCCTGTTTTGCGCGCTCGACGGATTTCTGCAACGCGACATGAGAATCGACATAGGCTTTCAACTGTTGGGCCATTTGAGCGTCGATTTCGTCCGGAGCTCCAGTCAAGGAAAGCGGCGTGGTTAGGGCGTGGATCGCGGATTCGGGGACCTGAGCGATCTTGTCTTTGGTCGAGTACCCGATCCTATCGTTTACCTTGCTGTCTTCCGCCAAGGCCATGGGCACGACATTGACCCGGATTCGCCCTTCATTGAGAGCGGCCACTGTGATGGTGATAGCTCGCCTTTCGATTAGCGGCATGAGTTCGCTGAACATGGATTTCCCTTTCTTGCCTGCATAAGCCGGCCAACAATTGAGCGCGGTGAAGTCACCAGATGACGTAAATTCGCGGTTCCGGTGCCTGGGATTCGTGGGGCGCAGAAATCAGTTAGTCGCCCCACAGTTTTCCTAGAAGGGACTGGCTTGTTTAGGCGACGTGAAAATGCACGTCGTCCCAATAGTGGGTGAGATCACTGAAGCGCGCATCTTCCGAAGAGATGACGTCGCTTGCTTCCACCCGCACCGGTTTCTCGATGCAGCTTTCAAATGCTGTAGCCGTCGGCGTGGCGGGGAAGGATTGGGCAAGATACTGATTGACCATCTTCGTCTCGAGTGCACACCAGTGGTCGCCAAAAACGTACTTCAACTCTGCGACAGGGTAGTTAAATGCGATGATGTAGGGCTTTGCGGCCGAGCCTACGACGCCGTGAGAGCCGGTCAGCAACTCTTTTCCACCCCACGACCGCAGTAGCGGACCGGCAATGGCGGCATCGAGATCCGATCTTCGATGGTAAAACCATATCTTGCCGCGGGGATCCTCTTGCGTCCAGAAAGGCAATGGCCGACCCGCGTTGCGGGCAGCTTCACGCTTATCGCGGGCAAGCTCGGGCGACGAGGGCTGCAATCTTGGCGGCGTCGGCGAGTCCGGCATGGGCCATTACCGCGGCCATGAAGGGCTTCGAGACGTTTTCGAAGATGCGGCCCTTATTTTACCAGGCGCGGTTCAGCGCGCTGAAGTTCCTGGCCCCGCCATATGGCAAATTCGCCAATCGGACGTTGACCTTCTTGACGAGGTAAGCGCGCCGGCCGAGCCTCGTCGGTGCCGTGTGCGAGTCTTCGCCAAGCCAGGAGCTAACGGCAACTCGCATTCGGAGTCCACTGTGTTGGCCATGGGTCCGATTGGAAAATCACCCCTTGGTCGCGCAGTGCCCGAGACGGGCTTGTGCGAAGTGACGATCGGGACTCCGGCCATGTCCCCAGCGCAGATGATTTTCCTATGCTTCGAGACGCCGAGGGTGCCGAGTTGGAACATTCAGAGCTTCAGTCTCCAAGTTTCGGCGACGAGATTCTTACGGCCCCAACTCTGGTGCGGCTCCTCGGCTACAAGCTGAAAACCTGCTTGCTGATAGATTTTGCGTGCCGCGGTGAGTTCGCTCTGCGTCCAGAGCATCATCGCCTTGTAGCCTGCTTCCCGAGCAAAGCGGATGCACTCTGCGACCAGATGTTTGCCAATTCCCATTCCTCGCGCCGAAGGCTCGACCAGAAGCAAACGCAGCTTCGCCACCGTTTTCGATTTCTCCACCAGGAAAACCGAGCCGACGATCTGGCCGTTGTTCTCCGCCATCCAGCAGCGCTCGCGGGCCGGATTGTAATTCTCTATAAACTCGGCCACGATCCCCGCGACCAGACCCTCGAAGCGCTCGTCGTACCTGTATTCCTGGGAATAGAGAACTCCATGACGGTAAACGACCCAACCCATATCCCCGGGTTTGCGCGGCCGGAGGACATAAGTTCGTTCCGTGTTCTTCCTTCCCGCACTACTGGGAACCAGTATGGACTCGATCGTTTGCATGGCGCGCACCAAATCTTCCTGCTGGGCGGGCGGCAGCTTACCCATGATTGCGCTAGCCTGCTCGGTCGATCGGGCTTCGAGTGGCTGAAAAACTTTCCTGCCCTTTTTAGCCAAGCTCAGCAGGCTCTGGCGGGCGTCCTTGGGAGATGCCTTCCTCTCAATCAGGCGTTTCTTCTCAAACTTGCGCAGGATGCGGCTCAAGTACCCGGCGTCCAAACCGAGCTCTTTGCACAGTTCGACCGCCGTCGACTGTTCGTGATGTGCCAATTCGTAGAGGGTGCGCGCTTCCGTCAGCGAGAACGGGCTGTTCAGCAAACCTTTATCAAGAAGCCCGATCTGCCGAGTATAGAAGCGATTAAACCGGCGCATGGACAGGGCGCGCTGCTCAGTACCGGAGGGACTGATCGGAACGCTGGCCATAACTACACAATCGGCCAATTAGTTGACTTAGTCAAGTACTTTATTGACGCGGTCGACATCCGGATTTGGAAAAGCGGAGGTGAAGTGTGTGGGAGGGAGGGAGGCAGTCTCAGACCTGTTTCCATGGCTCTTCCCGCGGGTCCCTTGAAATCATCTTGGAAGTTGCGCTGCATGCGGGCGACGCCGACCGAGATGCAGTCGATGAGCGAAAAAGACTTCGAGTGCTTCGCAAGAACCGGCGTAAACACACCTGAGACAATGCGGGTTCGCCTCACGGGTCGACGGTTCGCCGGTCATGGTGAATGATCCACCCGACGGCAGCGAGTGTAGCTACAATGGATCACGCTTAACCATCATTGGAGACCGGATCCAGGAGCCGCAACCGTGATGAAAGATCTACGTCTGTCGAAAGTCTACCAGTTGCTCGAACCGGGTCCGGTGGTCCTGCTAACGACGGCTCGCAATGGCCGCGCCAACGTCATGACGATGTCCTGGCATATGATGGTCGAGTTCGAACCGCCGCTGGTCGCCTGTGTCGTCAGCAGCGCCAATTACAGCTTTGCTGCATTGCGAGCGACGAGAGAGTGCGTGATCGCCGTTCCGGCGCTGAAATTGGCGTCCAAAGTCGTGGAAGTCGGCAACTGCTCGGGCCGGAAGGTGGAGAAGTTCGAGAGATTCGGCCTGACGCCGGTACGAGCCGAGCGCGTGACGCCGCCCTTAGTGGCAGAGTGTTTCGCCAATCTCGAATGCAAGGTGGCCAATACTCGTCTCGTCAACCAGTACAATCTCTTCGTTCTTGAAGTGCTCAAGGCTTGGACTGATCCGATGCAAAATCATCCGAAGACTATCCACCATCACGGGTACGGCAAGTTCGCTGTGGATGGCGAGATGATCAAGTTGAAATCGAGAATGCGATAATGGGCACGGTCAATCTCCCGCGGAGCCGACATACCTTACGGAGAAGGCCACTCTTTATCCCTGCAGAGTGGCACCGATAGCGAAATCGGTATGATCGCTGGGACGGTCATAGGCGTCATGACTACCACCACTCTTCCTTGTGCCGGGGGACCTCCAGTTTGTGGCGTTCCGAATCTTCCACGACTGACCGGCGATCTAATGCTCAAGGAGAGATATTCATGCCAAAGATTGTTCGTTTTCATAAGTTGGGCGGACCAGAGGTTTTCAAGATTGAAGAGGAAACCTCCAAACAGCCGGGCAAAGGCGAGGTGCGGTTACAGGTGCAGGCGGTAGGCTTGAACCGGGCGGAATTGATGTTTGTCCGTGGCCAGTACCTCGAACATCCGAAGCTGCCTGCTGGTATTGGCTACGAGGCGGCGGGCGTGGTGAAAGCGGTTGGCCCGGATGTGGACAAAAAATGGGTGGGCAAATCGGTCTCCACGATTCCAGCCTTCTCCATGAACGACTACGCCATGCTGGGCGAAGAGGTAATTGCTCCGGCTGCGGCTCTGGGTGAGTATCCGGCGAAGCTGTCGCCGGTGGAAGGCGCAGCGATCTGGATGCAGTATCTGACCGCGTATGGGGCGTTGATTGCGATTGCTCATCTGGCAAAAGGTGATTTTGTAGTGATTCCGGCCGCGTCGAGCAGCGTCGGCATTGCCGCGACGCAGATTGCGAAAGCTGAAGGTGCTATTTCAATTGCAACGACGCGCAAGGGCAATAAGAAAGCTGAATTGCTCTCTCTGGGCGCGGACCACGTGATCGCCACTGAGGAAGAAGACATCGTGGCGCGTGTGAAGGAGATTACCGGAGGCAAGGGCGCGCGGGTGATCTTTGATCCGGTTGCTGGGCCGTTTCTGGAAAAGCTCGCCGAAGCTGCTGCACCCGGCGGAATTATCTTTGAGTACGGCGCGCTTTCGATGCAACCCACACCCTTTCCGCTGTTTGCGGCATTGGGCAAGGGGCTAAGCATTCGCGGCTATACGTTGATGGAGGTCACGCGCAATCCGGAGAAGCTCGCGGCGGCGAAGAAGTATGTCTACGACCGGTTGACGGATGGACGGTTCCATCCGAAGATCGCAAAGAAATTTCCGTTTGCGCGAACGGTGGATGCCTACAAATTTCTCGAATCGAATGCGCAGGTGGGCAAAGTTGTGATTACTGTTTCGTAATTCAACTGGATTCATAACTTGAAAGCTCGCCACCGGCGGGCTTTTCTGTTCCGCCACCAAAAACGGGCAGCCCTCCCGGTCGCGCAGACGGTGATCCTCGCTGCAGACTCCACCCGTTTTCCCGGTCCTTGTGCGCAGCTTGTCGGGGCACTGAGTTTGATTCGTTGAGAAATACCTGGAATCCTCTATGATTGTTCAGTGCGCTGCCGGAAGAGAAGCGAAGGTGGCCAGTCACCTATTCTTACGCGCGGCCAGCGCTTCATTGATCGTCCGGGACAATAGCCATGAAGAAACCGCAGACGGATTCTCCCGGCAAAAACAGGCGCGAGCACGTCGAGCAGTTGCTTGAACTGCAGACCGCAGCCCTGGAAGCCGCCGACAACGCCATCATCATCATTGACCGCGAAGCGAATATCGTCTGGGCCAATACCGCCTTCCAGTTGCTGACGGGTTACACGAAGGAAGAGGCCGTTGGACAGAACACGCGCCTCCTCAAGTCCGGCCAGCATCCCGAGTCCTTTTACCGGCAAATATGGCAGACCATTCTTTCTGGCCAAAAGTGGCAGGGGGAACTCGTCAATCGCCGAAAAGACGGCAGCCTCTATCGTGAACAGATGGCCATCACCCCGGTGCAGGACAAGAAAGGGGAGATCGCCCATTTCATTGCCAGCCAGCAGGACCTCGCCGAACGCAGCCACCGAAAAGAGCAGGACTTCTTGCCAGTCTCCACAATCGAAAACTGTTCTGAACTCATCGCCATGGCGGATCGCGAAGGTAGGTTCACTTTTATCAATAGGGCCTTCCTTCAGGCCCTCGGCTATTCGAAAGAAGAGGTGATCGGGAAGCATCTGGGGATCTTCCTCGCCAACAACCCTCCGGCACTCATCCGAGAGATTGGCGAAAAGGTCCTAGAAGACGAGGGATGGAGAGGCGAGTGCATTGGTTCCCGCAAGGACGGCTCCAATTTCCCCTTCTTGCTGAGCGCGGGGCCGGCCAAGGACAAGGAGGGCCGCGTGACCGGTAGTTTCGGCGTGGGACGGGATATTAGCGACCGAAAACGAGCAGAGGAAAACCTGCGGCAAAGTGAGCAACACTTTCGTGAATTGGCTGAAAATATTCGCGAAGTCTTTTTCGTCCTAACCCCAGACCCGTTCCGGGTGACTTATCTCAGCCCGGCTTACGAGGAAATCTGGGGGCGTTCCCGCCAGGAAGTATACGACCAGGCCGAGGCCTGGATCGACGCCATCCAGCCCGCGGACCGCGAACGGGCCAGCCAAGTCTTCGAGCGGGCGCAGCGGGGTGAGGCGGTAGAGACAGAGTATCGGATCTTACGGCCAGACAGTTCCGTCCGTTGGATCAGCGCTCGCACTTTCCCGGTCCACGACTCGCAGGGCGAGTTTTGCCGAGTTGTAGGGTCTGCCGAGGACATTACCGAGCGCAAGAAGACGGGAGATGCACTCGAACAAAGCGAAAACAAATTCAAGACCCTGTTTGAAACGGCGAACGATGCCATTCTGATTATGAACGGAGAGAAATTCTCGGACTGCAACCTTCGAGCCGAGACTTTCTTCCGATGCGGGAAGGAAGACATCGTTGGCCGCTCCCCTCTCGACTTCTCACCGTCAAAACAGCCAGATGGACGACTTTCGTCCGAAAAGGTAGCGGAGAAAATACAAGCCGCATTGACGGGTCTGCCTCAATTCTTTGAGTGGGAACATCTTCGACATGATGGAACCTCTTTTGATGCAGAAGTGAGCGTGAATAAGGTCATAACTCCTGGGGCCGAATATTTACTAGCAATCGTTCGCGACATCACCGAACGCAAACAGGCGGAAAGCAAGCTCCAAGAGGCAAACATGAAGTTAAGTATTGCTTTTGGAGAATCCGAGCAACACGCTCGGGAAGCTGTGAAGCTCACGGAACTGGTGGACATTTTGCAGTCTTGCCAGACCGTCGAAGAAGCCTACAAGATTACCGCGAACACACTGCCAACGATTCTATCGTCCCCATCTGGGGCCTTGTGCATAACGAGCCCATCCCGAAACATCGTGGAAGCAGTGGCCAAGTGGGGCGACACTCTCGCCGTCGAAAAAACATTCGCTCCAGACAACTGCTGGGCGCTGCGGCGCGGCAAGATTCACCGAGTGAATGATAAGACCTCACCCTTGCGGTGCGCGCACGTCAGCGAGGCTTCCGCGGGCGGCGGTTACCTCTGCGTTCCACTGGCGGCGCAAGGAGAGACGCTCGGAGTGCTTTGCCTGGAGCGTCCATCCCAATCCCCGAGTCCTTCCCTCGGATCCCCAGAGGATCAAATGGAAGCTTTCGCCCGCCAAGCCGGCGCCGTGGGAGAGCGCATCTCCTTGGCGCTGGCGAATCTGAGACTTCGAGAGGTACTTCGCAGTCAGTCCATTCGGGATCCCCTGACAGGACTTTTCAACCGTCGTTACATGGAAGAGTCCTTCGAACGAGAGGTGCGGCGTGCCACCCGCAACAACGAGTCTGTGACGCTGCTCATGCTCGACATCGATCACTTCAAACAGTTCAACGACACGTTTGGCCATCAGGCGGGGGACACGCTTCTGCGTGGGCTTGGCGATTTCCTGAGCGGCCGGACTCGCGGGCAGGATGTCGCTTGCCGCTATGGCGGAGAGGAGTTTGTTCTCATTCTGGCGGGTGCATCCGCCGAGGACGGATGTAAGCGGGCGGAACTCTTGCGGCAAGAACTAAAACAATTGACCGTGCAGCACGCCGGTCAGGTTCTGGGAAGAATCAGTGTTTCGATCGGCATTTCTGCTTTTCCTAGCCACGGCACGACCGCGGAAGAGTTGTTGCGTACGGCTGATCAGGCTTTGTACCGCGCCAAAGCGGAAGGACGCGACAGGGTTGTTGTGGCAGGCCCCGTGAACACCGGAAGCTAAGCTGTGCTTCTCGAAATCTAAATGTCTGAGCGCACGACAATTGTACTTTCTTACAATTCTCTCCTCCGTACCCATTTCTCTCGCGACAACTCCTCGCCACTGTGTCCTTGATCCCTTGATCCTCGGTTCGCGCACTTGCCCTGAAGCTTTTATCGCTGCGACCAACCCTGCAAAGCCGCCACAACAGCATGAATGGCTTCCGGGCTTATAACCATGGCGGAATGGCAGCGAAACTTTGAGCCATTACAAAAGAAGTTCTGAGCAATGCGGAAGATAGGGCTGCGCAGCATGGGGAATACAGACCGTGACAACCACTGGCAGAAGCAGAATCCGGTTAGACCTCGTGCATGATCATGTTTGCGTTCACTGCGGCCATGCCTGCCGTGGAGAGGAAGTCGACCAGGACGTACTCTTGATGGCAGGCGCCGAGGATCACGCTATCGCGGTGCATGAACTGCCCGATCAGATCGCCACTCTGACGCGTGTGCGCTCGCTGACCGCGCGCCTGTTCACGCGCGCGGAGCAAGCACAGAACCACTGTCAAGTGGGCAATATGGGCCTCGCGTTCCGCATAGTGATCGACTGGATGACTGGTCTTGGGCCGATCGAAAGGCCCACCAACGAATGACGCCATTGAATTGCGCAGAAGCGGACGCTGGTGAGTGGCAGACATGGCACTGGTAATGGTGACCGTCGAAGTGAATCAGAGGCTATTGATTTCGAACCTGTAGTTCGACTGACGGCGCGCAGCCGTTTGATCGTATTACCCTCTTCGCGGACGCCGGAAACTTCGCCAACTTCTCCATCGGGCGCCGCGGCCGTGCGACAAGCTCTCCACCACAGTTGGGACATCGACCCTTCAGTGTAGTGTCAGCGCAGGTCGAACAAAAAGTACACTCAAACGAGCAGATGCGCGCATCCGCCGAATCTGGCGCCAGGTCGCAATCGCAGCACTCGCAGTTGGGTCTTAGCTGAAGCATTATGGTGATCTCCCCCGGCGGACTAACTCGCGCGGTACTGCCATGTACCGGCTACCGAGATCTCGGAGCGCACGGAGTTCGCGATGTAGCACTCTTCATGGGCTTCGTGGTGAAGACGTTTGACGGCCTCGTCGCTTGGTCGCATGACCCCTGAGAACGATACAGTAGGCGCTAGCTTCACGGCCGTAATCGACTGGCGGCCTCGTGAATCTGTTTCCATTGTTCCAACAGCGAGATCGTCGTAGGAATCCACAACGAACCCCGATTTGGCGGCGCGATATAGAAACATGAGCATGTGGCAGGAAGAAATGGCGGCTACCAGCGCCTCTTCTGGGTCGACGTTTTCGGGCTTGGAATAGGGGAGTGGCACTGATGAAACGGCGCTCGATGCTGGAACCTTAACTCCGCCATCGAATTTCCATTCGTGGGCGCGACTGTATTTGGAGTCTACGAAGCGCTCATCCTCTCTGCGTCGCCAAGCGATTTCAGCCTGATACTCTGACATTGCCGGGTTTCTCCGTGGTCTTCAATTCGCCCAGTCGAAATCGAACGACTCGCTCTGTTTCGCGTAAGTGGGTGCGAAGCGCTGCACAGGCCGCGTCGACGTCGCTCCTATCGATCGCTTTCAATATGAGCCGGTGCTCCTTTTTCCAACCCTGCGAGTGATCTGAGTGCCGCATCTCGGCAAGGTAGAAGCGTTGCACCGCCTCCCGCAACATCTGGATGATTTTAATGGTTCGCGGACGACCACAGGGTGCGTAAAGAAAGTCGTGGAATTCACGGTCACCGTCGGCCCATTGGTGCGTGTCCTCGGTTTGTTCGAGCTCCGCTTGAATGAATCTCAGCCTTCGGCGTGAGGCGTCGGTGTGCTTGGGAACTGCGCGGCGCAGGGCGTCCACTTCGATCATCGCACGAAGATCAAATATCTCCGCACATTGCTCCTCGGTCAGGGACGCCACGAACGTGCCGCGATTCGGATGCAGAATTACTAACCCTTCGGCGAGCAGTTTTTGCAGGGCGTCTCGCACGGGCATGCGGCTGACACCCAACTCTTCCGCCAAAGCTTCCTGTCGCAGTGGAGTGCCGGGCGCCAACTCGCCGATCGAGATCTGGCGTCGCAAGCGATCGGCCACTCCAGCAGCAGCATTTTGGTCCGTTGTCACGACACTATTGTATCCATGTATCCAATCTGGAGTCAAGTCACTCGCCGTCTTCCTAGACAATCTCGGCCATCACAACCTAGCCGGGCTTAAGCGGAACGATGAACAAGGCGAATCCTATCAAGGTCAGATAGAAGGTCCTTGGTTGCTCGTTGTACGAAAAGTACAGAACTGGAGCTGTCGACAACAGGGCAGCCGGCGTCAAAATGGTCAGGACGGATTCCATATTTCCGTTCATCCGGTCTACGATGTCAAGAAAGACTTCCGGCTTGAACGTGCGCAGGGACCTACTCAATGCCAGCCATGGCCCCTAGCACATTCCCCCCCTACCAAAGCCGAGAGAACGATGCTGATCAGCTCCCATATTTTCAGAGTCACGGCCCCCTTCCACTCGATGCTTTATTTTTCAATTTAGACTAGCTGAGATTTTCTGCCCGTCCGTCTTCAGAAACGGGTGCTGACGCCGACGCCCCTTACTCCCGGTGGTCACGCACGCTCAGGGGCCCGAGGTTGGCGCAAGCAAGCGGTCTGTGAAGTACCCTTTCGCGAGATCGCGTTTGAGCCTGGGGTCCCGATCGGTTCCGATATATTCGTCGAGAAAATCCAGCAGAGCGTGGACTTTAGGCGTCAGGCGTGATGGGCTGGAGAACAGCGCGCATAGAGTGATCGGTTCAGGAGTCCACTGCGGCAGAATGGGCACCAAAGCGCTGCGAACGTCTGGGCTTTTCGCCATCCACAGGGGCAGAACGGCGATGCCAAAACCGCTGATGGCTAGCTTCAGAGCAATCGTCGGATCGCTGGTAACCACTCGAAAAACGATGTCCGGAGTCACGATCCTCTTGCCCCGACTCAACTTCCAGGGTCCGGAGCCGAAGCATTTGTGAACGGTGAGGTCATCTGGAGTCTCCGGGCTGCCAGCCGCTTTGATGTAACCTGGGCCGGCGAAAAGTCCTCGAACCGTGCCTGGATAAGGGCGCACGCGCCGCAACGAATCCTTCGGCGCCAGCAATTTGAAGAACACGTCTGCGTCTTCTCGCGGCTCCTGATCCCAACCTGCTGAGTATGGTTCGATCTCGACGCGTAGATCGGGGTAGCGCCCAAGGAACTCTTTCAGCAAAGGCGCTAAGACGTCGCGAGCCATGGTGACGGGACAAACCACCTTAATGAGCCCGCTTGGACTAGAGCGTCGGTCTTCCAGCAAATCGCAACCGTGTCTGAGGGTCTGCAACGCGCGTCTGCACGATTGCAGGTACTCCTTCCCAGAATCGGTCAGGACAAGACCCCGAGTGCCTCGCTGCGCAAGGAGGACACCAAGGTGCTTTTCAAGTCGAGTCAACGCCCGGCTCACGGTAGAAGTAGGTAGCTGCATCTCCTTTGCCGCAGCTGTCAGCGTGCCGGCTTGTGCGATCGCAACAAACGTACGGACGTCGTTGAGATCGAGGTCATTCATCAGCGGCGCTTTCCCTTCCCATCTGCACAAGGGCAGCAATGGAACAAATCTGCGCCCGGTTTGGTTCGCTTGCAGGCGCCACGACGCAGTTCATCTCCGTTGAGCGTAGCACAGTATTGCCTTGGTGCAATTCCGTATTGCACTAGAGGGTGTATCAAAGTGTTTCGGCGAAGCATATACATCTACAGCTGCACGGGGCAGCACTGAAGCAGTTCGACAGACAAATGAAAGAGAAGGCGACGCGATGAAGATCTTAGTGACAGGCGGCACCGGCAAAGTTGGCGCAGAAGTCGTGAAAGAGCTGCAGAAGCGCGATGCAGACATTCGTCTGCTTGTACGTAAGGAAGGCGCCCCGACGCCGAAGGGGGTTGAAGTTGCGGTCGGCGATTTGCTTGATCCGGTTTCCGTACAGAAGGCATTGCACGGAGTGGATAAGCTTTACCTGCTGAACGCCGTCGTGCCCGATGAACTAACGCAGGGCCTCATCGCCTACGATCTAGCTAGGCGGTTGAAGCTGAAACATATCGTCTATCACTCGGTCTTCCGCGTGGACCACTTCAAGGATGTCCCGCACTTTGCCTCGAAGCTCGCTATTGAAAACGCCATGCGGGAGTTCGATGCTCCGTTCACGATTATTCGCCCAAACTACTTCAGTCAGAACGACGCAACATTGAAAGACGCCCTTACGAAAGCTGGGGTCTACCCCATGCCTCTCGGCCAGGTGGGCATCTCCGCAGTCGACATCCGGGATATTGCCGAGGCCACCGCGATTGCGCTTACCTCCGACGGACATTTTGGCAAAACCTACAACCTCAGTGGTCCGGAGGTGCTGAGTGGCCCCAAGATGGCATCGATTTGGAGCGGGCTGCTGGGCAAGGAGATTCGCTATTCCGGGCACGACATGGACGCGTTCGAGGAGCAGATGAGAAAGCGGGCTCCATCGTGGTCGGCGTTCGATATTCGCATGATGTTTCAGGGGTATCTCGAACGTGGCTTCGGCGCTGAGGCTGGAGACGTAGAGACCCTGACGGATCTCCTGGGGCATGCGCCGCGCCGCTACGAGGACTTTGCCAGAGAAACCGCCGCGCTTTGGAGGGCCTGACTAGCTTCAAATCAAGCCACAACGAGACGAAACATCACCACAGAAGAAACGAAAGGACATCCTTATGCCGCAAACCGAGACTTTTCCGAAATCGCGCTGGTTCAAACCCGAAACCGCCGCGCTGGTTCTGATCGACCACCAGATCGGAACGATGCAACTGGTCAAGAATATCGCGTCGGATGCGGCGCTGCGTAATGCCGTTCTCCTGGCCAAGGCGGCGAAGACACTCAGAATGCCCATCGTGATGACGGCCAGCATGGAGGATCATATTCAGGGTCCGCTTGCTCCGGCACTGCGGCAAGTAGCACCCGAAGCCTACGACGCACGAGTCAAACGCCTGGGCATTGTCAACGCCTGGGACGACCCGAATTTCAAGGCCGCGGTCGCGGCCACCGGCCGCAAGCAACTGGTGATGGCCGGCGTCACCACCGATATCTGCCTAGTATTCCCCAGCATCAGTGCCGTGGACGATGGATATGAAGTGCAGGCCGTGCTGGACGCCTCGGGATCGTCGTTTGAACTACAGGAGGACACTGCGCGGCGTCGGATGGAACATGGCGGCGTGGTACTCACGGCGACTAACACGATCATCGCGGAGTTGGTGCAGAACTGGTCGACGCCGGAAGGCGGGACGCTGGTGCCATACCTTCTCGCGTCGTCTCCCATTATTTCCCCGGTCACTTAGCAGGAACGTACGGTCAATCCCGTGGTCGCGGCCAGTTCCGGAGCGATTTTTTCGTTGGTGCACGCGCTGGTCCGCCCGCCTTGGGAAGCGTGAGTACCTTCAAATGAAGTCGCAACGAGACTGAACATTGCAAAGGAGAAACGAAATGTCGACTGCTTTACCAACGATCCCTGCGGACAACCCCAAACGCAATCTCACGCTGGCGCAACCCGACAACCTCCCTCACATCGGTCTGGTCGGCGATACCTACACCATCACCGTGACGGGCGAGCAGACCGATGGACGCTTCTGCGTCATCGATATGCACATCCCACCCGGCGGGGGGCCGCCGCCGCATCGGCATGACTTCGAGGAGACCTTTATCTTGCTCGAAGGTGAGATGGAAGCAACCTTCCGTGGCAGAAAGTCGCTCGTGCGCGCTGGCGACACACTGAACATTCCTGCCAACGCTCCCCATCAGTTTCACAACGCTTCCACCAAGCCGGTACGCATGCTCTGTATCTGCTCGCCCGCGGGCCAGGAGAAATTCTTCATGGAGGTTGGGGTACCGGTTCCCACGCGTACCACGCCTCCGCCGAAGCTAGACGAGAAAGCGCAGGCCGCATTCATTGAGAACGTTAAAGCGCTCGCACCCAAATACCGCACTGAACTGCTTACAGAAGCGTAGGTGGCGAAGCGTCCATCGCCCCGGGACGCGCTGCTGGCAAGATTGTCTTTACGTTTGCGTGCGATCTGAAAAGCAGGCGGGACTCGTCCGAGAAGCACCTGTCCCGACTTTGGGAACGAATCCATTCGGTTAGACGTGACAAGCTGTCACCATGACGAAAGGAGGTTTGAAAGTGGAATTGCAACGACTTACCTGGAACGCGGAAGTGAATTGGCCTAGGCTGTTGATTGGAATGCTGATGACGCTGATCGTTTCTCTCAGCATTCACGTTGTCATGCTTCAGGTGTTGGGCATTCCCTTTCCTGATTTCGCCGGGGTGAGCGCATGGGCGTCATTTCTCAATGCCTGGTTCGCCATGTTGGCCCTGATCATCTTCTGTAGCCTCGCCCGGCCGCGACTTGCCCGGTTCTCCGCGATAACCCAGTGCGTAGCCGTTTTTGTTTTGTATGCCATGTTGAAGGAATCGGCGCGAAGCATCGTGATGAATGGGGTAGTGACGACGGGCTGGGGATACGATGTTCTGGCGGGTGTTCCGGGGCTGGTTTCCTCTTTCGTTCTTGCCAGTCTCGTGGTGATCACGACTCCGAAGCTGCGTGGGATATGGCCGAAGGTGGCCGGGGCTGCTGCTATCGCCGCAGTCTTGATCTTCGTGGTGCGACCCCTCATCCAAAGCGGCTTTGCTCCCGTCTTGAAGGCAGCCGCGCCTCTCGACCATGCGGAGGTATATCCATTTCCCTACGGATGGCAAGCGCTTATCCCGGCCTACCTGACCTACGCGGAGCCGGTCATCGCCTGCATGCTCCTAGCTGTCCTGGTATGGCAAGGCCTTTCGACGAAGCCTGGGATCCGCATGCTCCAGTTTGTCGCGCTCGTTTTACTCGTGAAGGGCATGTTGTTTCCCACATTTGTTTACAGCTTCTACAGCCGGGCTAGGCTACCGCTCGCGATGCTGAGCCAAAGCCAGTTCTTTCTTGAAACTCTCGCCCTGGCGATCTTAACGGCCTTGGTCTGGCAGTTCTCCGGAAACTCGAGGCCCGCGGTATCGCAACCAGGTGTGTTTGCTGCACGTGGCAACTGAGACGCACTAGCGAACTCAAGCGTTCCATTCCAGGCATCACGGAGCGCATGCTGATCCGGCATCTTCAGGAACTTGTCGCCGATGGCATCGTCAAAAAGGACGACAAGAAAACGATTCCGCCCTGCGTTTACTATTCCATCTCGCCCTATGGCGGGACGCTCGGCCCGGTGGTCCAAATGATGTGCAACTGGGGACGCTCACACTTGAAGCGTGTGTCCGCAAAGCGATGATCGGCATAGCCCTCCTACTCCAGACGGCGTGATCATTACTGTCACAAAAGAACTCAATCGCCGGTCATATTGCGATATGAGGCCGTTTGCGAGAAAAATTGGTTAGCCCCATCCGTTTGAAGCGAACCCAAGTAAGGGTTCATCAGTAGTTGTATTGGAAGCCGGGGGGGGCAGTGCGATGGGCAAGGACGACAACATGCATAACGCGGGCTGGCCAATGCCGAGCGATCCGGCGATCGCCGTTCGACTGGCTACGTTCGACCAGTATCGCAGCCTGCTCTTCTCGATTGCTTACCGCATGTTGGGGAGCGTGGCGGACGCGGAAGACATGTTGCAGGAAACCTATATTCGCTGGGAGCAAAGCGCCGAAGACGATATCCGGTCGCCGCGGTCATTCCTGGTCACAATCATGAGCCGGCTGTGCATCAACCAATTGCAGTCCGCACGCGCCCAGCGCGAAGAGTACGTGGGGGAGTGGCTGCCCGAACCCATCGTTACCGATCCCGGTAGCGATCCGCTGGGAATCATCAAAGTCGATGAGTCTCTATCCATGGCATTTCTGGTATTGCTGGAACGCCTGACACCGATCGAGCGCGCGGTGTTCCTTCTCCGCGAGGTCTTCGAGTACGAATACTCTGAAATCTCCGCAGTTCTGGGCCAGAGCGAAGTAAATTGCCGCCAGATTCTGCGCCGGGCGCGCCAGCACGTGAGCGCGATGCGGCCCCGCTTCGAAGTATCCGCACGGAAACAGAATGACCTGCTGGAGCGCTTTCTCCAGGCTATAGGAACCGGTGAAATGGAAGGACTGGTAGCCCTTCTCTCTCACGATGTCGTGCTCCACTCCGACGGCGGAGGAAAAGCGCTGGCCGTACCAAACCCGATCCACGGCGCCGAGAATGTCGCCCGGGGGATATTGGGCGCATTCAGAAAGCTTGTGCCAAAGACTCTAGTGCGCCGTCTGGCGCGGATCAACGGCGAACCAGGGGTCGTGAGCTATCTGGACGGCAAACCGTACTCCGTCGTTACACTGGACGCAGTTGGCGCGCACGTTCAGGCAATCTACATTGTAACGAACCCTCAAAAGCTCGCCCATCTGCCGGGGCTATCCGCAGATCCGAATTAGAGGGCCCTGTCACAAATCGCTCCCTTCGGTGGTCTTTCCTGTAGCGAGCCAAGCAGCGTATCGCTTGGTTCGAAGGGAGTGATCAATGAAATCAAGAAAACGTATTTGACTTGCCCTCCCGACCGTAGGTTTTTCTCTTCCGCGAATGCGTCGCTCGACCACGATCTCGACTAGGTGAGGACCGCCAGCAACGTGGGCTGAGGATTATCGAGCTATGAGGAGGAACGCAAAATGAAATTACTGGTATTGGGTGCCACAGGAGGCACGGGTCTGGAACTCGTTCGGCAAGCGACGGAGCGCGGTCATTCCGTGACGGCACTTGTTCGCTCTCCCGAGAGACTCGGGTCGTTTCGGGACCGCATCGCTATCAAGCAAGGTGATCTGCTGAATCGCGCCGAGCTTGAGCCGGTGATCAAAGGTCACGATGCGGTTCTATCGGGGTTCGGTCCGCGGGTGCCTGTTTCGAAAGCTGAGGCGCACCTTCTCGAACAGTTCGCTGTCGGGCTGACTGGCGCTATGACGCGCGCCGGAGTCAGGCGCGTCGTGGTCGAATCGGTAGCTTTTCTATTCCGAAATTCTATTCTCCCGCCGGCCTATCTTCTCGGACGGTTGTTCTTTCCGCGCACGGTTGCCGATGCCTCGGCAATGGAGCGGATCTTTGGCGAAAGCCAGCTCGACTGGACGATGGTGCGTCCTCCCGGACTTACCGAGAAGCCCTTCACCGGAAGATATCGTGTTCGAGAGGGCCGCCTGCCGCTCTTCGGTTTCAAAATCTCGCGAGCGGATGTGGCCGACTACATGATCAAGACGGTAGAGAACGCCTCCTCGATACGAAAGGTCGTGGGAGTCTGCAATTAGACAGAAATGAGGTAAACATGACGCTCTATTCGCTCGTTCTGTTCTTCCATGTCACAGCCGTACTCGCGCTGTTCGCAGCTTTGAGTTTTGAAGGTTTGTCGCTGTTTCATCTGCGAAGAATCTCTACTTTGATCGAGGCTCGCCGTTGGATTCATCTGGTTCCAGATTTGCCCCTGGTCACGTTAGGATCGCTGCTGATCATCCTCTTTTCAGGGGTCTACCTGACGATGCGAATGGCAGTCTTCGAATCGGCATGGCCAAAGGTCGCGGCTGGAGCCCTTGTGCTTATGGCGCCACTCGGCGCCCTGGCTGGCCGCCGCATGCGTACAATTCGCCGGGCTTGTGCCGCTGCGAAGACTGTCAACCCCGAACTCCTCAGGCAACTGCAGGATCCGTTCTTAAAGATTTCGCTCGGCATCCGAAGCGCCGTCTTTCTTGGAATTCTCCTGCTCATGGCTGCCAAGCCAGAATTGTGGCAGTCGGTCGGGATCGTAGGAGGTTCTGTGGTTCTTGGCCTCCTTGCGCCCGTTCTGGTTCGGCGTCGTACTGCGCCGTTGTCGATACCTGGCGCGGACCTCGGAGACTGAATTCCGCTGCATCCGGTCGACACCGACCGAGATGCAGTCGATCAACGAGAAAGACTTCGAGTGTTTCGCGAGCACCGGGGTGAACACGCCAGCGACAATGTCTTCAAGTTCTGGGTCAAGTGAGGTTCAATTACCCCGAAGCCGACTTCCGTTCCGCTTTAAGGATGAAATATCATGCATCCTATAAGCAGGCGCCCCGTTTCGGCCCTCGAATCAGAGCAATCAGCGCAATGCCGATCCAAACCAGGTTTACGACTGACGATGGCCACGCATGGTGCCAGCCGGCATTCATGAGCAGCAGCAAGCTACCGGCAATGTTGAGCGATTGATAGCTTCCACTGCTGCCCCTGACCCGTCCCCAAGAAATCAAACTGTAGGCAACAATCAAGGCAAGCGCTCCCATCCACCCACCTACGTCCAGCCAAACGCCTGAAATCACTGCGCAGCCCCCAAACTTGCGAAGGCCCGCACTGGAAAGCTGCCCATACCCTTAACCTTGACCGGGACGGCGGTGAAGGTGAAACCTGTGACGGGAAGCAGATGGAGATTGCAAAGATGTTCGACGATCGGAATGCCTGCGCCCAGAAGGACTGTATGCAAGGGACGCGTACCGCAGGAGGTATCGTCGATATTCAAGGAATCGATTCCCACCAGCACGGCACCTTGCTCTTTCAAGTAAACCGCAGCCGCTTCCGTCAAGAATGAGTGCCCCTCGAAGTATTGGTCAGTTGCCCAATGTTTAGCCCATCCGGTGTGCACAAGGACAGCTTTGCCTCTCACATCAATCGGCACAAAGGTCCGTCGGTCTACCGCACGGCCGGGCATGCCCTCGGTGCGCACAACCACAGCCTCCAACTCCGCGAGACACGGGAGGTCTAGTTGCGAAATGTCGTTGCCTTCCTGAAAGCGATGAAAGGGACTATCCAGGTACGTGCCAGTGTTCGCCACCATCTCGATTTTCCCTATCTGAAACGAAGTACCCTCGTCATAAAACTGCTTTGACGCCTCGCGGCTCAGGAAGTCGCAAATGAGAGGCGCCGGAAAGCCTTTGTAGGTAATCAAACCCGCAGTGATTGAGTGACTCAAATCGATGAACCGGGAATGGGTTCCACCAAGCTCTTCGACGGGCTGAGTGCCCGCTCGTTTGTGGCGCTCAAGGATGACCTTCTTATTCAGAATCCGGACGTTACCGACCATCAGCAGGCGGAGGTCTTTGACGATGTAATCTGCAAGTTCTTGGTCATTGATGTCATCGCCATCAATATCCAGACGAAACTCTTGTCCCTGAATTCCGCCGCCGTTGGAAAAATCGATTTCGAAGTCAAACTGTACGCGCTTTTCAGAGGCCTCGTTCACCATTTTGATCAACTCCGGGTATCAAGATGTTTTCCAGTTTAGGCAAATTGATTGAATGAATCAAATAGATGGATTAGATAGTTAGCATGTATGATATGCATAGATGAAATTACATCAGCTGAGCGCTCTGGCGGCCATCGCGGACAGCGGTTCTTTCACGAGCGCGGCAAAACAGTTGAAGATCTCTCAATCCTCCTTGAGCCACGCCGTCACAGGCTTGGAGCAAGAATTGGGCGTTTGCCTTCTCGATCGGGGCCGCCAAGGGGCCAAAGCGACTGAGGCGGGCGGGCGGGTGCTGACCCACGCGCGCCAAGTCCTCGCCGGTCTGGATTCAATCCGGGCAGAAGCGGACAACACTTCGGCCCTCGTTAAAGGGCGGGTACGGATCGGTTCAATCCCCAGCGCCACAGTGACGTTTCTTCCGAGAGTAATTGGAAGCTTCACTCGCCAACACCCAAAGGTGGAAGTCATACTTCTGGAAGAGCCAAGTCAAGAACAACAGCAACTCAACGAATGGCTGCAAACGAACACGATTGATGTGGCTGTGATCCAATTGCCGTTGGCCGGGTCGAGTGTTGTACTGCTCATGCAAGACGAGCTGCGCGCGCTTGTCTCGTCAAGGTCAGCGTTAGGTGAGCGTAAGCGAGTCTCACTCCGCGAACTGGCCAAAGAGCCGTTCGTGATGTCACGGTACAGTAGTGAGAGCTTGATCCATGCCGCATATGCCAAGCTGCGGCTTTCATTAGTGCCCCGTTTTGCAGTGCAGGATCTCGGCACGCTTGTGAGCATGGTCCGGGAAGGTTTGGGAATTTCAATCGTTCCCCGGCTGGCCTTCTCTGAGATTCCAGAAGGCGTGTCGCTGGTTCCGGTTCTACCGCGTATACGCCGGGAACTCGGGCTTGTTCTCAAGTCACCGGAACACTCACCGCCAGCAGTGTGGGCGTTTGTCCGCCAGGCACAGGAATTGGTGCGAAGGGGCCCGAAGAAATGAACGCACCGACGTCATTCTACTGGTCACTTATTGTCTACCCACTCTTCCCAATCGCGATGCCCAAAGGAGTTCCAGCCGATTTTGAAGCGTTCCAACAACGAACCATTTCGGGGTATCGTCGGAAACTCGGAACTGTGCAGAAACGCGCTTCTGGGAATTCAGTCGGCGAACGACACTCCTCCGTAGAACACTCTCTGGTTAAAAACGAGCGGTCGGCCGATACCGCCCCATACGCTAGAACGACCCGGAAAACCGCGCCTCCAGGAACCCACCCAGCTTGGCAGTTGCCTTAAACTGCGGAATCGGGTCCAACTCCTTAAATGCAGAGGTGAACGCATTTGACAGGCTCCAGATCGTCCGCGGCCGGAATTCCTCGTACTTCGGTTCCAAGTAGAGGCCATGCACGGTCCGAGCCAGGTGTCTCGGAGCTTCCAGTCAACCCTCCACAAACGCCTCGTAGATGACCACCTTGGCAGTGACGTCCGTCAGTTCGCTTTTCTGCCAGGCCTCCACTTGTTTCCGCATTGGCTCAAAGTTTCGCTGCATCCGATCAACACCGACCGAGATGCAGTCGATGAGCGAGAACGACTTCGAGTGCTTGGCGAGCACCGGCGTAAACACGCCTGGGACAATGTTCCCAAATTCGGTCCCGTGAATACTAGACATCCTGGCGAGCCTTGCTCTCGGTGGTCAACTTCCGGCTTGCCCGAATTCAGCGGCAGATGCAGGACGAACTCCCAGAATGCGTCCGTCTCGGGAAGCCTGTTTCTCATCGCCGGAGCAAGACTCTCTTATAATCGTATCGTGAGTTCTCGGCTTCCTGTCCCTCACAGTGCGAGGGGTAATTTGAATTTCGGCGTCCTGCTGCGTCACTGGCGCGCTGTTCGAGGCGTCAGCCAACTCGACCTAGCACTCGATGCAGACATCTCAACGCGTCATCTGAGTTGCGTCGAGACAGGCCGCGCACAGCCGAGCCGGGAGATGGTCCTGCGGCTTTCCGAAGCACTGCAGGTTCCGCTGCGTGAGCGGAATTCCCTGCTGCTCGCAGCCGGCTACGCGCCGCTTTATCGTCACACCGCTCTCGACGCATCACACATGGAGGCAGCGCGCCAGGCTGTGAAGTTTCTCATGGCTCAGCATGAGCCGTATCCCGTACTGGTCGTGGACCGGTATTGGAACACGCTTAGGATGAATTCGGGTGAAAAACGCTTTCTTGCTCTCTTTCCCGGCTGCGATTCTGTAACTCCTCACAACGGAGTCCGCCTCGTATTCCACCCGAAGGGGCTGCGGCCCTTCATCGAAAACTGGGAGAGTGTCGCGGCACGCATCATTCAGCGGGTGCATCGCGAAGTTACTGCCAACCCGTCGGACGACACGATGAAACGTTTCCTCGAGGAGTTGCTCAGCTATCCGGACGTTCCGAGCCGCTGGCGCATGCTCGATTTGGATGGCGACCCTCCACCGTTTTTGACCATCAACTACAGGTGGAAGAATTCTACGCTTCGCTTGTTTTCTGCGATTACTACCTTCGGCACGGCGCAGGACATTGCACTGCAGGAACTGCGCGTCGAAAGTTTCTTCCCTGCAGACGAGGGCACGCGCATTGTGCTGAATCGCCTGACTGAGGGAGCGTTTTAGCATCGCAACGGCTATCTCAACCCTGTTTCTCCATGACCTGGGAGGTCATGGACACCGTTCCTCCTCCGTTGAATACTGATCCCGGAGAGTATCAGATCATGTCGGGACGGGAGTCGGTCGTATTGGCCACACCGATCTCTTAACCTGCACGTGGCGAACTGCAAAAGGACTGAAGCTAACGAATGAATTGTCTAGCCAAGGTCGCCCTGTGTCCGGTCACGGTGCTGACCGCCGTACTAGCGCTAGGCGTGACAGCGAATGCCGGGTCTGTTTCGCCGACTCCGGCGGATGTCGATAGCATCAAATTGGCGACCGACATCTTCAAGCAGCTCGTCGAGATCAACACCACCGATTCGGTGGGCAGCACCACGGTTGCAGCTGAAGCTATGGCCAAGCGTCTGCGTCACGCCGGCTTTCCGGCAAAGGACGTAGTAGTGCTAGGCCCTGATCCACGCAAGGGCAATATGGTTGCGCGCTTGCGTGGAACAGGTGCCCACAAGCCAGTGCTACTAATTGGGCACCTGGACGTGGTGGAAGCCAAGCGCAGCGACTGGACCACCGATCCCTTTCAGTTCATAGAGAAGGACGGTTATTACTACGGGCGGGGCACGCAGGACATGAAAGACGGCGATGCCATCATGATGGCCACGCTGATCCGCATGAAGCAGGAGAGTTTCAAGCCCGACCGCGACATCATCCTGGCGCTGACCGCGGATGAAGAAGGCGGCGCCTTCAACGGGGTGGACTGGTTAGTTAGGAAGCATCGCGACCTGGTTGACGCCGAGTTCGTGCTCAACCACGATGGTGCTAGCGTATTAGTTGAGAATGGGAAGCTGCTGGCTTTCGAAGTGGACGCCGCCGAGAAGGTGTATGCCGATTACCAGTTAAGCTGCCTGAATCGCGGTGGACATAGCTCTATGCCCACAACTGATAACGCCATTTATCATCTGGCCGACGCACTCGGACGGTTGGAGCATTACACCTTTCCCTTCGAACTCAATGTGGTGACGCGCGCCCAGCTCGCGGGATTGGCCCAGACCTATCCCGCGGATAAGGCTGCGCTAGTGAAGGCGGTGCTGAAGGAGCCGCCAGACCAGGAGGCGATTGACAAGCTCTCGACCGATGACTCCATCCTGAACTCGACCATGCGCACTACGTGTGTGGCCACCCGTTTAGCCGCGGGACACGCCAACAATGCGCTGCCGCAGACGGCCACTGCCAACGTCAACTGCCGCATCTTCCCAGGACACTCTCGTGAGGAGATACGTACGGAACTGGCGAGGATTGTGTCCGATCCCAAGGTCACAGTGAGCTACGTGCGGACCGACGGCTCCATTTCGCCTACTGCACCGGAGGAGCAGCAGCCGGCGCCAGTAGCGCTGAGTGAAGACATGATTAAGCCGCTGCGCGAAGTGGCGGCCCGGTTCTGGCCAGGGACGCCGGTGATGCCCGACATGCTCATCGGTGCTTCCGATAGCAGGTACACCAATGCAGTCGGCATGCCCTCATATGGAGTTGCGGGCATTGCCATTGACGTCAACGACATTCGCGCGCATGGGAAAGACGAGCGTTTGCCGGTGCAATCTTTCGACACTGGAGTGCAGTTTTACTACCGCTTTCTCAAGACCCTGACTTCCGGAAAATGAGCAGCTGAAAACGAAGGAAAGGATTAGGAATAATGGGCGCGCTCGACGGGAAGGTCGCAGTTATCACTGGAGCAACCAGTGGCATCGGAGCTCGCGCGGCCGAGTTGTTCGTCGAGGAAGGCGCGAGAGTCGTCATCGCGGGACGCCGCCGAGAAAGGGGTGAGGAGTTCGCTGCCAGGCTCGGTACTGCCGCTAGCTTCATTCGAACTGACGTTTCAATTGAACCTGACGTCGCTGCCATGATTAAACACGCAGTCGACAAGTTTGGGCGCCTCGACTGCTTATTCAACAACGCTGGCGACGCTTCGGATGGAAGCGGCATTGTCAATATGGACATGAAGCACTTTAACGACGGCATAGCTGTTCATGTGGGAGGAGCGCTGCTTGGTATGAAGTATGCCGCGCCCATCATGATGAGCCAGAAATCCGGCAGCATCATAAACATGGCCAGCGTGAACGGAACCAGAGCCGGCTACATCACGCTCACCTATGCCACGGCCAAGGCTGCGGTCATTCACCTAACTAAGTGCGTGGCCGTTGAACTTGGTCCGTACGGGGTGCGTGTCAACAGCCTTTCCCCTGGACCGGTGATCACGGGCATATTCGGAAAGGCATACGGCATCGAAGCCGACGTTGCGGATCGTGATACCGACGCGGCCCGAGCAGCGGTTGGAGACTTCGGTTCAAAGGTCCAGCCGCTGCGCGGCATCGCCGAACCTGACGACATTGCTAAGGTCGCTCTGTTCCTTGCAAGCGATGCGTCTCGATTCATTACTGCGCAAGACCTAGTCGTCGACGGAGGGATTACCGCAGGCCGTACTCAATCCGAGATGATGGACAATTTCGCGCTCTTCGAGAAGGAACTCGGCTCTGCGCGCCGCGGTCAATAATTTTCAGGAGGAGAACACGAGATGCCCCTGATCCAAAGCCTGCCCTCTCATCGAGGGAATGTCGTCCCTCACTGGACAGGCAGTCGCCAACCGGCGGGCGAGAAGATTGCGGTCTGGAGGAAAGTGCTTCGTCCGAACGGGACTGCTTCATGGTAAGTCTGGATAGGCGGAGCACGCATCCACCAGAGTCACGATCTGGTCCAGACTCTTAACGCGTTTTAAAGGTTGACCCCAGCCGACTGTCGTCATTTTGTTAATCTGGCCGCTCGTCATCAACACGACCGCGATAGAAGGCACGCCATTGCCCAGAAGAGTCAGAATGTGGAGGTGAGTGCATGTCGCATTTCGTTATCAGTGCTTTCTTGCTGCTGGTAGCCGCATCGTGTTTGGAACAACAACCGAAGCTTTCACCAGAGCAAAAGCAAGTCTGGAGCATGGAGGAAAAGTATTGGCAAATCCTCGCGGCCTTTGACCGAGAGGGCTACATTGCTCTGTGGGATGAGAATACGGTGGCTTGGCCGTATCCCCTCCCGAACCCCATTCGAAAAAACGTCATCCGCTCAGACCCTTTCGGTTTGTGGAAGGGCGCAGGACTGAAGAATGTACATCTGGAGCCGAAGGCGGTCCAAGTGTTCGCCGATGTGGCCGTCGTGTACTACATCGTGACGGATACATACACTAAAAGGGACGGCAGCAGCGAGGTGGAATCCATCCGCATCACGCATACTTGGCGCAAGACCAACGGAACTTGGCACATCATTGGCGGTATGTCCGCGCCGGCCCAACCGTCGAAATGACAAACGATTGTGTCAGTCGATGGCGTGTCGGTCGGCGGTCCGGCCGGTGGAAACGGCCTCCACCTTCACAGCAAATCAGCCACCAGTTATCTCGACTCCCGCTCCTCAGGAGCCCAACCTACAAAAGAAAAGTCCCAGACGGTTTGTCAGAAAATGTTTCGTTGGTCCGATCGGCCTTCGTTCCGGCTGGCGACTCGCAATCTACCTCTTGATCGTAAGCACCCTCATCGCAGGCTTGTCTACCCTGGCCCGGGCTCTGCACCAGGCTGGTTCCCGGCCCTTGGCCCTGGAAGCGAACTTCTTACTCTCGAATGAGGGAGTGGCATTCGTTGTTGTTCTCTTTGCTGGTTGGGTGATGTCTCGATTGGAAAGACGGAAAATTGCAGATTACGGATTGCCGCTGAATCGAGCGTTTCGGAGCCAATTCTGGCGAGGAGTTGTAATGGGCTTCTTGGCCATGAGCGCCCTGCTCGTTTGTCTCCAGTTGGCAGGCGTTTTTCATTTTGGGATCATCGGACTCCATGGCTTCGAGGTGTTGAAGTACGCCGCTTTTTGGGGTATCGCATTTCTTCTCGTCGGGCTATTCGAAGAATTCTTTTTTTCGGGGTTACGCTCTCTTTACGCTGAGCCGCGGAATCAAATTTTGGCCATCAGCGCTTTTGGTCTCCGCGATCTTTGGCCTGCTCCATCACAACAACCCAGGCGAGAGCTGGGCTGGCGCATTCGAGGCTGGGGTGACCAGCCTGCTATTCTGTTTCCTTCTGCGTCGGACGGGCAATCTTTGGATGCCCATTGGATTTCACGCGGCCTGGGATTGGGGCGAAACCTTTTTCTACGGTGTGCCGGATAGCGGCTACCCGGCCAAGGGACATCTGTTCAATCCCACGTTTAGTGGCCCGGTCTGGCTGACAGGCGGGAGCGCTAGGCCGGAGGGGAGCTGGCTCTCCGTTCTGCTGCTGGCAATTCTGTGGATCGGTCTTTCACGTTGGCTGGGCGGGAAAACCTTCCCGAGTTCTATCCAGCGTCACGCCTGATTAGTTTGAATACACCAGCGGTTTCACCAAAGCCACGAGAGGAGCGCTACTTTATGTCTAACACTTTTCTGATGGCCGGCGCCGGAACACCGGAACGGATAACCGCCGCGCGGAGATCGTCGGCCAGCGCCAGCAACTCGTCCGGGGCCTGCTGCGCGTGCCAGCCCGCGCCGACTTCGCCGAATTTGAGGCGCACATCAGACGAAGCAGGAATGCCAGCATGAACACCGGCATGACGGCGAGAATCTGCTGACCGGCGGGTACGATCTTGTGCCCCAGCGCCTTCAGCACTGGAATTGTTTCGCGCATGGCCGCGGCAGCTAGCTTCAGGTTGTCGGGCGAATGGGCCGCCGCCTTCAAGTCGTTCCGGTACTTCATCAACAGCGGCGTGATCGCTGCCACACCGGCGGCGTGTGTGGCGAGGTAATCGACGATGTGGGTTGAAACCTTGGCCCTGAGACCACCCCGATTGAGCAGCCCGACCAGCCTCTTCAGCCGCGGAGTTATCGTTCCGTTGATCTCGCCGAAGGGCGTCGGCATCAGCGAATGATCGAAGGGGCCGATCGCCCGGATGATCTCCCCGTCGCGCTTGCCCCCCGCGAAGACGAAGCCGAGCATCGGGCGCTGCGAACCCAATGCTGCGACGATCTCTGCGGGGCCGTTGAGATTGTTATTCATAAAGACGACGTTGGGCGAGGTGTTGGTGGCTAGTGTGGGCAGCAATTCGGCCACCTGGTTGCGGCGCACAACGACGAGGATGTAGTCGTACGTATCGTCAGGCGCCAGTTCGGCGACGGCTCTGACCTTGGCAACCCTCCGCTCTTGGCTGAACGGGTTCTCGATGACGATCCCGTTGGTCACAATCTCGGCGAGCCGCTTGCCGCGCGCCAGTACAGTGACATCAACGCCGCGCTCGAACAGGCTGGCGGCGCAGACCGAGCCGTTCACTCCGGCGCCGATCACGAGAATTCTGGCATCGTCACTTGCCATAACGCACTTGCGAACAACCGGTCTAAATTCAGTTCTTCTTCGCAGCAGCAGATCGCATCGCTGGTTCGCCGAACGCGACACATTGTGCGATCAGAGCAAGCACCCAGATGTACCACGGAATTGGGTCGTGATAGTGAAATTGCAGGATGACACACACCACAAAGAGCAGGCCTCCCAACATAATTCCCTCCTGCCGGACTTGTTTGGATCGAAGGCGAACGATAGCACAAGGGCTAGAGCGAGTCGGTGAGCAGGAACACGTAGAAGGCAAGCAGCCTCGGCAGTATGATGTTTTCAGATTCCGATGCGCCCCACGCCGATCATCATCGGGCTCCAGTTGCTGACTGGCCTCGTTTTCTTTCTAGGGTTAGTGCTATGGCTGTCGGGCGATTGGCGCTGGGTGGAGGGCTGGATCTTCGGTATCTGGTGGTTATCCTTCTTTGCCGCCATGCTTTGGTGGCTTCGCTTCAGGGACCCTGCGCTGTACGCCGAGCGCTTCCGCATGCCCGGCAGCGGCGGTGAATCGCGCTCCGATTTGGCTATCCTCATCGGGCTAAAAGTGTGCTTCCTCGCGTGGCTCGTTGTGCCGGCGCTGGATGTGCGCTTCGGTTGGACACGCCGTCTACCGCCGTGGAGCGAAGTAGGCGGAGGCATCCTGCTCCTCGGGGGTAGTTTCCCGTTCTTCCGCGCGTTCACCGATAACACCTTTGCGTCGCAGTTGGTGCGTATTCAGACCGAGCGCGGCCAACATGTCATTAATACCGGCGTATACGGCTTTGTTCGCCATCCCATGTATCTTGGGGCAAGTCTAGCGTTCGTTGGTGGCGCGTTGCTGCGCGGCTCCATTTCCGGCCTTCTCTTAGTCGTCCCCATGGTCGGGCTGCTCGTTGTGCGCATCTTTGGCGAGGAGAAGCTGTTGGCACGCGATCTGGAGGGCTACAAGGAATATCTCCAGAAGGTGCGTTACCGGTTGCTACCACACGTTTGGTGATCACCCCGTCAACGGATTTCCGCTCTCGATCAGGCAGGTAGTATCCGACTCACTGGGCGATAGGCGGCTACTCGGAAGCAATCTAGAAACGGGGCTTCCGGGAAGTCAGTCGGGGAAACGTCAATCCGCCGCGCAACCTGCTAGTCAAGCAGAAGCCGGTCGGCGCCGAGACCGGCCCTGCATGCTAGAAGGATTGTGAGAACCGGGCTTCCAGGAATTCACCCAGCTTGCCAGTAGCCTTGAATTGTGGGACGGCATCGGTGGCATCATAGGGTCGATGGCCAAGATCGTTAACTCTTATCGCTTCCTCGATGGCATTCCGAAACAGATCATGAAGCATTGGGCCACGCTTGGCGAGCGGCGGCAGATTCCTTGGAGTCCTCTGGCCAAGCCAATGTCACAATGCACGGTCTCGATTGTGAGTTCCGCAGGGGTTGCCCTGAAGACCGACGAGCCGTTTGATCAAGAGATCGAGCGGCGGGACCCTTGGTCCTCCGATCCATCGTATCGAGTTCTTCCTCGAGCAACAGTAACCGGCGACGTTCGCGTATACCACCTGCATATCAATACATTCTTCTCCCAACAGGACCTCAACTGCGTAATGCCTCTCGAGCGATTGAGCCAACTCGAAGCCCAGAGTGAGGTCGCGCACTCCGCCCCTTCCCACTATTCATACATGGGATATACGCTTCGGCACGACACGCTGCTCCGTCACACGGTTCCTGACATCATCGGCCGTCTTCGCCAGGAACAGGTGGATGTGGTGGTGCTGGTTCCGGTTTGACCAGTGTGCTGCTGGTCCGTGGGACTAGTTCAGCGAGAGATCGAAGCCGCCGGGTTCAGTACTATCTCGCTCTCCATGATGCCGGAGCTGACCAAGAGTGCCGGTGTCCCGCGCATCGCGGCCATCGAGCACCCCTTTGGGCTCACCTTGGGTCCGCCGCAAGACGCTGCGCGTCAACTCGCGGTGCTGAGGGCAACGTTGCGGGCGCTGGAGGAGATCTCCCAACCGGGCACCGTCGTGCATCTTCCCTTCGAATGGGACTCCAGGGAGAAGCTCAACCTACATCCCCCGGAAACTCCACCGATCGCCCGCTTTCTCAGACAGCACCCTTGGTATGTTCCGAAGTTCTTGAACCGGACACCCCCGGAGGTTCGAGACCAGGCTGCCCTGTGAACAATGCAATCAATGGATCGAGTGACGCCAGCTAGGCGAAATGCACCCCCTCTGGCTCTTCGTAATTGCCGATTCAATTTCCTGTGGGAACGGAATGGAGGGCGGCCGGCCGGTACCGCCCCGTGGGCTAGAACGACTGGGAGAAGCGCGCCTCAAGAAACTCGCCTAGTTTCGCAGTCGCTCTGAATTGCGGAATGGGTTCCAGTTCCTTGAAGGCAGAGGTGAACGCATTGGAGAGGCTCCAGATCGTCCGCGGGCGGAATTCCTCGTACTTTGGCTCAAAGTACAGGTCGTGAACCGTACGTGCGAGGTGCTTGGGGGCTTCCAACTTGCCCTCGACGAAGGCCTCGTAGATCACGACCTTGGCCGTAACGTCGGTCAACTCGCTTCGTTGCCATGCTTCCACCTGCTTGCGCATCGGTTCAAAATTGCGCTGCATGCGATCGACACCTACTGAGATGCAGTCGATCAGCGAGAACGACTTCGAGTGTTTGGCCAATACCGGCGTGAACACACCGGTGACAATGTGACAATGTCTCGAAAATCTGTGCGCCATGGGGTTCCCCTTCGTCGAAGAGGACTTCTGGCCCAGAATAACTTCCAGTTAGCTCGTCACTCGGGAAGAATCCAGAGAATGGATGATGAGCAGATCTCCCGGTTCTATACCGATCACGATTTGAGGATCGCGTCCAGCCAAGGGTAGAAGTACCCTTGTTGGGCGGGGCCAATCCCCACCACCAACTAGCCATCCGGTGAAATCGCAAATGCCGCGGCATTGCCCCCTTCGGGGAAATCGCCCGCGCGCGGCTTCCCCCCGGAAACATCCTGCGCGCATGAAGTCGCACCCCGTGCCCCGCTTCGTTCCCAGAAAAGACCAAGTCCCGACGTCGCGGGAACCTTCGGAACGAACTCTTTCTTGCGACTCGTCAGCATCTGCGCTTTAGGAGTTCGCGGGCTTTCAGTACGAGTTCGTTGGAGAGGAAGGGAGGGCGGGCCGTAAGGGCGTTCGTCTCGACCCTTGACGGCACGCCTCCCTTCCACAATCGAGGTGGGAACGAAGCGAGACGAAGTTCAGTTAAGCTTCTTTCTTGGTTGATCGGTCAACTCTGTCGGGTTCTTCTCCGGACGCGCAGCAAGGACGCACCAACCGAAGGAAGAGAGAACTATAGCTGTCCGATCTGGAAACTCCCAGGGGCACCCGTGCAGATCAGTGCTGCATTTCGTCCTTCTTCATATTGTCCTTCATCTCGCCTTTCATCTCGCCTTTTGCCATCTTGACCGATGTTACGTGAATCTCGTTCTTGTCGGCGTCGAGGTGTCCTTTGACGGTGACGTGATGTCCTTCATGCCCCTTCAAAGCTTCTGGGTTGCCAACGGTAAAACTCTTGTTGTCTTTGTCGCTCACGAACATTTTCCCGTCGTCGCTGACCTTGCCTGAAAGGCTGACTGCTTTCTTAGACATGTTGTCAGCTTTCATATTGTCGTGCTTCATCTGGTCGCCCTGTTTCATCGTGTCCTGAGCCATGGCGGCTATGGACATCATTAGGGCGGCTGCAAACGCAATCAATATCCGCTTTTTCATCTTGGTTTCTCCTTGTTTGATCTTGAGCCAACGCCGCGCGGCCGTTTTTCAGGCAACGCTGCTAAGGCCATTACCAGCGCACCAGGCCAGCCAGGCCGGTGCTGTCTCCCCTAGATTCAGCAGCATCGAAAAAGTGACGCTCCTGGGTAAGAATTCTTCACCGCAGAGCTTCATCTGTTTTTCTGGCATCCAACAGACTGCACCTACTTGAAATGGACTGTTTGCCATGTCGCCGTTTCAGTAGGATCGAATTACTTGGGTGGCAGCGGAAAGCCGGTTACAATGGCTGCATTGGCCCCCCAGCCGGGGCCCGCACTACACTGTTGCGGAGGTTTTTGTGTC